>Ga0265336_10001147_pt1 | contig 12675 bp, 12 predicted proteins | sample 42119metaG_FD_193583 | JGI IMG/M metagenome (GOLD analysis project Ga0265336, IMG submission 193583) | Rhizosphere microbial communities from Carex aquatilis grown in University of Washington, Seatle, WA, United States - 4-21-19 metaG | ecosystem: Host-associated > Plants > Roots > Rhizosphere...
GAGCTCTCCGCCCGGCGGCGTCAGCGCGAGGCCGCGGTCGAGCGCGGTGGCGAGATCAGTCTGCACCTCTATCGCCTGCTCGTCGAGCCCGCCGTAACGGAAACGGAGCGCGAGCTCGGCCGCGCGGCCGCCGCTCGCGACGAGCGCCTCGAGTCCCGGGAACAGCGGTTCGAAGTCGACGTCCCAGATCCACGACACGTCCCGTCCGTCGGCGATCTCGTCGTTCAGCGCCACGACGAGCACGCGGTGAGGGCCGCCGTCGACGAGCGTCCGAACCGCCTCGTTCGCTCCGGCGGGGTTCTTGACCAGGAGCAGGAGGATCCGCTTGTCGCCGGCCTCGATCCGCTCGAACCGTCCGAACGCGGCGGAGAAGCGTGCGAGCCCGGCGGCGATCTCGTCGAGCGACGCGCCGACGGCGCGTGTGAGCGCCGCCGCAGCGAGCGCGTTGTAGACGTTGTAGAGACCGGGGAGCGCGAGCTCGACGCGGCGCTCCCCTTCCGGCGTAACGAGGAGGAACGAGGCGCGCTCCAGGCCGCCGAGCTCGATCTCCCGCGCCGCAACCTCGAGCGGCGGCCGGCTCTGGTGGCCGTTCGGGCAGCGGAAGTCACCGAGATGCCCGACGTACGCCGCGGCGTACTCGAGGGGAGCGCCGCACGTGAGGCAGTACTTCGAATCGGCCGCATGCTGAAGCGATTCCCGCGCCACACGCGGATCGTCGAGCCCGAACGCGACGCTCCCCGGCCGAGCCGTCCCGATCGCTGCGAGCTGCGGGTCATCGGCGTTGAAGACGACCTGCGATGTCTCCGGCAGCTCGTCAACCGCGTTGCGCCAGCGCTCGGCGACGAGTTCGAGCTCGCCGTACCGGTCGAGCTGGTCGCGGAAGAGATTGCCGAGGCAGAGCACGCGGGGCCGAAGCCGGCGCAGCAGCTCGGGCAGAGCGAACTCGTCGATCTCGAACAATCCAAGCTCGGCGGAGTCGGCCGAGAGGAGGGAGGAGGCAACGCCAGACACGAGGTTCGCCCCCGCGGCGTTGTGCGCGAGCCGATGCAGGGGACGAAGGATCTCCGCCCCCATCGCCGTCGAAGTCGTCTTCCCGTTCGTTGCCGAGACGACGACGCAGCCGTCACGGAGCCGCGCCGCAAGCCGGTCGATCGCGCCGGGGTCGAACGTCGCGAGCAGCTTGCCGGGAATCGTCGTCCCGCCGCCCCGGCCAAGCCGCCGCGAAAGCCCGCCGACACCGCGAGCGACCGCGACCTCGAGGCCGAGAGGGGAGAGGGAGCGCACCAGGCGAGGGTACGCGATGACCCGTCGAGGCACAGTCAGCCGCGCGGACAGCCTCAGTTTGAGTGCGGGTTTAGAATCAATCAGAGATGCGGCCCCCGATTCTCCAGTGGAAGGTCTCCCTGGCTCTGATTGTGGTCGTGCTCGTCGGTGCCATTCTCGGGAGTGTTCTGCACCCGTCGAGCCGGCCGAGCGGCAGCCGCCCCTTTGTCGTCCTTCCGTCCCGCAATATGTTCGGCAGGACGCCAGCGGCTTGCTTGAACGCGAAGAAGACGCTCCGCGAGATTCCGAAGTCGTATCGACGGCTGCGAAGGGTGGCTTTGCGCGACATGAGGCGGAGAAACTGCCGCTGACCGCCGCTCGGGGCTACTTGCGGATTCTCCAATCTGCTCTACCATTCTTGGCATGGCAGAAAAGGCCCGCTACCGGGCGCTCGCTGCGATCGATCCGAAGGAGCTCGCGGAGTTCCAGAGCCGCATCCGCAAGCGGTACACGGACGAGCAGATCGTCGGCGAGATCACCGCGTGCGCCGCACGGCTCGGACGCTCGCCGACGATGCGCGAGTTCGCCGCCGACGTCGAGACCGAGGTCCACCCGCAGACTGTGATCGAGCACTTCGGCTCGTGGAACGCCGCGAAGCGCGCGGCGGGTCTCGTGCCGCGCCGGTTCGCGACGAGGGACGAACTGCTCGGCCTCCTGAAGTCGCTCGGAGACGAGCTCGGCCGGCCGCCGACCGCCCGCGACATCGACGAGCACAAGGGCCGCCTCCCGTCGAAGTCGCTCTACTGGCACACGTTCGGCTCGCTGACGAACGCCCTGCGCGAAGCGGGTTTCGACGTGCCGGTGGGGGAGGAGCGGCTCGAACGGGCCGTCGAGCAGGGGGCAGAGCTCGCCCGGAAACTGAAGCGCCTCCCGAAGTTCGCGGACTGGGCCGAAGCCCGAAAGCACGACGCCGCGCTCCTGACGGAGTGGCAGGTCTACCGGATGTTCGACGCTCGCCGTGGCGCGTGGTCGACGTTCCAGTTCCTCGTCCGGCAGCAACTCGTCGAACAGGGCGTGACGGTCGCGAGCGACGGAGCGCTGCGCGGCTGACCGCTACGCCGCGGCCGTGATGGCCGCGAGGCGCGCAAGGCAGAGAGCGCTCTCGCCGGGCGCGCGAACCGTCGGGAGGGGAGAGTCCTCGACGTAGTCGCGGTCGGGCCGGAAGCGCGATGTGCGGGCGACGCGGCCGGCCTCGAGCGCAAGGAACGTCCCGTCGCGCACCTCGGTCGCGCGCAACCGGACGCCGGAGTACTCCGAGACGATCCCGAGCGCATCGCGCGTGGAGGCGAAGAACATCTCCTTACGCCCGCGACCGAGCCAGAGCGGCCTGCCGACGCCGCGCGCGGCGAAGACGACGCCCGGCTGCCGCTGATCGAGCCACGCGGTCGCCATCGCACCGGTGAGAGCCTCGAGCGCATGGGGGTCGTTCTCCGAGTGAGCGGCGAGCGCGAAGATCGCCTCCGAGTCGACCGTCATCCGCGGCTCGGAGCGCGAGCAGGAGAAGTCGGCAAGGAGCTCGTCGTCGTTGAGGATGATCCCGTTGTGGATCCCGACGATCGGGCCGTGCCGGACCGGATGGTTGTTCGCCGGGATCGACGGGTGGCCCTTCGTGTAGTCGCGCACGTGGACGAGCAGCTCGGTCGCGTGCGCGGGGACGCAAATGCGCTCGAGCAGGTCGCGCGCCGGCGTGCGCTGCTTCGTCACGACGGCATAGGCGTCTCCGGGGCCTCGGTACGCGTACCCGACGGCGTCCGCGCCACGTTCGGCGATCCCGGCGAGGAGCGCCTGAGCCGCGAGCGTCCGATCTACGCGGCTATCCGAGGAGAGACTGTATCCCGCTATTCCACACATAAGCGTTGGGCGATCGTTCTCATTTCGTCGCGTTTTGGGCCGTCCCTTCGAGCGTAGCGGCGGTTTCGGCTCTTTCCCGGCTCAAGACGAAAGCTTCACAAGCCGATAACAGGCGCGTGGAAGCCCATGTCGCCACCGAGTTGCGCCCCGAACCGGCTCCGGCCGCCGACCCGCTCAAGCTCTATGTCCGCCAGATCGGCTCCGGGCCGCTGCTGACGCGCGAGGAGGAACGTGAGCTCGCGCGCCGCAAGGACGCCGGCGACGAGGCCGCGAAGCGCCAGCTGATCGAGTCAAACCTCCGTCTCGTCATGTCCGTCGCCCGCAACTACGCGCGCGCCGACGTGCCACTCCTCGATCTCATCCAGGAGGGGAACCTCGGCCTGATGCGCGCAGTCGAGAAGTTCGATTACAAGCTCGGCTACAAGCTCTCGACGTACGCGACGTGGTGGATCCGCCAGTCGATCACGCGGGCGCTCGTCGACCAGGGCCGGACGATCCGGCTCCCGCTGCACGTCGCGGACGAGGTCCGGAAGCTTCTCCGCACACGTCGCCAGCTCGCCCAGAAGCTCAACCGCGAGCCCACGCTCGACGAGCTCTCCGCCGAGGCGAAGCAGCCGGAGGAGCGCGTGCACCAGCTGCTCGAGCTCATCGAGACGCCCGTCAGCCTCGAGACGCCGGTCGGCGACGGCGAGAGCCTCTACGGCGACCTGCTCGAGGACGTCCGTGCCTCGGCGCCGCTCGAACTGACCGCCGACAAGGCGCGCGCGAAGGAGCTCGTCGAGGCGCTCGGAACGCTCGAGCCGCGGCTCCGGAGCGTTGTCACCCTCCGCTTCGGGTTGGACGGTGGCAAGCCCCGCACACTCGACGAGATCGGCGTCGAAGTGGGGGTGACCCGCGAGCGTGTGCGGCAGCTCGAGACGCGTGCGCTGCGCGAGCTTCGCCTTGCCGCGCCCGGGCTCGCGCACTACCTCCGCGCCGAGTAGCGGCGCACGTCAGGGCGCCGCGGCCCGCTGCATCTCGCTGAGATTCGCCAGACGCCGTAGCGAGTCGATCTCGATCTGGCGCACGCGCTCCCGCGTGAGACCAAGCCGCTTGCCGATCTGCTCGAGTGTCTTCGGTTCCTGGTCGACGAGCCCGTAGCGGAGGACGAGCACCTGCCGCTCGCGCTCGTCGAGCGACTGAAGGCAGACCGCGAGAGCCTGGCTGCGAAGCGCTCCCTCAACGCATTCCTCCGGCAACGGCTCGTCGCCGGCGACGAAGTCCCCGAACGTCGCGTCGCCCGTGTCGCCGATGGGCTGGTCGAGGCTCGCAGACGTCCGGGCGGCGGCGCGCACCTCGCGCGCCTGCTCGATCGGGAGCGACGCCTCCTCGGCGATCTCCTCGAGCGTCGGCTCGCGCCCTAGCTCCATCCAGAGCGTCCGCTCGGCCCGGGTCATCTTCTGCAGCCGCTCGACGATGTGGACGGGCATCCGGATGGTGCGCGACTTGTCGGCAAGACCGCGCGCGACGGCCTGCCGGATCCACCAGGTCGCGTACGTCGAGAACTTGTAGCCGCGCCGCCAGTCGAACTTCTCGACGCCGCGGATGAGGCCGAGCGTGCCTTCCTGGATCAGGTCGAGGAACGGCAGGCCCTGGTTGCGGTAGTTCTTCGCGATCGACACGACAAGGCGGAGGTTCGCCTGGATCATGCGGGTCTTGGCCTCCATGTCGCCGCGCTCGATCTTCTTCGCGAGCTCGACCTCCTGTGCCGCGGTGAGGAGCCGGTGGCGGCCCGCCTCGCGCAGGAAGAGCTGCAGCGCGTCGGTCGTCGTCTCGACCGCTTGGACCGGTGGCGGCGTCTTCTCCGGCTCGGGATCCGGCTCAGGCTCGACGAGCAGCTCGATGCCGCGCCGCTCGAGCTCCTGGTGGATCGCCTCGATCTCGAGCGGGCCGAGCTCGAGCGGCTCGATGGTCTCAGCGAGCTCGGATTGGCGCAGCTGGCCGCTCGACTCGGCTGTCTCGAGGAGCGCGAGCAACTCCTCGGTCGCGAGGATCGACTCGAACTCGACGGTCGTCAACTGTTGTTCCCCCTCAACTGTTTTGGACGTGTTCCCGCCTGCAGGGTCAAGACAAACACCCTGCGCCCCAGGAATCAAGTCGCGTGCACGAGAAGCTACGTTATGTCAAGTTGCAGAGGACGCGTGTGCCGCTCGCCCCGCCTCCCCGCTTTTCCACAGGTTGCACAGACTGCTGTGGAAATGTTGATTATTCAACGTCCGCAAATTGCGACGTTTTCGCGTCACTGACCCCTTGCACCAGGTCTCGACAGGCCGTAGGTTTCTTCTTGCGCCGAGCACGGCGCGGGAGTAGGACGAAGCAGTACCGGGTGGTTGTACGTGGCGCCTCGCAAGGGGCGAAGCGGAAAGTCAGCCGGTGCCGTGGACGAAACCGCGACCGGCTCGGCGACTTTTTTTGGTCCAACGCAGACGTGCGTCGTGACCTCTCCCCTCTCATCTAGGATCGCCGCAATGATCCATCCTCCGCGTCCGCCGAGCATCGACCAGGGAGTCGTCGCCTTCATCTGGGCGGTCGCGCTCGGAGTGTTCATCTACTTCGGGCTCGCTGCGATCGGCACGAGCGGCGCGACGTGCATCGTGCTCGCCCTCGTCTCGGCCTTTGGGATCTGGCTCCTCGTCCGCCTCCGCGGCGAGGACGTGCCCCCGCGGCGCTAGCCGCTCAATGAGGCGGGCGTAGCGCAGACAGGAGCTTCTGCGCAAGCGGCTCGCCGATCATCTCCGCGAGGCGTTCTTGCGCGGTCGGCTCGGCCGGGTCCAAGCTGCGGATGTGCGCCTCGAGCAGCTGCTGTCCCCGTCCGTTCATAGAGTTCAATGTCGGCCGCGCACAACCGTGCCGTTGATCCCTCAATCCGGCACTCATCTCCGCAGCGGCGTATTGATCCGCGTGTCCGCGTCGGCTAGTACGCGATCAGCGCGTGCAGGTCGTACTGCTCGAGCTTCTCCCGGCCACCGAGAAACGACAGCTCGATCACGAAGTTGATGCCAACGACCGTGCCTCCGAGCTCCTCGACAAGGCCGGCGATCGCCTGCACCGTCCCGCCGGTCGCGAGGACGTCGTCGTGGATGACGACGCGCGCGCCGTGGGCGATCGCGTCGGAGGCGACTTCGAGCGTGTTCTGCCCGTATTCGAGCGCGTACGTCGCCGAGATGGTGTCGGGCGGAAGCTTGCCCGGACGGCGGGCGGCGACGAACCCGCAGCCGGCTTCGACGGCGATCGCACCGCCGAGCCAGAAGCCGCGCGCCTCCGCGCCGAGGACGAGGTCCGCCCCGCGCTCGCGCGTCCAGGTCGCGAGCTCCTCCACAGCCTGCGCGAGCGCTTCCCGGTCGAGGAGGAGCGGCGAGATGTCCTTGAAACCGACCCCCGGCTCGGGGAAGTCCGGGACTTCGCGGACCTTGCTTTTGAGATCGATCTCTGCCACGGGCTACTGCGCCAGTCTCCGCACGTTCCGCCAGAGGAGCAGGTCGGAGAGCTCCTGCGCGCTCTGCGCGAGCCGCTGGAGGTCGGTGAGTGCTTCGCGCCGGCGGTCGGGATTGCGGGACCGGAGTGCCGGGCCGATCACGGCCTCGAGCAGCCCCGACTCGCGGTCTGCGGCCGTGCGGAACGATCGCAGGTTCCGGGCGCCGATCCCGAACCGCGCGAGCGCCTCGCACGCGGCGGCGACGTCGACGTCGCTCTCGGTGTAGCTGCGGGCGCCGCCGGTGACGGTCGCCTCGATCAGCCCGAAGTCCTCGAGCTCCTTCACCCGCTCGCGCGTGATGCCCGCGCGCGCGCAGAGCTCTTCGAGGTCGAGCGCGTCCTCCCCCGTCCCCACCGCTCGCCGCCGCTTGCGCTGCTGGCCGGCGCCGGCCGCGAGCTCCTCCTTGATCACGCGGAGCGGGAGAAACTCGTCGCGCTGGAGACGGAGGATCGTCTCGAGCCGCTCGACGTCTTCCTCCGTGAAGAGCCGGTAGCCGCCCTGGGTGCGGCGCGGATTGAGGAGCCCCTGGTCCTCGAGGTACCGGATCTTCGAGATCGAGACGTCCGGAAACTCGTCGTGGAGCCGGCTGCAGACCGTGCCGATCGTGAGGAGGCGGCGGCGGGACGGGGCTTGAGCGATTTCGGCTTCGGTTGTCGACATCGGCGGCCTAGCGGTGGAGGTAACTGAGCCTGTACTTGCCGATCTGGATCTCGTCGCCGTCGCTCAAGACGGCCGAGTCGACCCGCTGACGATTGACGTACGTCCCGTTGAGGCTGCTCTGGTCGTCGAGCCTCCAGTGGTCGCCGTCCTGTGTGAGCACCGCATGCTTGCGGGAGACGGTGACGTCGTCGAGGAAGACTCCGCACTCTGGCGATCGTCCGATTGCCGTCGGGCTCTCGGTGAGCGCGAACGTCTCTCCCGACCGCCCGCCGCCCGAGCGGACGACGAGGACGCCGCCCTGCAGGCCGAGATCGTCGAGGGTGTCGAAGGAATCGCCCAGGTCGCCGATCGAGAACGCCTCGGTCTGCTCTCCCTCCTCCCCCACCACGAGCGCCGCGCCGCACTTCGCGCAGAAGCGCGCGGACTCCGGGTTGTTGTACCCGCACTCAGGGCAGTAGACGTGCGACATCGCTAGGTGCGGGGAGTCGCCTTGCCGGCGAGGATCTCCGTCAGCGCGTTCACGTCGACGGCGTCGAGAACGCTCCTCCCCTGCGTTTTCTGGAGACGCCCCACGAGCTCCGCTCGGAGGATGTCGATCTTCCCGTGCAGCAGCCGGCGCCGGTACGACACCTCCTGCTCCTCGACGGTGAGATCGTCGATGAGCTTCTTCAGATCCTCGTCGGACAGTGTCGCGAGGTCGGGCAGCGCTTCCATAAGAGCCTTTCGCCGGGGACGCCAGGTTGAGTCGCAGAGTGTAAAGCTGAACTTTAGCCTTTGTCTTTGCCGACCGCTAGGCCGGTTCGACAGCGGCCTCGCCGTGCTCGATCTCTTCTACGAGAGTTCGCAACTCGCGCGCAAGCTCCTCCGAGGCTTCCGACGTCTCCCCTTCGGCGTACAGGTGGATGAGCGGCTCGTCGGGATCGGGCAGCGCCTGGCTCCAGCCGCGCGCGTCGAACACCTTGATCCCGTCGGTGAGATCGAGATCCATCCCCGCGAGGCGCTCGTTGAGGACGCGCATGACGAACCCTTTCAGCGCCCACGGGCACGGAATCTGGTGGTGGACGAGGGTCGACCGCGGCAGGTCGGAGACGAGCGACGAGAGGGGCGAGTCGACCGGCGTGAGCAGCTCGAGAAGCTTCGCGAGGCTCGCGACGGCGTCGTAGCCGGGCAGGAAGTCGGGGAAGACGTAGCCCCCGCCGACGGCGCCCGCAAAGACGACGTCTCCCTCCGCCGCCGCTCGAGTGAGGTCGGGGAGCGATGCCGGCGTGCGCACGATCTCGAGCTCCGAGCCTTCGACGAGCCGGTCGACCTGGCTCGTCACCGTCACGGGGAACGCGAGCTTGCCGCGCCGTCCGTTCGAGGCGATCAGCCGCACGAAGAGGAGCAGCGCCTGCTCGACCGGCACCTCTCGCGCCTCCTCGTCGATGAGGTAGAGCCGCTCGGCCGCGCGGTCGAAGACGGCGCCGAGGTCCGCGCCGACGGCCGGGACGAGGCGTTTCGTCTGCCCGATCGCAGCCGCGAGCCCGGGAGCTGCGTCGGCGTTCTCGTTTCCCTCCCCTGCGAACGCGTGCGCCGCAATGACCTCGACGCCGAGCGGTCCGAGCACGAGAGGCAGGACGTACGAGGCGCCCGACGAGCCGTAGTCGACGACGATGCGGAAGCCACGGTCGCGGACGCGCTCGACGTCGATCGTCGACAGCAGCTCGGACGCGTACGTCTCGTGCACGCGCGCGGGGTACGAGATCCCGCCGACCTCGGCGGCCCCGACGCGGCGCAGCTCGCCGCGGGTGAAGTGCTTCTCGACCTCCTTCTGCATCGGCTGGCTCATATCGACGCCGGGCGGCTCGAAGAACTGGATCCGGACGATCTCGGGGTCGGTCGGGCTCACGCCGATGTGGAAGCCCGCGTCGTAGCCCTGCGACTTCACGAGGTGGCGCGCGACGGCCGCGGGACTCACGCGCAGGTCGGCGACGTGGACTCCGGTCGAGGACAGACCAGAGATCATCGCGCGCTTGATCATCCGGCACACGGCCGGGCCTTCGCGGCTCGCCACGACGCGCGCGCCCCGCTCGAGCGCGCTACCGAGCGCGGCGGCAAGCCGAAGCGCGACGTCAGGCGTGAGATCGACGTTCACCATCCCCGCAACTCCCTGCTTCCCGAAGATGCGTGTGGTCCCGCGCGACTCCCAGATGAGGCTCTCGTGCAGCTGCGAGCCCGTCTCCACCTCCTTGAACGGGTAGATCCGGACGCCCGGGAGGATCACGCTCTCGGCGCCGATCTTCACCTCGTCGCCGATCGCCACGCCCTCGTGCACGCGGACGTGCGCGCGCAGGTCGCAGCCGCGTCCGATGATCGCGCCCTCGACCTCCGAGCTGCGACCGATGTACGTCGAGCTGTCGACCGTCGAGCGGACGACACGGCCACGCTCCCGGACGGTGACGCTCGTCGCGAGCACGGCGTACGGGCCGACGTGGGCGCCGCGCGCGATGCGGCAGTAGCTGCCGAGATACGCCGGCCCCTCGATCGCGTCGAGATCGTCGAGGTCCACCCCGTCCCCCAGCCAGACGTTGCCGCGGATGCGAATGCCGGAGATGTTCAGGCGGACTCGTTCGTCGAGCGCGTCGATGTTCGCCTGGCGGAACTGATCGAGGTTGCCGATGTCCTGCCAGTAGCCGTCGAACACGTGCCCGTAGATCGGGCGGCCCATCTCGAGGAGGAGCGGGAAGAGCTCCTTCGAGAAGTCGTACGGCCGGTCGGTCGGGATGTGCTGCAGGACCTCGGGCTCGAGGACGTAGATACCGGTGTTGATCGTGTCGGAGAAGACCTGACCCCACGACGGCTTCTCGAGGAAGCGCTCGACGCGGCCCTCCTCGTCGGTGACGACGATCCCGAACTCGAGCGGGTTCTCGACCGCCTTCAGGCCGATCGTCACCGAGGCTTTCTTCTCGCGGTGAAACGCGACGAGGCCCGTGAGATCGACGTCGCAGAGCGCGTCGCCGGAGATGACGAGGAATGTGTCGTCGAGGCGGCCGGCCGCGAGACGGACCGAACCGGCGGTGCCGAGCGGCGACTCCTCCACCGAATAGCCGATGTTCACGCCGAGGCTCTCGCCGTCTCCGAAGTAGCTCCGAATCGCCTGCGGCAGAAACGCCGTCGTGACGATGATGTCCTCGAAGCCGTGGAGCTTGAGGAGCTCGACGATGTGCTCCATGCATGGCTTGCCGACGATCGGCACCATCGGCTTCGGCTGATTCGACGTGAGCGGGCGCAGGCGTGTGCCCTCCCCCCCCGCCATGACGACCGCCTTCATCGCTGCAGTTCTCCCCATGCGTCGCGGACGTAGAACACGGCGGCGGCGAGCGCGAGCGCGATGCCGACCCAGAACACAACGATCGGCCAGTGCGTCGCCCCGCTCGTGACGATCCGGAAGAAGATCGCCGCATAGAGGATCCACGTCGCCGCCTTCCCGACGGTGTTGACGTCGACGTCGATCTTGCGGCCGCGAAGCAGCGCTGCGCCGGCGAGAAGGACGACGTCGCGGCCGAGGATCACGGCGAGACCCGCCCAGGGCAGGCGGTCAAATGCGAAGAGGAGGATGACGGCCGCGTCGATCATGAGACGGTCGGCGAGCGGGTCGGCGAGCTTCCCGAAGCGCGACTCGACGTGCCAGCGCCGCGCAAGGAATCCGTCCAGCTGGTCGGTGCCGCCCGCGACCCAGAACACACCACCGGCCGCCCAGCTCGGTGCGTGCCCGGCGCGGATCATGAGGACGACGAACACGGGGATGAGCACGAGACGCGCAATCGTGAGGGCGTTCGGCAGCTGCGCGAGCGGATGGGCTTCGCTCATGGCTGGAAGATTCGGCGGCGAAGCCGCCGAATCCCGGCCAGAAGTACGGGGGGCTTCCATGTGAGGAAGGATACGGGCGTGTATGTGAACGCCCACTGCCACGCCTTCCAGCGCGCACTCCGGTCGGAGGGCGGCGACTTCTGGGCGTGGCGGGAGGCCATGCTGGACATGGCCAGTCGTCAGACGACCGGACATGTCCGATCGAGCTACACGGACGTCTACCGCGAGCTACGCGAGGCGGGCTACGCGGCGGTCGGAGAATTTCACTACCTCGGGCTTGCCGCGGCGCACGCCGCGGTCGACGCGGCCGGCGAAGCGGGCATTGAGATCGTTCTTCTCCACGTCGCGTACGCGCGCGGCGGGATCGAACGCTTCCGGCAGGAGTCGGTTGCGGCATACCTCGCAGAGCTCGAGGAACTGCGCGCCGCGGGCGTCCGTGTCGGCGTCGCCCCCCACTCCGTGCGCGCGTGCCCGCGCGACTGGCTCGAGGAGCTCGGCCGCTACGCGGCGGAGCACGACCTCCCGCTCCACATCCACGCGGACGAGCAGCCGCGCGAAATCGAGGAGTGTCTCGCCGAGCACCGGATGCGACCGATCGAGCTGCTCGACGCGTGCGGCTGCCTCGGCCCGCGGACGACGGTCGTCCATGCCACACACGCGGACGGCCGGGAGCTCGACCTCCTGGCGGCGGCCGGCGCCCGCGTCTGCGCGTGCCCGACGACGGAGGCGGATCTCGCGGACGGTTTCCTCCCCGTCGAGCGCATCCTCCACCGCGGCATCGAGCTGTGCATCGGCTCTGACTCGAACGTCCGCATCGACCCGCAGGAGGAACTCCGCGAGCTCGACTGGATCGCCCGCCGCCAGTCCGGCCGTCGCGACGTCTTCACGCCGGACGACCTCCACGCGATCGGCACCGAGAACGGCGCACGCGCTCTCGGCCTGTGAATCAAGGCCGCGAGCGGGACGGGAAACGTTTCCCGCCCCGCTCGCACATCGTCTCGGCTACTTGACCACCGTCTTGGTCGACGGCACGCAGAGCATCGAGGTGGCCTTGATGTAGATCACCGAGGTGCCGAACTGGTTCTCATCCCACACCTTCGGCTTGAGCGGAGTCTTCGTCACGTTGAAGCACAGCAGGTGCAAGACCGGGTTGCGTATCGGGTAGGTCGTCGCACCCGCCGCCGTCTGGATGATCTTCTTCGTCGGCAGGCAGAGCATCCGCGGTACGAGGTTGACCTGAACCGGCACGGGCTTGCTCGTGAACTCGTCCTGCAGCAGCACGGAGCCCGGGATCTTGAACGCCCCGGTCATGTCTCCCACCGGGTAGCAGGTGAAGTGGCTGAGGCCGACCGGCGAGGTCGGCTTGAGGTTCGGGGGACCCGTCAAGCTCTTCCACGACGGCAGGCAGAACAGGTTTGGCTGCTTGAGGTACAGCGTGGCGCTCCCGAACTGGTTCTTGACCAGCACCTTCGGGGTCG
>Ga0265336_10001149_pt1 | contig 12653 bp, 9 predicted proteins | sample 42119metaG_FD_193583 | JGI IMG/M metagenome (GOLD analysis project Ga0265336, IMG submission 193583) | Rhizosphere microbial communities from Carex aquatilis grown in University of Washington, Seatle, WA, United States - 4-21-19 metaG | ecosystem: Host-associated > Plants > Roots > Rhizosphere >...
TACAGCTGGTCATCACCTCCTGGTGCGTGCTGTGGCTCTCGTTCGTCAGGAGCCATTCCGGCGGAGCCTGGCTCGGCGACTGGCTTGAGCACTGGCAGCGGGCGGAGTTCTTTCTTCGCCAGTGGCCCAAGGACCGGCTCTTCTTCGACATCTACCAAGTGCCCGCGAGGCCCCCGCTCGGCAACGTGCTGACCGCCGTGTTCCTGAGGGCGACGGCCGCCGACTACGCGCACTATCAGGTCATCATGGCGGCGCTCTGCAGCCTGCGTACCTGCCGGTGGGACTCCTGGCCGTGCGATTCGGCGGCCGCTCCGCGGCGCGGCTCGCGGCCTTGGTCCTCATGCTGAACCCGCTCTTTGTCCAGAACTCGACGTACCCGTGGACGAAGCTCCAGGCGGCCTTCTTCATCCTCGCGGGGCTCTACTTCTTCCTGCGGGTGCGGGACCAGGACGCCCCGCCGGCGACGGCGGGCGTCCTGTGCGGACTCTGCCTGGGCGGGGCCGTCGTGACACACTACTCGGCAGGCCCCTACGTGGTGGTCCTTGCCGCCGCATGGATCGTCCTTGGGTTCCGGATCGGCTGGAGCCCGGGGTTCGCCCGGGCGACCGCCCTCTCGGCCCTCGCCGGCGCCCTTGTCCTTGCCCCCTGGTTCCTCTGGTCCTTCGCCGAATACGGGGTCCGGGCGACGCTCCTCTCCAATTCGAGCGTCACCATGATGCAGAAAACCCCGGGGAACCCCGCCGTGGTCATGGCGCTCAACCTGCGCGACAGCCTCATCCCGCCCCAGGTCCGCGGGTTCGAGGGGAGCCTCTTCCGACAGACAAGCCCCTGGGGCGCCCTGCGCGACCAGGCCTTCCTCGTCTACCAGCTCAACCCCCTCCTGGCGCTCGGCTGCGTCGGGTGGGTCGTCGCGCTGCGGGAGGCCATCCGGGCTGCGAGGGCCGCCGACCGGCGCGAGGGGCGCTTCTGGGCGCTGGCCCTGTCCGGGATCGTCATCCTCTCCTTCGCGACCTACGGCGACCGGGACCACTACGGCACGGGGCACATCTGCCTGCAGTCCCTGGTGCTGCTCGGGCTCGCCTTCCTCGCCTCGCGCTGGGGCACGCTCGGGGCCGGGTGGCGCCGGATCCTCGTCCTGGGCTGGGCCGTCGACTTCGCCCTCGGCATCGCGCTTCAGTTCGCGGTCGAAGACTTCGCTCTCGACCGGTGGCTGACGCCCGCCAGGAGCGTCCAAGAGGCCTCCTCCACCTACGGGGTGGTCGCCCAGGCGAACCTCAGCGAGAAAATCATCGCCCACTTCGCATATTTTGCCGACATTTCCCCCACTCCTCCCGCGCTTGTTCTGGCGCTCCTGGGCGCAATCCTGTGCATGGCCCTCGTGCGCGCCCGCCGGACGCCCGACGAGTCCCGATAGACGCCCATGACCGATACAAGACCCTCCGTCGCCATCGTGATCCCCGTGTTCAACGAGGAGTCCGTTCTGCCCGAGCTGTTCGCCCGGCTGGAGGCGCTCCTCAAGGGGAACGCGGACTGCGGGTGGCGGGTCGTCTTCGTGAACGACGGGAGCCGCGACAAGACGGCGGATATGGTCCGCTCCCAGGGCCTGATCGACCCCCGGTTTGAGCTGGTCGAGCTCTCGAGGAACTTCGGGTTCCAGAGCGCGCTGGCGGCCGGACTCGCCGCCGCAAGGCAGGCCGACGCCGCCGTCACCATGGACGCCGACCTGCAGGACCCCCCCGAGCTGATCCCGGAGCTCGTCGCCGCGTGGCGCTCGGGCGCCGAGGTCGTCCGCGCCGTGCGCCGCTCCCGCCAGGAGACGGGGGTTCGCCGGGCGGGCTTCGACCTCTTCCACGCCCTCTTCGGGAAACTGACGGACATCCCGATAGAGTCGAACACGGGCACCTTCGGGCTCCTCGGGAGGCCCGCCCTCGAGGCCTTCGCCCACCTTCCCGAGCGGCACCGCTTCTTCCCGGGCCTAAGGGCCTGGATCGGGTTCGCGACGGCGGACGTCGAGTACGACCGCCAGGAGCGGGCCGCCGGCAAGCCGAAGCAGACCTTCAGGCGCCTCGTGCGGTACGCCGTCGACGGGTTCTTCAGCTTCTCGTACCTTCCCCTGCGGTTCCTCACGTACGCGGGGATATTCGTGAGCGGGCTCGGGTTCGCCCTGGGGCTCTTCTTCATCGTGAAGCGCCTCCTCGGGATCGAGACCGCGTCGACCGGGTTCACGACGCTCGTGTCCCTCGTCACGTTCCTCGGAGGGATCCAGCTGATCGGGATCGGCGTCCTGGGTGAGTACCTCGGCCGCGTCTACGACGAGGTGAAGCAGCGCCCGGTCTACCTGGTCAAGCCTCCGCGGCGCTGACCCCCCGTCCATGGGTCAACCTCGGCTCCTCGCATGGACAGGCCTCGGGGTCATCACCGCCGCCGCACTGGCCCACAACCTGCCGAGGTTGGCGCCGGGCATGTTCGACTGGGCGGAGCCCGGCAACGTCGCCGCGGCGCTGGTCCAGGGACGGGGCTTCAGCGACCCCTTTGACGGCGGCACGGGCGCCACGGCCTGGGTCTCCCCGCTGCCGGCATGGGTCGAGGCCGCCGTCTTCCTTGCCCTCGGGGCGAAGACCGCGGCGTCCGCGAAGGCGTTGCTCTGCCTGTCCGTCCTCGGCCTTGCGGGGGCCAACGCCCTCCTCGTCCATGCGCTTGCGCCCTTCGGGGCGTGGATCCGCGCCGCGGCCTCGGCCGCGTTCCTGGCCTTCTGCGCCCTCGTCCCGGGGAGCCCCCTCGTCGTCCTGAGCGAGGCGTGGCTCGACATCCTGCTTTCGGCGGCGCTCCTCTGGGCCGCGCTCGGGGCCCGCCTGCCTCCCTCCCGCGCGCGCTCGGCGGCGCTCATCCTAGTGGCGCTCCTCGCACCGCTCGAGAACGCCGGCCTCGCGGCCGCGGCGGGGATCGTCGTCCTTGCGACCGCGTGGATCCACCGCGGCGACACGAGGAGGCTCCTCGTCCCCGCCGTCGCTGCGGCCGCGGCCCTGGCCTCGATCGGGGCCTGGAGCGCCCGCAACGCCATCGCCCTCGGCCACCTGGTCCCCCTCAAGTCGAATTCCTGGTTCGAGCTTCACCTGGCGAACGTCGACTCCGCCGACGGCCTGCCGCGGATGGAGACCGTCCTGAGGAGGCTCCCCTACTTCGACGTCGCGGAATTCAACCGCTACTCCCAAATGGGCGAGATGGACTACGTCGCAAGCTTCCGCGCGCCCGCCCTCGCCGCCATCCGGGCGGACCCCGCCCACTTCGCGGCGAACGTCATGCGAAGGCTCGGCGCCGCGGTCGTTTTCTGCCGCCGCGAGGGCGGCGGCGAGTCGACCCGCTTCCCCTTCTCGCAGGCGGACTCCGCAAGGCTGGCGGGGGCGGGCGAACTGATCACGATGGGGCCGGCGGGCGCCCTGTGGACCCGGATCGACTCGCCCCCTTCGTATGAGTACCAGAGGCTCCACGGGATGGGCCTTAGGGACGCGGACGCGATCTGGCTCGACTGGCTCGCCAGGCGCCTTGCCTACGACGCCCAGTACCGGGGGGCGGGCGGGATCGCGCTCGGGTTCCTCACGGCGGGGATCCCCGCCGTGGCGCTCCTCCTCTCGGCAATCCTCATGGGAGGCCGCCTCGGCGCCCCCGCCGCCTGGGCCGCCGCGATCGCAGTGGGGATGGTGCTTCCCTACGTGCTCGTGAACCACAACGACCGCCACCAGCTCCCCCTCCTTGCGATGCAGGCGGTCGCGCTCGGCGCCTTCGCGCAGGCGCTCGCCTCCCGCCTGGGGGGCGCGCCCAGGTCCCAATGACGCGCACCCGGATCCTTCTCCTCGCGGCGGGCATCCTCGGCCTCTACTGGTGGATGGCGACCAGCGTCTCCGACACCCAGTGCACGACGGGCGACGAGATCGCCCACCTGACCGCGGGTTACTCCTACTGGACGACGAACGACTACAGGCTCCAGCCTGAGAACGGGAACCTCCCCCAGCGCTGGGCGGCCCTGCCGCTCCTAGGCGGCAAGACGAAGTTCCCCACGCTGGACCAGAACGCCTGGAGGATCTCCGACGTGTGGGACATGGGGTTCCAGTGGTTCTACACGAGCGGCAACGACCTTGCCGGGATGCTCCGGGCGGGCCGACGGATGATCGCACTCTTTGGTGTCGCGGCCGGCGCCCTCGTCTTCCTTTGGGCGCGCCGGCTCCATGGGGACAAGGGCGCGGTCCTTGCCGTCGCGCTCTTCGCGTTCTGCCCGACCATGCTCGCGAACGGGGCGCTCATTACGAGCGACATGACCGCCGGCTGCATGTTCCTTGCGGCGGTCACGGCGTTCTGGGCGATGGCCCACCGGCTGACCCCGTGGCGGGTCCTCGTCTTCGGGCTCGCGCTCGGGCTCCTGTGCGTGTCGAAGTTCTCGGCGCCGCTTGTCGCGCCCATGTGCGCCCTCCTCTTCCTGGTGCGGGTCTCGGGCAGGAGCGAGCTCGAGTCCTCGCGGCCCTTCGGGACCCGGATCATCGGAAGGGCCCGGGTGGCCTGGGCGCTCATCCTCGCGACGCTCGCCGCGTGCGCGCTCGCCGTCGCGGTCATCTGGGCCTCGTACGGCTTCCGGTACGCGATGTTCAACAAGTTCGAGCCGAACCGCGTGCGTTCGCTCGTCGGGTGGGACGTTCTCGAGGACCGGGGCGGGCCGACGGTGCCGATCCTGCGCTTCGCGCGCAGCCACGAGCTCCTGCCCGAATCCTACATCTACGGCTTCGCCCACACCTACCGCTTCTCGCGCTACCGAAAGGCCTTCCTGAACGGCGACTACAGGAGCACGGGATGGGTCCAGTTCTTCCCGTACACGACGGCCGTGAAGACGCCCCTCGCGCTCTTCGGCCTCGTCGCCCTCGCGGCGCTCCACGGCGCCTCCCGCCGGCGCATGCCGGGCGAGTGGCGCTCGCGCCTCTACGAGTGGTCCCCCCTCCTCTCGCTCTTCGCGGTCTACTGGGCGTTTTCGCTGACGAGCGGCCTCAACATCGGGCACCGCCACATCATCCCCGTCTACCCGGTCCTCTTCGTCATGGCTGCCGGCGCCGCGGGCTGGGTCTCGCGTCCCCTGCACTGGACCGGCGCCGCCGTCGCGGCGCTCGCGGTGTGGTTTGCGGCCGAGTCGGTCTGGATCCGCCCCCGCTACCTCGCCTACTTCAACGAGATCGTGGGGCCGCGCGACGCGTGGAGGCACCTGGTCGACAGCTCGCTCGACTGGGGCCAGGACCTGCCGACGCTCAGGGCCTGGCTCGACGCGCACCCGCCGGACGGGCCCGTCCTCATCTCGTATTTCGGGTCGGGGGACCTCGACACCTACGGGATCAAGGGCACGCGGATCGGCGACATCAACTTCGACCTGCGCCCCCGCGGCGTCCCCGGGGTCCTCACCGGCGGCCTGTGGATCATCAGCGTGACCCAGTTCCAGCAGGTCTACACCGAGGCGCGCGGCCCCTGGGACCGGAAGAAGGAGGCCCGGTATCGGGAACTCCTCGCCCACGTGCTCACGCTCGAGGACACGAAGACCAAGCTCACGTACCAGGAGGGCGTCGAGTTCGAGGAGTACCAGTTCGCCAGGCTCTGCCACACGCTGCGGGGCCGCGCTCCCCTCGCCGAGCCCGGCTACACCTTCCTCATCTACAAGCTGACGGACGCGGACGTCATGAGGGCCCTCTACGAGCCCGTCCCCATCCCATGAAGGCGCCCCAAGCCAAGGCCTGGACCGCCGCCGCGGTCGCGCTTCTCCTCGCGCTCCACTTCGCGCTGGCGGTCTGCAGCAAGCTGCACGAGAGCACGACCTCCGACGAGCTGGTCCACCTGACCGGCGGCTACACCTACTGGAAGTTCAACGACTACCGGATCCATCCCGAGAACGGCAACCTGCCCCAGCGCTGGGTCGCCCTGCCGGCCTGGCTCGCGGGCTCCAAGTTCCCGGGCCTGGACCAGGAGTACTGGAGGAAGAGCGACTCGTGGGTCATGGGCCACGAGTTCTTCTACGAGACGGGCGAGGACCATTTCCCGAAGCTGATTGCGGCACGCGCCATGACCGCGCTCCTGAGCGTGGCGCTGGGCGCCCTCGTCTTCCTCTGGTCGCGGCGGCTATTCGGGACGGCGGGCGGCTTCGTTTCGCTCCTCTTCTTCACGTTCAGCCCGACGCTCCTCGCCCACGGGGGCCTCGCGACCTCGGACGTGTGCATGGCCCTCTTCATGCTCGCCTCGGTCGGCGCCTGGTGGCGCCACCTGCGCAACCCCGGCGCGGCGGGCTTCGCCCTGAGCGCGGTCCTGTTCGGCCTGGCCTGCGTCGCCAAGTTCTCCGCGCCCCTCATCCCGCCGATGCTGCTCCTGTGCGCGGTAGCCCACGCGGCCTCGAGGCCCGGCCAGGTGGGGCGGGTCCTGCGCTCCGCGGCGGGCCACGCGCTCGTCGCGTACGCGGTCATCTGGGCCTTCTACGGCTTCCGCTACAGCGCCTTCAACGCCTCCCTCCCCGCGGCCGAGCGCTTCATCTACGACTGGCCCGAGATCTACTCCCGGATCGGCGCGACGGGCCAGGTAATCCACCTCCTCGAGCGGCTTCGCGCGCTCCCGGAGGCGTTCCTCTACGGGGCCTCCTACGTCGTCGACACCTCGCACCAGCGCGGCGCGTTCCTGAACGGGGAGTACAGCATCTTCGGCTGGCGCAGCTTCTTCCTCTGGACCTTCATGATGAAGTCCACGATCCCGTTCATCCTGGCCGCTGGGGTCGGCGTCTGGGTCGCCGTGCGGGGCCGCCCGGGCGGCCCCGGCGCGGGGGCCCGGCTTCTGCCGCTCGTGCCCCTCTTCTCCCTCCTTGCGGTGTACTGGGCCTTCTCGGTCACGAGCCACCTGAACATCGGCCACCGCCACCTGATCCCGACGTACCCGGCCCTCTTCGTCCTGACCGGGGCCCTTGGGCCGTGGCTCGCGCGGCCCCTGGGCTGGAGGGCCCTCCTCGTGGGCGGCCTCGCCCTCTGGCACGTGGGCGAGTCTCTCTGGATCTACCCGCACTACCTGGCGTACTTCAACGAGCTGGTGGGGGGCCCGAGGAAGGGCTACCTGCACCTGGTCGACAGCTCGCTCGACTGGGGCCAGGACCTGCCCGGGCTCAAGGCGTGGCTCGACACGAACCTCCGGCCCGGGGAGGACGCCTACCTCGCGTATTTCGGCACCGGGGAGCCGCGCTACTACCGGATGCCGGTCAGGCGCCTGGCCTACATCAACGGCTTCCTCGAGGACGAGCCCTACGTCCCGCTCGGCCCCGGCGTCTACTGCGTCGGCGCCTCGATGCTCCAGCAGGTCTACAGCTCGGTACGCGGGCCCTGGACGATCGAGCTCGAGAAGGAATACCAGCTCTTGAGGACCTTCGAGCCCGTCTTCCGCGCCTACGCCGAGGACCCGTCGGCGCGCGCGAGGTTCAACCGCGAGATGCCCCCCGAGAAATGGCGGGCGAGCCGCGACCGGTTCCTGCACCTGCGATTCGCCCGGCTCTGCTACTACCTGCGGGTGCGCAGGCCCGATGCCGTGATCGGCTACTCGATCTTCGTCTACCGCCTGGACGCCGGCGAGGTGAGGGCCGCGACCGCGGGATCGCTCAGGGACTGGAGCCTGCTCATCGAGAAGAGCGGCGACGGCCCGTGAGGGTTCTGCTCGGGCTTCTTCTCCGACTCGGGGACGGCGTCGATTGACACGACCCGGCTGATCCTGTCGACCCGCGAGCCGAAGCGCCTCTCGGTGATCTCCTGCAGGTGGAACGTGGGAGGGAGCACGTCCTCCGGATCGACGCCCTGCCCCCCCTCCCCCGAGAACGGGCGTATCGCCTGGGTCACGATCACCTCCTTGAAGGTCCCCTGGCCCATGTGGTAGCGGATGTCGTTGCCCTTCATGACGGCGATCGTGTTGAGGATCGCCTCGACCCGCCAGAGCATGAACGGGATCGTCGACTTGTTGGAGATCACCAGGACCGGGCCCGGCCTGGAGCCTATGACGGCGCGCTCCCAGTCGAGCTCCTGCATGCCGAGGTTCTCGACCGTGTAGTACTTGATCGCCATCGCCGGCAGGCCCATCGTCAGGAGCCAGACACCGAGCCCGCACCACGCCAGCCGAAGCGCTGGAAGGCGCAGGGTCCCGAGGCCCCTGACGAGGACGGCGGCAAGCACCGCGAACGCCAGGCACATCGGGAGGGCGAAGCGGGCCGCCATCAGGTCGTTGAACTTCGCCCACCAGTAGAAGAGGAGCACCGCGAAGTGCCCGGCGATCCCCGCGCCGAAGAGGACCCCCACGACGACCGGGGCGGACAATTGCGGCCTCGGGCGAAGCCGGAGCCACCCGGCCGCGCACCAGAGGGCCCAGCCGAGGCCGAGGAGCCCGACCACCGTCAGGTAGGCCGAGTTCGCGAAGCTCGGGCCCGTGTTGAAGAGGAACGCGACGTCACACGCAAAGTTGCCGGCGACGTTGGACGAGCCGAAGGCGGAGGTCTGCCCCTCCTGCAGCTGCCAGAATATCGGCTCCGACGCGAGGACCCGGCTGTGCCATGCATAGGGGACGAGGAGGAGCGGGGCCACGACGGCGGGCCACGAGAAGACGGCCCTGCCCGCCCGGAACCACCCGGCCCCGACGACGCACGCGACGGGGCCCACGAAGAGGATCGACTCGTAGCGGCTCTGGGTCAGGAGCACGGCGCCCAGGACGAAGAGCGAGAGCCGGTCCTCGGTCGGCACCCGCAGGTAGAGGACGCCGAGGCAGGCCACGAGGGCGACCATCGTGAGGTTGTGCAGGTCCATGCCGGCGCCCGTCTCGTTCTGGCCGAAGAGCGGCATGAGGCAGAAGAGGGCGACGGCGAGGAGCGCCTCGGCCCGCCCGGCGATCTCCCTCGCAAACCAGTACAGGAGCCCGAGGAGCGCCGCCGCGCAGGCCACGTTGACCGCGAACATGTTCGCGACCCGGTAGCCCGTCAGGTCGTGCACGAGGGAGACGAGGAAGGGGAAGAAGTAGGGCCGCTTGTCCAGGTAGAAGTCGATCGGCAGCCACGTCCCCCAGAGGTTGTAGGCCCGGAGGATCGTGCTCACCTGCTTCGTCGCGTGCATGACGTAGGCCGTCCCCTGGATCACGAACTCGTCGTAGAGGATCTTGTGCTTGAACGAGTCCGACCAGATCCCGACGAGGGTCCCCAGGGCGACGGCGGCTCCCGCGGCCCCGGGCCTCCTGATCCAGCCCCTCCAGACCGCGGGCCTCGAGCGCAGGAGCCTTAGCGCGTAGAACACGAACAGGGAGAAGACGCCGAGGATGTAGTAGTACCCGAAGGTGATGATCAGGTGGCCGGCCGCTATCGAGGGGACGGCGAAGTAGCCCACGTAGAGGGCCAGGGCGCCGAAGAGCACGAAGAAGAGCCCCCTGTGCCTGGATTCCACGCTGCCGAAGAGTCCCGCCACCCGCTTCATGGGAGCCGTTTCAGGAAGTTCTCGAGGTAGTCCTCGCGGGCCTTGTTGATCGCGTCCTTGTTCTTGGGGATCACCCGGTCCGGCTCGGGGGTCGAGATCGCGCCCTTCGGGTTGCGGATCTCGACCAGCCGGCTGATCCGGGTCTGCGTCAGGGTCTGCAGCCGCTCCGCCCGGACCGGCTCAAGCACGTAGTCCGGGCCGAGGTCGTCGCCGTCGCGAAGCGTCATCTTGCCCGTGTCCGGGTCGATCATGTAGCGCTGGTAGACGAAGACGCTCGAGAACGCGTGCGTGCGCATGAAGAACGCCAGGTCCTCCTTGCGCTTGATGGCCGAAAGGACCGTCGTCGCGGAGATCCGGTGGGCGACCCACAGGATCGAGTCGTTGTCGATCACGAGGTAGTCCCTGCGCGGCTGGTCCGCCATGAACTGGCACCGCCACTGCGTCTCGAGGCCGGCCAGGTACTCCTGGTTGTAGGCATGCGAGGCCATCGAGGGGACCCCCTGGGCGAGGATTCCAAGGACGACGATCCCGAGGAGCGTCTTCACGAACGCGGGCCTGGGGAACTGCGGCAGGACGGCGAGGATAGCGACCACCATCCAGAGGTGGGTCGGCAGGCTCAGCCTGCGGATCACGGGATCGTCGAACTTCCCCCAGAAATAGAACATCATGATCCCGAACTGGGCCGCGAAGCCGGCGGAGAAAAGGATGCTGACGACGGAGGCAGCCGACTCGCTCCCGAGGGACCGAAGCTTCTTCACCGCCAGGAGCAGGAAGAAGAGGATCGCGATGCACCCGAGCGTCGAGAGCACCCAGGAATTCGGCTGGTCCGTCGACTTGCCGAACAGGAAGCCGAGCGCGTGCGCGAGGTTCTCGGGGACGTAGGCCGCCGAGAACGGCTTCGAGAACTCGGGCTTGCTCTCCAGCTGCCACGACGACGCCCGGATGTCGAAGATGCGCATGTGCAGGGCGCAGTGGATCATGAGGGGCGGCAGCACCATGACCGGCCAGGGTAGGTTCGCCCGCCCCTCGCGCAGCCACACCCAAAGGATGATCGCCGCGACCGGGATCAGGAAGATCGCCGACTCGTAGCGCACCTGCATCAGCAGCATCGCCGAGTAGCAGAACGCCGTGAACGAGGGGTCGTCGCGCCTCTCCACGTAGCGGGCGCCGAGGAGCATCGTCGCAAGGATCATGACGATGTTCAGCAGCTCGAATCCCGCGCCGGTGGCGTTCTGCCCGAGGAGCGGCAGGCCGACGAAGAGCGCGACGCCGAGCCACCCGGCCATCCGCCCCGCGAGCTTGCGCCCTAGGGCGTTCACAAGGCCGAGGAAGACAAAGGCGAGGATCGCGTTCAGGACGAAGGCGTTCTCGGGCCGGTACCCGGTCAGGTCGTGCAGGATCGACACCAGGAAGGGGAAGAACAGCTGCCGCTTGTCCATGACCCCCTCGAAGATCGCGAAGGCCCCCATGACGTCCGCGCCGCGGATCGGCGTCAGGACCGTCCTCGTGAAGTGCATGTTCATCGAGGTCCCGACCAGCATCACCTCGTCCATCACGATCTTGAAGCCGAAGGACTCGTGGACGATCAGCACCGTGCCCCCGAAGACCACGACCGCGAGGGTCGTCCAGTCGAACGCCCGGGGGCCCGAACGCCGCACCGCCGCGAGGTCGTCGCGGTAGGTGAGCCAGAGGGAGCGGACAAACAGGACGAATGCCGCGAGGACGCACCAGTATCCGGCCCTGGTGACGATCCCCAGCGCCATCCGGTCGGGCACAAGCTTGAAGCCCGTCGCGGCGGACAGCGCGCCGATCAGGGCGAACAGCCACAGGCGCCGGTCCTTCAGGACCGGCACGATGGAGGAACCGTTCATTTGGCGTGGAATTCGGGGCCCAAAAAAGCCGCCCACGTTATGCGGGCGGCTTTGAATTTGTGGAAAACTTCCCGAATGTCGATTACGGGGCGTAGGTGATCGTGCGAACGCCAGCGACGCTGGAGATCGTGACCGTCTGGCCCTGGGTGAATCCTGTCGGGTAGGTCTCGTTGGCGACCGAGTTCAACGCCTTGACGTACGTTGTCGGGCCAATGAGATCCGCAAGGATCACGGAAGAAACGCCGTTCTCGAGGAAGTACTGATCAGCACCGGCCGAGAGCTGGCGGGCGTTGTTCAATACTGCCTTGTCCTGCGAGTTGGTACGGACCTTCTGGAACGCAGGAATGGCCATCGCGGCCAGGAGGCCGATGATGACGACGACGATCATGATTTCGACAAGGGTGAAGCCCTTGGAAGACGAGTTTCGTTTGTTCATTACTATCCTTTCGTATGTGTTATCTCTTTTATTATTATCTGACCCCAGTGCATGGCACAGGCGCCCAAAAGAGCGCCCGTGACACTGGAATTGCTAACCAGCCCGATTACGGGGCGTAGGTGATCGTACGAACACCGGCGACGCTGGAGATCGTGACCGTCTGGCCCTGGGTGAAGCCGGTCGGGTAGACTTCCTTGGCGACCGAGTTCAGCGCCTTGACGTAGGTCGTCGGCCCGATGAGGTCCGCAAGGATCACCGAGGAGACGCCGTTCTCGAGGAAGTACTGGTCAGCACCGGCCGAGAGCTGGCGGGCGTTGTTCAATACGGCCTTGTCCTGCGAGTTGGTGCGAACCTTCTGGAACGCGGGAATCGCCATGGCGGCCAGGAGGCCGATGATGACGACGACGATCATGATTTCGACAAGGGTGAAGCCCTTGGAATTGTTGCTAGTGATTTTCATTTGATGCCTATTTTTTATATACTGAATGATTAACGGGACTCCGTTCGAACGGTTTTCTAGACGCGTGATTAAAAAACTTGCCCCACTTTCCAGCAAGTTAAAACAAGTGTAAATACGTGTAAGTCCCCATAGGCGCCCGAATGCGCCAATACTTGGGCAATTTTGGTATAACCTGTTCTACCGCTGGAAAATGGATGCAAGAATACGACCCGATTACGGGGCGTAGGTGATCGTGCGAACACCGGCGACGCTGGAGATCGTGACCGTCTGGCCCTGGGTAAAGCCGGTCGGGTAGACTTCCTTGGCGACCGAGTTCAGCGCCTTGACGTAGGTCGTCGGCCCAATGAGGTCCGCAAGGATCACCGAGGAGACGCCGTTCTCGAGGAAGT
>Ga0265336_10001154_pt1 | contig 12631 bp, 8 predicted proteins | sample 42119metaG_FD_193583 | JGI IMG/M metagenome (GOLD analysis project Ga0265336, IMG submission 193583) | Rhizosphere microbial communities from Carex aquatilis grown in University of Washington, Seatle, WA, United States - 4-21-19 metaG | ecosystem: Host-associated > Plants > Roots > Rhizosphere >...
GCAATAAGAAGCTGTTCCGAGCCGGATCAAGTAGGTCAGGCCGGTTTCGAGCCTGGACGAATCGCAGTTACCCAGAGGGTATCCGGTTGTTACTGCGCATCAGCACGGTGCGAACGACTCTGGCGGATTCATCAAAAAATGAGACCGCCCAGCGAAAACCGCCGAAAGGCGGACAAAAAGAGCGGGCGTGCCGGGAAGGACACGGGGACTTGGCAGGTTCCGTGAAAACCTTCCAAGCGCCGGCGATGTTAAAAACGACACCGCTGGGCTGTGAGCGAAAAACAACCTGAGAGTGAAGAGGCGAGACCCGTGGCAACGGGCGAACGCGCCGCCAAAAGCGGTGGCTGACCCGGTGCCAGGTGGTGAAGACGCGAAGAGCAAATCACAGACGTGTCTTCATCTGGTTTGCAGGCTGGTGGCGCAACCATCAGTTGAGCAGGCTGAAAAGCCTCACTCGAAATCCAGCGGCTGCAAAGCCTTGGACGGCCCTGCCACGAGGCCGAAGACTCCGCTTGCCGTGGAGAATGGCGTCGGGAAGCTGACAGCCTCCGAAAGGGGCGCGCCTAATGTCGGCATGGGAAAGAGAGCTTGGCGCACTCCCATCCCCCATTTGTCCCTGTCTGACCGAAAGGTCGGGCAGGGACTTATGTTTTTAGGGAAGGAAGAAAATACCGAACATTCAACATTCAACACGCAACATCCAATTTGCAAAAACAGAGTCGAACTACATTCCATTGGATGTTTGAAGTTGGATGCCTGCTCGCGATCCATAGGAGTTGGGCGTTGAATGTTTCCCTGGTTCACGAATCTGTGCAATCAGCGTAATCGTAGTGGCGTCTCGGCAGAACGGCGCAAGCGGGACGTATAGTATCGGCGCTTTGCGCCGAATAGTGGCCGATCCTCTCCCCGCCGATCGTCCAATCGCAAAGACACGGCGCGCACGGAGTGACGCGCCCCGACCTTGCGTCCCGCGGGGACGCTCGCCCCACCAAAAAGACGGCAGCGCTCTGCCGGGACGCCGCTACGGAGCAACCATTCACATCGCCAAAAAAAACTTGCCCTCTTTCCAAACCCGTCACAATCTTGACTAACAAGAGCGATTAACCGAATTGCCGAAAGGACTTTTTTTATGGGACGTATCTACAACAACATCGTCGAAACCGTCGGGCACACCCCGCTGGTCAAGTTGAACAAGGTCACCGCCGGCCTGCCGGCCACGATTCTCCTCAAGTGCGAATTTTTCAATCCGCTCGGCAGCGTCAAGGACCGCATCGGCATGGCCATGATCGAGGATGCCGAAAAAAGCGGCATTCTCAAGAAAGACACCATCATCATCGAGCCCACCAGCGGCAACACCGGCATTGCGCTTGCCTTTGTCGCCGCCGCGAAGGGTTACAAGATCATTCTCACCATGCCGGAAACGATGTCGGTGGAACGTCGCACGTTGCTGGCGATGCTCGGGGCGAAGCTGGTATTGACCCCTGGCGCGGAGGGCATGAAGGGTGCGATTGCCCGGGCGGAAGCCCTGGCCACAGAAACACCCAACTCCTGGATTCCGCAACAATTCAACAACCCTTCCAATCCAGAAATCCACAAGAAGACGACGGCGGAAGAAATCTGGGCTGACACCGACGGCAAGGTGGACATCCTGGTCGCGGCGGTGGGCACCGGCGGCACCATCACGGGTTGTGTTGAAGTCATCAAGCCACGCAAGGCATCGTTCCAGGCCATTGCCGTGGAACCAAAGGATTCACCGGTCATTTCCCAAACGCTCGCCGGCCAGCCGGTAAAACCCGGCCCGCATAAGATTCAAGGCACAGGGGCCGGTTTTGTCCCGCAAAACCTGCATTTAAAGGACGGCAAAGGCAATCCACAAATTGTTGAATGCGTTCAAGTTGCCAATGACGATGCCTTTGCCATGGCGCGGCGGCTGGCGAAGGAAGAGGGTGTTTTGGTGGGTATTTCCACCGGCGCGAATGTTGTGGCGGCGATTGAAGTGGCCAAACGGCCTGAGAACAAAGGGAAAATCATTGTGACCATTGCCTGCTCGACCGGAGAACGTTATCTCAGCACACCGCTGGCGGCTGAAGCCCGGGCGGAAGTAGGTGGCTAAAAAGAAGGAAGTGGTGCAGGGATCAAAATGCCATGGCCAAGGCCGCTTTTTCTTGCAAATAAGTGTTGCATCTGGCGGGTTAGCACGTAATGTTTGCATGTCGAAGGTTTTAAGGATCCCGCCATGCGGGATTGCCTCCCAAGATTCAAAAATTCAAAAACTGGTTTCGGGGATAATTCCTACCTTCGCGCACATAGTTAAATATGAGCAGTTCAGACAATAACAATAACGGTGACAAAACGTCCAATTACGGTTCCGGTTATCTGGAAATCTCCGAAAAGGGCTTTGGATTCCTCCGCACCGTCGCCAATCATTTTCATCCCAAACCTACCGACATATTTGTCACGCCCGACACGATCCGGCGCAGTTTTCTGCGCGAGGGCAGCCATGTGGAAGGGTCGACCCAGCCGCCGCACCGCGGCACCAGCCCCCAGCTCAAGGCGGTGGACAAGGTCAACGACATGCCGTTTGAGGAATATACCAAGGCCGTCCGCTTCGAAAACCTCACCACCATTGACCCGATTGAAAAATTCAAGCTCGAAACGAGCCCGGACCTGATTGAAACCCGGGTCATCGACCTTGTCACGCCGGTGGGCAAGGGTACCCGCGGCCTGATTGTCTCTCCGCCCCGCAGCGGCAAGACCACCATTCTCAAGCAAATCTGCAACGCCATCACCACGAATCATCCGGAAGTCCATGCGCTCGTGCTGCTCATCGACGAGCGGCCGGAGGAAGTCACCGATTTCCAGCGCTCGGTCAAGGCCGAGGTTGTGGCGTCCTCGAACGACCAGGATCTCGAGACGCATGTCCGGCTGTCGCGCTTCATGATCGAGCGTTGCCGGCGCATCGTGGAATCGGGCAAGGACGTTTTCGTATTGATGGATTCGCTCACGCGCATCGCCCGCGCCTACAACAGCGTTCACGGCGGCAGCGGCCGCACGATGACCGGCGGTGTGGATGCGCGCGCGCTGGAGATTCCCCGCAAAATGTTCGCCTCCGCCCGCAAGATTGAAAACGGCGGTTCACTGACCATCCTGGCCACGGCCTTGGTGGACACCGGGTCGCGCATGGATGAACTGATTTTCCAGGAGTTCAAAGGCACGGGCAACATGGAGTTGATCCTTGACCGCAAACTTTCCGACCGCCGGCTGTATCCCGCCATTGACATTCCCAAGAGCGGCACGCGCAAGGAGGAGAAACTCTTCCCGCCGAAAAACATTGAGGCCATCCGCAAATTGCGCCGCATGATGGTGGATCTGAACCCCATCGAAGCGATGGAAACGCTCACGGCCGCGCTCAAGAAGCACAAGACCAACGACGAGTTGCTCGCCAAGCTGGAAAAGGGGGCGTGAAACGTGACGCGTGATGCGTGACCCCGATATCAGTCGCCCGAAGGGCAATCACGTTTCAAGTCTCACGTCTCAATCACTTCATTCGCGGCCCCCATTGGAGCGCATGCTGCGCATCCATCAAGCTGTTACCTCCGGCCGTTTTCCCAATGCGTCAACCCTGGCGCGGGACATCGAGGTGGCCACCAAAACCATCCACCGCGACATCGAATTCATGCGCGACCGGCTGGGTCTGCCGATTGAATTCGATTCCGGCAAAAATGGTTATGCCTACACCGAGGAAGTCAGCGCCTTCCCGAACATCCAGATCACGGAAGGCGAACTCTTCGCGCTGGTGGTCGCCGAAAAGGCGCTTCAGCAGTATCGCGGCACCCATTTCGAAAAACCGCTGCTCAGCGCCATCAAAAAAATGGAACAGTCGCTGCCGGACACCATTTCGCTGAACCTGGCCGATGTCGAGCAGACCATTTCCTTCCGCACCCGCGCGGAGCCGATTCTGAATCTCGAAATCCTGGACGCGCTGGCAAAAGCGGCCGCGCACCGGCAACAAATCGAGCTGACCTATCGAAAGCCCGGCCAGCCGGAACCCGAGAAGCGCCTGGTGGATCCGTATCACCTGGCCAACATCAACGGCGAATGGTATCTGTTCGCCTATGATCACGCTCGCCGCGACATCCGCACCTTTGTGCCGGCACGGGTCAAATCCCTGAAGCCGACCGGGGAGACCTTCGAACGGCCGCAGAAGTTCTCACTCGAAAAACGGCTGCGCGCCAGCTTTGGCGTCCATTCCGGCGAAGGAGAGCATGACGTGGTCATTCAATTCAATGCCCGGGCTGCGGACTACATTCGCGAAAAGAAATGGCATGAATCCCAGCAATTGCGCGAACTGAAGACTGGAGGGGTTGAATTGCAGATGAAGCTGTCCAGCCTGGCGGAGGTGGAGCGTTGGATATTAAGCTGGGGCGGGGATGCCCGGGTTTTGAAGCCGCGCGAACTCGCTGAAGCCGTAAAATCCGCGGCGCGGAAAATCGTTTCCGGCTGACCGGAACCGGCTTGGCTTCGTCAACGGTCCGGCTCGGGGCGAGGTGACGCGATAAAAACGCTCCTGGTTGCCGGCGCTGGATTCGGCGTTTAATGGGATTAAATGAATACGCAAAAACCCGGAACCAAGTTAGTTTGGTCTGGCTGGGTGGTTGAGCAGGGTGTCCAGTTGCTGGAGGGCGGACGGAGCGGTGGCCTGGATGCCGTTGGCCAGCACTTTCCCGGTCCGGTCCATCACGATGAGCTGAGGAATCCGGCCATCGATGTAGGGGTTGACGCTGGACATGGTCGTATCCTCGTAGGTTACGGTGCGCCAGTTGAAGCCCAGTTCCTTTGCGAATTTCAATGTGTCGGGCAACGATTCGATCGTCAGGTAAACCACTTCCACCTCGGGATGAGACGATTTGATGCCGTTGCAGTACTTGATGAACGTCGGTGCGAAATTTCGCGTGATGGGGCACGTGCTCTGACCCCGTAAAAATACGAAATAGCGCGGCCACGCATTGGTGTCCAGCGGTTCCGGCTGGCCGGTCAGGGAATTGATCAGCTTGCCTTCCAGTTCCACGGCCACGCGGCCCTCCGCCTTGATGGCCGCCGCCTTGGCCTGCTGCTCGGCCATCCATTTTTCTTCCGCTTGTTTCTGCATGGCCAGAAGCCGCGGCCCGGCCTGGTCATCTTCCACGAAGTTCCGCGCCTGGGCCATCAGGTCGGTCGCCGGCTGGGCCACCCCAAACCGGGCATTGAGCTTTTCCGATACAACGTCCACCTTGCCGGGCTGGACATCCTTCACGAGCACCTGATCTCCGGCCTGCACCGTCTTTCCGGGAGCCAGGTCGAACGTCCGGGTGATGGTCACGCGGTAAGGCCACAACTCTTTTCGTTGAACGATCAACGGGTAGGTCAATGTCCGTTGTTTCGGTGTGAGTTTCGCGAATGCTGCGCGCGCCACCTCCAGCACATCGGTTTCGTCCGGTTCCGCGGCAAAGTAGGTTTTCCCATCGGCCGTCCGGAGATCGACCTCATCGCCCTTGAAGTCGCGGACTTCCGCTTTTTCACCGGGCTGAACGCTCACGCCTCCCTCAAACTTTATGGTTGTCTTAAGGGTACATTGGGCGGGCCAGAGTTCCGGCCGGTTCGCCAGTTCAGTCCAGGTCAATTCCTGTGCCGTGGCGGCGCAGGCCATCAAGCAAATGGCCGGCAATAAGGTCAGTGTTCTCATGGTTAACTCCTTCCGACGCCGGCGATTCTGCGCTGGAGCGTCGGCAGGAGCAATAATAAGTTGATGGTGCTGCCCACGGTTTCCCTTCCGGGTTCATCCCTCTCCCTTCATCACCCGACGGGCATGCGTCTCGGCCAGCAGAAATTAACATTCGTCTTGCTTATTGTGAAAGTAAGACGTAAAAACGACCGGTTGGTGGTACAGAAAGAAAATGTTATGAAAACACGAATTCAATCTGTCTTTATTGCACTATTATTATTCTTGAGCCTCATGTATCAAACCTTGACCGTCCATGCCCAGGGCACGGCGTTCACGTATCAAGGCCGATTGAATGACGGCAGCAACCCCGCCAGCGGAATTTACGATTTACGATTTGCGATTTACGACGCCGTCAGCGGCGGCGCGCGCCAGGGAAATTTGCTGACCAATTCGCCGGCGGCCGTAAGCAACGGCCTGTTCACCGTGGCGCTGGATTTTGGTGCGGCTGCATTCACTGGTGCCGACCGCTGGCTGGAAATCGGTGTGCGGACCAACGGCAGCGCCGACGCCTACGTCGGGTTGAGTCCGAGGCAATTACTGACGGCAATACCCTATGCTGTTCGGGCTGCCAACTTCAGCGGTCCGGTGTCCGACTCGCAACTGTCGGCCAACGTTGCCCGCCTTGACAGCAACCTCGTGTTCAGCGGTGCCGTTCAGTTTACCAATCCGGGCAGCGTTTTTAGCGGCAGCTTTGCGGGTCAAGGCGGAGCGCTGAGCAATTTGAACCTGACGCTGAATTCAGAAGGAGCCATTCGGGCGCAACCTTTCGTTCTTTCGTCATCGCTGAGTACCGGCCTGTTTCCTCAGACGGTTGTTGCCGCCGATGTGAATGGCGATGGCCGGGTGGATTTGATCAGCGTCAATTTTAGCTCGGGTTCGCTGTCGGTGTTCACCAACGGAGGCGGCGGCGGGTTTGTCCTGTCGTCCTCTCCGTTTCTGGGGGGTAATCCTGATGGTCTGGCGGCTGCGGACGTTAATGGCGACGGCAGCGTCGATCTGGTTGCAGCAAACGGATCCGCCAACACTCTTTCGGTGTTGACCAACAACGGGAACGGCGGGTTTGTGCTCGCCTCGACGCCAGGCACGGGCAGCCTTCCCCGGTCCCTTGCGGTAGCGGACGTTAATGGGGATGGGCGCCTGGACTTGATCGTCGGCAATTCCGGGGCGTTTTTCGTATCGGTATTGACCAACAAAGGCGGCGGCAACTTTGCGCCGGCTTCCCCGGTGGCGACCAGCAGCGGACCGAATGCGGTAGCGGCCGCGGATATCAATGGCGACGGGCTGCCCGACTTGATCGAAATTGATTCCGCTATTCGGTTTTATACCAATAACAGCAGCGGCGGGTTTGCCTTTGCTTCCTTTGTCAATGCCGGATCCAATCCTAATTCGCTCGCCGTGGCGGACGTGAACGGTGATGGCCGCCCGGACGTGGTCAGCTCCGATTCCTCGGGCAATACGATGTCGGTGTTCACCAACAGCGGGACGGGCAGTTTTGTGCGGGAGGCGTTATTGCCGGCCAGCCTGTTTCCAGATTCGGTCGCGGCGGGCGATTTCAACGGCGACGGACTGATGGACGTTGCCTGCGCCAATGGAATGACCAATACCCTTTCGGTATTTACCAACAATGGCAACGGTGGTTTCGCGCCGGCCTTGTCACTATCCGTGGGCGCCGCTCCGGTTTCTATTGTCGCCGCGGATGTGAATGGCGACGGCCGACATGATCTGATCAGTGCCAATTCCTCAGGCAATTCACTTTCCGTGTTCCTGATGGATGTAGCCGTGTTCAGTGGAAACGGGTCGGCTTTGACCGGCGTTAATGCGCAGTTTCTGGATGGACTCGACCCGACGGCCTTCGTGCGGTTAAATGCCGATCAGACCTTCACCGGCGTGAATGCGTTTAACAACGCAGCCAACAGTTTTGCCGGCAACGGGTCCGGCCTGACGAGCTTGAACGCAAGCAGTTTGTCCAGCGGCACTGTGGCTGACGCGCGACTCTCGGGCAACGTGGCTTTGCGCGCGGGCGGAAATACCTTCACCAACGGTCAAGTCTTCAACGGCCAGATCCGCCTCGACAGCACCGACGGTTTCAGCCAGTCCTCCGCCGGGAACTTCTACGTTGACGCGCCATTCATCGTCGGCGGCCGCGTCACCGTGCTGACCAACGGCAACTTCGGCATCGGCACGTTTAATCCCACCAATAAACTTCACGTCTTCGGCGGCGCGACGTTCACGAGCGGCGTTGGCGGCGCCAATCAAGCCGTCGTTTGGATTCCCGGCAGCGCCAGTTGGAGTTTTACGAGCGACCGCAACACGAAAGAACGGATTGAACCGGTCGATCCGCAGTCGGTGCTGGAGCGATTGGCGCGCCTGCACATTGCCGAGTGGAGTTACATCGGCTACGACCAGCGGCACATCGGTCCCATGGCGCAGGATTTTCACGCGCAGTTTCCGCTTAACGGCGACGCCAAAGTTCTCAATGATGCTGACCTTCACGGCGTGGCCCTGGCCGCCATCCAGGGGTTGAACCAGAAGCTGAATGAAAAGGATGCGGAGATTCTGGAAATGAAACAACGCCTTGCGGCATTGGAAAAAATCGTTCTCAATCAAAAATCGAATTGAAAGGATCGAACCATGAAAATCAAACTCATTGTCTTTTGCCATCTGCTGTCTGCCCTCTGCCTTTCGGTTCACGCCCAAGGCACGGCGTTCACTTATCAGGGCCGGCTCAACGACGGGGCCAATGCTGCCCACGGCAGCTATGACCTGACGTTTTCGTTATTCAACGTCAATAGTGGTGGCAGTGCCGTGGCTGGCCCGTTGTCCACCAATGCGGTTGCCGTCACCAATGGCCTGTTCACGGTCAGCCTCGACTTCGGCGCCGGCGTGTTCAATGGCACCGGCTATTGGCTTGAGGTGGGGGTGCGCACCAACGGCGGCGGTGCATTCATCCCGCTCAGCCCGCGCCAGCAGCTTACCCCTGCGCCGTACGCGATTTATGCTGAAAATGTGACGGCGGCCGGCATCAGTGGGACGATACCGACAGCAAATTTTGGCGGCACGTATGGCAATGCGGTCACGTTTAACAATGGAGCGGATAATTTTGACGGCTCCTTCTTCGGACAGTTTTTTGGCTCAACCTTCACCGGGGGCATTTTTACGGGTGCTTTCGTCGGGACCGGCAGCGGTTTGGGAGACGTGTGGCACACCGGTGGGAACAGCGGCACGACGGCGGGAGTGAATTTTGTCGGCACGACGGACAATCAGCCGCTGGAACTGCATGTGAACGGGGTTCGCGGCTGGCGATTGGAACCTACCGCAACCCTCGGCACGGTCAATGTGGTGGGCGGGTCGAGCGGCAATTTCGTGGCGCCGGGCCAGATTGGCTCGACCATCGCTGGCGGCGGTTCGTTGAATTACTTTGGTGCGCCCATCAACAGCATTGCCGCCAGCATGTGTACCATCGGCGGGGGTGATGGCAACAGCATACAGACCAACGCCTATGAATCCACCATTGCCGGCGGCAACCAGAATGTGATCCAGACCGGCACCCCCCGTTCCACGATCGGTGGTGGTTTTTTCAACCAGTTGGGCACCAACGCGGAGGGAGGTTTTGTTGGCGGTGGCGAGGGGAACACCATTCAAAACAACTCCGGATTTGCCACGGTGGGAGGCGGTTATGGCAATGCGGCCAGCTATATCGCAACCATTGGCGGCGGCGCGTACAATGCCACCTATGGAAATATCGCAACCATTGGCGGCGGCTGGGGAAACTATCTCGGCACGAATGCGTATGCCAGTTTTATTGGCGGCGGTTTCAGCAATCGAATGTCGGACGGAGGGGTTTTTTATTCCGCCATTGGCGGTGGCTACTTTAACTCCATTGGCACCAGTTATTCATTTGTTGGTTCCGGCTCCGGAAACACCGTGCAGCCCTTCGCTCGTTACTCGGTCCTGACGGGTGGCGAAACCAATACCATCCTGACCGGTGCCGACCATTCCGTGATCGGCGGCGGTAGCGGCAACATGATAGGCGCGCCCTATGCCACCGTGCCGGGCGGATACGCCAATTACGCGGGTGGTCTGTTCAGCTTTGCCGCCGGATCCTATGCGCAGGCCACCAACGAAGGCAGCTTCGTCTGGTCGGATGGTTCGTCCACCAACGTCTTCGCCTCCGGCTCCAGTAATCAATTTCTGGTCCGCGCCACCGGCGGAATTTATCTCTTCAACGGCCCTTTCGGTGTCAACGTCGATCAGTTCAACGCCAACAACGGCGACCTAAACTACGCGTTGAGGTTCGGCTTTGGCAGCGGCGAAGGCATTGCTTCCAAGCGCACCGCTGGCGGGAATCAATACGGTCTGGATTTTTACACTCAGTTCAGCCCCCGGATGTCGATTTCCTCAGCTGGTGTGGTAAGCGTACCTGGCCTGATCAATTCGGGTTCGCAAACTGGTACAGCCCAAGCACCGAATGAACCGGGGCTGGTCGTCCGCCGGATCAATAGTACCATCACCACGGCTGGCTCGATCATTGCGCGCTCCGACGTGCTGACCCTTGAGCGTGACGGATCCAATGGCGGCCTCCGAATCAGTTATCCCGCCTCGCCCGGCATCCAGACGATCGCGGCCATGGGAATGAATAACGCAGGAGGTCAGGTTAACTTCTACACGACCCTGTCGAACCCCGGGGTTGCCGGCACAGTGCAAATTTATTCCGACGCCCAAAACGTGCATTTTACCCAAATTTCGTTCGGCAACACCTTTAACGCCAGCCACCTGACTCAGGTAAGTATTGCGAGAGCTTCGGGGGACAATTTTTGGATTGGCACCGTTAATTCCACCTTCAACCAATAAACCGTCAAACCAGCCCGCTGATGAAAAGCAAAACCGCACCTCAACGAGAAGTTTGGAACGCCCTGACCGATCAGGGCGATCCACCGGAAAAGCGTTTGAACGGATTGGAAGAAATGGTACAATCCCATGCCGCAAACAAATGAGGCGCTTATGAAACATCTCGTTCTGTTATTCAGTCTCGGCCTGCTGGTTCCCAGCATCGGCTGGGCGCAGCAATACTCGATCGACTGGTATAAAGTCTCCGGGGGCGGCGGCACCAGCACCGGTGGCACGTATCAGGTCAGTGGCACGATCGGCCAGCATGACGCCGGCGGGCCAATGATCGGCGGTAACTATTCGCTCACCGGCGGATTCTGGGCGCTGATTTCCGTGGTGCAAACGCCCGGGGTGCCGAACCTGGTGGTTTCGTTTGTCGGGCCCAACAGCGTCAAGGTCTCGTGGCCGAACACCGGTAGCTATACCTTGCTGCAAAACAACAATCCCGCGGCCACGGCCAGCTGGACCCCGAGCGGATATTCCATCACGACGGCCAACGGCACGAACAGCATCACCATCACACCGCCGACCGGCAATCTGTTCTTCCGCCTGAGCAATCCGTAAACGCGGACAATTTCGTCAATTGAGGGGCAGGGAGTTAACACGGATCACGCCTGCTGTTTTCCCAGGCCCGTTTCTACGGGGCTGAGGCTTGTTTGCTTTCACCCAAGACGATGATGGACAGGATGTTGAGTCCGCGTCGGAGTGCCTTACTTCTTGGACAGTTTTCAAAATAGCAAGACCGCGCTTGAGGAGTTGAGAAGACTGAAGCGAGCGACAGAACTTATTTTGGTATTATGGTAGCAAAAAAAGATTGACTTTTGTCTGAACTTTTTGTTTATAGAAAATGTTCTTGGTTTGGAGGTCTTACTGACTCCAAGGGGGCGTTCGGAGGTCTTTCTGACTCTTTAGCACTGTATCAACCCGTATGGTGAAAACATGAGGATCCAATTTATGAAAGCCAGAATTCTATTGCTCGCAGTATGTTGCTGTTTCTTGACCACGTTCACCTCTGTATTTGCTCAAACCGCCTTTACCTATCAGGGCCAGGTGATGAACAGCAACAGTCCGGCCCATGGCACGTATGACCTGACCTTCAAACTTTGGAATGCGAGCAGCGGCGGCAGCCAGGTGGGCAGCACGATCACCGCCTCCGGCACGGTCATCACCAACGGTTTGTTCACGGTGATTTTGGATTTCGGCGGTCAGTTCAATGGCACAACTTATTGGCTGGAACTCGGCGTGCGGACCAACGGGGCTGTCTCGTTTTCCACCTTGAGCCCGAGGCAGCAACTGACACCCACCCCGTATGCGATTTTCGCCGAAGGCGGCAACGCGGCGGGTTTGACCGGCTCAATTCCAAGCGGAGACCTTGCGGGCGTAAATGGCGGGGGTTTGATCGGCTTGAACGCATCGCAATTGACGATCGGCACGGTGCCTAATGCGGTGTTGCCTGCGGATGTGGCTTTGCTTGATGCCGCCTCCCAAACATTCACGGGAGTCAATAGTTTCAGCGGCAACATTTCCCTTCTCGATCCAACGAAGAGCATCACGTTTCCTGCGACGGGTGGTGCCAATTCGCCGATGATACAAATGTTTGCGTCAGGAACAGGGAACGCCGACCGGATGGTCATTGCCCATTCACCATTTTACCCGACCTGGGGGCTTCAGTATCAGGACATCCCGGACAGATTCAACTTCCTTAGTGGCGGAACCCCGGTCATGTCCATTAACCTGGGCTTTCCTCACGGCGTCGGCATCGGCATAACCAATCCCTCAGCCCTGTTTGAAGTCAATGGCACCGCGACGGTTGATGGCATACTAAGGATTAACGATGGGGCGGGAGCAGGATATTTCACCGATGCGATCTTCGGTCCCGGGGGCTATGTTGGCGGCGAACAACACAGCATCAATTTTGACGATGCCATTGGACATGTCGGTTCACTGATCGTTGGATATAACGGAAACGGGTACTTCAGCGTT
>Ga0265336_10001160_pt1 | contig 12590 bp, 10 predicted proteins | sample 42119metaG_FD_193583 | JGI IMG/M metagenome (GOLD analysis project Ga0265336, IMG submission 193583) | Rhizosphere microbial communities from Carex aquatilis grown in University of Washington, Seatle, WA, United States - 4-21-19 metaG | ecosystem: Host-associated > Plants > Roots > Rhizosphere...
ATGGGTGCATCATTACGACTATTGCCTGAATATGAAAGAGATCCATTCTGGTCACCTTTCTCTTCTGAAACATCATCATCTTCTTCATCTTCATCGCCATCCCCGCTACATAGACAATTGTCATCAGAACCTTCTGAACAAGAATTATATGATGAAACAATACAATTTAATGAATCTATGTCAAAATGGTATCATAATGCACAATTTAATACTGAAACCAACGTTCAAGATTGTTATTTATTTTTTAAATATTTGATAATGAGTAAACCGAGATTAAGTTCTCTATTTGCTTCTAAATTAAATGTAGAACGTATTACTGAATTGAAAGAATGTATTAAACAAGATCAGGATGTTTTATTTCGAATGTTATTATCGAATAATGCACCACTTCAAGCAATTTTCACTATTATTTAAGGAAGAAGATTTAAAATAAATGTCTTATCTAATTGATGTTTAAAAAATCCTAATTCGTGTAATAGATCACATAAAATTTCATGTGCTTGGTTTAAAATAAATAATGCTGATGAATGATTATTAGATTTAATTTGTAAGTCAAATAATGCTCTCATAATTCGTATTGTATCTTTATTGACTAATTGTTCTATTTCATTGCTTAATTCTCCTGTTTGCGATTCGCGTTTTTTCTTCAGTATTAATTGTAATCTATAAGTACGTAATAAAGACCAATAACGGTTCAATAAATCAATGTCGACTATTCCCGCTACTTCCATATCTGAGTTAATTCAATTCTTACTTGATCAAATCACTGATCTGAAATCACAAATCTTCACACTGACTCTCAAATATGATGAATTAAAAAGAAAGATTGGTATTGGAAACGAAGAATTGTGTTTTAAAGAATACGGAAAAGATATAGTCTGTCCATATCTAAATGACAACTAATTATATATCAACGCAAATAGTAGGGTTACACCTTCCTTTTACTCAACCAACGCGTAAATTTCCTGGTGAATCAAATTATAATATTGATTTTGATGCGTCTAAATTGTTTTTTGAAACAGAAGTCGAATATAGGACTAGTAATTTATATGATCAATTTGTAATAGCAGCAACAAATTCTGAAGAGACTAGTGGTGAATCTGATATTATATTAGATTTATTTATACCAAAGATTTTCTTTACAATAGGTGCCCTGGGCTTTGGTCAATGGAATGTTAGTAAGGATCCTAATCATTGTTCTATTTATTCAACATTGTTAAAAATTTTTTTATATCTTGCATATCAATCATTAAAAGTTGATCCAAAACATACTACATTAATCATACAGTTAGGTATTGCCGCTAATACAGATTTAAATAATCCAATCCAAAATGTCACAGGTTATTGGTTTCGTTTAAGTAAAAGAAGTCGATTAGGTCTTGGAACATTTGATTCTATGTTATATGAATATTTAGAAGCTAATCGTAAATATGAAGAAAAAATGATGGCAATGAAATCAATCATTTTAGCAAGAGAAGATGAATTAGATGAAGAAACAGGTGAACCTAAAAATAAGAAAAGAAGTAAGATTTATCATAATCAAAATGCAGCTAGAAAATCTCATCCAGATCCATTTAGTATCCTTACTCTTGAACGATGGCATCAATTAATTGCAAGTGGTTTAGGTGTGAATATAACGAAAGATTTACCAGAGGAAGAATATGATTATTTACGGGGTTTTAATCTTAATGATCATTACATAAGACCTGAAATAGTATTTCATTTAAGTTCAGCAATGAAAATAGCTAGAAGTTGTGTTTCTCCTAAAACTCATCCTTTATTTATAGATTCAGAAAATTGGGTGATTAGACATCCCGTGACAGATGAAATATTTAGTCGAAAATTTCCTTTTGATGGGAAATTTGCATGGAAAGTGGATATTACAGAATTTAATTATGCAACATTTATGAATTTTCAATTCCCACAAATTGAGAGTTCGATTACTAATAAATTTAAACCTGGATATGAAACATATATCCGCCTACATGATATAGGCAATTTAGCACCTGAATGTAATTATTTAGATCGTAGAACTGGAAGGCGTGATAATCGTTTACAAAATTGTTTAATCAAAAATAAACAAGCATTAGAACTTAATTTTGAACGTAATTTTGAAAAATATCCTATTGATACTCCAGCATATGATGAAACTACATTAACAAAAGTACAAGAAAATCGTTATATTGAAGTATTAAATAAATTACATTCAGAAGATGAGTATAAATATAATTTAACTCCTGAACAACAGCGAAATAAAGAAAGAGTTAAACACATTGAAGCGCAAATTGAAGGGGTATATGAAGCAGATGCGCATTTATTAACGGATATATCTAATGTCTCTCCTGCTATGCGTGCTATTAATACTTGGTGGATGAATTTTACTGATCCCAAAATACATCACAATGCATGTTTGACTCGAAAACACTTTAATATGAACCTCAGCAGTGTTGCGGACTACTTAGCTGGTGTGCAGGTTGGTTTAGAATTTCACAATGATACCTACGCATTACACAATCGTGCTATGATGTTATGGCTATGTATACCAGAAATGTATTTAGGCCGAAAAGAATTACATTGTCATGGTATCACATTAGGTGAGCCTAAAACCTCTAAATCCTATATTTTGATGTGTATCAAATCATTCTTAATCCCAGGTTCTTACTTCACTCCTGGTTATGTAACAGGTAAAGCATTTACAGCAGAAGGTGAAGATGATACAGCAATTAATAAAGATAAATTTTGGGATAAGCTCATCTTAATATTTGAAGAAATTGCAGCTATGTTATTGGGTATTAAAGATGGTTCAGCAGAAGCAGCTATTACTCAAGCAGAAGATACAATGAAACTTCTATTAGAAAGAGGTGAATTATCAACAGCTAGAGGATCAATACAAAATGGTGGTGTTAAAACAGCCGTACGTGTAATTACAGCAAGAATTATTGTCCTGGCAGCTGGTAATCATATCGAGAGCTCAATAAGCCAAGCTATACATTCAAGAGCAAGTGTATTAACTGTATTAAATATTACTCGTGAAAATCATCCTGGTTTAGTAAGTACAACTGGTCGTTCGCATGATTTAAATGAGAAAAGAGAAAAGAATAAATTTTTAATTAGACAACAACATATGCAAGCAGGTGTAGCGATCCTTGGTCAATTAATATCAACTGGGATCCTACTTGGTCAACAATCATCATCTGAAATGATTGATATGACAGCTACATCGATTGTAATCAGTTTAGTGGTTAAATATGGTGGTGATTATGGTTTATCTAATTTAAATGATATTCGTCATATTATACGTGTACGTAAACTTGTGCAGTCTCTCGTTCTAATTAAAGCAGTAGAGCTTACATTTAATAATGAATTGAGTCCTTTGCGTGGTCATTCATATAAACCACATCATTTTTTATTGTGTGAAAAGTATCTGCTGGCTGATGTAGAAACAACATGTATTGCTCTTGGTCTTCTTTCTCATCAATTTGAAGATAATTCTGTTTATATCGCTATTCATTCATTAATTAAATTTATCCAACTGAAAAATCAGATGTCTACTATTATGACCACTGCAACTGAAAATACTACTACTACTACTGGACGAAGAAGGCGTCAAGTATTAGAAGAATATGCAGATCAACCTCGTATCTCTAATTATACAGTGCATCAACCTACTGAACAAGAAATAATAAATGATCCTGATATTGTTCATTATGAATGTTGTGATAATTGGCAAACAGCTACTACAACTAATACTCAACCAAATAATAATAACAATCGACGATTCAATTCCTATTCTCCTAATTTAATTGATATATTAAGTCATTATATTATTAGCGAAGTCAAAGATTTAAGTCCTCGACCGCGATTAGATCAATTAAAAAAATCATTAAATCATTTATTAGAAGTACAATTATGGGTAGAGAATAGTTTTAATCCTCAAGATCGCAAGCGTTTAAATGTTTTTATCATTGAAGATAAAAGAATTAAAATATTGAAAAATGCTAATAATTTATTAAATCGTGATCATACAGGTTTAAAACAATGTTTAAAATATGTATTAAATTATAAACATGCGAAGAAAAGAGATATTTTATATGGTGGACAACATCCTCAAGCTGTCTATGCATTTGATGTAATTAGTATTGAAGATGAACCTCTACCAGGAATCCCTCGTGAATTTCAAAGAAAAGCTTTAACAGTACATAATCCTAATCATTTTCAAAAAGAAATTATTGATCAAATCTATGCTATGAATGATGGATTTAATTTAAATAATACAGAAGATTTAAAAAAAATAGCATCAAAATATACGAATGTTCAAGAACATGATGAAGTATTATTTGATTGTGATATTGATGAATATTGTACTAATAAATATAATGAAAATTGTAATTTTAGTAAACGGTATATTGATTTAGGACCATCTAATAATCCTTTCTTATTACAACAACAAATAATGAATTGTTCAACCTATGATCCTAAAGGGAAGATTCCTTATCCTGATAATTTAATTTTATCTGAGAAAGAACATTTACAAAAACATGTATCAAAAACAACTAGTAAGATTTTAGAAGAAATTAAAGAGAAACATGGGAATCCTATATCATTATTACCTGATTTAATTGAACCAGAAGGACAACCACATATACACGATATAGATCCACAAATTGAAGAAGAAAATAAAAGAAGATTAAAAGCCGATCACCTCCCTTTTACAAAAGAAATGTGGATTAAATTTAATGATGAAACAAATGAAGAAAAAACATGCTTTGATAAAGATGAAGTAGCAGCAGAAGAAGTAGCGGACGAGGACGAGGAACCAGAGGTCGAAGAAGAACCAAGGTCGCTCATTCCTCGACAATTTAGATTACTCGCAGATGAACCAGTCGCTGCAGATGAAGAAATGTAGTCACTCTTGTTGTTTTAAAATGCTTACAGTGAAACGACTTAAAAGTCATGAAACGAATAAAAGATATCATAAAAAATGCAATGCACGTTGTTCTTATTCTATTAAAAAAAATAAACTACCACCAACAAAAAGAATAAGACTGAAGAAAGAAGAGGACGACGAGGAAGAAGAAGAAGAAGATCTAAGCTTTTTAGATCATATTAATCAACAGATCGCAAAAGTGGTACAAGAAAAATTAGACTTACAAGAGATGATACGACAAGATTTAGAAGAAAGACACGAGGATGATTATGATAATATTCCTACACCTTTTATAATACACAACCTCAGATTACAGAAGACATTAAACGAGTTAAATCAATTTAAACACGCCCTAATAAACAATAGATAAGAAGACTGGTATGAACCAACATTGTTGGATTAGGAGGAGCTGGACGAAAATAATTATATACAGGTTCAGTTAAAATAGAGAAAGATGAAGGATAAAAAGAAGAGTAAGATGTTGGCCTCACTTCTATGGGAGGTACTTCATCCTTTTCATCTTCTTCCTCTTCTTGTGGTCTGACTATCCCTTGTTGGTAGGTTTGTTGTTTTTCTTCTTCTAGTGTATTCAAAGATCGGTCATCGTCATATTCTTCTTGCTGCATACTATCTGACGGGATAGGATAAAAATTTCTTAACTCTTTATATAAGAGTTCGCTCCGTTCTTTATCGGCATCAGAAATAATTTCTTTGTGTAATTTATGTGCTAAACTGACTATTTTAGGTATTGCATCTCGATGTAACTTGATAATTTTACCTTGAACGAGTTGAGAATTCTGTCCCCTAAGATTGAGCCCAATTGCTTTTGCAACAATCTTTTCATTTGATGTGGGATTCTCGAGATATAGAAAATGTTTATGGAATTTAATTACAACTTCAATAAATTCTCTTTGAGTTTGTGTGTTAACGACTTCAGCTCGCCAAGCATCAGTATCCCATCGTTGACTCATTTTTCATTCTTCCTTGATTCATTCATTCATTTCATTTCATTTATACATATTTATTTGATTTTAATTCAATTCAAATCATGACTCAAGAACAACTAGATGAGACTACTTCATTACAAGCTTATGAGACTGAAGCTACAGAGATTCAACCTTTTCATTATAATCAATTTCATCCTTTTTATGAAGCATTTCCTGATTATTATGCTAAAATTGACCCATGGAGAGATTTAGATTTACGTAAAACAGTTGCTCAATTAGGAACATATAAAGGACAATTAGATCTTGTAATATGTAGAAAAGAGGATCGTTTATCGAGACCTATTAAAATATATGGACCACCATTATCTGTAACCAATTATTTTGGTCCACCTAATGGTACATTTGGATGTCAACCAGGTTCTACTCCTTATAAATATCAAGCAGAAATATGTACTGATCCAAAAAAAGCAGTTTATTGGCTTTCAATGAATGATGATAAATGGATTGACAATTATGATGAAGCTAGTCATTTCTTTGAATGGCCAAAACAATTACAATTATGGTTTGCTGAAAAATTATTATTGATGAATCCAGAAGATCGTATTGCAGATGCAAATACTTTTATTGATTTAGCTAAAAAAGCAGAGACCAAAAATAAATATAATCTTTTAATTGCATTAAAAGATCAAAATGAAGCAATTCGTGATAGATTACATCAATTAGGTCATGCGAAACATCATACTTTTGAGAATTTGAATGAAAAAGAACAAGAAGAAGTAATGGAAATAGTTAAACAGAGGATTATCTCTGAAAGATTAACAGGTATTGCACATGAATTTGGCGCGGATGAAAATCACTCGAAAGGGACACAACAAATTACATTTCGCGTAAACAGAGAAAAGATAACAAGTGAAATAAAAAATGGAGTAAAAATAGAAAGGATTGGAGAAAAGAAATTAGATGTCACTACCTTAAAAAATGGAGAACATTTTCCTGCGGAAATGTGCCCTCAATTTAAACGTGGAGATGTCCTTGCTCCTATTTTTACAATCAGTGCTGGTTGGAGATTTAAAACTAAATGGGGCTGGACAAATCGATTAGAAGGATTTATTATTTGTCAATTAAATAATAAAGAACACCATTCAACAAGTTCTATGCTTAAAAGAGTATACAGAAAATATACACAAGATGCTGGAGCACCTCTTTTATTAGCGCCTGACTCAGAACCATTTGATGGTTCAGTTATTATAGAAGAATATAATGAAGATGAACAAGTTAAAAAACAAAAGCTGCTACCTGTAGTCGATTTACCTCCATTACAACAAATAGATCCAGATGATGAAGATGCTCAAAAACGTCATTATCAAGGACAGCAATAAACATGTACAACAAGATGGAGCTGGATGCGGAGTAGGAGGAACAGGAAGAGAGGTTGGAGTTGTCTCAGAAGTAGAGAGAGTTATTTCTAGCTCATCGTCGTCGCTTTCTTCGTGATGTGGTGTTGTCCCGTTTGTTAGATTTTTCATTTCGTCATCGTGTGTTGTATTCACTAGTTCAAAATCTGCGGGCTTAGTCATTTTCATTATTCAAACAGAAATATAGACTGAACGTCAACCGGTTTTTGTCATCTGGTGTTTTTAATTTAAATTACGGAATGAATGTTTATCCTAGAATAAATTTTATTAGTACTAATAAAAAAGCCTATTACATGTTTCTATGGAAAAGCACAGAAATGAAGCATTTGCATTTCGCTGGCGACTTGACAAACTTTAACAATTCAGAAGAACTCGAATATCAATCAGTATGCAATTTCTTATCATATCAAAGATTGTTCGACAAAATTAAAGATAACGAAGAGACTGTTGCGCTTTCCGTGGAATCTATCGAAAGAATTAAATCAATACATCAGGATACTTGGAAATTAATTAAAAGTTTATGCGATGAAAGTCAAAAGGAACTTCTGTTTAGTGAACAACAATGAGTAGTAATCTAGATATACTTGAATTGCACAATCTAGTTGGAAGAGGAAATAAAAGAATTGATTATGAATTTGGTCTCGCTTTATGGGATATTGCTATTGTAAATAATCGGTTTACAGATAATAATCTCTTAGTTAAATCGATTTATTGGATGCGACATAAAATAAAACCTGTTTTCTTCAATTCTATTTCAAAATTAAACGGCTTACCATACAATTCTTTTGATCAATTTCTTCAGACGTATCTCCTACATAACAAAGCAGAAACCTATTTCTCTTATGCAAAAGGAGCAATCATTTTTATCAAAGAAACAAAAACAATTTTAATAAGATACGAAGGGGAATGGAAAATATTTATGAAATCAATTAAAAATAATACTCCCGATGAAATGAAATTAGATCAAGAAGAAGTCCTTGCTCTTACTCCTGTGCAGTGGCACTACTAAAACGTACTCTTTTTCTTCTTGTCATCTTACCTTGATCCCATTCAGTATTAGTAGTAATCGTACCACTATTCGTAGTATTTTCCCATCCTTCGCCGAATATAGTAGTTTCATCAAATGCAGGACTTTCTGGATCATATTCTTCAGTAATAGTGAGAGGACCAATTGGACTATTGGGAGGAGAAGAACTCAAAAAGAATTCAGTTGTTCTTGGACTAAAAGGACCATATTCTTTTACTCCATGAATTTTAGCTAAAGCGAGTAACGCATAATCTTGAACAGTTAATTCTACTTGTCCTTGAACTAGTTGTTCAAATACTTCTTTTACTTCATTTGTAGGTTCATCTAATAAAGGCCAGATAGTAGACATTTGAGTTGTGACGAAAATGGCCTCGACTCACAGTCTATTGGCAGACTGGAGAGTCTTGACTGTGACTCCAGGTCACACGTTTCGCGGGGTTGGGGAGTCAGAGCTTGATTAGACTATCACCTTCACCTCGTTCACACAGTCAATGGATCGACTCCTGAGTCACAACTGACTGGAGTCAGTCAGTCGATCAGTCACGACTGATTTACCATCACAGCATCTGTCATTTAACGATTTGGTCATCGAAATGTGTCGCACGATCATTGACGAAGACACCGCGATGACTGATGTCTTCATATGGCGCGAATCCTCTCTGCTCCTGGCGCGAAATCATGACTGGCACGAGTCACAGTGGTGACTGTGCGAAGCAAGGGAGGAGGAAGGGACAGCGATGCACGACAAGGGAAGGTGGAGAGAGGGACACTTCTAGCTGACAAGCTGGCAAGCTAGCAAAGCTGACTGACCGTGAATCGATCCAGTCATCCATTACCACAACCATTCCAATTACTAGTTTTGGATTTCTCATTCTTCAACTTCTCTCTCTCTCTCTCTCTCTCTCTCTCTTATTGCTTTAAAAAGATGGAACATTACAATCAAATGATAATTGATGGTACAGCCTCGGCTTCTTCTGATTATGTACCTTCTCGCGAATTTGATGATACAATTCCCAAGACTCCTGTCTCACAACCTGAAGATGGTGATGATGATGATGGTCAATCATCTACCCCTCTTCAAATCAATGTGATTCCTCCTTCTCCAGTGACTCCACCTGAGAGTCAGAGTTTGTCTTTGACTTCTTCTTCTCATCCTACTATTGGAGCGAAATATTATGGCGGCTCTCGTCCAGTAATTGGCGGGAAATCTCCTATATCTGGAATTATAGTAAAAAAGAATACTCCTAATACTTATAAAGAAATAATGAAAACAATTCCAGAAGAGGAGGATTCGGATTCTGAATCAGAGTCTGACGACTCTTCCTCTTCTACTTCTTCCTCATCCGAATCTGAAGCTGAAGAAGAAGAAGAAGAAATGAAATCATTCCCTGCTCCTAATGTTGCTGCTGCTGTTGATCATTGTCATAAACATCGAGTGTACGATGCTGATTGCTACAGCTGTCAAATGGTGGTTATTAATTCTGGATCAAAAGATGAAGATGATGAAAAGAAAAAGAATAAAGGCTCAAATAAGATTCATTTAGAAGACTCTGATTCTGACTTTGATGATATGCCTGCTATGATTCCAGCTGCTCAAGTTATTAACAAGAAGAAAAAGATTACTAAAAAATATTGTCGTACTCCTGGTTGTCTTACTAAATCTGATGGTCATTTCATTCAGAATTGTCCTAGTAGTGTTTGTACTGTCTGTACTGCTAAATTACGTTCAGAAAATGAAGAAGCTGCTAAAACATTGGAGTCAGTTTATGGTCATTTAAAAACAAGTTGGCAATGCCCAGCTAAAAAACAGAAAGCTACTGGTATGAGACACAAATGTGGTTGGTGTTCAATGACTATTGGTCATATTAAGGGATCCAAATGCCTTTGGTTTGCAAATGGATTCATCCAAAAACCTCGTACTTATGCCGAGCCTACTAAGTCTGATTATGATAATACTGATGATTTAGTACAACCTCAAGTTATTAAAAAGAAATTGGGTGGAAAAGAAAAGAAAATTAAGAGGATTGATGCCGAGATTAAAAGAGTTGAAAAGAAAATTCAAATGAAGAAAGATGGCAGTGAATTGAAGAAACTGCAAATGGAGAATCAACGATTACATTCTGAAATAAACAAAGTAGCAAATCAAAGAGATGACTTACAAAATCAATTAGAAAGAGTAGAAGAGAGATTAACTGAAGCTGAACGTCAGATGCGTTTGATGCGTCGTTCTGTGATTCGGTCTGAAGATATTAATGCAAAAACAAATGAAAGATTTCTCGAATTTATGGATTGGAGTAAGAAGAAAGAAGAAGCATTGAACAAGAAAATAGACGAATTTACAGATGAAGAAAAGAATACTAAAAAAGTTGAATCAATGATTGAAAAGTTTTGGTTGGCTACTAAAGCATTTAAAGATTCTGATCAACCTAAGCGAGCTATTCCAATGGAAGATGATCCAGTTGAGAAGAGATTCAATCATAAACGAATCAGAAGAGAAGAAGAAGACGAAGATGTGGAAGAAGAGAAGGAAGAACAGCAGCAGGCAAAGAGCAGTCGTATTCCTAAGAAGTCGAAGAAAACTACTCTGAACAGAGAGTTAGCTAGTCTGGTAGCTTGAAGGGAGTGAGAAGCAGCAAGGATGGTGGAACATTGGTTTTTCTACGAGTGGGCATTTAGCTAGCTCGAACATTGTTGGTTTTCTATATAGTGTGATTGTCTAATCTGTGTTATTGTTCTTGGACACTTTTTGCTGGAGCTGGAGCTGGAGTACACTAAACATGTAATAATAGTAAAAACATTGTACCATTATCCCAATCACACAGTCCCTAAACTCCATCGCCATCCAAATCGATTACATTATATAGCTACTGAAGTCGATTTAGACAGCGACTGCGTTTGACGGTCGCTGCTTCTGTGAACGATCTGTTACTGAAGTGACTGATTGGTACAGATTCAGGTGGGTAATTATCGTGGTTCCAACGCGTTAGTTGCGATGCTATTGTGAACGTCTGGTCACACAAGCAAATGGATCATGTGACCCTCTTGTTAGTTCCCAGTCACGTGCCGATGGCCATCTCACAGTGAACCAAAAAGGCGGGATCTCATCCATCATGGCTGCTAGTTCATTGATTTTAGGCCATTGTGAACTCGTGTTTTTTTATGTAAGCTCGGCCGGAAAGATAGGCCCTATTGTGAATTTTTGTTTGAATTCTGGGCCCGTTGTTGACTTTTGCACTAAGTATGGGGTTTGGGGTCTGGCCCGAAAAGTCCAAAATCGAGGTTGATTTGGTCGGTAAAAACTTAGGGTACTACCCTAAAATATTTAGAGTGGAATCTCTAGATTCGGATAATTGATATGACTGACCTGGGTGCACGTGACTATATGAAACCCTAAATATGTAGAACTACTAATCTAAATTATAGATCTAGATTTCTATATTTTGAGCCCCTGGTGTAAAGTTCTATAGGGATAAGAATTTACCATAATTCTAGTAAATTATACTCTAAATAAATATTTAGGGGGAAAAAAAAAATTTTTAGTTAAATTTTTTTTTATTTTTTTCTTACATCAGGGGCTCAACTGATAGGTTACTTGAAGATAGTAAGTTACTATAATTCAAGTAAGGTGAGTATTTTTGAGCCCCTTGTGTATGGTTTCTTGTGTCACGTGCACTGGACTCAGTCATAAGAATTATCCGAATTTAGAGATTCCACTCTAGATTTTTTAGGGTAGTACTCTAAACTTTTACCGACCAAATCAACCTCGATTTTGGACTTTTCGGGCCGGACCCCAAACCCCATACTTAGTGCAAAAGTCAACAACGGGCCCAAAATTCAAACAAAAATTCACAATAGGGCCTATCTTTCCGGCCGAGCTTAAATAAAAAAACACGAATTCACAATGCCCTAAATCAATGAACTAAGAAGGTGGCAGCCATGATGTCCCGCCTTTTTGGTTCACTGCAGATCACGTGCTCTCTTCTGTAAACTTAAATTTCTTTCCGTCTTCAAATTCCTCCTGTATTTGTTCTTCCTCATATTCTTTTCGTTTCCTGTTTCCCAATCCATGAGAGATTAATATTAATTTAATTCTTTCAATTTCTCTTCTTACATGATACATATCAACTTGTAATGTATCAGTTCTTTTATTTATAATAGAAATAATAGGAGTAGTTGCATTATATCTTGATTCTACTGTATCAATTTTATTACTTAATCGATCGAGTTGAGTATTTATAATTTCTTTAAATGTATCAAATTCATTTCCTAATGAA
>Ga0265336_10001161_pt1 | contig 12590 bp, 10 predicted proteins | sample 42119metaG_FD_193583 | JGI IMG/M metagenome (GOLD analysis project Ga0265336, IMG submission 193583) | Rhizosphere microbial communities from Carex aquatilis grown in University of Washington, Seatle, WA, United States - 4-21-19 metaG | ecosystem: Host-associated > Plants > Roots > Rhizosphere...
TACATACATGGGCAGCCACGGCATTGATCGTGACGCTGGCATGGAACGAGTCTACGCAACTCTGGTTAGCCGCAATCTGGGCCATCATTGCGCTTGTTCTTGCAGTGACTGACCGCATCTTCGATGTCGAGGAGTTTCCGTATCAAGCACACGTACTCGCTTTGTTGGCTGTGCTGCGCGCAGTCACTCTCAATCTGTACGCGCAGGATCAATGGCGCGGCGTTGACCTGCGACTTGTTACCGTCTCGATTCTGGTAGCGGTTCTCTACGCCCTGGCGCGCTGGGTGCGAATGCCTGAATAACTGAATACGCGCCATGCGTATACGTGGGTAGCTTCCGCCCTAGCAGCCTGGCTGTTGTGGAGCGAATTGCAACCCATCAGCGTCGCGGTTGGTCTGGCGGTTTTCGGGCTTGTGCTCTTCGAATTAGGAACTTGGTGGCAGCAAAAGCAGATTCGTTTGCAAGCGTATACCGCACTGACCGCGGCCTTCGCTCGCATCTTCTTTGTGAATCTGACAGCAGCAACTCTGCCCGGCGAAACACTCAGCCCTCGCATCTACACGGCTGTTCCAATTGCGCTGATCTTATTTTTCGTGTGGGCGCAGTTGCAATCGGACAAGTCAACGCCGGAGATTGGACGCTGGTCACCGCGCGATCTGATCGCCTATTTCGGGACCGTGTGCATTGCTGCGGTACTGTATTTCGAAACGTCCGTAGAATGGATTGTCGTTGCCTGGGCCGCTCTCGCACTTTTGTTGGTGATTGCGACATGGGCGCTAGACAAAGAGGTGTTTCTGCAACAGGCGGTTCTTCTTTCTGTGGGGATCGTCGGACGGGGAATTGCACACAACATCTTTGGCGGAAGTTACTTTTCTTCAGATGGATGGCGAGGTAACTTCGCTGTTCTGTCGATTACGTCAGCAATTCTACTGACTGCATTGCCTATTACATTTCGATTACGAAAACGCTATACTGAGCACCCAATTGAATCATTTCTTGGTTGCGCTCTTGGTCTGAAGCGCACCGAACAATGGTTTTTCTTTGCTCCAGCCGCGCTAATTACCATCATCATTGCCGTCAAGATGAACCCGGAGATGGTGACACTCTCCTGGGGTATCGAGGGAGTTGTGGTAATTTTGTTGGGACTTCTAGTCAGCCAGCGCAGTTATCGCATTACCGGACTATTCTTGCTTTTACTTTGTGTAGGCAAAATCGTCTGTCTCGATGCCTGGCGCCTAAGTGATACTAACCGCTATATCACTTTCATTGCGCTGGGCGGGTCTTTGACTCTGGTTTCCTGGCTTTATAGCAAATATCGCGAAACCGTCAGGCGGCTGCTATGAAGCACGCAACTGGACTGGTTGTCGTCTTGCTGGTTGCCGGTGGCGCTTTCTATTTGGCGCAGCACAGCAAGCGCCACGACGCCGTGAATGCCAATGCGGTCGTGGATATGGCCGCGGATTGGCAGCGCGATGTGACGCGCGCGCCCATGCAATTCACGCGAATTTCCGACGAGCAGGAAACGCAGATCGGCGATGAGCTTGCGCGGAAGTATGTGTCCGCCCAACCGGCACAAACGCCAGAAACGCGCGCGACAGAACAATACGTTAAAGAAGTTGGCGGGCGCGTTGCAGTGCATGCGAAGCGCAAGCTCAACTATCGTTTTCATCTTATCGGCGACGCAAATCTGCTTAATGCCTTTGCATTGCCGGGCGGTCACGTCTTCATTGGCCAGGGACTTCTGGATCAAATGACGAGCGAAGATGAGCTGGCCTTCGTCCTCGGGCATGAACTCGAACATATTGACCATTACCACGCCGTCGAGCGCGTGCAGATTGAAGCGAAGCTGAAAAGCCTGGACCTCGACATTGTGACGGCCATTGCGGAGATTCCAATGTCCTCATGGCAAGCCGGCTATAGCAAAGATCAGGAGTTTGAAGCAGACCGCGAAGGACTGCGTATTGCAGCGGCGGCGGGGTATTCGCCTCAAGGCGCTGTAACGATGACAGAGAGACTGGGAAAGCTGCAACGCGAATACGTAATTCACGCGGAGACGCCGACGGGTGAGCTAAGTCAGGTTGCAATCGATGGGCTGATAGGATACTTCCGTTCTCATCCTTTGCCCTCCGAGCGCCTTGCGCAAGTGAATGCGGTGATCGCTCAGGATCATTTGCAGAATAGACCGCTTACCCACTTCCATATTGAATACGAAGTCACAAGTGGAGAAAGATAGGGGCGCACCGGGTATGAATTCACCTTCACCTCCAGTTGCTTCCACCATTCGAAGTAGTCCAGGCGGCCCCATCATCGGATTCGACTGTACCGGACTGCGCAGTTTGGAAGTGAATATGAGCAATGGAATGCTTGCGGCCATCCTTATCGGGCAGGATAACTGGGTTCCAGTTTGTCCCGTTGTCAACCGAATGATAGAGGCGCGAATTGTCACCGCCAATCCAAATTTCATTCTCGAAAACTGATACTACCCGCATCCTCGATTGTTCACCGGGCAATATCACCTGCCACGCTCCATCGCCGAATGAGCGCTCCGGTTGGCCCAGGCCGTTGATGCGCCAGTGCGGACGTACAATCGAAGCTTTTGACAGTTCCCCTGCGGGAGCGACACTGACAAACGCAGAGATAGATCGGGACGGTGCGGCTTTCAGCACAGTTGCTCGGGATGTTGATATTCCGCCAACTTCCGCATTGGTTTGATAGGAATCTTGTTGGCGGAAATCGGACTTCTTTGCCGCATCGATCGGAGTCTCTGGCATCGCTTTTGCGACGGAAATGTTCTGGGAAACCAAAGGCGCGTGCAATTGCTCGGGCTCTTGACTTATTGCATTATTGCGAAGCGTTTTCGTCTCTTTCAGCGGTGGCGATGGCGGTAACTGTTGATCCATTGCCGAAGGATGTTGCACCACTTCGTTATTTGCCACGGCTGGATTCTTTGGGGGTACAAGCTTCTGCTGATAGACCAATACCGCCGAACAAACAACCAGGAGAGTTGCCGCAATGCTCGCCCATGGCAGCCAAACGCGTTTCGGTAGATGCACCGGGGAAGTGAGAACGAAAGGTTTCAAATCGCCCGCTGAATCCAATGCCGCAGCCGCAGAAACGCTCAATACTTCACGGCAGTCAGCGCAAGACGCGAGATGCGTCATCACCTTCTCCCGTTCAGACTGTAGGAGCGCGCCTTCTGAAAAGGCCGAGAGTATATCGGAATCGGGGTGAGGCTCGCCGTGCCGGCTTCGCACCAGCTCTCGTAAAATCGGATTGGAGTCTGATCGATTCACTTCACTGATCCATTTCCTTTACTTGGCTTCCTTACTTAGAACGTTTCGACAGGTCTTTCTTGCCGCAGATTTTCCGCAACATTTACATTGAGGTCGCGAACATCGAGCTCCTGCAGGAGTTCGTCGCAACGCCGTGGATTGATCCCCGCGGCCTGCAGCCGCTTTCGAATCCGCTTCCGCAACTCCCCCGTCAGTTTTTCCAATTTCCTGCTGATTGTGGATTCATGCACACACAATTGGCGTCCGATATTGGCCAGAGTGCGCTGATCGAGAAAATACGATGCAAGCAGAAAGCGTTCCTCGCTGGTTACTTCGGCGAGCGTCTGAAAGATAGCCTTGGTTACTCGATCATCTGTTTCTGCTGTCTCCATCGCAGGAGTCGCCGCAAAGCAGACACCAGCCTCAACCTGTTCATCGAGGCTCACGTCTTTGGCGTGTGATCGACAACGATTTACATACTGCTGTGCAAGCACGCTGCGGAGCCAGCCTTCAAGATAACCGCGTCCCATGTAATAGTCGAGCTTCGAAACGCGGCGGCCTTCACGGTTGGGAATTCCGTAGAGTTCCGCATAAAGCCCGTCAGCCAGCTCGCGGCCGGTCGCGTCATCCTTGGCAATGCGATAAGCCGTTTCATAGAGTGATGCGCGAAACCGGACAAGAAAAATATCCCATGCGTGCTGATTCCCAGCCGTGCAGGCACGCGCAAGCGCCAGATCTCCAACACGCAATGCTGCAACCAGTTCCAATTGTTCGGTTTCGCTAGAGTCCGTTGCATAGCGCCTCACCACAGCGGCAACAATCTGTTGGAATTGCTGAGGCGTGAATCCGTATCGTTCCGCTCCGGGCTCACTGTAGCGCTGCGCGATGGCAGCCGATACGGCACTTCCCAGCTCGCGGTCTTCAACCTTTATTGAGGAGACCGGATTTTGGGGGCCGGGTAGCATTGCTACCGATGGTAGCAAATTTCATGCAAGAACCCCAAAGACTCACGTTCTTCTTTTGTACAGGGCAGCAATAGGCTGTACAAGGAGGATGCAATGGCAAATGTGGTGCGTTTATTGAATCAAGGTTTGCGCAGTGCTGTGAAAATGAGTTTGGCCGCTATTTGCGGGTTGATGCTGGTTGTTCCGGCATCGGCTGGTGGCCCCAACGATCAAGGCGGGTTCAAGGTGTTGCCTGCCATCGTACGCGGCAATCTGGCAATCTTTCCCGTGGTGGCCGGTCACATCTACGATACAACGCAACTGCTTACGCTCGACGAAGGAGTTCGCTCGGGACAGGTCACGGTAACAGAGGCCGGAAATGAGCGGGGTCTGATCCGTCCTGGCCAAGCTATACCGCGGCGAGAGGGAGGCGCTGAAGTAAATCGCTTGGTGCTTTACAACAATTCAAGTCGTCCGCTACTTTTGCTGGCCGGAGAGATTGTTACCGGCGGCAAACAGGATCGTGTAATTGGTTCAGACCGCATTGTTCCGCCGAATACAGGACCGGTCGACCTCGGAGTCTTTTGCGTAGAGCCGGGGCGCTGGGTCGCGTCGAGTGCCAACTTCGGATCAATGGGCGCGCAGATGGCTCAACCGAGCGTGCGCACACCGGCGATGGCTGAGCACAATCAAAACCGAGTGTGGGACAATGTGCGCGCCTCGAACGCGATGGTTGCAAAGAGTCTGAACATCCAGGAGGCCGCGTCCGTTGGAGGGACAAGCTCATACGCCAAGGTCTTCGCCAGCGCTCCGGTCGCAAAACTTGTATCAGCATATGGAGGCACTGAGAGCGAGCAGGCTATCCTGCGCGATCTGCGCGCCAAAGGCGCAGTTGGAGTAGTGGTGGCAGTCAATGGGCGTGTTCTGTGGGCCGACGTATTCGCCAGCACAGAGTTGCTCTCCAAGTACTGGCCGAAGCTGATGCGCAGCTATGTTGCGGAGGCAATGACTTCCGCAAACAATGGCGCTGCCGCGGATATTCATGAGGCGGAACTTTACATGAACGTGCTGACGGGAGGACGCGAAGTTGTGGAGACCGAGCCTGAGGTATACCGCCGTACCGATATTACCGGCGATGGATATCGCGTATTCGAGTTGACGGCCTTGCTTCCCAAGACCGGCTTTAATGTGCATATCACCAAGATTCGGCAATAAATGGGATATGCAGTGCAAAATCGTATTGCTGGATAGTCCTGGCTATGATGGTGTGATCTCTGGATGCGGTGAAAATGAAACGGATAGACCTCAACAGAATATCGAGGTGGATGGATCGTGCAGATTGTTTCAGAATTTATTCCATGGGCGTGCAATGGCTGATGCTCTTCGGTGCGCGGATATCTATGAGCAGCATTCACGGAGTCCGCGCCCGTTACGTCCGTTGCGAATGGCTAGGCGAGATCATACATGCCCCACTTCACAAAACCGCGGGAAGCTGGGTTCATCTACCTCCACCGAAAGATACGCAGTGAGACCGCAAACGGTAACACACACCAAGCCAGTAATAATCCAACTTGTGGCGCCATCTGTCCCAGATTTATTCCCTGGAGCATGTTCCCACGCATCGCATCGATGGCCGCAGTCAGGGGTAGCGCCCGAACCACCGGCTGAATCACCGCCGGGAAGCGAGACGCGGAAAAGAAGATGCCGGAAAGTATCCACATTGGAAGCATCACCAGGTTCATCAAACCCGACGCGGCTTCCATTGTCCTTGCCCGCGAAGCGACCAGCACACCAAGTGCGGAAAAGGCCAGTGATGTTAGCACGCACAGCAGGCCCAACTGCCACAGCGATCCGCGAAACGGCACGCCAAAGACCAACCGCGCAAATCCAAGAAATATTGCGACCTCAATCACCAGCATTACCTGCCGTGACAGCAAAAACGACGCCAGGTATTGCCAACGCGGCATAGGCGAAGCCACCATCCGCTTCAACAGTTTCTTTTGACGGGCTTCGACAATAGCAAATGTCAGACTCCACATCGCCGAACCCATCAGGTTCATGCCGAGCAGACCCGGCACAACAAAATCGATGTACCGCGAGCCGGTTTCGTGTACCAGATCGTTCTTGACGGAGACCACTTCATGTCGCCCGGCCGCTGTTTGAATAGCCCGGTCCACAAGCAGCCGCGCTGTGCGCGCATCGGGATTGGTGTCGTCGAACTTGTAGTCCACACCATCTGGCCTTTGTATGGCGAGAAGTAAAATGCTCTCTGTCGCCAGTGCCCTTGTGCCGGACGCTTCATCCATTGTTGTCGCAGCGAGTCCCTTGTCGATGGAAAGGGCCTGTGTTAGTTGGACCGTAGTTGCGCCCACTTGCAGCACATCAGCAGGCCGGTTGCGGAAGGCGATTCCCAATCCCGCGGCAAGCAGAATAGGGAAGATGAATATCCAGAAGATCGCCTCTGGTTCGCGCAGAATCAGCAGGAACCGCACGGCCGTCAGTTGATAGAGCGAACTTTCCTGCAATTTACTCATCGCGCAAATTCCTTCCCGTCAGGCCGACAAAGACATCCTCAAGAGTTGCCGAGTGCGTGCGAAACTCGCTTAGATGCAACCCCTGTTCGGAGAGAGCCGCAAAGATGCGCGGCACTGCGTGATGCAGTTCCCTGACCGAAAGCTGATGCAATCCTGCATCAACGCGATGCGACTGAATCCCCGGAATATTCATCAGCGGCGCTGTGTTAACCGTGCCTTCGTTCATTGCGTGACCGGTCACTGCAAATTCAACAATATCCTCCCCGCCCAATGAGGCAATCAGTTGCTGCGGAGTTCCCAGCGCAATGATCTTCCCATGATCCATGATTCCAACCCTGTCGCACAGCCGCTCCGCCTCTTCCATATAGTGTGTGGTGAGAATAATGGTGCGTCCCGCCTGCTTCAACTGGTCCACCAGGTCCCAAAGGTGACGCCGAGCTTGCGGATCAAGTCCAGTCGTAGGCTCATCGAGGAAGAGCAGCTCAGGATCGCCGACCAACGCGCAAGCCATCGCCAATCGCTGCTTCTGCCCGCCCGACATACCTCCAATACGCGAACTGCGCTTTTCATCCAGTTGCGCCGTCTGGATTGATTCTTCCACCGAGACTCCATGCCGGAAAAAACTGCGAAAAAGCCGCAGCGTTTCTTCCACTGTCAGCTTGTCAGGAAACTGCGTCTCCTGCAGTTGAACCCCAATGCGCTGCCGGAGCTCGCTGGCATTGGTGTGCCAGTTAAATCCGAGAAGTTCCACCGTGCCTGCATCTGGCGAGGTCAACCCTTCGCAAATCTCCATCGTCGTCGTCTTGCCCGCGCCATTTGGACCCAGCAACCCAAAACACTCGCCCCGAGCGACATCCAGGTCCAGACTTTCTACGGCGACAACATCTGCATAGGTCTTTCGTACCCCACGCAGCGAAAGCGATGAGGCGCTCCCATTCGCATCGGGGGTTGGCGCCGAGGCATTTTGTCGATCAGTCAATGGATTCAGTCCTTGCCTAAGAGTAAAACGAAACTATTCATCGGATCAAAGCATCGTGGCATCCATACCCTTATTTGAATCAATGGAATCAGCAGGTACTTTACATTAGCATTCTGATCGCCATCGGTCTTTGACCTTTACATTGAGTGGAGCTTATCTGCTCTGTAGCCGCACAAAGATAGTTTGTGCATTGTTGTTGCCGTGGATCTGTATTCCGAATAGTTCTGTTGATTCGTCTACGTCTGACAGCTTTTTGCGGCCAAATTACTATGGGTTAAATTCGGCAATGAGGTTTGATGCTGCAGAACTCAAGGCGGCAAAGTTTGCCACCCATCTGATTCAGCGCGACTCACTGGCCACACTAAATAACCTGGAAGATGCCCATGTCGCCGAGGCAAGCGGAAGACTCAACTGGAGGATTGTTGAAGAGATTCGGTAATAGCCGGGAAGACCGCGAAGCGATCCGAATAGGATGACTGGTTTCTAAGCGGCCCCGGCGAAGGTTGGAATTTTCGCTAAGTAATTTAGAATCTTGGCGTCCCCGACGGGATTTGAACCCGTGTTATCGCCGTGAAAGAAGCACCAACCAAGGTAACTGATTGATTCTTTGCGGGACAGGTGGCTCCCTCAGTCCCTCTTTAGCCCTCTCGGCGCACGTTATTGGACCGCTATTGGACCGGTGAATCGTGTGTATCTGAAACAAAGACACACCAAGCGGAGTTTACCACTCCTGCCCACGTCCTCCGCCCATGACATCTAACGGGCTACGAACAGAGACTGCGCGAAGCTCTGTCGCACGGGCAACTCTGCGATTATCGCGAAACACCCCAAGTGACAATCCGGTTCTCGTCTTAACGAAAAGGTTGAGCGGAGATGTCACCTGGGGAGTGCTGTTTGTTCGTGATTCCAGCTGCTGAGTTTACTTGGCTGTAAGCAGAACAGCTTTGCCTTTGGCCTTCGAGGAGCGGATGAAGTAGAAAGCTCCATAGATACCCCAAACCGCGGAGATGCCAAGTGCCAACAGCGGTTCCTTGAATGTGCCCAAACCGAATACAGGGCTGATCAGGTAGAAGGCCATGCAGACAACGTTGGCCAAGAGTCCAAAGCCAGGGACGAGTAGGTGGCGAACGACGCTGTAATCATGGCGTCTGTGGTAGGCAACGATGCACAGCAAACAGCTCAGTGCGTACAGGATAAAGGTGCCGAAGTTGGAAGTGAGTGTGATTGTCAAGAGCGAGTTGGGCAACGCGGCTAACTGGTCGTGAGAAAGATAGCCGACGTTGGAGAAGATGCCGTGAGGCAATGCTGCAATCGCAGCATCAGTCGGAGCGCCGGCGTCACCAAATACAAGCGACACACCGATAACGCCGATAATCGCCGAGATGACAACCAATGTCCAGATTGCTTTGCGCGGGCTAAGCGACTCGGCGTGCAAAATGCCGAAGTGTTCGGGAGCCTCATCATCTTTGCCCATGGCGTAAGTAACGCGCGCGCCGGTGTTCATGCAACTCAATGTAGTCCCGATCAGCGCCAGGAATACGGTGAAAGCCTCAGCCAGCATGAAGTAATGCCCGTTACCATGCCCCAGCAGACCGTCGCCAACAATAATCATCATGTCGCCGATAGGTGCCGCGGAACTGGCAGCGCTTGCCATGGTATACCCGGAGTTGAGGAAGTAGTTTGCTGCGAAATACTCGATCAGATAACACACCAGGCCCTGAATTAGTAGCGACGAGATGACAGCAATGGGAATATGCTTGGTTGGGTTCTTGGCTTCGCCTCCCATCGACGTAACCGATTCGAAGCCGACCAGAATTAAGATTGCGACCGTGGCCTGAATGAACAGGTAGCTGAACTTATGCGGTGCAATGACCGACATCGCATTGGGGTGGGTAAGGAAGGTACCGGTGGAGTCCTTCTCGGGATAGTCGATGGTGAAAGGAACCGGCTTGCCGGCCGAGTCCGTCAGCGGCAGAGGCACGCCGCTTGAGTCGCGAATCGTGGCTCCAGTCTTATCCGTCTGGAACTGATATTGGTAGGTGGCCAATGTTTGCCCGTCGTACTGGAAGGCGGGCGAGCCTGCTGGATGTCCGGCACGATAGCCTATCGCCAGCACGCTGAAGACCATCAGCGCGGAGATTTGGACAATGTTAATAGCGAGGTTGACAGCCGTGGAGGCGCCCGCGCCCTTTGAAGCGATCCAGCCGACAAAGATTGAAAAGACCACGGCCACCAGCGCCATGAAGATCGGCCCGGGGTTCGAGCCGCTCATGAAGTTGGGGTAAAGGAAGCCGACGACATAGCCAACGAAAACGCCCGTGACGGCCACCATCACGCCCGGATAGACCCAGTAGTAAAGGTGAGAGCCCCAACCGACGATGAACTTTGCGACGCGGGCATACTTGAAGAATCTGTCCTTGGACAAAAGGGCCTGCTCGGCATAGTAGTAGCTGGAGCCGGTGCCGGGGTAGAGTTTGGAAATCTCAGCGTAAGCAATGGCAGTAGCGAGACAGAGCAGCAGCGCGGCGAAGATTCCGATCCACATGGCTGGCGCCGTAGTTCCAGTGGTCGCCTGGATGAAGAAGGTTAGCCAAAGAAACGCGCCGGGGGCGATAAGGGCCATTGCATTGCTGGTCAGTCCGGTAAGGCCCAGAGTAGCCTGCATTTGAGGTGCCTTTTGATCTGCCATGTACATTCTCCTGAATGTGATGTTTTTCGGCTGCTTCCGGTCTCTAGATCCGGCAATCTTGCGGTCCACTCGACTGCGATTCGCTGACCGAGGCGACACAACAAATCTGAATGATTTATCTGAAGGCTAAAGGTGAAGTAATAAGGATGATATGAGGAAATAGAAATGAAAGGCGAACAAAGCCGCCATGGAGCAGACTTTACAGCGCTTCAGGGCTATCTCCAGGAATGGATAAACGCACCAATGGCATCGCCGTGGATCGGATTGCGTCTTTATGGACCTTGAAGACCCGCTCTCTGATAGGTGTGGACTCCACAAAATCCTGGTACGCCCGCTCAAGATGGGCGCGGAAGTAGGCACGAGCTTTCTCTTCGTCCGGCTCCATACCAGTCTCGCGAAGATTGTCTCCCATACGCCGCAATATGTGCAGCCGTGCCACATTCAGCACCGCAGGGTCATAAGGAACGCCAAGAAAGCGAAAGTAGTCCTCGGCGGACGAAAGCTTTGCCAATTGTTCAAGCACAGTCATATTTTCATCTCCTGTGGGGTGTACATGGATATTGGAGCATCGCTGGTGCGCCGGTAGAAGTCCAGCAGCTCTTCTGAGCTGACTACACGCTTTGCCTGCATGGATCGTTGCCGAACTTGATCCAACACCGATTGCGTGCGAACTCTGTCCGTGACCAACCCAAGAGATTGCAGTGCGCCTGTGACCGAGGCCAATCCGGAGTGCTTTCCCAGAACAATCTGACGCACACGGCCAAAGGTTCGCGGAGACAATTCCTCATAAGTAGCTGGATCTTTCTGTAATCCATCGACGTGAATGCCAGACTCATGTGTAAAGGCATTCGCGCCGACAATCGCCTTCCCAACGGGAATTGGACGGCGCGCCGCTCTGGCCACGATTTCAGCGAGTCGCGGCAACCGCGCAAGATTCACATTGCTGCCGGCACCATGGAAATGATTCAGGCACGCAGCAACTTCTTCAAGAGCTGCATTACCGGCACGCTCTCCCAAGCCAAGTACACAAACGCTGGCATGAGTTGCTCCCCCTCGAATTGCCGCAAGCGTATTCGCCGTGGCCAAACCCAGATCGTCGTGACCATGGAACTCCAACTCGACGCCAGTCGCTTGGCAAAGCTGCCTGAATGTCTCGTAAACAGAAAATGGCTCCATGTTGCCGAGTGTGTCCGCATAACGGAAGCGGTGAGCGCCAGAGCCCTCAGCCGTTTCTACCGCACTGAGCAGAAAGTCCATGTCGGCGCGACTGGAATCTTCACCCCCCATGGCCACGCGCAATCCGCAATCGACTGCATAGGCAATCACATCACGGATTCGGCTTAGCACGCCTGCACGATCCAGATTCAGCTTGGCTCGCATTTGAATATCTGAAACCGGAATAGAAAGGTTCACCCGCTTCAACCCGGTTTTCCGCGCGGCGTCGACATCCGCGCGTGTCATGCGACACCAGGCAATTGGCTCGGACTTACTCAACGCGATGCCAATAGACGCGATCTCTTCTATCTCCTTGTTTCCAATTGCTGGAGTACCCGCCTCTATCTCATCCACACCAGCGTCTTCCAGCGCGACGGCAATCGCCAGCTTCTCTTCCAGCGTGAATGCGACTCCGGGAGCCTGTTCTCCATCTCTGAGCGTCGAGTCATTCATCACAACGGGAGACACACTAGGCATACGCAGCCTCCATGGGAACAGAGCTGGCTTGCAGATCGCTTACTACCCGCTGAAGGACTCCGATCACCTGATCCAATTCGGAGTTTGTTGTTTCGCGCGAAAGCGAGAAACGCACCGATCCGCGCAGATGACTGAATGGAATCTTCATCGCAGCCAACACATGGGATGGATTGAGCGAACCCGATGTGCAGGCCGAACCGGAGGATGCAGCAATTGACTCACGATTCAACATGAGCAGAATCGAGTCTGCCTCGATATTCTCAAACGCAATGTTGAGTGTGTTGGGTAGGCAGTTACGACGGTCTCCAACACGAATTGCGGTTAGAACAAGGCGAAGAATCTCCCGTTCCAGGTAGTCGCGCAACAAAGTAACCCGATTCATATCGGACCGCAATGTCTGAACTGTAAGTGAAGCGGCCACTCCGAAGCCAACGATAGCCGGCGTGTTCTCCGTTCCTGCGCGTCTTCCGCGTTCCTGAC
>Ga0265336_10001163_pt1 | contig 12587 bp, 12 predicted proteins | sample 42119metaG_FD_193583 | JGI IMG/M metagenome (GOLD analysis project Ga0265336, IMG submission 193583) | Rhizosphere microbial communities from Carex aquatilis grown in University of Washington, Seatle, WA, United States - 4-21-19 metaG | ecosystem: Host-associated > Plants > Roots > Rhizosphere...
CATGGTCAACATGGCCCATAAAGGTAACAACCGGAGCGCGCGGTTTTAATGACGCCGGATCGTCCTTGTGCTGGATGACATCGATCAGCTCCTCTTCCTGGGTCTTGCTTTTGATGAAATTAAAACCAAAAGAATTAGCTAATTTACCAACAAGATCTTCACCAAGGTTCTGGTTGATATTGGCAAAAATCCCCATATTCAAAAGTTTTTTTAAGACCACGTTCATCTTTTGGTTAATGCGCACGGCAAAATCTTTGACGCTGATAGGAATGGGCAATTCAATGTCCAATAGCGGGCCCGCAGGCTGTACTTCAGGAACAACAGCCCCGGCAATGGAAGCAGACGGCTTATGATCACGGCCGCGAAAAGCACCTGAACCTTCTTCAAATGACCGTTTACGTTTTTTAGCCAACGGTTTAACCGCAACAAACGGCTGGTCATAATGCACCTTTTTCTTCGTGGGATCGATCGGCAGGATCTCTTTAGGTATCTCGATCTTGGTAACATCAATGACAGGTACCACCGGCTTGGGAGGTTCAACCTTGGCCACGGGGGGTTTGGGCACTTCGATCTTATGGACTTCTGGTTTTACAAAATCAACTTTAGGAGCTTGGGCCTGATGCACTTCTGGCTTAGTCAATTCAGGTTTAGGTGATTCAGCTTTAGGAGTTTCAGCCTTGGGAGCTTCAACATTGGCCGCTGCAGCCTTACTTGCCTTGGCTTTTGCTGCCTCAGCCTTTGTAACAACCGGCTCATCATCTTCTTCAAGGGCTGTTTTTTTCCGGCCCGCCGGAGCTTTAGGTTTCTTTTCCTTCTTATCCTCAGCAGATTTGACCTTGGCAGGCTTATCAGCGCTCGCTTCCGGCTTGGCTTTCTTCACGGCCTTTTTCTTAGGGACTTCAGGCTCATCAACAACCTTCTGGCCAATGCCTTCATCCGCCAAAGAATCACGCAAGATCATTTCAACGACAGCGGTGAGCTCACCCCCGTCCTTGGAACGCAATTTCAATGATTTGATCTTATCATTGATATATGTCTCGGTGATCTTCAGTTCTTTGGCTAGGTCTGCGATTAGCATATTATTCTTGTTCCTCTTCTTCCTTGGAATCCTCATCGGACGGAGTAACATCCACGGCAGGTGTACTTGGCACTGCTTCCCCGCCTTCGGTGGTCTTCTGTTTTTCTTCCCACTGCTTGGCGGAATAAATGTCAAGTTCCCAGCCGACGAGCTTGCTGGCTAAACGCACGTTCTGGCCGTATTTTCCGATGGCCAGGGACAATTGGTCTTCATCTACAATAATGTTAACTCTCTTTTCATCGGCAATCAACTGCATCTGAGAAATTTCTGCCGGCGAAAGGGCTGCTTGAATATACTCTTTGATGTCTTCGGAATGGCGCACGATATCGATCTTCTCCCCGTGCAACTCAGTGACGATGTTCTTGACACGGCTGCCGCGCATCCCGACACAGGCCCCCACGCAATCGATCTTTTCATCCTTGGAATATACCGCGATCTTGGTGCGCTCGCCGGGGTCGCGGGCAATGGCCTTGACCTCAATGATGCCTTCATAGATCTCAGGCACTTCTAATTCAAACAGGCGTTTGACAAAATTCGGGTGCGCCCGGGACAAGATGATCTGAGGTCCGCGGTTCTCACGGCAGACATCCAGCACATAGGCCCTTATACGTTCACCCTGTCGAAATTCTTCCTTGTTACTTTGTTCACTTTTAGGGATCAAGGCCTCGGATTTCCCAAGGTCCACGATAATATTGCCGCGTTCAAACCTATAAACACTGCCGCTGATGATCTGGCCGATCCGGGCATTGTATTCGCCGAAGACCACATCTTTTTCCGCTTCACGGATCTTTTGGATGACCACTTGTTTAGCGGTTTGGGCGGCGATACGGCCGAATTCAGAGGAATGGATCTCTTCATCCCCGGCCCAGGCTTTGATCTTCCCGGTCTTACGGTCCAAAGTCACCTTGACATCGACTTCTTTATCAACGGTCCAGATCTTCTTGGCGGCAGATGCAACCGCAGATTCGACAGCTGAGATCAAGGTCTCTTTATCAATGCCTTTATCACGTTCTAATTGTTCCAAAATTACCATTAATTCGCTGTCCATACCAACACTCTCCTATTAACTCATTGTTTCGTATTGAACTAACTTATATGACTAGTGTTCCTTTAATGATCGATGATAGTGGTAACTTTATTTTTTTCCCCATGCGCTCGACAATTAAATCATTCTCTCCGGCTTCAATTAAAACACCTGTCAGCTCTTTTTTCCCTTCGAGAGGCACTTGGAGACAAAAATCCAGCTCTTGGCCTATGACCCGCATAAAATCACGACGCGTGACCAGCGGTCGGTCCAATCCCGGTGAAGATAGTTCCAGGGAAAAAATCTCAGGAGGAAGAAGCTTTTCCTGCTCAATCGCGGCTATTACAGCTTTGTTCAGTATAGCACACTCCCTTATAGTAATGCCACCAGAAGATTTATCCGCTGTGATCTGAATAATGACGTCATTTTTATGCCCAGCCACCTTGAGATCGATCAGGTCCATCCCTGCAGTATCAAAGACTTTTTTTGCCAGTGATTCGATCTTGGGGTGAATTTCTTCTATGAACATAATTTTAAGATCTCTTCCTTAACATTTTCTTTATTGACAGCTGTCACTTGCCCGCTACGACGGTCCTTGATCTCCACTTGACCATTGGCCAGCATGCGTTTGCCAAGAATCATGCGTAACGGTATCCCGATGAGATCAGCATCGTTAAATTTTCTACCCGGACTTTCATCCCGGTCATCGATAAGCACATCCAAACCAGTGGCTTTAAGTTCCTCGTAATAACCTTGGGCCAATTTCATGGTCGCTTCATCAACTTGAAGGGGCAATATTTCCACATCAAAGGGTGCCACTTCTTTAGGCCAAATGATCCCGCCGGCATCATTATTCACTTCAATGATAGCGGCAATTAAACGGCTGACCCCGATCCCATAACATCCCATGATCATGGGTTTTTGCTGGCCTTTCTCATCGAGAAACAAAGCCCCTAAACTTTCTGAATATTTGGTCCCCAGCTGGAAAACATGCCCCAGCTCGATGGCGACCTTACGCTCCCAGCCCTGTCCTTGAGGGGTATTACCTTCTTCTTCCTTGGTGACCTGGCCGTTGTCCTTATTGACCCATACCGCATCTTCACCGATCGGGGCTGCCACTAAAAATTCATGCGAAACACTCCCTCCCATGGCCCCGCTGTCCGCGGAAACAATGATCACATCCAGTCCGCAGCGCTTGAAGATCTTGGTATACGCTTTGAGCTGAAGGTCATAATTTTTCTTAAGACCCTCAACATCCCGGTCAAAACTATAGGCGTCCTTCATGATAAATTCACAGGCACGGACAATGCCGAACCGCGTACGTATCTCATCGCGGAATTTGGTCTGTATTTGATATAAGGTTACTGGAAGCTGACGATAACTTTTAATAAAATGCTTGGCCAGGTCTGTGATGATCTCCTCATGGGTCGGCCCCAAGCACATGCGCTGGCCTTTTTTATTATCAAAGGTGATCATGATCTCTTTGAGGGTGACATCGCGTCCGGTCTTTTCCCAAATTTCGATCGGATGAAGGGCCGGCATCAATAGTTCATGACAGCCGATCGCGTCCATTTCCTGACGGATGATCTTCTCGACGCGGGACAACACTTTATATCCCAATGGCAAATAAGAATACACGCCCGACGTCAGCATATGCACCAGGCCCGCGCGCAGTGACAGCTGATGACTGATCGCCTCAGTCCCAGTCGGAACTTCTTTTAATGTCGGTATAAAATATTTAGACCAGTACATGTTTAAACTCCTTTATACAAAGAAACCTTCAGGCAGTTGGACATTGCGTTTGATGAACTTTTCGTAAAAGGACGGCTTTTGCTTGTTCATCACCCAATCCCCGATCACATGCCCCTTATCGTCGATCTTTTCCTGCTTAAAGGTAAAAATATCAACCAAAGAACTTTTAGCGGTGGCCTTATCAAATCTCAGGTCCGTGATATTCGTGATCCTTCTCACACCATCCATAAATAGTTCTACATAAACGATCAAGTCAACTGAAGTAGCCAATTGACTTTGGATCTGATCTGAATTCAAACGGATACCGGACATCAGCATCATGGTGATCATCCGGTTAAAACATTCCAGCGGGGAATCAGCATGGACGATGGCCAGGGCGCCTGAATGGCCTGAGGCAATGGATTGCACTAAATCCAGGATCTCATGCCCGCGGACTTCGCCGATGATAATACGGTCCGGACGCATGCGCAGCGAATTGACAAAGAGGTCCCGGATAGTCACCTCGCCCTTGCCTTCCATATTAGCAGCCTTGGCCTGCAGGGAAACCACATGCTCCTGCATCAATCTAAGCTCAGACGTGTCCTCGATAGTGATGATACGTTCTGATTCAGGGATATGGCTGGAAAGCACGTTTAGCAAGGTTGTTTTACCACTGCCGGTCGATCCGCAAAAAACGATGTTCAATTTGGCCTTGATCCCAGCAATTAAAAATGCCGCCATTTGTTTATTTAAGGATTGACGCTGGATCAGATCATCAATGGTAGCCAATTCCCGGGAGAATTTCCTGATCGTCATCACAGGGCCGACCAGGGAGCAAGGCGGTAAAATTACATTGACGCGCGACCCATCAGCCATCGAAAAGTCCACGTAGGGCGAAGATTCATCCACCCGCCGGCTGGTCGATGAAGCGGCCAGGATCTTCTGGATGGTATGCATTAAATTCTGATTATCCGGGAATTTGACGTTTGTCTTCTCAATCTTCCCTTCTCGCTGGATATAAACAGATTTGGCCCCGTTGACCATGATCTCGTTGATGGTCGCATCCTCAATAAAAGGACGCAGCGGCCCTAAACTGACAATGGAAGCCGCTAATTCACGGAGGATCGAGGACCTTTCTTCCAGGGTTATCGTTAATTTTGAATCCTGGCAAATTTTATTGATGGCGTCATCCACATACGCCCGAAGCTGGTCTTCATGCATGGTGTCCTTGACTTGTAAAAAATTAGTCTTGGTCACCAGATAATGATGGATATGGGCCTTGATCTCATTGAGTTCGAAACTTGCCATAGCTCACCTCGAGGTTATTAAAGTCCCGTCCCTTTGAATATACGGACGATCTTATCGATCCATCCCACCCGTTCAAAATCCGAATAGAACACGAACAAAGCCAGCATGACGATCAAGGCAAAGCCTGCCTTGGTGATGAATTGGTCCGTCTTGATCGACAAGGCCCGGCCGCGCAATTTCTCAAGGAATATCAAGAACAAATGACCGCCGTCCAGAGGAATGACAGGCAGCAGATTGAATATACCTAAAGACGCGCTAATGATCCCCACGATATGCAACACAAAAGAAAAACCGATCGTAATGGCAAATTTAATGACAAAGAACATGCCTATGATGCCCATCGCATCCTTGGGTGAACGCGCCCCGATCGCCATCTCATAGAGCGCCCCATAGGTCTTGACCGTAATGTCCCATAACTCTTCCCCTGCCTTGGCAAAAGACCCAAAAAATCCGTAACGGGTGATCACAATGTCCTTGGCATTATCGATCGGTGTAGGGCCGACGCCGATGCGCCTGGACTTGTGTTGCCGGCCAAAAAGGTCCTGCTGGTCTGTCTCTTGAGGAGTGATACCGACGGTGATTTGATGATGGTCACGCTCTATATCCAAAAGCAAACGGTTGCCGGTCGAATTAGAGACCAATTCCTGCAGTTCGGTCCAATGTTTAATGGGCTGTTTGTTAACACTTAAGACCAGGTCTCCTAATTTCAATCCAGCCTCTTGGGCCGGTGAATGCGGCAATACTTGACCGATCAGAGGAGCGATCTTTTGAGAAGAAAGTTCCATGTCGGGGTAGCCAATCATAAACACAAACCAAAAACAGACATAGGCCAGGAGGATGTTTACCACGGGACCCATCAAGACGATCAAGGCCCGCTGGCCGGTAGTTTTGGAGAAATATTCACTCTTGCTGCCTGAACATTTGTCGCGTTCATCCCCTGCCATTTTTACAAAACCGCCAAGGGGTATAAGGCAAAGGCAAAATTCAGTGCCGTCGTGTTTCCAACCAAATAATTTAGGCCCAAAACCCAGGGCAAATTGCTCGACCATGACCCCGCATTTCCTGGCCGTAATGTAATGGCCCCACTCATGCACCAGGATGAGGATGCTTAAAATAAAAATAAAAATAAATAATGACATAAAGCTCCTTAAACAATTTATTGGTCTAGACTAATTTAATAGCTTCTATTCTTGCCCATTTGTCAGCTTCTAATATAGCTTTCAGAGACGGGTCCTTTACTATTTTATGTTTTAAAAATACTTTTTCAACGATCTTGTAAATCTTGAGAAATCCTATCTTCCCTTCCAAAAACGCTTCCACGGCTTGCTCATTAGCGGCATTCAGGACTGACGGCAGTGTCCCGGCAGACCTGGCCGCTTCATAGGCCAAACCCAATGAAGGGAATTTCTTAAGGTCTGGTTCTTCAAAATGAAGCGCCCCTAATTGGACCAAATCCAGCCTTTTTAATCCCGTCGGCAATCGCTCTGGATACGTCAGCGCATATTGAATGGGAAGACGCATATCCGTGATACCCAACTGTGCTATCAAGGACCCGTCCTTAAATTCCACCATGGAGTGGATGATCGCCTCCGGATGGACCAGGACCTTGATCTGGTCATGCCTTAAACTAAACAAGTGTTTGGCTTCAATGACCTCAAAACCTTTATTCATCATCGAAGCTGAATCAACGGTGATCTTGCGTCCCATTTTCCATCGGGGATGACGTAAGATATCTTTCAGGGTGATCCGTTTAAAATCTTTTTGCCTGACATTTCTTAAAGGACCGCCGGATGCTGTCAAATGGACCAGTTCAGGCCTTGAGGCCTGCCCTTCTAAACATTGAAAAATAGCGCTCTGCTCGCTGTCAATGGGGATGATGCGCGCATTGTACTTTCGCGCCTCATCCATAATAAGATCGCCTGCAATGACCAGGGCCTCTTTATTGGCAGGCGCCACGGTCTTGCCCGCGCGCAATGCGGCTAAAAAAGGCATTAAGGCGCTTGTTCCCCGCATCCCTAAGACCACCACATCCACATTTGTCAACGAGGCGATCTGGTCGCAATCCTGGGAAGGATAAAACTTGACCCCTTTGATACCAGACTTTTTAAAATGCGCCAGACCTTCTTGACCAACAGCCACCTGCGAAGGCCTATATTTCCTTATTTGCTCTTCCAGTAAATTAAAATTATTGTAAGCGCTCAACGCTATTACTTCAAAGCGTTGAGGATGCTGGTCCACCACCTTCAAGGCATTAAGGCCGATGGAACCGGTAGAACCTAAAATAGCTATACGGCAAATTTGCATCATTGAAATCTATTAAGAATGGAACTCATGTATAAATAAAAAGCAGGCGCCGAGAACAATAAACTATCGATCACGTCAAGGACACCACCCATGCCCGGCAACAATTTACCTGAGTCCTTGACCCCGCAGTCACGCTTGATCAGAGATTCGGACAGGTCTCCTAATTGGCCCAAGCCGCCAAAGAATGCACCCATGAAGAATATCTGCCATAAAGGCAAGGTTAATTCAGCCGGTAAAAATTCGCTGAAAACAAGGGCGGTGCAAGCGGAAATAAAGACCGCCCCCAAAGTCCCTTCAACGGATTTGTTGGGACTTACCTTGGGCAATAAGGCATGTTTGCCGAAACTAGTACCGATAAGCAAAGCGCCGATATCAGCGCCCTTGGTGACGAGCAGGATAAATGCCAATAATTTCACCCCACCCCAGCCCGGCAGCATCAGGCGGATCTTGACTAAAAAACTAAAGAACCATGCCACATACAAGACCCCAAATAACGTCGTCGAAAGCCCCAGGATCGCGTGCCGGTTGTCCTTGCGGGCAAATTGCATGAAAAGGATCAATAAAAAACCGATGACAATGAACAACAAGTCCCAATTTTTAGTCGGTTCAAAATGTGAAAAAATAGAGATCGGGATCAAGACACCAATAAAAATTCCTGTATAACTATAAATGGGGACTTCTTTCTTACGCAGCATATAGAAGAATTCGTACAACCCGCCTGCGGTCAGTAAAACCACCACCACGATAAACAGGAAATTATTGATCACAGCCAGTGCCGTTAGGCTGATCATAACGACCGAAGATATGAACCTTGATTTGGACATAATGAACGGTTCCCTAAACCTTTATCCCTCCCCAGCGCCTATCCCTCTTGGCATAACTGCTTAAGGCGATTGAAAATTGATCCTCATCGAATTCAGGCCAGAATTTTTCCGTGAAATACAACTCTGCGTAAGAAAGCTGCCATAATAAAAAATTACTGATACGCATCTCGCCCGAGGTCCGGATCAATAAATCCGGGTCCGGCTGGCCCTTGGTATATAAATGGTCGTTGATAAGCTTCTCATCGATCAGATCGGCCTTTATCTTGCCCAAAGCAACTTCGCCTGCAATAGACCTGACCGCTTCCGCGATCTCGACCCTGGCGCCATAATTAAAGGCGATATTCAGGGTCATGGTGACATTGCCCTTGGTGACCAGGGCCGCGTCATCCATGGCCTTCAAGACCTCCGTCGGAACTCCTTGGCGGCTGCCGATAAATTTTATGCAAACACCGTTTTTCCCCAACTCCTTGGCCTTCTGACCCAGGACCATGATGAAGGTGCGCATGATCATGGACACTTCATCCTTGGGCCTGCTCCAATTTTCCGTCGAAAAAGCATAGATGGTCAAATACTTGATGCCTTTGTCACGGGCCGACTTGATGATCTCCTCGACCCTTTTGACACCTTCCATATGCCCCTGGGTCCGGCTCATCCCGCGGGCTTTGGCCCAACGGCCGTTGCCATCCATGATAATAGCTACATGACAAGGAAGCTCTTGAGTTTGCATATTTTATCTTAAATTAAAATGGGGGATATACATCCCCCATGTTGAAAACGCAGAATTTCGTAAGTTTCAGTGCCCCGCAACTGCTGATTGTGATGCCGGTTGTGCCGGTGTTACAGCAACTGTTGGCTGATGAGCTTGTAGAGCAGCCACCGCCGCCGCTTTTTCCTGAAGGGTCGATTCTAACTTGGCTTCCAAATTAGCCTTGGCTTCTATAATGGCATCATACTGTTTCTTTAGGTCCGAATTAACCCCTTTTTCCTGCTCAAGGATATCAACGATCCGGGCGATCTTGCCCTGGTCTTCTTTCAATTCTTCCTGGTAGGTCGCCAACTTGGCATCATTCTTTTGCAAGGTCTCTTCAGCCACCATACGGCTGTAGCGTTCCTCTTCAAGGGTTTTACCGGCCTTGTCAGCTTTTTCGGCAAAGCGGACCACCACGACCGATAGCCCGACGGCAAGCAATAAAGAAACGACTAAGATAATGTCTTTCATCGAAAGATCCCCTAGCTGCCGCTGGCCTGATCTGAGGCGGCGTCAGCGTTCTTGGTCTCAGTTTTGGGAAGGATCACGATCTCAACACGCCGATTGGCTTGACGGCCTTCCTTAGTATCATTGGAGGCGACCGGCTTATATTCCCCATATCCGATCGCAGCCAGACGAGGTTCAGAGACACTTTTATCGCTCAGATAATGCAAGACGGACAAAGCCCGAGCCGTGGATAATTCCCAATTGGATTTCCAGCCGGACCTTTTGATCGGACGATTATCGGTATGGCCTTCGATACCTACGTTAAGATCAGAAACAGTAGTGTTCAAGACATCGGCAACCTTGTCGAGTTTAGAATAGGAATCCTTGCGCAATTTTGCTTTACCTGAATCAAATAATACCTCAGAAACAAAGGTAATGACCAGGCCCTTATCTTGCATCTCAACCTTCACTTGTTTATCATTGATCTCATCTTGAAGACGCTTTTCAAGCTCTTCCTTGGCGCGTTCCAATTCGGTCATATCATTCTTCATCTTCGTGATCTTCTCAATATCGGTACGCCGTCCTTTTTGAAGAATGATGGTACAGCCAGAAAGTCCAACAGCGAGCGCCAGGACTACAGTCATATTAAGTATAAAACTTTTATGATAACTCATCTTACATCCTCCTGATTGATACTATTATATATTTGATAACATGCCACTCATCAAGAATTGGCAGAAGTATATTATTAGAACTCAAATTATCACAAGCATTTATGAAAGTCAAGCAACATTCCCGATTATCGGATGATAATTTCATCCCGTTTAGAGCCCACGGAAATATACTTGATCGGCACATCCAATAATTTCTCTATACGTTCAAGATAACGGCGCGCGGCCAAGGGCAGGTCCTTATATTTTCGTATCCCTCGGGTCGATGACTTCCAGCCGGGCCATTTTTCATACACCGGTTTAGCATGGACCAAGACATCCAGATCATGGGAATAATCTTTGTATATCTTCCCTTTATATTTGTATGCCGTGGCAATTTCAATCTCATTAAGTTCATCCAATACATCCAGTTTCATGATCGCAATTGCCGTGGCCCCGTTGATGGCCACCGAATATCGCCCCAATACCGCGTCAAACCAACCACAGCGCCGGGGACGTCCTGTCGTAGCGCCAAATTCATGGCCCTTGCTGCGGATGCATTCGTTCATTTCCTTGTTGAACTCTGTCGGAAATGGGCCTTCACCCACACGGGTGGTATAGGCCTTAAATGCAGTGATCACCTCCCCTATCTTGGTGGGAGGCACACCGGTCCCGGAACAAACTCCGCCGGTGGTGGCATTCGACGAAGTCACATAAGGATAGGTGCCAAAATCAATATCCAAAAATGTCCCCTGAGCTCCTTCAAAAAGGATCTTCTTGTTGTCCTTGATCGCCTGGTTTAAAAAGATCGCTGTATCACAAATATAAGGTTTCAAGCGGCGGCCGAAGGCGATGTATTCCTTAAATATCTCGCTGAAATCATAATTCTTAAAACCGTAGACTTTGACAAAAATATCATTCTTCTCGTTGAGATTGTCCTCCAATTTGGCCTTAAGCACCTGCGGATTTAACAGATCAATAATGCGGATCCCCATGCGCCCAACCTTATCAGAATAACACGGCCCGATCCCGCGCCCTGTCGTACCGATCTTATTGGCCCGTTTGCCTTCACGCAGCTGGTCCATCACCCGGTGATACGGCATCACCACGTGCGCGTTGGCCGAGATCTTAAGCTCGGCGCCTTTCATCGGCAAGCCGCGCTTTTTTAAATCGTCGATCTCTTCCAATAGGGCTTTGGGATCGATCACGACCCCATTGGCGATCACACAGATCTTATTGGGCCGCAAAATAGCTGACGGGATCAAATGGAATATATACTCCTTGTCACCGACGATCACCGTATGCCCCGCGTTATTGCCGCCCTGATAACGCACCGTGATATCCACCTTTTCAGAAAGGATATCAATCAATTTACCTTTACCTTCATCACCCCATTGAGCGCCGACTACAACTAAATTCATGATATTCCCTCGTTATTGGTTGATCAAATTCATTTAAAAATAAAGATCATGGCTGTTGATGCCGTGATAAAGACCACGGCACTCAGGATCTTTAACAGCGATGGACGAAAATCCTTGACGCTTACGAGTGCCCATACCAGCCAAAGCGGCCACAGGCTTGCCAGGACATAACCCGTCACCACCTTGATGACAATGTGCCATTGTTCCCTCAGGATCGCCTCATTGCCTAAAAGCATCAGATAAGTATTGATGGGCCAAAGGGTACTCAAGGCACTTAATACTAGGCCCAAGATGACCGTCAACGGAAACAAGACCCAGCCGCTGACGTAGCGCGCCTGGTCAACAGCAGGCAATTTTCGGCCAAGCAAAAACCAATCCTTTAAAGTCAAGATTCCTAAAAATAATGCCCCTGCGCCTAAAACAAAATACAGCACTTTGGCAATAAAAATAAACAATCCCTGAAAAACAAAAACCTGCGCAGGTCCAAAATTAAAATTAAAAACGCCAAAGGCGTAAACAAACCCAAAAACAAGACGCAAAAAAAATATTCTCGAGGACCCAGGTTTGACCCAACCCCCTAGCAAGATAAAAACAGCGCAGGCTATAAAGATACATGGATTGAGCCCATCCTGCAATCCGACCCCGATGGTGATAGCCGTCAGGCTGTTCATGCCTATACCTTGATGGTTTTAACAAAAAGGATGTTTTTGGTCTTGCGTAATTCCTCAATAAGCGAATCCGGGATCTGGCTGTCAACGTTAACGACGCTGACGGCAACACCCTGCTGGTTCTCACGGCCTAAGGTAATGCCGGCGATATTGATGTTCTTGGCCGCCAATAAAGTACCGATCGCACCTACTATCCCAGGCTTGTCGTTATTATTGATGAACAACATATGGCCTTGAGGCACTGTCTCGACATAAACATTATTGATCTTGACGATACGCGGCTGTTTGTTGCTCGACAAAGTACCCAACAGCGCAAACGGTTCTTTGTCAGTGGTAATGTCCAGGGCAATGGCATTGACATACTCGCCTTCCTGGTTCGAGACT
>Ga0265336_10001167_pt1 | contig 12569 bp, 11 predicted proteins | sample 42119metaG_FD_193583 | JGI IMG/M metagenome (GOLD analysis project Ga0265336, IMG submission 193583) | Rhizosphere microbial communities from Carex aquatilis grown in University of Washington, Seatle, WA, United States - 4-21-19 metaG | ecosystem: Host-associated > Plants > Roots > Rhizosphere...
GCCAGAGGGTTCCTCGCCGGCCTGTCCCTCCTCGGGGTCGCGGCTGGGGTCGCGGTGGCGGTCGGGCCGTGGACGGCGGGCGGCCCGGTCGGGGCCTCGGCAAGCCGGGTGAGCCGGCCGGTCAGCTACTACGTGGCCATCGGCGCCTCCGAGTCCGTGGGGGTCCAACCCGAACCGGGCCACCGCCACGGGGTGCGGACCGACCACGGCTACGCCAACGACCTGGCGGCCGCTGTTCGGCACCGGTGGCCGGGACTCCGGCTGGTCCAATTCGGCTGCCCCGGCACCACCCTGGCGGCGGCCGTCCACGGCGGCAGTGCGTGCCGGTATCCCCGGGGCTCCCAGCTGGCGACAGCCCTCGCCTTCATCAGGTCGCACGCCGCGTCGACGGTGCTCGCCACGGTGGACCTCGGCTTCAACGACCTCCACCGCTGCCTCCGGCACCAGCGGGTCGACCGGCGGTGTGTCGGCACGACGTTGCGCCAGGTGGGAGCGAACCTCCACGTGCTGCTTCGGCAGCTAAAGGCGGCGGGGGGACCGCGGCTGCGCGTGATCGGCCTCGAGCACAACGATCCGTACCTCGGCTATTACCTCGGCGGCGCCCGAGGGAGGGCGTTCGCCGAGGCGTCCGTCGCCGTGTTCGACCGGCTGAACGACGTGCTCCGCGCCGGCTATCGGACCGGCGGTGCCGCGGTCGCCGACGTCCCCCGGTTCTTCGACGTCGGGAGCCGTCGCCTGGTCCGCCTGGCCGGGCACGGGCGGGTGCCCAACGAGGTGGCCCTGGCCTGCCGGCTCGGGTGGACGTGCAGCACCCGGCGGTTCGCCCACCACAACGTCCACCCGAACGCCCGGGGGTACGACGCCATCGCCGACGCCGCCGCGGCCGCCCTCGGGAGCCGGCTCAGCCGGGCCTGACCGCCGTCTCGCCGGCGGCGACGGCCAGGCGCGCCGGCCGGCCCCAGGCTCGGCGGTCCCCAATCGCCCCGCTCTCCCGGTCAGATGGGCCAGCAACACCGGACGGGCCGTGCCGGACGAGCCAGGCCGGCCGCGGGAACCACGCCAGGAACGCCCGCTCCTCGGTCCGGTTGGGCCCGGTCAGGAAAAACCGCAACGGGGTCCGCTCCACCAAGGTGACCAGGATGGCGGTGCCGAGGAGGGTGCCGGGGAACAGCACGATGCTGGTCACCCACCACGGCGCCGCCGACTCCAGCCCAGCGTGGACCAGGCCCAGGAGGATCAGCTGCAGTACCAGGACGTGGGCGAAGTAGAAGCCGCCGGACATGTCGGAGGTCCAGGTGAGGAACCGGTCCCAACGGCCCGGGGCCGCCCGGGCGGCGGCGCGATTTGCCCAGATCCAGCCCAGGGCGTAGAGCCCGGCAATGGCGGCCACGAACCAGACCGTGGCCACCGGCTGGTACAGGTCGGAGGCGTGGCCCGGGGTCTCGTGTTGCGCCAGGCCGACGATGTAGTAGCCGGTAGCCAGTACCCCGACGGCGACCGCCCCGGTGACGATGGCCCGGCGGTAGCGGGCCACGAAGCGCTGGATGTCGTCGACGTGGTCCGCCGCCAGCAGTCCGGCCACCAGGTACAGCTGGTACCCAACGATGAGCCGGGACTGGGTCAGGTCGAGGTCGTAGTGCCGGATGGTCCCGGGCACGCCGGAGTGCCAGGAGAAGTAGTGCGACACCGTCATCATGGCCAGCTGGAACAGCGCGCTGACCCCGAGAACCCACCAGTGGTAGCGGCGGCTGATCCGTACCAGCCAGATCAACAGGGGCAGCAGCACATAGAACTGGATGAGGACGATCGCGTAGTACAGCTGGTAGTAGCCCCACCAGAGATCGTGCCGGAAGGACCCCAGGCCGCCCATCGACTGGGAGTTCACGATCATTGTGTAGCCCCAATAGATGACCGTCCACACGAGGTAGGGCACCACGATCTGGCTCAGCCGCCGCCACCACAGCGCCCCGGTGGACCGGGGCCGGGTGACCTGGGCGTAGTAGGCCACGAAGGCGCTGAGGAAAAAAAACATATTCCGGGTGGCGTGCAGCAGCATCACGGCCCCCCACCCGATCTGGGCCCCGCCGGTTACCGGCCACAGCACCGAGTGCTGGGCCACCACACACACGAAGGTGACGGTCCGGAACAGATCGAACTGGCGGAGGTAGAAGCCCCGCCCGGCAGTCACCGAGCCGGCAGTCACCGAGCCGGCAGTCACCGAGCCGGCAGTCACCGAGCCGGTGCCCGCCGCGGGGTCGGCCGCCTGGACGTCGGTCACCGGGCGACCGGGTCGGGGTCGATGGCCGAGGACACGGCCTCCTCGGCGGCCAGCTCGGCCGCCGTTGTGGGTCGGGATCGCCACCGTTCCGGGATCCAGGTGCGCCACTCCTGGCGTTGTCGGCCGGTCAGCGCCACGGTGAGCGGGGTGCGGGCCAGCAGGCTGGTCAGCAGGACGCAGCCGAGAAACACCAAGGTGACCGTCAGGATGCTGACCACGGGCCAAGGCAGATAGTGGTCCAGGGTCCGCCAACCCAGCCAGCTGAGGGCCAGGATGAACACCATCTGGGCCAGGTAGACGCCGTAGGAGTTGTCGGACCCGGAGCGGACCATGGCCCGCACCGTGGTGGGCCGGCGCCGGTCGACCAGGTAGACCCCGACCAGGTAGATGCAGGCGATGGCCCCGACGTTGAACGGGATCACGATCGGCTGCAGGGGGTCCGACCCCGACCCCATCCAAGGCGCCAGATGCCGGGCCGACAACACGAACCAGACCTCGGCCACTGCGGCCGCCACCACGGTGCCGGCCAGGATCAGCCGGACATGCCGGCAGATCCAGTTGTGCACGTCGTCCAGGTGCACGGCGGCCACCATGCCGGCCAGCAGGTAGAACTGGTACGAGATCACCTCCCGGCTGGCCCAGAACCCGCGCATGTCCGGTGGGAGCACCTTCCAGTGCATCAGGCTGACGATCAGGACCTGCACAGCCAGGGAGGCCACCATGAGGGCGCCGTGGTGCCCCTTGGTCCGGCGGACCAGCAGCAGCAACAGCGGGAACAGCACATAGAACTGCATGATGACCAGCAGGTAGTACAACTGGTAGTAGCCGGTGGCGACCAGGTACCAGAAGTGCTCGAACCCGGTCCACGGGGTGTAGGACGCTGTGTGGAGGGTGACGAAGAAGTAGATGACCGTCCAGCAGAGGTAGGGCAGGCATACCGACACGAACCGGCGCCGGTAGAACCGGCCGTACCCGGCCCGCCGCAGGCTGCCGTAGCTGTACATCAGCATGCAGGCCGAGATGAACAGGAACGCTTCCCGGGTGACGTGCAGCAGCATCAGCGCCCCGCCGACCGCCAGGCTGGCCCCCGGGGCGAAGAACAAGAGGGAGTGGGTGGACACCACGCCGGCCTGCTTGATCGGCCGCATGGCGTCGACGTGGTCGAGTCGCCTCTTGGCCGGCTTGGTGGCGTTGTCCGGCGGCCCTGCTGGCGCCGACGCCGGCGGCGCCGTGCCCGCCGAGGGCACGGCCGGATCCCCGGTGTCGACGGCGGTCAACTGACCAAAAGGCTGTAAATCGCTACGTCCCGGCCGACCTGGGACCGCCGGATCTTGCCGTTGGTCCCCGCCGGCAACTGCTCGACGACGTGGAAGGCCACCGGCCGCTTCGGGCGGGACAGGTCACGGGCGCACCGGTCCTGCAGCCGGCCGACGATGGCCTCGGCCCGTTGCCGGTCGTCGTCGCCCATGACCCCGTCCGCCACCAAGAAGGCCACCGGTACCCGACCCAGCACCTGGTGGTCCCAGCCAACGACCACCACGGCACGCACGTCGGGGTCGGCCAGGATGGTCTCTTCGACCTCTCGCGGCAGGATCTTCTCCCCGCCCCGGTTGATGACGTCGTCGGCCCGGCCCACCAGGAAAAGGTACCCGTCGTCGTCGAGGTACCCGAGATCTCCGGTGTCCAGCCAGCCGTCGGCGTCGAAGCGGTCCTCGTAGCCCGCTCCGGCGTAGGCGGTGATGACCCCGGGACCGCGGATCTGTACCTGGTCGCCCAGGATCCGCAGATCGACGCCGATTGGCCGGCCGACCGAGCCGGGCTTCCGGGGCCCGTGCAGCGGGTTGGCGGTGATCTGGCTGCCGGCCTCGGTCATGCCGTAGGTCTCGATCACCGCCAGCCCGGTGGCTTCCTCGAACCGCTGCAGGGTGACTGCCGGCAGCGGCGCCGAGGCGGACCGGACGAACCGGATGTCGGCGGGCACCGCCTCCCCGTCCCGCAACGGGGCCAGGCGGGCGATGATGGCCGGCACGGCATTGATCCAGGTGATCCGCTGCTCGGCCATCAGCTCCCAGAACCGGGTGCGGTGGAACCGGTCGTCCAGCACCAACGTCGACCCGGCCACCAGCGAGGAGAGCAGGCCGACCACCTCGCCGTTGATGTGGAACAGCGGAAGCGGGCTGAACCCGCGATCGGCCACCGACAGCTGGTGGTGGGCGGCGACGGAGCCGGCGGTGTGCAGCAGCTGGCGCTCGCCCAGGCGGATCAGCTTGGGCGCCCCGGTGGTGCCGGAGGTGGACAGGACCAACCCACCGGCTCCCGGGGAGGCGTCCGCCCAACCGCCGGCGGGGGTGGCCCCGAGGGCGGGCGGCAGCACCGAGGGCGCCGACGGATCGGCGTCCGTGAGCTCGAACGACCCCGGCCGGAGCACCACCCAGTCCGCCACACCCCCATCGGGGGCCGTGCGATCAGCCCCGTCGGGGGCCGTACGGGAAGCCCCCTCTGGGGCCGTGCGGTCACTCAGGACCACGGCCGGCCGGACTCGGCCGCAGACCGCCTCCAGCTCGGCGTCGGGCGCGGCGGGGTCCAGGGGGGCGGCCACCCGGCCGGCGGCCATGGTGCCGAGAAAGACCATGGCGAAGTCCACGGGGTCGGCCACCGCGATGCCGACGGTGTCCCCCAGGCCGACCCCGAGGTCGTCCAGCAACAGGGCCCACCGGGCGACGGCCCGGCGGAGGGCGCCGAAGGTGACGCGGCGGCCGGTCCGGAGGTGCTCGACGAAGGGATGGTCGGCGCTGGTCAGCGACCGCAGCCAGACGAGCTCGGCCAGCTGGGTCCCGAACGGGGTGGTCCGGGAACGGGGCGGTTGGCGAAGGTCGGGGGAGGACGGCACGGTCAGTACATCATCCTGGGGTCCCGGTAGTGCTTGAACTCGATCAGGTTGTCCGAGGGGTCCCGCAGGACGAAGGTGCGGTGCACCTCGGCGGTGCCGTCGAACCGGGTGGCCATGTCACGGAACACCGGGACCTTCCGCAACAGCACCAGCTCGTGCAGGGCGTCGAAATCCTCCGGGCGACGGAAGGTCACTCCGAAGTGCCGCGGGTACAAGGACAGGGGGCCGTCGGCCTCCCAGTCCGAGCCCGGGTCGGTCAAGTGGCAGACCAGTTGGTCGCCGAAGAAATCGACCGTGATCCGGTCGTCGTAGGTCCGCGCCAGCTTGCAGCCGAGCAGGTCCACGTAGAAGTGCTGGGCTTCGGCCAGGTCGAACGCCGGGACGGCCAGATGGAAGGCGTCGCCCTGCTCCCTCACTGCCGGGGCTCTTCGAACTCGGTGAGGGTGTCCGCCCGCAGCCCCAGCCGCAGGGTCTCCAGGCTGATGACCCCCGTCGGCGACACGTTGCCCAGGTTGACGTCGTAGCCGACCCGGCTGACGAAGTAGGCCTGCAGGGTGTTGGTCGGGGCCTCGAACATCAGCCGGTCCGCGGGGACGTCCGCACCCAGCATCTCTTCGATGAGGCCGTACCGGAGCTCGCCGTTGGGACGGCAGATGCCGGACCGGCCGCTCTCCCGCGACTCCAGGGTGACCAGGGAGGCGCCGGCTTCCAGGTCCTCGTGGATGTACTCGATCCAGCGCTTCGGCATCAGCTTCTCCGACCGTGTCGAGTCCTTGAACCCCACCTCGGAGATCACCGTGAACTCATCGGCCAGCTTGCGGACGTACCCGGCCTTCTCCTGGTTGGACATGTCCACGGTGCCGTTGGACACCTCTACGTGGCTGCACGAGAACTTGTGGCACAGGGCACGGAAGTCGTCGAACCGGTCCTGGAGGATGTGCTTTTCGAAAAGGGTGCCGCCGAAGTAGTACTCGATGCCGGCGTCCCGCAGGAGGTCCACCTTGGCGGCCAGCTGGCCGGACACCACGGCGGTGCCCCAACCGAACTTGACGTAGTCCAGGTACTCTCCGGCGCTGGCCACGATGTCGCCCAGGGCACCGAGCGGCAGGCCGCCGTCCACCACCATGGTGACCCCAACCCGTCGGGGCTTGACCGCCCGCTCCGGCAACTGCAGTGCACTGTGGTTCATGGAAGCTCCTTTCGCCTTCTCGACCGCTCAGGCGGCCGACATCGTTGCGCGCCGGGCGGCGGCCAATGGCCGCCCCACCACGAGACCGTTCCCGACCGGGCCCCAGCCCATACCGTCCGGCTCCACGCCGTCCAGCCAGGCCAGCAGCGCCCGGACCACTCCCCCATGGACAACCAGCACCACGTCGCCGCCGGCCGTCTCGCCGTCCTCGGTGCTGTCGGCGTCGTCGGCGTCGTCGGCGTCGGTCCGACCGACGAGGACATCCTGGACGAAACCGGCCGTGCGCCCGACCAGGTCCCGGATCGACTCTCCGCCCCGAGGGGCGGCGTCGGCGTCGGCGACCTTGTCGCCGGCGAGCCCGGAGTGGGCGGCGGACAACAGCCGGGACGGCAGCCCCTCAGCCTCGCCGAAGTGACGTTCCCGCAGCCGGGGGTCGGCGATCGCGGCCGGGCCGAGGGCGGCGGACACCGGGACGGCGGTCTGCACCGCTCGTCGGAGGTCGCTGGAGTAGACCGCCCGCAGCGGCCGGTCGGACAGCGAATCCGACAACGAGGCGGCGGCCTCGGTCGCCTGCTGGACGCCCAACGGGGTCAGCGCCGGCTCGGTCATCTGCCCCTGGACCAGGCCCAGAGCGTTCCAGGTGCTCTCGCCGTGGCGGACCAGCCACAAGGTATCGGGAGGCGATTGCACCCTTTGAGGTTGCCAGCCCAACCTGGGGAGGGGTTCGGAGCCGCATGGGGAAACCCTGAGGTTTCGCGAAGACTTGTTTAAGCTAACGGCTTTTCAATGGTTTTCATTGTTTTCAACGCGGGTCGGGCCGGTCGAGGTTCCAATGCCTCGTCACCGTCGGCTGCCGGAACCTGGGGTCGCCCCCATCGGACGGCAGCAGCCGGAAACGGGTGATCATCCGCTGGCCACCCTCCTGGTCGCCGTACAGCAGGTCCAAAGTGATCGGCGTCGCCTCCTCGATGGCCCGGTGGACGGCCGCCCGGTCGGCGTCGTCCGGCTCCCGGATCGCTCCCTGCCAGAACCCGAAGTAGCCGGCCGGAACGTACAGATCCCTGGACTGGCGCCGGAACTCGTCCGGGTCCGCGTGCCGGCCGTCGCCGACCTCCCGCCCGGGATCGATGTACCACCCGTGCAGGACCCCCATGCCGTTGCCCACGTTGTGCAGCGCCAGCGTCAGGTAGATGGCCCCGTCGACCTCCTCCGCCGACGCCTGGCCGCCGGACAGCTCCAGCGCGTACCCGTCGGCGAAGTTGACCCACTCCGGCGGGTGCTCCGGCCGGGACGGGACCAGCACCGGCCGGAGGCCGGCCATCAGCGACAGCTCGGCCACCCGGGCCGAACGGTTGGCCGACCGGACCGACGAAAAGGTGGCCACGGCCAGGACCAGGGTGCCGGCGGCCGTGGCCAGTGACGAGATGGTCTCCCAAGACACAGCCGCCACCATCGGCGGCATCCTAGAACGCCCAGTTGGCTTGACCCTCGGTCGGTCGGTCGGTCGGACCGGTCAGGCCGGCCGGCCGTGCCGTCAGTCGCCGACGGGCATGGGGAGCGGTGCCGCGCCGTCGGAGGCCGGCACGGGCCGGCGCTTCGGCAGGGCCAAGGAGGCGAGCAGGCCGACGGCGGTGACGATCATCACGACCCAGAAGGTGTAGCTGAAGGCGTCCGACATCTTGGCCGCCACCACCTCCGGGAGCTTGGTCGTGGCGGACGTGGGCGCGGCGGTGAGGATGCCGGCCAGGCTGGGCAGCCGGCCAGCGATCTGCCGCTGGAGCACCACCGCCACCAGGGCGGTGCCGAACGAACCGCCGACCCGCATGACGATGTTGATGGTGGTGGTGGCCCGGGGGACGAGGGCATGGGTCAGGTTGGTGTAGGCGGCGGCCATCGCCGGCATCATCAGCCACCCCATCCCGAGCCCCCGGACGAACAGGGCCAGGGCCAGCCAGCCATAGCCACTGGTGGGGCTCAACTGGGTGAACATCAAGGTGGCCACGACGAACACCGCCATCCCGATGGGCACCACCCGGCCTGGGCCGATGCGGTCGGTCAGCCGGCCGCCCGTCGGCATCGTCAGCATGGCCCCGATGCCCTGGGGGGCCAGGAGCAGGCCGGCCACCAGGGCGCTCTCGCCCCGGACCACCTGGTAGTAGAGCGGCAGCAGGAACATGACGGCGTACAAGCTGGCCCCGAAGATGAAGGTGGTCAGGTTGGCCATGGAGAAGCTGCGGTCCTTGAACAGGTGCATGTCCAGCAGCGGTCGGTCCACCCGGAGGGCGTGGAGCACGAACGCCACCACCAGCACCGCGCCGACGGCCAGGCAGGCGATCACGGTGGTGTTGCCGAACCCGCTGCCGCCGCCGGCCTCCGACAACCCGTAGACCAAGAGGGCCAGGCCCGGTGACAACAGCGCCACCCCTACGAAGTCGAACCGGCCGGCGTCGTTGGTGGGATCGTGCACCAGGTAGCGGGCCGAGAGCAGCATGGCCACGATGCCGACCGGCACGTTGACGAAGAAGATCAACCGCCAGGTGGTGTTGTCCACGATCAGGCCGCCCAGCACCGGCCCGAGCACCGGGGCGATCAGCATGGGCACGCCCATGATGGACATCACCCGGCCCATCCGCTGCGGGCCCGCCGCCCGGGCCAGGATGGTCTGGCCCACCGGCATGATCATGCCGCCGCCCAGCCCCTGCAGGATGCGGAAGAAGATGAGGCTCTCGGCTGACCACGCCAGCCCGCACAGGGCCGATCCGGCGGTGAACAGTCCGAGCGAGATCATCCACATCCGCTTGGCCCCGAACCGCTCCACCATCCAGCCGGACAGGGGGATGACGATGGCCAGCGCCAGCAGGTACCCGGTGGTGACCCATTGGATGGTCGACAGCGACGTGTGGAAGACGCGGCTCAACGTCTCGATGGCCACGTTCACGATGGTCGTGTCCAAGACGGACATGATCGCCCCGAGGATCACCACGATCGACAGCCGGCGCAGCACCGGGTCGTGCAAGGGGTTCTCGGTCGTCGCCGCCGGGGCCGGGGTGGGGCGGGGAGCCGGGGTCGTCTCGCTCATGGCCGGTCAGAGTACGAGAGACACTTTAGAGTTGTCAACCATCTACTAACATCCACTGTTGATGGACCACAAAGTTGACAAGGGACGGCGGGCGGCCGTACCGTCACCGCCCGTGCCCCCGACCGGACCGGACGCTGGCGAGGACGCCGGGGAGGCCTGGCGCCTGGTGCACTCCCTGGTCCTCGAGGGGGAGGCCCACAGCCGGCTGCACCAGGCCTGCCGGGAGGTCGGCCTGCCGGTGAACCTGGTCAAGGCCATGCTGACCCTGGACCGGGACCCGGCACCGGCCATGCGGGAGCTGGCCGACCACTTCAACGTCGACGCCTCCTACTGCACCGCCATGGTGGACGGGCTGGAGACCAACGGGCTGGCGGAACGCCGGCCGCACCCCACCGACCGGCGGGTCAAGACGGTGGTGCTCACCGCCAAGGGCCACCGCGTCCTCGCTCGGGCCCGGGCTCTCCTGCACGACCCACCCTCGGCCTTCTTGCAACTGACCCCGGCCGAGCAGCGACGGCTCCGGGACCTCCTGGCGAAGGTGGCCGCCGCCGACCCGGTGCTCAGCGCCAGGCGACCGTCCGAGGAGTCCCGGGCCGCCGGCTGACCCCGCTGGTCACCGCAGGCCGGCGAACAGGTCGTCCTCGGGCACCGGGGCCCCGGTGCGGTCGTGCACCCGGACGAACATCTCCCGGGCAAAGACGGCGGCGAACAACGGCCGTCCCATCCGGAGGAAGAAGATGTTGTCAGACTGGCTGGCGTGGGCCGCCAGGCTGTCGTACTTCCGGTCGGACCACGCCGTGCAGTCGACCTCGGTGGTGATCAACTCGTCGGGGGTCCCGAAGTCCGGATCCTCCCCCACCTCATCCGGCAGCTCGATGCCCTGTTCCGCCAGCAGATCACCGAAGCCGGCAATCAGAGAGCGGGGGACGGCCGTGTAGTACAGCTTGTCGGGGATGCCGGTGGCCCGGGCCGCCGCCAGGGTGATGCGGTTGGCCTGGATGTGGTCGGGATGGCCGTAGAAGCCGTTCTCGTCGTAGGTGACCACCACCTGCGGCCGGTACTGCTCCATCAGGGCCGCCAGCCGCGCCGCCGCGGTGTCGACCGGGATGTGCCAGAAGGCGTTCGGGGCGTCGTTCTGCGGCCAGCCCATCATCCCGGAGTCGTGGTAGCCGAGCAGCTCCAGGTTGGTGACCCCGAGCACCCGGCAGCTGGCCTCCAGCTCCTGGCGGCGCAAGGCCACCACCGCGACGTCGTCATGGCCGGGCTCCCCCGGCTTGACCCCGCCGGGGCCGTCGCCGAGCTCGCCGTTGGTGCAGGTGACCAGGACGGTCCGGATGCCCTCGTCGGCGTACCGGGCCAGCACGCCGCCGGTCCCGGTGCCCTCGTCGTCGGGATGGGCGTGCACGGCCATCAGGGTCAGCGGGTGGTCCGGCATCGGCTCAGCGTAGGTGGCCGGCGAAGACGCTCCGGCCGGGTCGGGCCCGATCGGGTGGTGGTCGACGTTTCCGCGCAGACTTCGATCTCATCGCCTCGGTGACGGGACAGGCGACCGAGTGGGTTGTCCCCGCCGGTTCGGCTGATTAGCCGATTGGTTGGTTCAGCCGGCTAGAGGACCGATTCGAGCGGCACGTACGGCAACCCGTGGGCTTCGGCCACCGGGGCACAGACCACCGAGCCGCCGACCACGTTGACCCCCTGGGCGAGAGCCGGGTCGGCGGCCACGGCGTCCTTCCATCCCCGGTCGGCGATCTCCAGGGTGTACGGGAGGGTGGCGTTGGCGAGGGCGTAGGTGGAGCTGTGGGGCACGGCGCCGGGCATGTTGGCGACGCAGTAGAAGATGGACCCGTTGACCTCGAAGGTGGGGTTCGAGTGGGTGGTGGGCCGGGTGGACTCGAAACAGCCGCCCTGGTCGACGGCGATGTCGACCAGCACCGAGCCAGCCGGCATGCGGGCCACCAGGTCGTCGGACACGAGCTTGGGAGCCCGGGCCCCGACGACGAGCACGGCGCCGATGACGAGGTCGGCGTCCTCGCAGACCTGCTCGATGGCGTGGGTGCTGGAGGCCACGGTCTCGAGCGCCCCCCGGAAGTGGTGGTCGACCTGGCGGAGCCGTTCGAGGTTGCGGTCGAGGATGTACACGTTGGCGTGCATGCCGACGGCCAGGGTGGCGGCGGCCATCCCGGCGACGCCGGCCCCGAGGATGACCACCTTGGCGGCCTCGACGCCGGGGACGCCGCAGATGAGGCTCCCCCGGCCGCCGGCCGGTCGCATCAGGTGGTGGGCGCCCATGAACGGGGCCATGCGGCCGGCGACCTCGCTCATGGGGGTGAGCAGCGGCAGGGAGCCGTCGGGCAGCCGGACGGTCTCGTAGGCGATGGCGGTGTTGCCGGCGGCCACGAGGGCGTCGGTGCACGGCCGGGAGGCGGCCAGGTGCAGGTAGGTGAACAGCACCTGGCCGCTCCGGAGCCCGAGGCGGGGGTACTCCCGGGCGATCGGTTCCTTCACTCCGAGGACCATGTCGGCGGCCGCCCAGATCTCGTCGGGATCGGCGACCATGACGGCCCCGGTGGCCACGAACTGGTCGTCGGGGATCGACGACCCGTCGCCGGCGCCCTTCTCGACCTGGACGACGTGGCCGTGGGACACCAGCTCACGGACCCCGGCCGGGGTGATGGCCACCCGGTACTCGTCTTCTTTCACTTCCTTCGGGACGCCGACGATCACGGGTTACTCCTCGATGTAGCTCATGACGTGCTTCAGGCGGGTGTAGTCCTCGAAGCCGTAGACCGACAGGTCCTTGCCGTAGCCGGAGTGCTTGAACCCGCCGTGGGGCATCTCGGCGACGAGGGGGATGTGGGTGTTGATCCAGACGCAGCCGAAGTCGAGGTCGCGGGCCATGCGCATGGCGCGGCCGTGGTCCTTGGTCCAGACGGAGGAGGCCAGGCCGTACTGGACGCCGTTGGCCCACTCCAGGGCCTGGGCCTCGCCGTCGAACTCCTGGACGGTGACGACGGGGCCGAACACCTCCTCCTGGACCATCTCGTCGTCCTGGCGGAGACCGGCGACGACGGTGGGGGCGAAGCAGTAGCCGCGGTCGCCGACGGGCTGGCCGCCGGTGAGCACCCGGGCGTGG
>Ga0265336_10001168_pt1 | contig 12552 bp, 10 predicted proteins | sample 42119metaG_FD_193583 | JGI IMG/M metagenome (GOLD analysis project Ga0265336, IMG submission 193583) | Rhizosphere microbial communities from Carex aquatilis grown in University of Washington, Seatle, WA, United States - 4-21-19 metaG | ecosystem: Host-associated > Plants > Roots > Rhizosphere...
ACACCGACGTCGGCGTGCTCGACCCGGTGCCCGACGAGCCAGGTCAGCAGCCGGTCCGCCAGTTCATCACGCTGCTCACCTGCACCCCGGTGACCCTTGCCTTCACGCCCTGGCGGATCGTCGTCACCGGCGTGCTGACCGGAATGACCCCGGCCGCCGCCTCGTTAGGATGGCCGGGTGGATGACGCGCGGTGGATGCGGCTCGCGGTCTCGCTGGCCTGGCTGTGCCCGCCCTCGCGGACCGCGTTCTCCGTCGGTGCCGTGGTGGTGGACGCCGACGGCGTGGAGCTGTCCCGTGGCTTCTCCCGGGAAGGCGGGGACCTGGCCGTGCACGCGGAGGAGGCGGCCCTCGGCAAGGTCTCCCCCGGCGAGCCGCGGCTCGCGGGCGCCACCATCTACAGCACGCTTGAGCCCTGCTCGCAGCGTAAGTCGAGGTCGCGGACCTGCACCGAGCTGATCATCGCGGGCGGGCTGCGCCGGGTGGTGATCGCCTGGCGGGAGCCAGCGCTGTTTGTCGCCGACTGCCAGGGCGCTGAGCTGCTCGGCCGGGCGGGCATCGAGGTGACCGAGCTACCGGAGTTCGTGGCGGACGCCCGCGGGCCGAACCGGCACCTCGTTGGCTAGCGCACCGCAAGCACGGCAGCGGCGCACCGTCGGCCCTGTAGCCGCGCGTGTCACTCTGGTCACTTTCTGGTCGACTTCTGTCACTTCCTGGTGGATGTGCCGGAAGTAGTAGCTACCCGCCGGTAGATTAGAGCGGGTTACCGCGCGTGTGGTCACTGCGCGGCTGCCCGTCGATGAGTTGGCGACAAAGGGGCATGCATGGAAACGACGACCTTCACCGCGCTGTGCGAACGGGCAGGTCGCTGGTGGACCATCCACGTTCCCCAGGTCGAGGGCATGACCGCGCAGGTGCGGAGCCTGGACCAGGCCGAGGTCGTCACCCGGCAGCTCATCGCGCGCACCCTGGCCATGCCGCCGGAGGCGATCCGGGTTGACGTGCTGCCCGACGCGCCGCCCCCGGTGGCGGAAGCGCTGCAGAAGAGGCAGGTCGCGCGGCTGGCCGTGGAGGCGGCGAACCGCTCAACGCGCAGCGCGCTCGAGGCGCTGGCCCGCGAGGGATGCGCCTTCCAGGACGCCGCCACCATGCTCGACCTGTCGCCCGCCGAGATCGAGGCCTACGGGCCCGGCGCCGCGCCCGACCGGCCCGCGGCCAGCTCCGGCCCGCTGCAGATAGCCGGCCAGTAGCGCAGGATGAGTCGTTGTGGGTGGTGACGACGAAATCATCGGGCGGATCGACTGGTACTGCGACGCCGTGCCGAGACAGCGCGCCCGGGCTGAGGAAATCGGTTCGCTCGTGCTGTTCGTTCCCGTCGGCACCAGCCACCCGTACTATGCCAGGCCGCGGGCACTCCCGCGCGGCCTGGTGCGGGCGGCCGACGTGCGGTCGGTTCTGGCCAGGCAGCGGGAGCTGCTGATCCCGGAGTCGTTCGAGTGGATCGAGCAGGCGGCGCCGGAGATGGCGGCCGCGGCCGCGGCCGCTGGCCTTCTGGTGCACGCGCACCCGCTGCTCGTGCTCGGCGAGCTCGCGCCGCCCCCTGCCCTGCCGCCGCGCGTCTCGGTCGGCGTGCTCGGCGCCGATGACCGGGACGTGGTCCCGGCGTGGGCGGTGCCCGCGGTCGCGTTCGGGCACCCAGGGACGGCGATTGGCGGGGCCGCCGTCACCGAGCGGGACAACATCACCGCCAGCCACGACCCGCTGATCGTCGCGGCGCTGCGGGAGCGGCTGCGGTCCGGCCAGTCGGTGCTCGCCGCGGCCCGCGGACCGAACGGGCCGCTTGGCGCGGGAAGCTACCAGCTGGCTGGCGACGTCGCGGAGATCACCGGGGTCGGCGTGCTCCCCGCCAGCCGTCGCCGTGGCCTCGGCGCCGCGGTCACCCATGCGCTGGCGGCGCACGCCCTGGCCCGCGGCGCCACGACCGTGTTCCTGTCCGCGTCCGACGCGGCCGTGGCGCGTATCTACACGCGGCAGGGCTTCCGTGAGATCGGCACGTCCATGATCGCCGAGCCTGCGGGCGCCTGAACTTTCCGGCCGGGCCGGGTGGTGCCGCGGGCCCGATTTAGGCGGCGTGAGACGAGCCGCGGAGCCCGGCCAGGGCCGCCGGGGTAAGACCGGAGAGGGCGACGGACTCGCGGGTCAGGTGAGACTGATCGGCGTACCCCGCCATGGCCGCGGCGGCCGCCAGGTCCAGCGGCCCCGCGCTCGCGTCGACCGTGCGGACGAAGCGCTGGAAGCGGAGGATCCGCTGGAGCGTCTTCGGGCCGTACCCCGCGGCGGCGTGAGTGCGGCGGCGCAGCTGGCGCTCGCTGAGCCCCACCCGCCCCGCGATGTCCTCGGTGCGCGCGCCCGGGTCGCGCAACAGGGCCGCGGCCCGGGCGATGGCGGAGTCGGCCGAGCTGGCGGCCACGAGCCGTCCGGTGACCTCAAGCAGGGCATGCGCGGCGGCCGCCGGGCTTAGCGTGTCGCTGAGCGGCCTGGCCTGCGCGGGCAGCAGGTCGGCGAGGGGCACGCGCTGGTCGCGCAGCTCGCTCAGCGGCAGGCCGAGGGCCGGGCCGCCCGCGGCAGGCCGGAACCGGGCACCGACGATCACCGCGCCCGCGGCGGCCCGCGGGAAGCGGACCGGGCCGGTGTCCGGGCCCGCGACGTAACCGCCGGTGCCCTGCTCCCAGATCAGGTCGCTGCACCCGTCGGGTAGCACCAGGCTTTCACCCCAGTCGCCGTCCGGTACGACGCTGGCCCACAGGCAGGCCACCGCCCCGCGCAGCGCGGCGGGCGGCCGCCATTCCGCGTACGTCGGGGTGAGCCACGCGCCGTCCGGCACCCAGCCGACGGACTGCGGCCTCATGACCATGACTCAAGGATGCCATGCGTACCATCGAGGCGTGGAACTCAAGGACGCGACGCTGATGCTCCTGCGCGAATCCGACGGCCACCCTGTCGTGGCATCCCTGGCCAAGTCCGCGTACGACCGGCTCGCCCGCGGCGAGGAAGTCCACTATCTGCTGCTCGACGAGCTGATCGGCGAGGCCAGCGGCAAGGGCGTGCTCCGGGCGCTGCACGCCAGGTACAGCCCCGTCGCGTACGAGGCGATCATCATGCCGATCCTGGCCGAGATCGGGCGGCAAAAGCCGGTCCGGCCACGGCGGCGGCCCGACGGCGACGCCCCGCAGGCCGACCCGCTGCGGGCGAGCGTGTGGCCGCCGCGATAGCGGGTGCGCCGCCCGGCCAGCCCGAACGGGCGGTGGCCGTTTCGTTCAATACGACGCCGGCTGTCTTTGGTGTGATGGCCTCATGAAGAAGACTCCAGACTTCGAAGCGGCGACGGACTTCCTGGCCGCGCGAGGACGGCTACTCGACCGCCGGGTGTTCGAGCGGCTGTTCCGCGGCGGTGCGGCCGAGCCGGTGCGGGACGCGGTCGCCGCCTACCGGAACGCGGACGGCGGGTTCGGCCACGCGCTTGAGCCGGACTGCCGGGCGGCCGCCAGCCAGCCCGCCGCCGTCGAGATGGCCTTGCGGATCATGGACCTGGCCGGCGCGTGGGACGAGCGGCTGGTCCGCGACGCGGTCGACTGGCTCTCGGCTATCGCCCCGGCCGAGGGCGGCGCGGCGTTCGTCTTGCCCTCGGTGTCGGAGGGACCGCACGCCCCGTGGTGGGTGCCCGCCGAGGGCGCCTCGCTGATCCAGACCGGCCAGATAGCCGGGCTGCTGTACGCGCGCGGCTTCGCTCACCCCTGGCTCGACCGCGCCGCCCAGGTCATGTGGTCGCGGATCGGGACGCTGACCGAGCCGAACGGGTACGAGATGTTCGGCGTGCTCGCGTTCCTCGAGCAGGTACCCGACCGCGACCGGGCCGAGGGGGCGTTCGAGCGGGCCGGGCCGCTGTTGTTCTCCTGCGATCTGGTCGCGCTCGACCCGGAGGCGGAGGGCGAGACGCACTCGCCGCTCGCCTTCGCGGCACTGCCCGGCTCGATCGCCCGCCGGCTGTTCGACGCGGACGTCATCGAGGCGCACCTGGACCACCTGGCCGGCGCGCAGGCCGACGACGGCGGCTGGACGTTCAACTGGCCGTCCTGGTCGCCGGCCGCCGAGGCCGACTGGCGGGGCTTCCTCACCGTCGACGCGCTGCGGGTGCTGCGCGCCAACGGCCGCGCTTAACCGGCCGGCTGTGCCCGGCCCCCGGCACTACCCGTAAAAGAGGCGGTCCATGACACTGCGGGCGCGGCGGGCGGCGCGACGGTAGTCCTCCTCGAGGGCGGCCGCGGGGGTGTCGGACCAGGATGAGGCGCCGCCGCGGCCGTCGCGCTCGGTCGCCTCGACGGCCGGCTTGTAGCCGAGCAGGCGGGCGACCGCGGTGAGCTCGTCGTGCTTGGCGGGCAGTGCGTCGCCGGGCCGGCCGCGGACCAGCATGATCGCGTTCCTGGCCCGGGCCGCGAAGCGCCACGCCGCGCGCAGCGCGCCCGCGTCGGCGGCCTGGACGAGGCCCGCCTCCGTGGCCGCGTCCAGGGCCGCGAGGGTCCTGGTGGTCCGCAGGCCTGGCACGGCGTCGCCGTGCCGCAGCTGGAGCAGCTGAACGGTCCACTCCACGTCGGACAGGCCACCGGGGCCGAGCTTGAGGTGCAGTGCGCGGTCCGTCGCGCGCGGTATCCGCTCCGCCTCGACGCGCGCCTTGATCCGGCGGATCTCCCGCGCCGCCTGGTCGCTGAGCCCGCCGGCCGGGTAGCGGTACCGGTCGACGATCGCGACGAACTTCGCGCCGAGCTCCGCGTCGCCCACCGCGAACTCGGCGCGCAGCAGCGCCTGCCACTCCCACGCGGCGGCGCGGCGCGCGTAATACGCCTCGCAGGCGCCGAGCGACCGGACCAGCGGGCCCGTCTTCCCTTCCGGCCGCAGGTCGGCGTCCACCACCAGGGGCGGGTCCGGCGCCGGTATCTGCAGCAGGCGGCGCAGCTCGGCGCCGACGGCCTGAGCCGCGTCCGAGGCCTGCCGGTCGCCGGGCCCTCCTATCCCGACCCCCCCGCCTATCCCGACCCGCTCGCCCATCTCGCCCATCTCGCCCATCTCGCCCATCTCGCCCATCTCGCCCATCTCGCCGGGCCCGGGCAGCGGCTCGTACACGAAGATGACGTCGGCGTCGCTGCCGTACCCGGACTCGTGCCCGCCGTAGCGGCCCATCGCGATGACGGCGAACCGGACCGGCAGCGGGCCGCGCAGCTCGGTCTCGACCTTCGCGATCGCGGCGGCGAGCACAGCGTCGAGCGAGGCGGTGGTGATCGAGGTCAGCGCCTCGCCCGCCTCAGCCAGGCCGATCAGGCCGAGGACGTCCGCGGCGGCGACCCGGAACAGCTCGCGGCGGCGCAGCGAGCGGACCGCGACCGCGGCCTGCTCGGCGTCGCCGCCATAGCGCCTGGCCGCGGCCATCATCTCGGCGCGCAGCGCGTCGACGGTCTTCGGCACCAGCTCGGCGTCGTCGGCGAACAGCGCGACCGCCTCGGGCGCGCGCAGCAGCAGGCCGGTCGCGTACCGGCTCGACGCGAGGACGCACGCCATCCGTTCGGCGGCCTTCGTCTCGTCCCGCAGCAGCCGCAGGAACCACGGGGAATCGCCCAGTGCCTCGCTGACCTGACGGAACGCGAGCAGGCCCGCGTCCGGTTCGGCCGCGTCGGCGAACCAGCCGAGCAGCACGGGCAGCAGGGTCCGCTGGATCGCGGCCCGGCGGCGCAGCCCGGAGGTGAGCGCCTCGATGTGCCGCAGCGCGCCCGCCGGGTCGCGGTAGCCGAGCGCCTCGAGGCGGGCCCGCGCCGCCTCCGGGGTGAGCCGCGCCGCGCTCGACGGCAGCCTCGCCACCGCGTCGAGCAGTGGCCGGTAGAACAGCTTCTCGTGCAGGCGGCGGACCCGCTGCGAAGTCCTTGTCCACGCCTCGGTGAACGCCTCCTCCGGCGGAATGGCGGTGCGCGGACGATACGGCTCGGGGCCGCGCGCCAGCTGGTCGGAGCCACGGGAGTCGGGGGGAACCAGCCGCACGTTCGGCAGCATGGGCCGCGGGCCCCCGCCGAGCGCCCGGCCGAGGCGGCGCAGCACGGCGGGGTCGGTCGGCAGCGTGTGGGTGCGGCGCAGCTGGTACAGCTGAAGCAGGTGCTCGGTCTGGCGCAGGAACCGGTACGCCTGCCCGAGGTCCTCGGCGTCGGCGCGGCCGACGTAGCCCTCGTCGGCGAGGGCGGCCAGGGCCGGGAGCGTGGCCGGGACGCGGAGCCGCTCGTTGGACCGTCCGTGCACGAGCTGCAGCAGCTGCACGGCGAACTCGATGTCGCGCAGGCCGCCGGGGCCGAGCTTGAGCTCGCGGCCGGCCATGTTCTTGGGCAGCGTGTCGACGACCCGGCGGCGCATCGCCTGCACGTCCTCGACGAAGTTCTCCCGCTGGGAGGCCTGCCACACCAGCGGTGCGACCGCGTCCGCGTACCGCTTGCCGAGGGCCAGGTCGCCGGCCGCGGGGCGCGCCTTGAGCAGGGCCTGGAACTCCCAGGTCTTCGCCCAGCGGTCGTAGTAGGCCAGGTGGCTGGCCAAGGTGCGCACCAGCGGCCCCTGACGGCCCTCTGGCCGCAGGTTCGGGTCGACGGGGAACAGGGCGCCTTCCGGCGTGGTCCGCTCGCAGACCCGGATCAGGCCGGCGGCGAGCCTCGTCGCGGTCTTGAGCGCCGCTTCCTCGGGCGGCTCGCCCGCGTCCGGCCCGCCCGCGTGCGGCCCGCCCGCGTTTTGCGCGCCAGGGCGAGGCGGGCTGGCGCGGTGCGGCTCGGCCACGAAGATCACGTCGATGTCGCTGGAGTAGTTGAGCTCGCGGGCACCGCACTTGCCCATCGCCACGACTGCGAACCGCACCGGGACGGCGTCCGCGGGCAACTCGGCGCGGGCGACCGCGAGCGCGGCCTCGAGCACGGCGTCGGCGAGGTCGGCCAGCTCCTCGGCCACCTCATCCACGGTGGCCGCGCCGGTCACGTCCCGCGCCGCCAGGTGCAGCAGCCTACGGCGATAGGCAGCGGCGAGCCGCGCGGCCGGGTCGGTGCCATCGGCGACCGCGACGGCCATGACGGGGGCGGCGCGCACGGCGCGGACGGCGCGGGCCGTCGTGGCTGGGGAGCCGGCCGCAGGCGGCCCGTCCGGCTCTCCTCGCTGCCCGGCCCGCGGTTCCGTGTCGGCCGGATCGGCGGCCACGGCGCGGAGGAACTCCTCGCGGACCGCCTTCGCGCCGGGACGGCGGCCTGCCTCCTGACCGCGCAGCAGGGCGCTGTCCGCCGGGTGGCGGGCGAGATGGTCGGCCAGGGCCTTGCTGACGCCGAGGACAGCGGTCAGCCTGATGCGGAACGCCTGGTCGGCGGCGAGCGCCTCGATCAGGCCGGGGTCCCGCTCGGCGACCTGGGCCAGGCCGGCCAAGGCGAGGTCCGGGTCGGCGGCCCTGGCGAGGGCGGCAAGCAGCGGATGGGCGTCGGCGACGATGCCCTGGCCGCTGATGCCGAGGGCCGTGAGCTCGCGTTCGGCCCTGGGAACGTCGGCGAAGCCCGTCCTGGCCAGCCAGCCGGACAGGGAGGTACGCGCGCCGCTCACGGAATGAGCGTATACCGGCCACCTGACCTGCCGGGAAACACACCCGTAACCAGCGCAATCCACGCCAAGCTCCGGTGGCCGGTCATCAGGCACGGGGGTCGCTCCCCCGGGCGATCGCTGTGATAAGGATGACCCATGGTGGAACTCATCCCGCGTAGCGTACTTTTCGGCAACCCTGAGCGGACCAGTCCGGAGATCTCGCCTGACGGCGGATCGCTGGCCTGGATCGCGCCGCGCGACGGCGTGCTCAACCTGTGGGTCGCGCCCATCGGCGGGAAGGGCGGCGAAGGTGGGGACAGCGGCGTGGACTGGGCCGCGGCGCGGCCGGTCACCGAGGACACCGACCGCGGCATCCGCGCGTTCGCCTGGGCACGAGACGGGCAGCATGTCCTGTACGTGCAGGACGTCGGCGGTGACGAGAACTGGCGGCTGTACGACGTCGACCCGCGCACGCTCGAGCGGCGGGACCTGACGCCGTTCGAGGGGATCCACGCGACGATCATCGGGACGTCAAAGCGGCGGCCGGATGAGGTGCTCGTCGGGATCAACGCCGACAACCCGCAGCTGCACGACGTGTACCGGCTGCACCTGGCCTCGGGCGAGCTGGTCAAGGAGATCGTGAACCCGGGATACGCGGGATGGCTCGCGGATGAGGACTTGCAGGTCAGGTGCGCGATCGCGCCGCTGCCCGACGGCTCGTTCAACGTGCTCGTCCGTGACTCCGGCGAGGGCGACTTCCGGCACCTGCTGACGATCCCGCCGGAGGACGCCACGTCGACCGACGTGGTGTCGTTCAGCGGTGACGGGCGGTCGATGCTCATGATCAGCGCCGCCGGGTCGGACACCGGGCGGCTGACCCGGGTCGACCTGGCGACCGCAGACGCGACGGTCCTCGCGCAGGACCCCGAAGCCGACGTGACCGGCGTCCTGCTGCACCCGGACACGCGCGACCCGCTCATCGTCATGGTGCTCAAGGACCGGATGACGTACGAGGTACTCGATGAGTCGGTCGCGGACGACCTCAAGGCGGTGCGGGCGCTGCACCCGGGCGACCCGAGCTTCTCCGGACGGGACGAGGCGGACAGGACCTGGCTGATCGCGTTCAACGTGGACGCCGGCTCGGTCACCTACTTCATGTACGACCGCGCGAGCAAGACCGGGCGGCTGCTGTTCGAGGCGCGGCCCGCCCTGTCCGGGTACGAGCTCGCCGCCATGGAGCCGTTCTCGTTTAGCGCGCGGGACGGCCTCGTCGTCCACGGGTACGCCACCTTCCCGCCCGGCCTCGGCCGGGAGAACCTGCCCGCCGTCCTCAACGTGCACGGCGGGCCGCAGGTCAGGGACGCCTGGGGATACCACCCGGAGGCGCAGTGGCTCGCCAACCGCGGCTACCTGTGCCTCCAGGTCAACTACCGGGGCTCCACCGGCTACGGTAAGGGGTTCGTCGCCGCCGGGGACCGCGAGTGGGGCGGCAAGATGCACGACGACCTCGTCGACGCCGTCGGGCACGCCGTGGCCCAGGGGTGGGCCGACCGGTCGCGGGTCGCCATCTACGGCGGGTCTTACGGCGGGTACGCGGCGCTGGTCGGCGCGGCGTTCACCCCGGATGTCTTCTGCTGCGCGGTGGACATCGTCGGCCCGTCCAACCTCAAGACGCTGCTGGAGACCATCCCGCCGTACTGGGCGCCGATGATCGCGCAGCTGTACCGGCGGGTCGGGAACCCGGAGACCGACGAGGAGTTCCTGTGGTCACGGTCGCCGCTGTCCCGGGCGCATGACATCAGGATCCCGCTGCTGATCGCGCAGGGTGCCAATGACCCCCGGGTGAAGAAGGCCGAGTCCGAGCAGATTGTCGCCGCGCTTACCGAGGCGGGGATCGACCACGAGTACATGCTGTTCCCCGACGAGGGCCACGGGTTCGCCAAGCCGGAGAACCGGATCAAGTTCTACACGGCGGCCGAGCGGTTCCTCGCCAAGTACCTCGGCGGCCGTTACGAGGAATAAGCCGACCGGGGGGCGGGCCACGTGAAACGGGCCGCCGGCGCCGAGGTAGCGGCGCGGGCGGCCCGTTTCTTTCGATGGGCTGGCTAGTGGGCCACAAGGCCAAAATTTGGCGGCCCGGTCTGCTTGACCTCGTGGCCCACTAGTGATCATTTTCCCGGCCGGGGCCGCCGCGGACCATGAGGACTAGGCGGCAGACTAGAAGAGTAACCTTCTGGGGCCCGGTGGCGCGGACGGCCGCCATAGCGCAACGAACCCTTCAGGATCATGGTCGGGGGGCCCTCATTGCGGCCGGCGCGCGGAGCGGAAACAATTTTGATATGTCCCCCGTCGCGCCATGCGCCGTGCCCGCCCGGCGGGCCGTACTGCCCCGTGGTCGCGCGGCGGCGGTTTCGGCGCTGCTCGCGCTGCTTCCGCTGCTTGCCGGGTGTGGTGCGCTCGGCCAGGTCGGCGCCGGCTCGCATTCGCCGGCCAAGGAGTTCACCGTGACCGGCCGGGTCACCAGCATGGTCATCCACGGCGGCAGCGGATCCGTCGACGTGACCGGCACCTCCGGGTCCACCGTGACCGTCTCGCAGCAGGCCTCGTACTCGAGCACGCCGCCCACGGCGTCCCATGTGCTGCGCGGCACCACGCTGACGGTGTCCTACAGCTGCCCGACCGAGCTCTTGTGCGGGATGTCGTACGACGTGCAGGTGCCGCGCGACGTCGCGGTGTCGGTCTCCACGACTGCGGGCTCGGTCACCTTGACGTCGCTGGCCGGCACCGTGTCCGCGCGGGCGGCCGCCGGGCTGATCACCGCGGTCGACCTGCGCTGCGGCGTCGCCTCGTTCAATTCCAACGCGGGCGGCGTCATCGCCACCTTCTCGACCGTGCCCCGGTCACTGACTGCCTCGACCAACGTCGGGCCGATCACCCTCACCGTGCCGGGTTCTGTCGCCTACCTGGTCGCCGCGCACACGGTGGTCGGGACGTCCACCATCACCGTGCGGCGCGGAGGGAGCTCCGCGCACTCGATCAGCGCGCACTCCGACCTCGGCTCCATCTCGATCAGCCCGTCGTGACCCGGATCCGCGTCCGGTGCCGGGGCCGCGCCGCCCGCTTACGATGGCTGTCATGACCATGACCGCCGAGTCCGTCGCCGCGGCGAGCGCGGCCTGGGTGTGGGTACCGGACAACGCCACCGTCGTTGAAACCGACGAGTACACCATCTTGCGGATGCCGGACTACTTCGACTTCCAGCTTTCTGTTTGCATGTTCCAGCCGGCCGGCCCGCTGGGCGAGGCGGTCGCCCGGGTGCTCGACCGGGCGCGCTCGTTCGGGCTGCCGGAGGTGCGCTGGCAGGTGCGGCTCGAGGACCCGGCCGGCCTCGCCGCCGAGCTCGAGGCGCGCGGCGGGGAGCTCGAACTCGTGCTTGACGTACTGGCCAGCGACCTCACCGCGGGCCGGCCAGCCCTGCCGCCGCCCGCCGCGGACGTGACGATCCGCTGGGCGACCGACTTCGAGACCGCGCGAGACGGAGCGGCGGTGCAGGTCGCGGCGTTCGGCGGCACGCTGCCGCCGGATGACAGGATCGAGGTCAACGCGGGCCGGGACGCCGCCACCGTCCCGGCCGGCGAGGGCGGCATGCTGGTCGGCTACGTCGCCGGCGGGCCGGCCGGAGCGGGCGGCGTCACCATGGCGGACGGCGTCGCGCGGCTCTGGGGCGGATCGGTGGTGCCGCGGGCGCGCGGCCTTGGCGTCTACCGGGCCGTGCTCGACGCGCGGCTTGACTACGCGGTCGCGAACGGCGCGGTGATGGCCCTGGTGAAGGGGAAGGTGGACACGTCGGGACCGATCCTGCGGCGGGCCGGCTTCGCCGCGTTCGGCCAGGAGCCACTGTACCGGGTCCCGCTGTAAGCGCCGCGGCCTACGGCTGGGCGCTTGGCAGGTCGCCGGTGATGCGCCAGATGGTCGGGGCGTGGTTGTCGATGGCGTGGGCGCAGCGCCTGCCGTCCGGCGCGAGCGCGGTTCCCGCGATCGGGCGGCGGATACCGCCGACCAACTCGTAGAACAGCTCAATGAAGTACCACTTGACCTCCTGGGCATCCCAGAGGATGACCGTGGAGCAGGTGGAGCCGCGCTCGTCGCGCCACGAGCCGCCGCGCGGGCGGAATTCGAGCAGGTAGCGGCCGTCGAGCCACTCGATGCCGGTGATCGTGCCGTCGGGGCCGCGGTCGCCCTCGCCGGTCGTCCAGGGGATAAGCGACACCTGCGCGCCGCCTTCCGCGTCCCAGACGCGGATCCTTGTCCCGTCGGCGACGGCGAGGGAGTTCCCGGGCCGGGCCCAGGCGATCGCGGTGGGCCGGTGGTCCTGTCCGGCGATCCGGCTGACCCGCCCGCCGGTGGCGGGGTCGCAGAGCAGGACGCCGGTCTCGTAGATACCGGCGAGGAGCCGGCCGTCGGGCCGCCAGGCGACGGGGCCCGACAGGTTGTCGAGCGTCCGGCGGACCGTGCCGCTCGCCGGGTCGAACAGGATCGTCTGCGGGCAGTCGGGGCCGCTCAGCGCGAGCAGGGTGCCGTCCGGCGACCAGGCGACCTGCGACACCGTCAGGCCGGGCGGCACCGCGTGCGTGTGGCTGCCGCCGGCCTGACTGCGGATGCCGACCGCGCGCTCGCCGCTCTTGTGATTCACCTCGATGGTGGCCAGACTCCTGCTGTCCGGCGCCCAGCTGAGCGACACGACCGCGCCGGTGACACCGTGCGTGAGGTGACGCATGCCGTGGCCCTCATGGTGTCCTGTGTTGCCGTCCCACACCTGGAGGACCCCCGCGCCTCCCCCGGTCTGGCCGCCGTAGGCCAGCTGGCTGCCGTCCGGCGACCACGCCTGTGACCGCCAGTTCGAGTTCGAGAAGGTC
>Ga0265336_10001169_pt1 | contig 12545 bp, 29 predicted proteins | sample 42119metaG_FD_193583 | JGI IMG/M metagenome (GOLD analysis project Ga0265336, IMG submission 193583) | Rhizosphere microbial communities from Carex aquatilis grown in University of Washington, Seatle, WA, United States - 4-21-19 metaG | ecosystem: Host-associated > Plants > Roots > Rhizosphere...
GAACTCATTTCCAACTCCCTTTCCGATACCGCAGAGGTGCCGTCGTCGGACATGTTCGACATGGTGTTCTTCAAGGTACCGTTCAAACCGGCTGCCACCATCAATAAAGAGGCGTTCATGGAGATCGCCAAGAAAGCTGAGGGTGAGCACTGCAACGTTGATCTCTTCGACGGCAAAGAACACGGCTACATGGAACTCGGCGGATGGATCGGTGATCAGCAGCAGGCCATGATCTTCATGGCTCTCGGAGCCCATCTCGGCGTGTTCGAGTTGAGGACCCCAATCACCATGCTGCCCAAGATGCTGCCGCCAGACACGATGGCATCCATGAAGCCCGAGACGCTGGACAAGATGGTCAAGAGTCTAGCTGGTCGCGGTGCTATCTCAGTCATCGCCATATGAGTAAGTACAGAGGTCTCCGGTTAAGACGACTTATCCGGAGGCCACGTCATTCCGTTATGCGTCTCAAAGCCCTTCTATTCCTATGTCAGCGTTCGCCGGCATGGACAATTTAACCCACCCAGTGCCCCACAGGGGCGAGGAGTTGCTGTGACCAAGGCGGCTATCTGGAAGCTCAGAGATGGTGGTAAAGCAAGTGGTAGGCAGAAGCGTAGCTATGGTTGTGATTACGAGCTGTCTTGGTTGAAGATACATCGTCCGAAGCGTGGCCGCACCAAAGAGGGCGAAGAAGCCCGAGAATTTGGTGATGCCATAGCAAGTTTTGGTAAAACAGAATTTGCCGTGCTAGACAACTATGTCCGTAGCACCCCTATTGACGTACTTCTCCTTAAAAAGATGAAGGGGCGTCTCAGCGGTGGTGGACACAGCAGTTTGTGTGAACCAGAGTGGGAGTACGACAAGCGTACCGGCGTAATCCGCATCGTTCTCAAAGATGACGGATACGAACACGTTATACACAGGATCTATCCTGAACCTGTGAAAGAAGAAGTCGATTACAAGCAGATTGCTAACCGGCAGATTGTGCCGAGTAAGCAGAGCTGTGCCGGAATGATTAACCCCAAGGGGGAGATCATGGCTCAGCGACGTTCCAAGGTGCTGAAAAGCTTTAGCCGCCTTCGCGGTAACGACAAGGCGCTACGACACTTGGAATCGGTGTGGATTGCTAATGGTACTATGAGGAATCTGCAAGACTTCTGTCTCCGCAGGAACATGAATAAATCGGCTCAGGAATTCAAGGAAGCAGTGGAAGTCGATCTGACTATCCCTGAGCTTCTGAGATTCTTGGGCTACAGTCCGACCCACCAGTTCACAACCTAACTGAGGAAGCCCGTGCAAACGGACAGGAACAACACATCCCAAAATAACGTAAATTATTGTGTTAATGTTTATTTGTGTCCAGGAGATTCCCCTAATCCACTCGCAAGGGTGGATTAGTGGCTCACCCCTACTATCCATCGACCGTGCTGCGCGGAGCAGTACAGCCGAGGATAGTAGGGGTTCTTTAATAACTTGACTGAAACCGTTGAACCCTTTAGATATGACATGAATATGGCCGAGTGGCGAAATTGGCAACCGCAGTTGATTCAAAATCAACCGCCCGAAAGGGCTTGTGGGTTCAAGTCCCACCTTGGCTACCATATGGGAATCGCTCTCGTCGGGTGACTGTAAATCATCTGCCATCAATATGACGAGCGGCGGCAAGTGGTTCGACTCCTCCGATTCCCACCATCCCCTCCACTAACCCACACCATCCACAGGATACCATGTCTACAGTCCCAACCCCCGTAACGCAATCCGAAATTGAATATTTCCGTCAAAGAATAGAGCATCGTAGAAGACTCCTACAAGAAGCTCCACACGCTAAGCCACTCCTGGATCTCATGGAAAGGGATCTACACAAGCAAGAGCAGGAGCTGTCGAGGCAGGCAAAACAGTTGAAATTGTCGGCGTGATGCAGCTATGGGACACTATAAAAACGGCAAATTCGCTAAAAGCCTCAGCTTCATTGCCCCCAAGAGATGGGAGCAATATTTGCTGGGTAAGGGGAGCAGCCACGCTCTTGAAAGAAGCGAGTGTCTACTAGTAGAAAAATGGCGACAGCTGCTACGCCTTAGTTGGCCTGAGAGCTGTAAAGACTTAGGTAACTGTAAAAACGAAGATGCCGACTTTATAACCGGTGAGATGTATGCCGAGTGCTGTTCATACAAGTTCCCTCTTACTTAGGAGCCCAACATGACCAAGAAATACGAAATAGTAGACGAACCAGCCCCTCAACCTGTCCATGGATTCTTCATCAAATGCACGGGCTGCGGTGGCGCCGACATCCAAGTTGTCAACGGTATCCGCCGGGGTTCCGATGAGACTGGTGTATACGGCGATATCAAGCTGAGATGCCGACTCTGCGGTTTCGACGCCGCTGTCTACGAACCGTGAAACACATGAACAAACCCGACAAACAAGCCCTGACGCTCACGTTCATTGCGGCTTTCATTGCCGCGATCCTCATAGGCATCGTAGTATTTGGCCCTAGTTGCGATGCCAAGTTACACATGGCTCTCGTGCAATCGGCCTATCCCGGCTGTCCCGTAGTGCAGACCCATGCTGGTGTCTACATCGTGCGCAAGCCCGACAACAGTGTTATCCAAGTACACACCGCCGGGCTGTTTCACTTGTACATCAGCGAAACCAAAGAACTCATCCCACAAAACACCCTATTCTAGGAACAACATGACCGAGTCCACTGTATCAGATATTGATATGTTCATGAAGCAACCCCAACTATGCCTGGTCTGTGGTCACCAGACTCTGAGGGTTATCGAGCGAGGCATAGGCGGTGGAGTGCGAATCAAGGTCGAATGTACATCTTGTAAGAGCAAGGGACGTATCGGTAACATCGAACCATTCCGTGGTATCGAGTTATCTGAAAAGGAGCTGAGCGCCTTATTCACCCTCGCTGGTATAGAAATCCTTAGGAAGTGGCCAATCCAGAACCAGTACTGGGGTACTTCTGACGAAGATATGCCGAATCCCCACTGCTGGTGGCTCGTCAAGACCCCAGCTGGGCTGATTGAGATCGGCTGGCGCAAGAGGGTCATGTCCATCGACTGGTCCGACACCAATGTTAGGGCTGAGGTTACCAAGGATGATTTGACCAAGAGTGATACTATGGTGCATGCCTACACCAAGGAGAAGGCGCTGGAGTACCTAACTGAACTACACAGGCAAATGACTATAGCCTGCCTACCGGTCTGAGGCTGTCATGTTACAATGGCCTTGGCCACCTGGAACGATAGTTGTCTGCATAGACGATAAGCTAGACCTCTACTTATTGAATAGAGTAGATGCACCACTTATGCTGAATAGGTATTATACCGTACGTCGTGCTAGCCCAGGTTTCCCTGACGCGTCTAGACCAGCGGTGCTTCTTAACGAAATCCAAGGTATCCGAGAAGGCGACGCTGAACAAGCTTTTGGTGCCTTCCGTTTCCGCCCAGCCGAATCCGATCACAACGAAACAACCATTAAGGAACACAGCTATGCTTAAGACCCCGAAAGCATTCATCAACGATCCCGTACTTGGCTTCATCGCTAAAGTCGGTAATCGTACCAAGAGTACCACAGTCATCGAGGAAGGGGTTGTCCAGATCGGACACTTCAGCCTCGACATCATGATCTGGGGCCGCAACGCTCCGGAGTTCTACATGGGCTACCCTGAGATCGCTGGCATCCCAGCTGGCGGTGTCTGCGATTCCCCGCAGCAGTTCCTGGATCGTTTCAGGAAGCAGCTCCAGGACGACAAGCGAACCTTTGTCGTTAGCTTCACCCATATCGCCAAGGATCCCTCTAATCGAGGTCAAGGCGGTGGCTGGCGCTGGCACAAGTGGGGCGAATATATTGGTACCGGAAAACCAGAGCACGAGTATCTCGATGACGAAGAAGGCTTCGAGGATGGTGTCTACGTCTACGGCATCCTCCAGACTGACGGTCCCAAGATCGAACTCGATGAGCAGCCGATGGTTCAGAAAGCCGAGGCCTGATGCGGGCAGCCATCGCCGTAGCGGTCTTCTCACTATGCGCCGCAGCAGACTTCTGCTTCGGCTGCTTCCAAGAGGATGAACATGGGTGAAAGCGCTACTATGCTCTCCCGTTACAAAATAGCGAAAGAGCAGCGTATATACAAGGAAGCATTGCAGTACTTCGTTGATACTTTTGGGTACCACAGAACATGGTCAGGCCCGAAGTATATGCAGATCCATAGGACTGAAGCACTCAAGAAGGCCGAAGCTCTTGGGATAGTACCTAAGGGGGCTGATAATACGAAGTGTAGTAAATGTGGAGGCATGCTAATACAGGGCCACACGTCTAATCTTGTATGCCTGGAAGGGTGCCACTAAAGCGTCTCTGAAGAGGCCTGAGATGGCCGAAACCATGAGTAGCCGGTAAGCGCGAGCCGTCTTACGGAGCTACGCGTGGTCAGACGCAATGCGCGGTAAAGAGTGGTGGGATGCATAGTCCCCCATGAGTCGTGCTATGCGAACAGGCCCTAAGACAGCCTGGGTCGGTATGTAACCGGATAGCCGAATGAGTCTAGGACGTAGCAGCAGGACTGGGGTTACGGTTGTTGAGACAGTGGCTCCCGTGCCGTAGACGGACCATGAGAGCAATTAACCTATTTGGACCCCGGGAACTTTAAAACACCACCTTAAGTCTGTGCCTCTGGCACCGGACGGTAGGATCCCTGGCCCTAGCAAGGAGGGGTGCTGCGATGAGTGAGTACTACAGAGGATGTCCGTTTAAGAAACTAATCCTCTATGGCTCAGTCCGACATCACAGAATAAACGACTGTGAATTACCGGGAACCAAGGCTGCTAACCAAGGTTCTCAGTTAGTTGTAGGGCGAAATAGACCTACATACGCCGCACGCGTGTGGCATATGACACGTTGGCGGCTTTATGCGGATATAGCTCAGTTGGTTAGAGCAGGCGACTCATAATCGCTCGGTCCTAGGTTCGAGTCCTAGTATCCGCATCAACCCTACTAAGGAACACCGTAATGCACGAAAGCCATATCAGGAACCTGCGGGTTTTCAAGACTCACCTCGAAGGAGCTATTGAAAGGAAGCAATCCCTTGTCATGAACGATTGGTTCTTCGACTGGGGCGAACTCACAAGTCTCCTGCAAGCCGTAGTTCACACGATACGGCATCACGAGAACTACAAGCACCCCAACGAAGACAGCATGAGGAAGTACCCCGTACCATAATCTCGAACCGGGCTAGCTGAGCTTTGGTGGGTAATCCTCACACTTAGGGCTTAGCTCAGTCTAGCTGGTTCTTTTATCCCGGAAGGTCCGAGACCACGCAGGACTTCTAATCCAGCCCAGCTTGGGTAAGCACCAAGTTCCGGGGCCATCTCAGGATCACAATGAACAGCATTACGCCACCTAAGCTACAGGCATTCATCTGTGATAACGGTGATGTAAGGTTATGTCTTGATTTGCGTCACTTGTACACCCTTAAAAAAGAGGAGTACACTCCAGCAGTCCAGGCGGCTGTGCTGGCTGCTTGGGAAATGGGAGCCCGTGACGTTATCGAGCATGCCTCCACTGCTGTTGTACCGTTTAATGCCTATAGCACTCCCTTTGTAGAACCAGAAAAGTTTCTACCCCCACAAACCTGTGAACTCCCACCACTTTCTGGGTTTAGACACCGAGAAAAAGAAGAGTTCACTATCATCAAGGATTAAGGAAACCTATGAAGCCGCAGTATGCAGTCCAATACCAGGCAACTCAGACCCAGATCGAGCTGCCTTCACAGATGTACCCAGACGAATGCGAAGATCCAAACTTCGAGTGCTGGATCGACGACGGAATCGTCTACTACATCATTTCCCTGATTCGTCATGGCTGGAAGACGATCAGCTGCTGTTCCGGTCTAGGCCTCGATCACGGAGGGATCATTCCACCAACTGGGGCTCACCTCGTTGTACGGGCACTCTCACGGGGTCAGCGTAGCCATATCGGCAAGCTGCCTAAAAAGGTGTTCCGCGTAGAAACGGTATACGAGGGTGTCTACAAGATATCCATCGTATCCCCTCGCGGCGATGTCCACACCAACAGTCTCTGGAAAGAGATGTTCGACCATCTGATGCAATTCGGTGATACCCGAAAGGCATCTAAATGAGGACAGTCCCACCACCGCCGAAGGCACCGCGCTTTACTAATGCGCTCCAGTCCATTATGTCCATCGAATATAAATCTCAGACATGGGATGGTTGCGGTAACGCTACTGCCCCAGAACGGAGATCAGTAATTGAGGGCGGCTACCACGATGGCATACTGACAAAGCATCGCGCACAAGCTATCCTTGACGCTCTTGATCGTGGAGAAATCCAGGGATACGGGAGAGTCAAATGAGCAAGGTAAATGACCTCCTCGCGGCCTGCATTAAGGCGATGCACTTAGTCCAAGACACAGGCAACTTAGACCATCTTGACTGCGCCCCTGATGGCGGTCAATTCTGGTATGACGCCCTAGAACAAGCTGAAGCCTATCTCAAGGAAAACAAATGACTGATCTCAAAAAACTCGAAGCCGATGTAGAGCTGCTGAAGAAGCATGCTCATGTCCACGATATAATTACCCCAGATGACCACGCTAGTATCTGCGTAGACCTATCCGGCCCCCCTGAAGCGGTACCAGATGACTACCTGTATGCCCGCACTCCTGGTGGCAAGAATGGTCTGACGTGTGAAGGCACTATTGAGAAGATCATTAAAGAGAAAGCCAAGACTGATGATTACGACATCTTCGCTTTACACGCTGCCATAGCTATCATTGAAGAGATACGAAAGTACCCTAGGAAGTACATAGGTAACGATATAGACGCTATAGAGGATGAATGGCGTAAAATGGTCAATAGCCTAATGGCAGAATCGGCGGCTTTTACGGATAAGTACAACACGGTATGTTCTGAGTCCGTTGACCTCCGCAAAGAGCTAGATAAGTTCAAGCGGTACTACACCGAATTGACGAGCCAAAACGAGTCCCTTTGTACCGAAAATGAAGCGCTTGAAAATGAGCTGCACAATACTAAATGTGCGCTCGAAACGGTTCGCAATGATCGCAATAAGTTGATCGACGCCGAGAAAGCAGCGGCTCAGCCTGGGCTGCGCGTGGACTTCAACGTATTGCTGAGAGAGCGAGACACGCTCAAGAAGCAGCTCGCCGCAATTCGCAGTGAACGCGATAAGTTGATCAATGAAGAGAACGCTGATTCGCGTGCTCTATGCTGTGCATTGAATGAAATTGCCCACCGGTCCAACGTATGTAGTAACTACGACCGTGCCGAGGCCTGTCAGAAGATAGCCCGTGACGCCCTACGAAATCGATACAAAGGATAATATGAACGACGATCTCATAACGCCCCTAGCTGATATAGCCGCTCAGTGCCGAGGTGGTGGCGTTAGCCTCATAGCGACTAAGATTCTTGAAGCCATTAGAGCCGATCCCCATAAGTATCTTCCAGAAGAACTATTTGGCCCCTCGCTCAAGGACATCTTGGAAACGGTAGCCAAGATCAAGGGGCTCGAAAAGGAGAACGAGAAGCTCAAGAAGCAACTTGCCGAGCAAGAGGAAGAGTTCAACCAAGCCACTATTATGTGGATGGAAGCAGTTCACGATGAGCGCACGGAGTTGCTGAACGCCCTGGATCGTGCTAACTCCGCCGAAGTTCAGGCTGCTGGGCTCCAAGTGGAGATTGACGGGCTGCATCATGACGAAGTCGAGTTCTGTGAGAGTCTTAATAAGGTCTGTGATGAGTTCGGCATCGATGTCCCTGACGACTACGCTGCTGCGTTCCGTAAGGCGCTTACCGATACCAGCGTAGCTTCGTTCCATGATAGGGACCACGAATTAGCCGTAACTGAGCAGACCCTCAAGAATGCTCGTATCGACAATGATCAGCTCCGCACCGAGCTGCGTCACGCTGAAGAGCGTTACACCGAAGCTGAGGCCGAACTGAAGAGTCTCAACAATGATTATCGGTGCATGAAAAATCAGCGCGATGATATCATGAAGATCTCAGACGATGATGCCGTGAAGCTCATGCAGGAGCGCGATGAAGCCAAGAAGGAACTGGCGGAGTTCACTGGGAAAGTTATAAAAGCTGTAGAGGGGGGTTTTGGTAGCCTATGGTTCGTTACCAACGACAAGCTTCTGAACTCGTTAACCTTGAATATTCACGACCTGAAGACACAGCGCGATGAAGCCGTTCGTCTTGCTGACAAGATGCGCACAGAACTAGCGCATCTCCGTGTAGTCGGTAAAGATGCCGAGAAGATCGCCAAGAAGATGCATGATTACCAACAGGCCCTTCTCAGGATTGCGCACCACACAACGGTATGCAATGACTACGAGCGTGCCGATGCCTGTCAGAGGATAGCGAGTAATGCCATCCATGCCGAATAAGTACTTTGTCGGCCTAACCCCGAATAAGTCCAAAGGCAAGGACTTATTCAGGGTTATTAGAGGCGATCCAGCGTACCTACCGTGGTACACCTTTGAAGGCATCCAGTTCATTAAAGTGGATATAAACGAAGTGGTTGTCTACGAAGATACTTCCGAAGAAACGGCTAGAGCTGTTTGTAAGGACTTAAATAGGAGAGCAAATGTTAAATGACCCAATCCCGTATCAATTAGCGTTTCTAAAGCGCCTTGTATCAAAACCAAAGGAATTGCGTAAGTATATTCCAGTTATCAACTTAGCGCAGCACAACATGCGAGTCATGTCGAACCGCCACGGTATCTACATGGTTGAGCGTCATATTGCGCGACGTGAAGCCCGAGCCAAGGAAACAACGTGATCGAGCAAGTGGCTGACACCTCAAGCTCATTCTCGCAGTGGTTCAGTGTTCTCTTCATGGCTACCGGATGCTTCTACGCCGGTTGGATGGCCCGTGATAAGGCTGGATGGAAAGAGTTTTATGAGAAGCTAGCTGAGGTAGAGGAACTCAAAAACCGCTACCTCGAAAAGCTCGGTGACAAGAAATGAGGACAATACATTGGTACCCCCTCTACGATGGGTACATACCGATCAGCGCTAAGGTACTCCATTGTGGGCTCCGTGACGGCATGCCGACGATATGGTGTGAAGTCGATCCAGAGGACACGGAGAGGCAGCCGGTATTCATGTTCTCTACAGGGGCCATTCTTCCGGAAGAGGAGCAACTCCACCACATTGGTACCATAACCGGTATCGCTGGTGATCTCGTGTATCACTTCTACATAAAGCTTTAAGGACTAAATGAGCAAAGACGTTGAAGAAGGTAAGGGATGCCTGATGTTCGCCCTTGGCCTCGCCTTAGTGATTCTGTCTATTGGTGGGTGTACCTATTTAGAAAGCCTAGCAAATAAGAACAACGCCGAGGCTAATAGCCTGGAACACAGCTCGGAACACAGATGAAAAAGCTTACTCTTAACGAAGTAGTAAAGCTCATCGAGGCCTCTGACATAGCACATGTGGAGGACGCCGTTGATGGTGGATATGTAAACTATATCGGTTGGAAGGACGACACCAACAGGGTGTACGTGCTAGGCATTGAGGACTGGGACGATATCCACCTTACCAGAAAGACAGTATTCGAGGCTCTGGATGAAGATCGTATTTCTGCGTTGAAACCAAAGATAGAACTACGTCTATATAAAAGGATGTTAATCAAATGAATACTCCAAGCCGTGAAGTACACGGTTCAAGTCGGTTGCTATTTCGTGTGTATCGCTATGAAACAGACTACTCCGCTAATGCCTCCTATGGCGGCGTCCACCTGGACCGCCCGACAAAGCGCGTCCTAGGCGAACTGACATCGGGGCAAGTTACTGAGTGGTCACCCAGTGGTGAGCACGTCAATATCGGCGGCAAGTGGTACAGCCGTGGTGACGTTGAGATCGTTGAAGTCCTGCCGTGAGGAGAACGGCTCCGATGACGCCGCAGGAACTCTTTGAGTACATGAAGGAACGGGGCATAACCCTCAAAGATCCTGGTAACATAACGGACATGGATGAATACCAGAATGGGCAACAGCCCTTTGAGGGATTCACCGTGAGCTGTAACAAGTGCAACGGTAAGAACATACAGCTCAAGGTAGCCGACTACCAGCAGACCGATTCCGGTACCGATTTCCCCACAGAGATAACCCTACGATGCCGTGAATGCGGCTTCACCTTTACGAAGTAACCATGAAATACCTATACCTCGTACCAGCCGCATTCCTAACCGGAATGATCGGTATTATAGGAGCCAGCTTCGCCATTGGGCTCCTGTGCAGACTGATTCACCTCGGATGGAGCCTCGCATGGACACCGCTATAGGAGAACCCGGCAGAGCCACTGCTCGGGAGATGATGCTCTCCGGTATGCTCCATGGAGCCCTCTTGGATGCTGCCGGCTGGGCCGGAGTCAACCAGAGCCTCAGGGATCAACGTGATGAAGCCCGGACTAAGCTCTTAGCGGCCGAGCAAGAGATTCGGGAACTGAAGGACGCTCTGACATCGTGCCATGAACATGCTGATGCCGCTTGGCATGAGCGTGATCAGGCGGTACAGAAATTAGAGGATGCCACTGAGCCTAAGTGCGAACATGGTGTCTCTCACTTCCTCTGTAGTAACCACCGAAACGAAGAGGAATGGCTGCGTTCACATATTCGAGCCATCGGATACGGACACCTACTAGGCCCATCCGAGCAAGGAGGAGCCTAAACAACCCTAAGGACACCATGCCAAACCCAGATAACCTCATCGATATCGTCAGGAACTACCGCGAGAAGATCAGGATTCTCGAAGAGGAGAACCAGAGGCTTCGAGCTGAGAACGACCCAGAGGCGCTGACTATTGTCCATGCCATGGGTGTCGCCTCAGCTAATGATGCACTACGGGAGCTGAAAGCTGAGAATGATCGGCTCAAAGAAGCCCTGGAGTTGGCCACGTTTTGTACGTGCCCTAACCCCGACGGCTCCTATCCCCACGATCCCTCGAACCATATGTGCAACAAGGATCAAATTGTGAAGTTGATAGTAAATGACTAAACGCGGTAAACGCCGTAGCGGTGGAGTGGAGTGGCGCCCAGAACCGACATGCAGCAGATGCGGTAAACGAGGATCCCACCTTGTCCCGGCATCGTGCGGGGAAAAGGCGTTCTGGATCTGTAACGGTACAAAGGAGTACGATGACTATGAGTTCCCCATTAGAAGTCTTGGACAGACTAGTTGACGCATTAGAAAGCGGAAATGGTGCCAGCATCGGTGATGTCATGCAAGAGGCATACGCCCTGATTGACGGGGTAGCGTGTCAGAAATCCGATGTTGAAAAGATCCGTCGCGAAGAGTGGGCTAAGCACCAAGCTGAACGCGATGAAATAGTGAGCCGTCTCACCACTGAAGCCTACGATTGTATCTACGAAGGCGAGCCACCGGAGGAGCGTGAGGTACGGTGGAAGTGGGTCATGAACGGTATCCAGAACATGAAGATTAAGCTAGCTAAGGTCACTAAAGAGCGTGACGAAGCCAAGAAGAACGAAGCCGTCTGCCACTGTGGTGCCCTGTTCTCTGAACATACACAGTCCGACAACCATGGTCCCGTTGAGATGACTCCCCCGTGCCCAAACGAGGAGAAGCTCCGGGACTTTGGAGTCCATTTGTCGCACTGCAATTTCGGGGAGCACAAAGGTACCTGTAAGTACGGCGAGGACAACTGTCCTGCGCTGAGCGAGGGTTGGCGTTGGATCGGCAATGCCATTAACCGCTACGGCGAGCTACGTGAAGAACTCGGTGAACTCCATGAGCACTCCGAGGACTCCCTTAAGGAGCTGTGCTACAACCTGATAGTCAAGGATAAGGCATGGCGAGACCGCTACGTCGGTACCCTCATGTTGCTGGCCCACGACGGGTGTATCAGTGACAGCAGAGCCCGAGAGATTGCTGGCATGACCAATAATGCCTGGAGAGATATGTTCAAACTCATGGTACGAGAATTGGAAAGTAAGTCGGGATGAGGAATCAGAACTTCGTTAGGATCACTACGAAAGGTGACTTAGCCGCTGAGATGTATCGCCAGGAGCAGGCGGTTGCTATTCACCTCGCGAAACACTGCTCCACGTTGATTACCATGCTTAACGGTGGTATCGAAACGAACTGGCGCACCATTTATGAAGCGGCGCACGTACACATGGCCGAAGAACGGCATAAGGACCAACAATGACTGAGACTATACAGACCTTTGGGAATATGCGTGAAATCGTTGAGGAAGCCTTCCCCAAGCTGGATATCCTGAAGTACTACCCATATGGGCCGAGGACGGATTGGAGCTACTGGCTCTGCGGTGATGTCGATCTGCGGAAGCAACACCTTGAGCGGTACAACAGGAAGCGGACCCGTGAAGAGATGGTTTACCGGATCGTCGAAGAGACCGGTAGAGCCATGAACTACCTGACATGTTGGGGCGACCATGCCGCCTATGATCACCAACGCGTCGAAGCTTTCTGTCTGTGGAATCTGTTCCACAGCGGTGTAGCCGGTTGGAACCTAGAAGCGGTAAA
>Ga0265336_10001170_pt1 | contig 12532 bp, 10 predicted proteins | sample 42119metaG_FD_193583 | JGI IMG/M metagenome (GOLD analysis project Ga0265336, IMG submission 193583) | Rhizosphere microbial communities from Carex aquatilis grown in University of Washington, Seatle, WA, United States - 4-21-19 metaG | ecosystem: Host-associated > Plants > Roots > Rhizosphere...
GTCGACGGCTCCGAGGAGCCGCGCCGGCTGACGTCCGGCGAGCGTCGCGACGGCTCGCCGCGCTGGTCTCCCGACGGGCGCTGGCTCGCGTTCGTATCCAATCGCGACGGCGAGGACGAGGCGAGGGCCAAGGCGCAGCTGTACGTCATGCCGGCAGACGGCGGCGACGCGCGCAAGCTCACGGACGGCGACGAGTCTGTCGAGGCGATCGCGTGGTCGCCCGACTCGACCCGCATCGCGTTCGCGCGCCGCGTGCGCGACGCCGCGTACGCGGAGGAGGACGACCACAAGCGCGCGCCGCGCCGCTTCACACGCGTCTCGTACAAGCTCGACAGCGTTGGCTGGACCGGCGACCGCCGCAAGCACCTCTTCGTCGTCGGCATCGACGGCGGCGACGCGCGGCAGCTCACGGATGGCGAATGCGAGAACGACGCGCCCGCGTGGGCCCCCGACGGCAAGCAGATCGCGTTCAACTCGATGCGCGGCGAGCGCTGGGACGTCGACCTCCGCGCGGCGCTGTACATCCTCGACGTCGATGCGGAGAACGCGGAGCCCCGCCTACTGACCGCCGGCGACGAGACGGCCGTCCTGCCCGCGTTCTCCCCCGACGGCTCGCTCGTCGCGTACTACCACGAGCCCTACGACGGGACGTCTCCGCATCACGGCCAGGTCGCGGTCGTCCCGGCCGCGGGCGGCGCGCGCCGCGTCCTCACCGGGTCGCTCGACCGGAACTGCCTGCCGCATCCCGTCGCCCGCGAGGCGATCTGGGACGGCGACCGCGTCGTCTTCGGCGTCGAGGACGGCGGTAACGTCCACGTCTACGCCGTTGCGTCCGACGGCTCCGGTGAGCCGCAGCTCCTCGTCGGCGGAGAGCGCTCGGTCGGCCTCTACGACGTCGTCGACGGCGTCCTCGTCTACACGGCGAGCACGCACACGCGCCCGCACGAGCTCTACTCAAGGCTGCAATCGTCGGGGAACGACACGCAGCTGACGCGCGTCACCGACGAGTTCGCGAGCAACTGTGAGCTCGTCGAGCCGGAGCGGTTCACGGCGATCTCGGCCGACGGCACCGAGGTCGACGCGTGGCTCGTCCGCCCGGCGGGGTTCGCGGAGGGCACGAGCTACCCGACGCTGCTGACGATCCACGGCGGCCCGTTCGGGCAGTACGGCACCGGCTTCTTCGACGAGGTGCAGGTCTACGCCGGCGGCGGTTATGCGGTGCTCTTCTCCAACCCGCGCGGCGGCTCGGGTTACTCGGAGGCGTGGGGACGCGCGATCCGTGGGCCGATCGACGGCGGCGGCAGCGGTTGGGGCGGCGTCGACTACGAGGATCTGATGGGCGTCGTCGACACCGCGCTCGAGAAGTTCCCGTTCCTCGACGCCGGCCGGCTCGGCGTGCTCGGCGGCTCGTACGGCGGGTACATGACGAGCTGGATCGTCGGCCACACGAACCGCTTCAAGGCGGCTCTCTCGGAGCGCGGCGTCAACAGCCTCACGAGCATGTACGGCTCGAGCGACATCGGCTGGGTGTTCAGACAGCAGTTCGGCGGCGAGATGTGGGATCACATGGACGAGTACCTGCGCATGTCGCCGGCGACGTACGCGCAGGCGATCGAGACGCCCGTCCTCGTCCTCCACTCCGAGAACGACCTCCGCTGCAACATCGAGCAGGGCGAGCTGCTCTTCAACCTCCTGCGCGTGATGGGGAAGGACGTCGAGATGCTGCGCTTCCCGGCCGAGAGCCACGAGCTCTCGCGCTCGGGCTCGCCCCTGCACCGCGTCATGCGGTTCGACGCGATCCTCGAGTGGTTCGGGCGCTACCTCTCGCCTGGCCGCTGAGCGTTTGCATTCTCGGCGACACAGGAGGAGAATGGCGGCGGGTTCGAGGTGAGGAGAGGTGTCCGCCGATCGTGGCGGGGTGTCGCGGTTCTCCTTGCGCTGCAGGACGACACGCGGGCAATGCCGCCCGGTGCTCGCGAAAGCAAGGAGAAGGGTTCGATGCGTAAAGCCAAGATCGGCCTGCTCGTCGTTAGCGCGTTGATTGCCGTCGCAATCACAAGCGCAGCGATGGCGGATTCCAAGCACAGCACCACGATCGAGTCCGTCCAATGCAAGGAGACGTACTCCCTTCCCGCGCCGGTGGCGAATCTCTCCGGGGTATGGACGTCGAACACGGGAGGGAAGTACTACGTACGCCAAGTCGGCGGATGCCTCTATTGGGTCGGGCTCGGGACCTACACCGCCGGATCTCCGCCGAATTACAGCTACGCGAACGTGTTCTTCGGCAGTGTCCAGCACACGTTGGCCGGCGGCTCGATCAGAGGCTGGTGGTTCGACGACCCGATTTCAGGCTCGGCCTCGGCCTCAAATCATGGGCAACTCATGATCACCGTCACCAGCGCAACAACGATGACGGTCGCGCCGACAGGAGGGTTCCCGGAAACCTCGTGGACGAAAGGGCCGAGCTCGTACGGGGGGCTCGCCAACAAGGGTTATGCGGCGTGGAGATGCGACGACAGCTCTGGGGCTACCCCAAGCCCGGAGTACATCCCAACCCGCGTCTACCGCCCGACCTCCGGTGGCACCGTCAGGTCCGATGTAATCCAGGTCGGCACATGCGTTGTCGCTTGGGCGCGACCGCAGATCTCGCCGAAACCGAACAGCACTTGGGGCCCGTCGAGCGTCTTCTTCGGCCGTTCGGTCGGCGCCGGCGCCGCCGAAACTGTCGCCGGAACTTGGGCAGATGTGCCTGCCGGGCTGGGAAGACGCTGCGGCAAGCTCAGTCTGACGAGCCTCAGCAAGACGGGCACGGTGTACAAGCACAATGTCGGCCCAGGAGGGACAGCGTCGGGGTGGTGTCTCCCGACCGGCGTAGGTCCCTTCGTCCCATTGGGTTTCGAGACGTCGTAGATTCCAGCGATTCGGGCGGCTCCTATTGCGGAGCCGCCGACCGGCGCTACCGCGTCGGTTTCTCCCCCTCCCGCGGCAGGGCGGTCACCAACGCCACGTCGACGAAGATTCACCCCAACTAAGCGGGAGTCCGCTCGGCTCGAGCGACATCGGCTGGGTCTTCAGGCAGCAGCTCGGCGGCGAGATGTGGGATCACATGGACGAGTACCTGCGCATGTCGCCGGCGACGTACGCGCAGGCGATGGAGACGCCCGTCCTCGTCCTCCACTCCGAGAACGACCTCCGCTGCAACATCGAGCAGGGCGAGCTGCTCTTCAACCTCCTGCGCGTCATGGGGAAGGACGTCGAGATGCTGCGCTTCCCCGCCGAGAGCCACGAGCTCTCGCGGTCAGGGTCGCCGCTCCACCGCGTAATGCGGTTCGAGGCGATCCTCGAGTGGTTCGGGCGCTACCTCGCGCCTGGCTAGTCGGCGGAGAGAGGCGTATCGTTCGACCGGATGAGCAGACGGTCGTTGCCGCTCTTGCTGTTCGGCTTGGTGGGGCTCCTTGTCGTGTCGGGCGCGGTCTCGGCCAGCTCCACGCCATCCGTGTGGGGGCCGAAGATCACGGTCGGCGGCGTCGCGGCGCTCCACGGCTACGACACGGGCGTGGGCTCGATTTCATGCCCGACCGCCGGCAACTGCGCCGCCGTCGGCGGGTACAGCGAGGACGCGTTCCCGCAAACCGCCCACGCGTTCGTTGTCGACGAGACGAATGGCAGCTGGGGCACGGCGATCGAGATCCCCGGGACGGCGAACCCCAAGCCGTTCAGCGTCGACGAGGCCTATGTGCGGTCGGTGTCCTGCGCGACGCCGGGCAACTGCGCCGCAGGCGGCACTTTCCTCGACAACAACGGGCCCGGCCCAGGCCTTGTCGGGGTCCACCCATACGTTGTCGACGAGACGAACGGCACCTGGGGCACGGCGATCGTGGTCACCGGCGTGACCGGGGGTTACGGCAACGTGTTTTCAGTCTCATGCGCAACGGCGGGTAACTGCGCCGCCGGCGGCGGTGGGTTCGTCGTAGACGAAGTGAACGGCAGCTGGGGCAACGCGATCAAAGTCCCCGGCATCCCCGACGCCGATGAGTCCTTCGTGTCGTCGATCTCATGTTCAACCGCCGGCAACTGCGCCGCCGGCGGCAGTTACTCGAAAGGCGGATCCAAGGCACACCTCTTCGTCGTCGACGAGACGAACGGCGTCTGGGGCAACGCGATCGAGATCCCCGGCACGGTCGGCGACGGAAGTCTCACGTCAGTCTCGTGCGCGACGCCCGGCAACTGCGCCGCCGGCGGCTATGACCATGGAGCCTTCGTCGTCGGAGAGGCGAACGGCGTGTGGGGAAAGGCTGTCCATGTCCCCGGCGTCGGGAAATTTTCCCTGAGCGGCGTGAACGACGTCTCGTGTGGAGCCGCCGGCGACTGCACCGCCGGCGGCTATTACGAAGGCAGCCGCCCGGCCGACTACCGCGCGTTCGTCCTCAGCGAGAGGCATGGGAGCTGGGGGACTCCGATCGAATTGCCCGGCATGAGCCAGGTGTGGTCGATCTCGTGTGCCACTGCAGAGAACTGCACCGCCGGTGGCTACTACGTCGACAAGTCGGACGCTTTCAAGGCCGTCGTCGACACGGAAAGAGACGGCGGTTGGGGCTCCGCGACCGTGATCCCCGGCACGGGAGCCGAGGCCCAGGCGGGTCCGGTCTCGTGCGCGACCGCTGACAGTTGTGTCGTGGGCGGCGGCTACCGCGCCGGCCACCCGTTTGACGTGCATGCGTTCGTGGCCGAGCTGACGAAGCCCTTGCCACTCAGCCCTGGCCTGACGAACTGCAACGGGCCCTACGCTGGAACCGGCAACCGCGTGATCGTCCCCACGGGCGGCAGGTGCACTCTCGTCCCCGGCACGCACGTCACCGGGGACGTCACCGTCGCGACCGGAGGCACCCTGATCGCGAAAGGCGTCGGAATCGGTGGCGCGCTCACGATTCACGGCAGTGCGACTATCTGCCAGAGCAAGATCCGCGGTGACGTCAGTGCCGTCTCACCCAGCGGTGTTCTCACCCTCGGCGAATGGAGCTGCGCGCGAGGCAACACGTTCGCGCACAACGTCGTGGTCAGGAACGACCGTCACGATCTCAGGATCCAGGGCAACACCGTCGCGAACCTCCTCATTGCCCACAGCGGTCCCGTCGTCGTGATCAACAACCACGCAACGGGAAGCATCCGCTGCACCGCCAACAACCCCCAAAGCGGTCACGGCAACACGGTCCTCGGTGCGGGCACGAACACCTGCCCCAAGTAAGCCCGCCGCTCCTCACGTACGCTCCGGCGCGGTGAGACGCGCGAAGCTCGTTCCCCCGCGGTTGCTGCGCGAGAACGCGAACTTCCGCCGCTTCTTCGTCGGGCAGTCGATCTCGCTGCTCGGCGACCAGATCTCCGGGATCGCGCTACCGCTGACGGCGGTACTCGCGCTCCATGCCGGCGCTGCGCAGGTGGCGGCACTCTCGACGGCCTATCTCGTCCCCAATCTCCTCTTCTCGCTCCACACCGGCGTCTGGGTCGACCGGCGCGGGAAGCGCCGGCAGACGATGCTCATCGCGGACTTCGCCCGCGGTCTGCTCACGCTCACGATTCCGGTCGCCTACGCGTTCGGCGACCTGACGTGGACGCAGCTATACGTCGTCGCGTTCCTCCTCGGGAGCTTCAGCGTCCTGTTCATGGTGGCGTATGGAGGCTTCTTCCAGACGATCGTCGCGCGGGAGGACTACGTCTCCGCGAGCTCGCTCGTAAACGGGACTCGTGGGGCGTCGTTCTTCGTCGGCAATAGCCTTGGCGGCGCGCTCGTCCAGCTGCTGCGCGGGCCGTACGCGCTCGCCGTCGACGCGGCCTCGTTCTTCTGGTCGGCGCTCTTCCTCGGACGCATCGACGCGGAGGAGCCGCCGGGCGCGCCGCACGAGAGCGGCGGCGTGTGGTCGGGGATTCAGTGGATCCGCGGCAACGCGATCATCCGGGCGGAGCTGCTCGGGGTCGCGACGCTCAACCTCTTCAACTTCATGTTCTCCGCGCTGTTCATCCTCTACGCGACGCGCAACCTCCACGTGCAGCCGGCGGCGCTCGGGCTCGTGCTCGGCGTCGGGGCCGTCGGGACGATCGCCACGTCGTACTTCGCCGGCCGGATCGCGCGCCGCATGGGGCTGGGGCCGGCGTTCATCCTCGGCTGCTTCCTTTTCCCGGCGCCGCTCATCCTCGTGCCGGCGGCGCAAGGGCCTCACTGGCTGATTCTCGTCTTCCTCTTCGTCGCCGAGCTCTTCGCGGGGGTCGGTTTGATGCTGCTCGACATCCTCGCCGGGGCGATGAATTCGGGAACGATCCCGATCGAGGTGCGCGGACGCGTCTCCGGCGGGTTCCAGGTCGTCAACTACGGCGTGCGGCCGCTTGGAACCGCGATCGGCGGAGCGCTCGGCGCGACGATCGGCGTCCACACGACGCTCTGGATCGCGACCATCGGCGCGTTACTCGGGCTCGCGTTCCTCCTGCCGTCGCCGATCCGCACGATGCGCGAGCTGCCGGAGGCGATCGACTCCTAGATGCGGCGGTACCGCGCGTCGCTCAGCGAGTACACGCCGAACGCGAACAGGCCGACGGCCACGATTCCGAGAAGGAACGGCCCGTACGACGCATGGTCGACCTTGCCGAGTGCGCCGTCCAGCCCGACGGCCTTGGCGGCGTCGGCGTTGATTGCCGCGTCGAGGAGGAAGATCCCGACGAGGCAGAAGACGAGCATCCGGGCCAGGTGCCCGACACGGCCGATCCAGGCGATCCACCGGCGAGTCCCGGGCGCCATCTCCTCCGTCTTCGAGTCCTTGAGGAAGTCCGTCGTGATGCCGCGATACCCCTGGTACAGGCCGACACCCACCATGGCGACGCCGGCGATCGCGACGAGCCAGGTTCCGCCCGGCCAGCCCAAGACACCGGCGGTCGGCTTCCGGGCGGCGCCCGATCCGCCTCCTGCGCCGAGCACGATCTCGACGGCGACGACACAGATGCCGGAGTAGACGACGCCGCTCGCGAAGGCCGCGACACGCTCACCCCTGCTATCCGAGCTTTCCGGCCCATGACCGACGAGCGCCCGCGTGAGCCGCCAAAGGGCGTATCCGCCGAGGCCGATTGCGACGAGGATGAGCAGCACGGTGCCAAGCGGCTGCGCAGCGATCGTCCGCAACGCGCCTTGCTGACTCGCGGACCTGTTTCCGCTTCCGAGCGCCAGCTTGAACGCGAGGATCCCCACGAGTCCGTAGACGAGCCCACGAGCGATGAAGCCGGCGCGCGACAGCCACTCGAAGGCGTCATGACGAACGACGTTCTCTCCGCCCTTTTCGATCCGCGCCCGTGTCTCCACCCGGTCTCCTCTGTCGTTGGGGTCAGCCGCGTAACGGCAGATCCGACAGATCGGGTGCGCACGCCTAAGCTCAGGTGGTCCTGAGTGGAGGACTATCAAACACCTCCGTAAGCCACCTAGTTCAGTTTCTCACAAGTGGAGAAGCCCGCCAAGCTAGGCCTAGAGCCAAATCTAAGGCTGGCTGGTCAGACGGACGTCGCAAGTTCGGGACGGTCGGCGGCGCAGTCGTGTCCGTCCTCGCGCAGACGGACTCGGAGATGCGTGTGAAGGCGATCCACGCCGAGGTCGCGAGAATCTCGCGAGCTTGACAGGTGCCTTTCTGCGCGGGGAGAATCGATCGATGATCCGGGAGAGGTCGAAGGTCGCCAGCTTGAGCCGCAGGACAGCACTGATCGGCGCTGCACTCGGGCTTGCTCTCGCCTTGGAGGCGTGCGGTGGTGGGTCAGGTGCTCCAACTCGCAGCAGCGGGGCGAAACCGACGGGGCCCTTCAGATGGAAGCTTGTCTCTCACGAATCCCCTGGTTATTCCTCCGTCGTTTGCGGCGAGTTTGGCATGTGCTTCATTCAGTCGCAGAGTTCAAGGATGCCCGGCGTGTTGCCAGGGCCGCGGTTCCCGAGTCAGACTGTCGGGTATAGGGTTTCATGCGGGTCGCCAGACAACTGCGTAGCGGTCGATAGCGAAGGCGAGGCGGCGATCTTCGATGGGAAAGGCTGGTCGGGCTCGACGCAGGCTCTGGCTATCTACAGTTTTAGTGGCGCATGTGCCAGCTCACCTAATACGGGGTGCGTCCCGACGGTTTCCTGCCCGACTAGGAGCTGGTGCGTCGCCGCACTGAACGATGGCAACAACGCGGTCTGGTCAAATCGGCAGTGGAATGGGCAGGCTCTGATCGGCGCCAGCCCTTTTTATACGGATGAAACATTGAAAGCTCCCATTGGCTGTTGGGCAGCGGGTTCTTGCTACACGTCCGATGGGCAATTTGTTTACAAGCTCGAGCGCTCCGCCTGGTCACAGGCGAACGTTGGAGTGCCTTTCGCGGGGAGTTCCAGCAATCCCACAGACTACGTCCAGCAGATCGTCTGCACGTCAAAGCCTCTATGCATGCTGGCGGACAACCAGGGTGAAGTCTCAATTGCGGGACCTCACGGTTCCATCGCACCGCAGCAACAGTTGTACTCGAGCCCTCCAGACCCCGCTGGCTACGTAAATAGCCCCGCGATTGCGTGCTCTGGCACTGACAATTGCTTCGCGCTCGGAGCAGATGGCTCCTTCCACCGCTGGACTGGGTCGAAGTGGATCACCGACAAGGCGAAGATTTCTTCGCAGATCCCCGGGGGCGCTAGCTTCGACGTGGCTCTTTCTTGTGCCAGCGCTTCCTCCTGCATTGCTGTCCTCACACCGGACTCCAGGGCGAGCGAGACCATCTCTGGCCAGTACGTCTTCTCCGGGTCGAGGTGACCGCACAGACTGCTCTCCGAGGAGGGATCACTATGAAGGCGAACGAGTTGTCGGCCGATATTTGGCCGTCCGAGTGTGAGTCTCGAAGCTGGGGCGCTCGCAGGGTTCGTGAAGTGGCGCGTCAGCTCTTTCCGGAAGATGCGCCTGGACACGGTCGGCCATGGGAGTTCTCGCGGGCCGAAGCCGACACGATCAAGCGAGAGGCTCTGCACCGCTGGGGCCGGACGCCGCCGAGGGACGCCACAGGGATCAACTGAAGCGTCGGATCAGCCTGCACGAGGCAGAATGACTCCCTGAATGCGTCTTACTCGTTACCCGACTTCGGGCAAGCCCCCCGCTGTTACTCAGGAGCTCGCAGATTTAGTGATGCTCCTGCAGGCGTCGATCTCGATGGCCAACACGGAGCGGTGGGCCTTAGAGCGTGGCGAACAACCACCGCCGCCGGTGCTGACGGGTTTGCTTCGAAACAGTGCGTATGAGGTAACCGTGGTTGACCAATTCCACCGACTTGCCCGTCGGGAGTTCGAGAAAGGTGGTTATCGCGCGGCCTGGGAACGGCCGTTTCCGACCGGAAGCCAGGGGAGGCCATTGAGCGTCGATGTCTCACTATTCCACTCGCTGAACACGACGGAGACACGCATTGAGCTAGGGACATACACAAAGAAGAAGCTGAAGGAAGACGCCACAAAGCTCCGCGACCTTCGCGCGACCACACTACTTGGGTTCGAAACTGTCCTCAACCTGATCGCTTTGTGGGAAGTCAAGAGCGAACGACTCACCGGTGCGGAGGCGACGAAGTCGATGAGAAAATACAAGGACGCTGCCGCAGACCTTTCGATCGGCACGCTCGCAGTCAGCCTCTTGCTGGCCTCAGCAGTCGACTTATTTTCGGTCAGCCCCGACGACCACCGTCATGTAGTCGTCGGACTGTTTGAAGTTACCTAGGCGACCGCTGCGGCTCCTGGGTCCGGTGCCGGGTGTGGCCAGATCTCTTTGAAGGCTCTGAGGAGCGTCGTCGACCGAATTGCGATCTGCCGCTCGTCCCAAACGTCTGGGCTTTGTTCGATCATTCGGCTATTGAGCAAGAGAACGCCGAATTCGTTAAGCGCTTTCTGCTTGATCGGCCACGGGCTGTTGGACATCGAGGAGTTGAGCCTGCCAGTGACCAGCGTCAGATTGCCAAGCGCGTGCACCGCAGCGTTACGTTCAGCGATGCGCTCAGGCGTCGAGCCTTCGGGAAGAGGCCACGGCGTCTCCCAGGTCTGGGGCATGACGTGTTCGATCGTCAGGTTGGAGGTGGTCAGCCGCTCCTCGCTCTTGGCTGCGCGCCAGTGATTCTCGACGGCTTTCAGCACCATGACCACTCGGCTTTGAGTCAGCCACCCGTAGAACCGGACAGTGGGAACAATCGAGTCCAGGTCACTGTCGGTGGGCCATCGTTGGCTGTCACCATCGAGCCCCTTCAGATGGTCAATGATCACGTCGTCAGCGATCCCAGGCTCGCCTTCGACTAGGCCGATCAGGTCAAGAAAGATGCGGTTGTAGTTCTTCGTCGTGAGCCGACAGAGGAGTCGCCTGATTAACCAGCTCTCGACCCCTGCCAAGGCGCGCTCGCGTCGCTCGATGCTCAAGATCTCCTCAGGCTGCCGGAACAGCGCCAGCGCTAAAGGGAGGTGGGTCGTGGTGTCGAGAACGGCGACGCGTTCAAAAAAGTCGCGCTCCACCGAACCAGCCGGCTGATCATCGAACGACGAATAGATGTCTCGGTCGCGAGCAAGCTCCTTGATCGTCTGCTCCGGTCCGCCGCTCAAGCCAGGAGTGTCGAGAACCTGGCGGAACCCAACAAAGAGTCGATGTGCGTTCACTTCCTCAACGAGCTTCATCTTGAGCCAGTGCATCAAGAACAGCTCAGCCCGAGGCCGGAACAACCGTCCTTGCCGGATCTTCTCGCTCCAGTGCGTGTCCTCGAATGCCTGCCAGTAGTCCTCGTACAAGGACTCGACAGGCTCGTGTGCTCTCTCTGCCCGCTGGAAGACGTGGTTCTTCACCAGGTCGATGGCCAGGAGTTCCTCGCCGCCGTAGTTGAGGGATTCAAAGATCACCTGGGCGTTGTCGCCCTCTTCGAGGTCGATCACCACGACTCGCACGTAGCGACGCACGGTTTCGGCAAGATCGGCAATCGCCGACCCCGGCTCTTCGAGCGCCCAAGTTACGATCTGCTCGCGAAAGTAGACGTAGGCCTTCGAGATCCGATTCTCAGGATGAGCTTCTGGCTGACCCGCCATTACGGCGGAGAACGCATCTCTGTCCTTCTTGGACGGCCAGACCTTGTATTGATCTGGCGGTTCGTCGACAAGGTCAGGATCATTGCTTAGAAGCCGCGCGACCAACCGTGCCTGCTTCTCGTCCCCAACCTCCTCGGCGACAGATCGCAGCGCAGCGAGAATGACCTGGAGAGTCGTTAGCCGCTGCTGGCCGTCGATCACGAGGCTCGCGTCAATCCGCCCAGTCCCGGCAAACGCTTCGTCCAAGACGATCGCGCCGAGAAAGTGCGTTGGAACTACGACCGTCGTTTGGGGCTCTAGCCTCTTTAGCTCCTCACTCCGACGATAAGCGCCGACCGCGTCGGTCAGGTCCTCCCAGAGTCCCTCCCACTGATCATCCTGGGTCCACACATAGCGACGCTGGAAGATCGGTACGACGTACCGAACATCAGACTGAAAGATCCGGACGAGATCGAGTGGTTGCGCCTTCATTCCGTGGCACAGACCCTATAGAGGATCCCGATCGCCGAAGTCCTGCGGCGCGTACGGCCCACGCAGCTCGAGCGGCACGCCGGGATTGTTCGTGAGCACGTAGTCGGCTCCAATCGGATCGAAGTTCGTACCCCGCAGCACGACCCGGACGAGATGCCCGGCCTCGGGGAGCTCGTGCTTCGGGAGCCTCATCCCCTGCGCGGTCGAGTTCTCGTGGTTGTGGGCCCAGCACGACGCGTCACCCGGCTCCTTCACGGCGATGTCGAGCGGGTGACTGAGCCCGTTCGCGGCGATGTCGAGCTGCGGCTCCCCGGCTGGCCCCTGTCGCGCCAGAGCCGGACTGGGCGACATTGGAGGCTTCCTTCAACGAGAAAGGCGCCCACCGGCTGGTGAGCGCCTCCGGGCCAACGCGACTTCTTCCAAGTCGCGTTGGTTTGAATAAGGAAACTATGGTGGCCCCGGGAGGAGTCGAACCTCCGCACGCAGCTTCGAAGGCTGCCGCTCTGTCCACTGAGCTACGGGGCCGGGCGGGCCAAGCGTAGCCCTCCCTTCAGCGGAGGTACCCTGTCCGGGCGCGGTGGCGGTAGCTCAGTTGGTAGAGCTCCGGGTTGTGGTCCCGGTGGTCGCGGGTTCGAGTCCCGTCCGCCACCCTTTTCGTCTCGCGCTCGCCCGCTTCGCTCGGGGCAGGCGCGCACGGACAGAGCGCGAGCGCCGGACACTTTCCGGCGCGCGTGCCCTGTCGCTGTGCTTTCCGCTCGCGCGTGTGCCGCGCCCGCTCATGTCGGTCGCGGCACGGGAAGGACTCGACTCACGCGTACTTCGAACGCAGGTAGTCGAGATACGGCTGCGCCTGGAGCGTCGAGCCGGTCGCGCGCTCGAGCACCTGCTGCGAGGTGAACTTCCGGCCGAGCATGTGCACGCGCTCGCCGAGCCACTCGCGCAGCGCGGTGAACTCGCCGCGGCCGACCTGCTCCT
>Ga0265336_10001172_pt1 | contig 12496 bp, 19 predicted proteins | sample 42119metaG_FD_193583 | JGI IMG/M metagenome (GOLD analysis project Ga0265336, IMG submission 193583) | Rhizosphere microbial communities from Carex aquatilis grown in University of Washington, Seatle, WA, United States - 4-21-19 metaG | ecosystem: Host-associated > Plants > Roots > Rhizosphere...
ACACTGTTTTGCTGAATCATGTTTGTCTCCAGAAATAGAAATGGTGCCCCGGAATTTCACCGGGGCAATTCTTAGCGTGTGCGTAGGGGATGTTCGAACTTCAGCCCAACCCACGCCGGGGTAGGAGCATTGATCAGCGCCTCTAACGTCTCAGCGGCTGCTGTGTAGTAGGCTATGCCTTTGTTAACAGACTCGCTTGGCTTCTTTTTATAGAGCCTCTGTAGATGTGTGACGTATTGGTCAAACACTTTGTTCATGGGTCTCCTTTAGATTGGAATGTTTGCTGTGGCTACTGGGACTGATGGTCCGTTCTCCATGGGAATTACTGCGTTGAAGTTTTGAAGGTTAGCGTTAATCTTACCCTTCATCTCTTCGGTGTAGTCTCGCACTTGTGACCTAGCTCCGTCGTAGTATACGTAGCAGGAGCCTCCACTTGAGTAACGCGATAACCCTACAGTGAGGCGCATCTTAGGTTCGAATGACACGTTGGTAGAAGAGAAATCCTCAGATGCATCTTCGTATGCACTCTTGGTCTGCTCTCCAATAGCCCTACGCCAGCCTGTGATCATACAATCACAGTCCTTAGCCACTTGGCTGCTGCCGTCCACGTCGTTCGTACTGATCGTTGCACCTTTCTCAATCCTCTTAGGCTGCAGGATGCGTACCATCTTGATTTTATAGTCCTTTGCGATGGAGGCAAATCTTTTGCTTAGTTGAGACAAGTAGATCGTGCGGTGCCCCTGATGCTTTAGAGACTCATCGCAGAACTTGTGCAGGTTGTCGAACATCACCCACTTCACACCATAGCGCCTGATACAGTCCTTGATTAGTTTGAAGATTGAATCTGGGTCTTCCTGCCATTGCATGGGGTACGCGAAGTACAAATCAGCACTTCTCTTCTGTTGAATTTCCTTTGCCTTTATGCAAGCGGCTTTCAACTCAATCAACTTAGCTTTCGACTCAGGTGTTCCCGGCTCTGTGATGGTATCCTCAAAACTTGTAACCTTTGCCACCCACTTGCGTGCTAGACGCGCCTGTGTCATCTCCAAGCACACTACTAGGCCGTCTTCTCCGTACGCCTCAACCATGTGATCCAGAAGATTAAGTCCTAGTGTTGTCTTGCCAATCTTCTCAGGAGCCACAAAGTCAATAACGTCTCCGTCTTCGAACCCAACGAGTTTGTTTAAGTCCTTCCACGGAGTGATGTACGTAGGGGCCAAGTCTGTCTTGCCGTCTAGCTCATCCATCAGTTGCTGCAAGGCGTCCTTGGTAGGCGTCACACCTGTTACATCGAAGAGCACGGCATGCTTCTTCATTATCTCAAAACCTTCTAGTGTGCCGCCACCTTTCTGAAACCACTCGTTGATGTCTTTGCCTTGACGTTTGTGTAAGCAGACAACATGCTTGTCGGTGCCGTCCTTGATTGTGTAACCTTCGTCGTTGCACAGCTTGCACTCATCAAGAGGAACAGTTACCTCGAAGTATGGCAGAGTCATCTTCCAGCATTTCTCAATGCCTATGCGTGACGCGATCTCCTGAGATGACTTGCGTCCTACTTTGTCATCATCATACATGATGTACTTCTTCAGGCCGTCCCCTAGTTTGTCCAGAGTTTCGATCCACGCTGCCTTCTTTACGTTGGCTCCCGGCACACCTACTACGTTGTGCACTCCATAACTCAGCAGTGTGATGGTATTGAACTCTCCTTCAACGAACACTACGTCGTGAATGTCTTCGTTCAGCACCTCGCCGTTGTACAACGGAGCATCCCATCCTGTAGTGGATGTGAAGTCCTTGGGGGAGGGTGGGAGGGTACGGAACTTTGCGTACACTACGTTTCCGTTCACTAGATAAGGAGTGACCAAGGCTTTGACGTTACCAGCCTCTCGGAAGAATCGCTGTGCTACTAACCCCAGTTTCTGCTTTTCAATAATCTCCTTGGAGAACCCACGGACGTTCAGAAGATAGTCCATGGCATCAGCGTCACTAAGAAGATTTCCGTGACACATGTCCGCATCGGGCAACTTCTCTGGCTCGTCCTTTGAGCCGTGCCCAGCCCACTCCCTGCGAGAGTCCACGCCTGCAATTCTAACACCCAGATGCTCTTGGAGAGTACGTAGGTTTCCGGTCTTCTGACAGGAGCCGTGGTGACAAAAGAAAAGGCCATCGCGTGTAGACTCTTCGGGATCACAGCATGCAACGTAGAATTTGAACTCGCCCTTTTTACAGAAGGGGCATATCTCTACAGGGATTTGACCCCCGGTTAAGTCCCCGTGGTTCCATCCCTGTGAGATGATAAACGCCATTGCAGCGCTCTTGCTCAGTTCTAACGGTATTGCCTTGCTCATTTATTGTCTCCCAAAGTTGTGCTCCAGTACCCAGCCATCACCGCCGCACGTTCTGCATACTGAAACATAGGCTTTGCGAGCAGGCGCAATGTGTATGTGGCCATAGTTACATTTCACTTTGCGTCGTGGCTGTGCTGGTCTTTTTCTCTTGTTGCCTGAACCTTGGCACGTAGGGCAATTTACTCTTTCTAGAGCCATTGGTGCTCTCCTTTTATTGTACCGTTCTGTCTGGTCCTTGGAACAACGCTTTGCCTACCTCGGTGATTTCGTAGATTCTGAACCACCGCCCTGTCATAGTGAAGAGTTGTCCGACCTTCACGCTGCACTGCTCGGTGATGTCCTTGACCAGTCCTAGGATCACTAATTGATCAGTGTCCCTGATGGTCTCCATGTACGTTTCATAGTTCTCCTTGCCATCCTTCTCTTCGACCGGGACAACCTGAGAGAATGCTCCTAGGCCACTGGCGTATGCTTTCAGCCTAGTCAGTTGCGCTTCGTTAATCTGTGGAATTGCCATTACTCCTCCCAACTGATCTTCTGCGTACCTGCAGGTGCTATGCCATTTGCGGAGGTGAAGGAAGACTCAGCTTCTAGTTTTGTGTTAAATAAATGAGTACTGAATCCTACAAGGCCATGTCTGCCACTGTACTTAGCCACTGCTCCAAATGCCACCCAGCCTTCTTTCTTTTCAGAAGCCATGCGCAGGTCCTTCACAGAATCTCCGGCATTATGGTGGGTGAAGTACTTACCATCAGAGGACCATGTATCTACTTCATCGCTGTCCTGTATAAGGCCGATGATAGGCTGGTCTATGTCTGCTTGCGCTTCTCCAATGATAGCCACAGGCTTACCGCCGCGTGTTACCACGGGCTTCTTCAATCCAATTGCTTCCATCTTGCTAAACGGTTTCATCGTTTTCTCCTCGCTTGAAGAAGGTTGATCGCTACGCTTGCTTGGCCAGCGGTTATGCCTGTCTGAAGTCTGCATACAGGACACATCGCTGGGAGCGTCTTATGAGTTGGGTTAGGACACAGACAGTATAACACAGGTGTATTCTTGCTTAGTGACCTTAGCAATTTCTTTGCAGGGTCCGTGGCAGGGTATGTATGCCACTCTGCCTCTCGCGTCACCAGTTTCATACGGTCTGGACGGCACCTTTGCATGACTTCATCGGCTGATGTAAACGCCTCTTGAAGTGTGTTGTATATGCCTAGCTGCTTGTCCTCAACGCTGGTGGAGGAAATGGACAATACGTACTCATCCAGATCGTTTGCAGTAATGTTAAGCCTCTCGTGTTTGAATCTAGAGAACGCTTTGGCATCCTTCAGAGTTTTGCTTTCAGGAATCTGAAGTACGTATGACCCATCGCTACATCCCATCCACGTAAGCTTAGAGAACTTCTCTACTTCTTCCGTGTACGGTGCAGCGAACAAATCAAGGCTCTCGATGTAGGCATCTACCTTGGTGATGTCCGTCAGTTGCGAAAGATCAATCGTTGGATACTTCTCTTGCAACTCTTCCATCTTATCAGCAACCGCTGTGACAGACTTACCCTGCAGGTCCATCTCAGGGTTGAGTCCGAGAAGACTAGGCAAGGTGACGAGGGAGCAGCGGCGGTTGTTATCGACAACATCCACGATAATGCAATCTTGCTTTTCCAACCTAAGCCCTCGTTGAATTGCTTCAAGAAGGTTTCCTGTGCTTGCCTGAAGGCGTGTACCTCGACCGATGCACTGAGTGTATTTGCTAGGGCTTTTAGTTGGTGCTGCATCGACAATGCATGAGACTCGCCAGTCATCATAACCCTCCGTCAACAGTTGTGCATTGCATAGCACAGTAATCTCTTTTGCTTTATGCTTGGCTAACTTCGTTGCACGCTCCGGGTCAACTCCCCATATCGCCTGCGCATTTACTCCCATGGCGCGGAACGCCTCGGCCATGTCCTTAGCGTGCTGAATCTGCACGCAGAACACCACCGTTTGGCGATTCTCGCAGTCCTTGCGCCACGCATTGACTACCGCGTAGTTGCGCTCAGGAGTGTTAACCGTGGTCTCTAGCTCATCCTGCTGGTAATCCCCAGCAGTGGTCTTGATGTTGCTCAGGTCTACTTTAGTCTTCAACCGAAAACCATGTAGAGGAACTAGCCAGCCCTCTTTGATTGCCTTGCGGATTGGGTAGTTGAATACTATCTTCTTGTACACCGACTTCAGAGACAGAAGCTCTTCGTCGTCCAGAACGGTCAACTGCTTCTTCTGGTTGCGCGTCAGGTTCTTGCGCTTGGGCGTTGCTGTGAATCCGACCAGCAGGCGCGTAGAGTCAGGTTTTAATACCCCCGTTTGCTCGAATACGTTAAGATACGTTGACGCAATAGAGTGATGCGCTTCATCACAAACGACGCAATCAAAACCACCAAACCTACCGAGACGAGCAGCCCCGTCACGACCAATACTAGCATTGCAACTAACCACGATGTCACAATCAACATCAGCGTATTCATTTGCCATCTCCTTGCCGATCTTCCAATCGGGGTTCCACTCACGCAGTGTTTCAATCAGTTGCTTTACCAGTTCGTCGCGGTGTGCGAACACCAGCATCTTGCCGGGGAGAAGGTCCAGCATGTAGCGTCTGATGTTCGCAAGGATCACCGCCTTACCGATACCTGTAGCGGCTACGACGAGTTGCTGGTAGGTTCCAGCCAAGTACTCGTTGCGAATAGAGTCAAGGCATTCGATTTGTCTTGGTCGTAGCTCTAGCACAGTGTTCTCCTTAGGTTTCTAACGTTACTATTGGGAATCCAGCTTTAGCTGCGTCGCGGTACAACTTTCTCCGCGCCTGTTGATAATCAGCTTCCAACCCTGCCGCACGTTCTTCCCAATACGCGCGGCGTGCATCTGTGCGCCCTATTGGCAGCACAAAGGACCACTCAAATGCTTTTCTTCCGCTGCATTTACTCTCTCGTTTGATCCCTGTCTTCTGTACAGAACCGTGGATGCGCTGTGCATCTTTAACACGTGCTCCGATCTCATCTTTACCTTTTAGAGACGGGTTAGCGTCCAGTATGTCCTGCCTTAGCTCGTCCACAGTGAACGTAGGTACCTTCTCTGCTGCTGTTTCTATTAGCAGCAGGTCTTTATCTAGATTGGTAGTCTTGGTTATGGCGTAAGATTCAATGCTTGTGGACTTCGTGTTAGAAATCATAGGTCTCCTTTGGGTTACTCGAATTTCCATCCCTCGTCTATGATGCGTTTCTCGTACTCTGCTTGGTCTTTGCTGTTCCATATTGCTGGGTAGTCATCAAAACCTACAGGCACTGCTAAGCCCTGAATACGAGCCACTGCTTTGCCCTCTGCATTGTGGAACACGATGGTGCTCGGCCATAGTTTGTTGTCTACTACCAGCGGCACTCCACCTACGGTCTCTTTGATGAACGGGTAGTTTGGCAGTTCATCAGGATTGAACTCTACTGTGTTGCACATAACTGCGCACATGTGCCACGACACTCGCTTAGCCTCGTGCATGCGTGCGTACGCAGGAACCTCGTGGTCCCTCATGGCTCCTATCAGAGCGCGTACGACTATAGACACATTGATAGGCTGTCCGTAGGCGTTAACTTTGGTCAGGTTGTCTATCGGCATTGCCGTCTCCTAGCAGTTTCTGTGGCTCAGGCTTGCGCATGTATAGCAGGATAGGGTTCAGTTCGTCACGTGATACGCTTAGCAAGTGCAAAGCTTCTCGCTTGGGGTCTGAACCAAATGCAGCTTGCCACGCGATACGCTCAGCGATTGTCAGAGCAACGCTCATATTAATCACAACGTGTGTGTTGCCGCCTTTGGAAGCAGTGTGTGTAAAGTAATTATCACTGCCTACTACTTGGTCAAAGATTCCCAGTGTGCTGTAGAACTGCTCTGGTAGAGTACCATCGTAGGGCCTGTTGTCATAGTCCAGCATCAGCGTCTTATCGTCTGCTACGACTACCTGCCACTGGTCATCCATGCCTGTTTGTCTAAGGTACGCTTCTGCAAACAGAGCGTGGTCTCCTCGTATGGTTCCTGTAGTGTCACTACCTCTCCTGTCCACTTCGTCCGGTCCTCCTGTGATTTTGTCAAAGCATGGTTCGCATAGTCCAGAGATGCGGTACTCCTTGGCACCTGCTGGGCTATACCACGTCGCAGTCTTCTTGCAGTCGATGCAGATTCCTTCGGTAATGGCCTCTGCTCTGGTCATGCCATACAATGCCTTTGCTAATCCGGGCAATTCCATTATTCAATCTCCTTGGTCACCATGATGTGAAAGCAATGTCTTTCTTCCTCAACCAGCACTGACTGCTGCAGTACGTAGTACGCGAGTCTCCATTCAATCCACCGCGTCTGACGTTTGGTCATTCGTCTGGACAGGTCTATTGTACACCCTGCCATATGACTGCTGGCTGTCTCTCCTTGCACAGGCGCGGCACTCGCATTGCGTCTGCGTAGTTTCTTCTGAACTGTCATCGGTCGCACAGCGGAGTCCACCATTAAGGGCTGGTGGAACTCCGCGTAATACTCAGACGCTAGCTTCCCAAGGAAGGAGGTGACCAAGGGAAGCGCATAGCGTCTGTTAGACGGAAGACTCGGCGCGATTTTCACCGCGTCGGTTATGGGGAGGGCTACGAGTCTTTCCGTCTCTACCAAATATGAAAGTCTACGCTCATCTCCAATGCGCTCCAGCCCCATCTTGTTGATCGTCTCGTTCTGAAGGAGCAGGGATTGATGGCTTGGTTGCAAAATACTTAATGACTTGTAATGCTTCCTTTTCGCTTCGGCATTGCAGCAGAGCAAAAGCAAGAGCACGAATAGGAAATAGTTCCTTCGCATTGACATTCTCCTCGTAGCTCATTGGGGTCTCCACCAAGCTGCACGCCTGAACGTAAACCCGTTTATGTCCATGGTAATCACCAAGCCATACTCCCCGTTCTTTACTGCTGTGTGGACACCAGAGTGACAACTTGAGCACAAAGTGCAAAGGTTTTCCATAGTGTCTTCTCCTCCTTGGCTTCTGAAAACAACATGATGGCAGTGAAGCCCTGAGCGCATTCCACAGCTACGGCATCTATGCCCATCTCGTTGCAAAACAGCTTTACAAAGTGCTGTGTACTCTTCTATAGGTAGTCTAAGACTCACGGAAAGACCTTATCACTTTTCCTATCTCAACAAACTGCATGTAGGTAAAGCGGTCTCCTTTGGTAAAGTTACACAACCTGCAACATACTATCAAGTTTTCTTTGGTATACCCTTTTGCGTTGTCTTTGCGGTCAAGGTTGTACCTAGACGAACCTCTGCATGTTTTGAAGTGTTTTGTCCACATTACTTCTGCACCACAGTAATGACACTCTACAACCTTTGTGAATGGTAGGAAATCTTCATACAGAAGAGGTTTACCTTGCGTACGCACAGATGCTCTAACTAGTCTGTTGTATATCGCTTCGTATGGTCGTTTCTTTCTTAGCTCTGCACCAAGGCACCCACAGCTTTTTATGTGACCCCCACGTAAGTTTCCAGACAACACTTTGGTGTACTCTCCGCAATCACACACTGCAACCCACACCCTGTGGCACATTACACCCACAGGGTGACTTAGTTCGGCAGTGATCACTAAACGACCAAAACGTTTTCCTAGTAAATCAAAGCCTCTTTTCATGCGTTCTCCTTATCAGGCAATCGCTGAAGCAATGTCGTCACCTGAGTCTAGGCGTTCAACTTCCACAACACCTACCTCTTCGTTTTGGTTGAGTTCTTCAACTGGAACGTCCCACTCTGCTGTCTCGAAGTTGAATGCCCATTCTTTGTCGTTCTCATCGATGTAGTGTGGAATGTCCACAGTGTCACCTTTGATGTCCCACGCATCTGTCTTGACATTGTACAGCATCACATCACCGTTCTCTATGACACGAACTTCACTGAAGTCCGCGTCCTGACGGTGCGTGATCTTCGTGGCATAGTCGATCCCCGGCGTGTTCTTGGCATTACCTGTGCGGCTGCTGTGCGACTTCTCAGCAACCCAGCGAGGGCTTCCCTTTAATGCAACAGGACCACCTTCCCAAGTACCCAGACCATCGGGAGTTGGTCCAGCAGCATCAAGAATACTACCGTTTGAAGTCATCTCTTCCAGATACTGTCCTCTTAGCAAGTGCTTGTCGTGCTGCTTTAGTGTCATATACTCTCCATTGGTAGAATTGGTGGTGCTTGTGGTGTCTCTTGTGAAGCAGCTACATCTCCGGGGTCTTCCGCGTTGTTCAAATCTGCTAGGAATGCGGCACATATAACCTCATCGCACGCTCCGTCACTATACTCTTTTGCATTACCATCTGCATCCCTGCCGGAACTGCCTAGCAGATGCCGTGCAAGTTCTCGTGCAGGCTTAATGACGTTCTCCCACACAGAGCGTGGGTACGTTGTGGTGCGATGGACTGGGCGGTCTGCTCCGAGTCTGCCTTGCAATCGCAGAACCTCTTCTTTGATTTGCTCCACGGTCATCTTGTCTGAGTCTAGTATGAGCCGGACGATGTGCTCGGCCATGTCCTCATTGGCGTGCGTGTCAGGATTCCAGTACGTTGACTCTGGGTCCAAGGAGTCGCATATCTCTCGTAGTTTCGATACACCAGATGGTTCGTACTGACTACGCGTCAGCCCTACGGCCTTCGTTACTTTTCCAATACGTGTCAGGTACTGAGTCTTACGTTTCTTCAGCCCTAGCTCCTCGGCACCGTAGTCTAGCAGACTGGAGAATCCCCATTGGGAAGCGTAGTTGTTTTCCTGTGCTTCTGCTAAAAGTTCGATCATATCGAAAGTCGAGATGTTCATGCTGAACGCCATGCGTAGAAGCTGCTTACGCACCTGTGCAGAACGCCCAGCAATCGCCTCGCCCACTATGCTCTGCTCATGCATCACACTCTCCCTGTAAGGACAAACCAAATGTCCATTAGGTGCCGCACATGGCTCCCTAGGCTCACGTGCAGCATCTTCACTTGTTTGTAGCGTTGTTTCATTTATGCCCCTCTTATCTGGTGGTTGAGCAGACCGCTAGTCAGGCTTTGTCTTCCGTTGCGATAGCTGCGTCTGCTTTTTCAAGAGCGAAGGACAGTTGGTCCTGATATTGTTCCGAGAGGTTACCATCGTCGCCGAAGCATTCTCGCAGTAGCTTGAGTGCATCTCGACAATCCTTCAGAATGTCAATGTACACGTCGCAATCACACATTAAAATTTCTCCTTTGACCAGTGGTGTCGTGAACCGCTGGTCAGCGTCCGTCCTGATTCGATGTTGCGTACATTGCGTCATGCTCGGCCATTGCCCTTTGTCTATTTTCAGGCGATAGCCGCGCCCACCTTGCTTGCAGATTTTTAATCGCCTCACATGTGCTGCACTTACTGTAGGGGTGGGTGATGCAAGTGCAACGCCCACCAAGGGGGTGAAGGTTAAATTTATCTAGTGTTGGCGTGCTGCTCATTGTCTTCTCCCCAGATTCTCCTTTTGACTGGTGTTGTAGCTGTCGAACATCTCGGTTCTGCGTTTTCGTCTTTGCACACGTTCGAATTTCTTTTGCGTATGTTCTTCTGCGTCGCATCGGGAGCAGTAGTAAGAGAAGAACGGGCCATGCTTAGGGCAAATGTCGTTCCACCACAGACGCAACTGCCATATAAGTTCTCGCATATACCTCCTTTGACCAGTGTTGATCTCGTACCCGACAATTCTCCTTGACTGGTGGTCTCGTTAACCGCGTGTCAACGTTTGTTCTGTATCGCTACGGCCAATCTCGCCGTATGGTGCCGTGAACCGCGTGTCACTGTTTCGGTAGTTCAACCGTGTAATCGACCGTATACACCAGTTCCCCGTAACGCACCATTCGCAGGGCTTCGGCTTTGATGTCTACCTCATCCACTCTCGGGTAGAACGCCCACCACACCTCCGCGAAGAAACCAGCCGTGGACAGGCCAGGGAACTTAGTAGCCACAGCGAGACACCGCTTTCGGATTGCTTCTCTGTTCGCCTCAAGTGCTTTCATATTCCCCCTTTTTGTGACTGGTGGTCTCGTTAACCGCGTGTCTGCTTAGAAAAACTTTGGTCCGACAGGGTTCAGCCCCTCTGCGTTCTTTGGTTGTGGCTTCAGGTCTTGCAGTGTAAGGCTACGACGGATGTAACCAAATTTCTCTTCAAGTATTGCTACAGCTTCGCTCATGCATCCGTGTTGCGCTAACTGATCATGGTATGCATTTGCCAGCTTGCTTAATGCGGTAAGTCTATTCATGATGTTCTCCTTTGAAATATGGCACTGTCTCTCCTTGCATAATAGGAAGGGACGATGTTCTGTCCCTCCCACTCTCGTTTACGGGTTGTACGTACAAATGCCCGGTGTCAAATCTCCGGTGCCTATCGTACCAACTACTGAGTTAATGCATAGCCAAGTGCTGTGTGTACTTCCAAAAACAACTCTTGTGCACACACCTACTGATCTCCAAGCAAGAAAATCATAGTCACGTATCCATGCATCAGGTATAGGCCCTCCGGGGTATCTCCAGTCAGGACTGTTAGTGTTTGTACAGATAGGTGTCACAGAATAGGTACAGACAGGAGAACCAAGTACTACTTGGCATCCACCACCAAGCCTAAGACCAACGTTGGCAAACTTAGTGTACGCAAACTCATTTTGTATCGACCACGTAACTACAACTGACCCTACGCAACCCGTGTAGAAATAGTAGCTGAAATACTCTGTTGTTATTGCACCTGTGCCAGCAAACAGCGAGGTGCCTCCATTGGCCATGATTTTTTCAACATAGGTTGTACTTCCTCTTACAACACCATGTGTGACGTTGGAGTCGATGGTTAAAGATGAGCCAGTGGCAGTTACGCTACAGTTGCACGTACCTACGCCTATTCCGTCACCATAGAAATCCCAATCAGAATTAGAATCTCCGTAGTCGTCAGAAAATGCATAGGTGTAGGTGTAAAGAGTATACACTCCACCTGTGCAGCCCTTAGAGAACATTCCCCATTCTGCTGCGCGTGATTTTTGTGCCTGCACAAAAGTTTGCAACTGTCCAATACCTGTGGCGGTCATGGACACCTGAAGCTGTGATAGGTACTGTTGACCTAGCGCTAGTTGATCCGGTGGCTGCTGACTAAACGCTTGTGTCGCAAATGAACCCATGCTATTTGTGAGCGCAGTTACATCAGCAGGAGTAGTCAATCCTACTAAACCTATTCTTGTGCTAGTAGGAGTCTGTAGCGGAGCAGCCAGCATTCTGAAAACTAAACTGTATGCTGCGTTATCCGGTATGGCGGTTGGATTCGTTGCTCCGTTTACCAGCAGCGGAGCCTGCGTTTGCCCAAAACAACTAGCTACAAGTAAAAACAGTGTACCCACAAACTTGGTGATAAATTTACCCATTTAATGTTCCTCTAATTCTCCAGACGTTGGTATTGCTCCCCACACTTTCCCACTGCGGGTGGCCCCGGACTGAGCCGGGGTCCGCGTGGTGAAACTGCACTACTGCTTTAGCGACCAGCAGCAGCGCCCATAGCCTTCATGGGTGCAGAAACGATGTTATCGTTAGCATTTTTGGTTTTGACTCTCCGTAACGTGGCGAGGCAGAATCCGACACGAAAATGATCTCAGTCCATCGCAGTCGATACCGTTTCGTCCCCATCAAAAGAGCATATTCCAACGCCGATATTCATTCGCCCTTACTATAGGTATTCGGGGTGGGATACTGTTGTACGCAATGCTCTTTTGGTGGAGACGGCGGGAGTCGAACCCGCGTGTTGCAATGCTGCAATCATTCTTTGACGTGTGTAACTTGGTGACTTACTTCTGTCGAACTTTGTAGGTCAAACCTGTGCTGGCCAAACCCTTGGATGGTTCCAGAGCGGCCTGAGCCTCTTCCTTCGTGGCAAAAAACCCTCTAAGCCCATCGTTTCCAGAGCGAAAGTATCGCTTGTCCGGTCCCGCGACTAAGATGATGAACCGCTTGGTGTGCTTGCCTTCAGGTGTACGTGATTGCATTGTGTTCTCCTTTGTAATTTGGTTTGGTTCAAGGCTCAGGGCCTTCAAAGTAACAGAGTGTTCCACCGCGCCCTGTGTGCGTTACATATCTATGTACAGGCATCTTTAG
>Ga0265336_10001177_pt1 | contig 12430 bp, 9 predicted proteins | sample 42119metaG_FD_193583 | JGI IMG/M metagenome (GOLD analysis project Ga0265336, IMG submission 193583) | Rhizosphere microbial communities from Carex aquatilis grown in University of Washington, Seatle, WA, United States - 4-21-19 metaG | ecosystem: Host-associated > Plants > Roots > Rhizosphere >...
GGCACCCAGGGCGGTCCGGATCACGGACGACAAGGCATTCAATGTGAATGGCTTGTGGATATACCCGGCAATGCTCGTCCCGCCCATGCTCTCGAGGGCCTTGTCCCGGTCGAAGCCGGTCATGATAACGACCGGCAGATCCGGCCGAATCCGGCGGACCTCGCGAACCAGTTCCACGGAGGTCATGCCCGGTATCTTAACATCAAGCAATATAAGGGTATAGGATTCAGGGCTGGCGCGCAAAAGCTCCAGGGCCTTGCCGCCGTTGGCCGCGGCGCTTGCCGTGAATCCAAACTTGGGAAGGGCCCGGGCCACGAGGGTCCTTACCGCATCGTCGTCCTCGACGACGAGGACGCTCCCCGTGCCGCGCCACTCGAGCCAGCGGGGGGCCTTTCCCTTTCCCTCAGGATGGGAGTCGATCCGGGGAGATAAATCGTTCACGGAATTCGCTCTGGGTCTTGCGGTGGGTGGTAGCCGATCCGGAGGAAGGCTCGTTTCTGCGCAAAGGTTTGTCGACTCGCGTCTGCTTCGCGAGTGGGGGGACTACGTAGCCCCCAAGGGGGCCGATTCCTCCGCGATTGACCTTGAAGCGCCGCCCCGCACCCTTGGCACGGGCCTTACGGAGGAGTGGCTGAGTTGGTTTAAGGCACCTGACTTGAAATCAGACGTGGGCGCAAGCTCACCGGGGGTTCGAATCCCTCCTCCTCCGCCAATTTCCGAGGCGCGCCACCCACGCCGCCGCGAATGTCCCTATGGCGGCGTCCGCCGGGGCGGGGGTGGGCTTGACAACATTTGGGCCCGGGCGGTATCCTACCGGTTCTTTATCACCCTCACTTTTAGTTTAAAGTGGGCCCTGGGGCCCGCTTTTTTTTTCCACAATTCCAACATATGAGCAGCGAAATTCTTTCCGTCCTTGAGTACATGGAGAAAGAGAAGGGCATTCCACGCGCGGATATGATCGCGACGATTGCGAACGCACTTAAAACAGCTGCCCAAAAAGGGGTTAACTCGGGTCAGGAGCTCAAGATAGACATCAACCCTAAGAACGGGCAGCTCAAGGCGTGGGCGTTGATGAAGGTGGTCGACTCGGTCAGCAATCCCAAGACGGAGGTCCACGTCGAGAAGGCGCAGGCGATCAAGCCCGGCGCCCTGATCGGTGAGTTCGTGGAAAAGGAGGTCGATCCCTCGACCCTGGGCCGCATTGCGGCGCAGACGGCGCGCCAGGCCGTCATGCAGAGGCTGCGCCAGTTCGAAAAGGACCGCATCTACGACGACTTCAAGGACCAGGTCGGCAACATCGTCACGGGGACCGTCCGCCGGCGCGAGCGCAACGACATCTACATCGACATCGGCAAGGCCGAGGCGGTCATGCCCGCAAAGGAGCAGGTCCCGATGGAGGAGTACCAGCCGGGCGACCGGATCCGCTGCCTGCTGCTCGAGATCGAGAACACCCCCCGCGGACCGGAGATCATCCTCACCCGCGCCAGCCCCAAGTTCGTCCGCAGGCTCTTCGAACTCGAGGTCACCGAGATCGCCGACGGCACGGTGAAGATCGAGGCCTTTGCCCGCGAGCCGAGCTACCGCACGAAGATCGCCGTGTCATCGAAGGACCCCAAGGTCGATCCCGTCGGGGCCTGCGTGGGCGCCCGAGGAGCGCGCGTCAAGACGATCGTCCGCGAGCTGGGCGGCGAGAAGATCGACATCATCAAGTTCTACGCCGACCCGCGCGAGATGGTCATCGAGGCGCTCAAACCCGCGGTGCCGCGCGAGATCATCATCGACGAGCGCAACCGCAGGATCCTGCTCAAGGTCGCCACGGACGATCTCGCGATTGCCATCGGCCGCAAGGGGCAGAACGCGCGCCTGACGTCGCGGCTGATCGGCTGGCGAATCGACATCGAGGAATTCAAGGCAGAGGGCGACGATCCGCGCGGCAATGCCGTGAACGCCCTCGTCAAGTCGCTCGGCCTGGATCCCGCCATCGCGGGCCGCCTGGTCGACATGGGCATCAATTCCCCCGCCGCGTTCGAGGGGGTTGTCGCTGACGATCTCGTGAGCGCGGGATTCACAGCAGAGGAGGCGCAGGACGTGATCCAGCGCGTTTCCTCCTGAGCAACCCCAAGTCTGCCGAATGAGCACCCGCATCCACGAACTAGCCAAGAAGCACAACATGGAGGGCCGCGACATGCTGGCTCTCCTGAAGGAGCGCGGCTATGTCGCGGCGGACACGAAGTCGGTGTCCAGCACGGTGAGCAAGATTTACATCGAGGAGATCGAGAAGGAGCTGGCCAAGAAGGCCGCGGCCGCGCCGGCGCCCGCCTCCCCGGAGGCCCCCTCCGCGCCCGCCCCCATTCCGGCTCCCGATGCGTCGAAGCACCGGAGCCCCATCGGCATGTTCGTAAAGACCGCCCAGGATGTCGCCCGCGAGCGCGAGGCCGTTGCCGTGGCAAAGGCCGGGGTCCCCCCGCGCCCCGTCCCGGCCCCCATGGCCAAGGCCCCGTCCCCGCCGCCGCCCAGGCCCGTCGCCCCGCAAAGGATGGCGCCCCTTTCCCCCGCCAGCGTCCCGTCCGCCGCCCCGAAGGCGCCGCCGGCCGCGCCGCCGCCCAGGGCAATCGTCACGCCCCCGGCCCCCGCGGTCGAGGCGCCGAAGCCCGCCGCCGGCCCGCCGCCCCTTCCCGTGCGCGCCCCGACCTTCCCGCGGCCCCTGCCGCAGATGACGGCCGCCCCCGCCTCCGCCCCCGTGGTCACGCTGGAGGGCGACATCAAGATCATCCACCTGAAGCCGCCGGTTATCGTGCGCGACTTCGCCGTCGCGCTCAGCCTCAAGCCCTTCAAGCTCATCTCCGAGCTCAACCAGATGGGCGGGTTCGCGTCGATGAACTCGACGATCGACGAGGCGGTGGCCCAGAAGGTCGCCGAGAAGTACGGGTTCGTCCTGGACATCAAGCACCGCGGGGACGTCGCCCAGCAGCAGGCGAAGGAGAAGGGCAAGGCCAAGCCGGTCGCCGACGAGTCCAAGGACATGGAGACCAGGCCCCCGGTCGTCGTGATCCTCGGGCACGTCGACCACGGCAAGACGTCCCTTCTGGACGCGATTAGGAAGGCGAACGTCGCCGCGGGCGAGGCCGGCGGGATCACGCAGCACATCGGCGCCTACCAGGTCGAGCATGGCGGCCGAAAGATCACCTTCCTGGACACGCCGGGCCACGCGGCATTCAACAAGATGCGCGCGCGCGGGGCCTCGGTCACCGACATTGCGGTCCTCGTGGTCGCGGCCGATGACGGGTTCATGCCCCAGACCGACGAGGCGCTGGAGCATGCGCGCCACGCCAAGGTCGTCACGATCGTCGCCGTCAACAAGATGGACGTGAAGGGCGCGAACCTCGACCAGGTGAAGGCCCAGATGCAGCAGCGCGGGATCGTGCCGGAGGACTGGGGCGGGGAGACGATCACGGTTCCCGTCTCGGCGATCAAGGGCACGGGTATTAACGACCTTCTCGAGATGATCCTTCTGCAGGCCGACGTGCTTGAGCTGAAGGCCAACCCCAAGGCGGAGGCCGCGGGCGTCGTCATCGAGTCCCAGGTGGACGTGGGCAGGGGCCCGCTTTCGACCGTCATCGTGCAGAAGGGAACCCTGCGCACGGGCGACGCTATCGTGTGCGGCGCCCAGTGGGCCAAGGTGCGCGCGATGTTCGACGACCAGGGCCGCCCCATCAAGGAGGCGCCGCCGTCGACGCCGGTGCGCGTCATTGGCTGGTCGGGGACACCCGACAGCGGGGCCCCGTTCCGCGCCGCAAAGAACGCCAGGGAGGCTGAGAACCTCGCCGAGGAGGAGGCCCACCGCCTCAAGAAGGCGGTCACCACCGTCGACTCGGCCCAGAAGGACATTTCAGTCGAGCACCTCTTCGCCAATATCGCGGCGACGCAGCAGAAGGTGCTCAAGGTGATCGTCAAGGCCGACGTCTTCGGCTCCGCCGAGGCGGTCAAGCAGCTCCTCGAGGGGATCAAGAGCACGAAGGTCTCCCTCGAGATCGTCTCAACCGACGTGGGCCTGGTCACAAAAAACGACGTCATCATGGCGGCGGCGGCGGGCGCCACGATCCTCGGCTTCAGCACCAAGCTGGAGAACGGCGTCACGCCGCTTGCGAAGCACAACGGGGTCCGCATCGAGGCCTTCGACATCATCTACGAGCTTGCCGACAAGGTGCGCGAGCTGATGGCCGACCTCCTCGACCCGGACATCAAGGAGATCAAGCTCGGCGCCGCTGAGGTCCGCGCGACGTTCCCGCTGGCCAAGGGCTTCGTCGCGGGGTGCCTCGTCACGGAGGGCAAGGTGAACCGCAACGCCGCCGCGCGCCTGCGCCGCGGACGCGAGGTCGTCCACGAGGGCAAGGTCGGCACGCTCAAGCGCTTCAAGGACGACGCGAACGAGGTGCGCGCCGGACTCGAGTGCGGCATCAAGCTCGACGACTTCAACGGCTACCAGGTCGGCGACGTGATCGAGTGCTACGATACCCAGAAGGTTCGAGCGTCCCTTTGATGGGTCGGATCCCCGGCCCCAATACGTGTCCAACCGCATCGTCAGAATCAACGAGCTCGTTCAGCGCGAGATCAGCGATATCCTGCGCCAGCGCCACACGGCCGAGGCGGTCGGGATAACGATCTCCGAGGTCCGCGTGGCCCCGGACCTGCGCGACGGGCGGGTCTTCGTCGCCATAATCGGCGACAAGGAGACCGTGGCGGACAGGTTCCGATGGCTCCAGCGCAAATCCCCGGAGATACGAGAGGAGCTGGCGAAGCGCATCGTGCTGAAGTTCCTGCCGCACCTGACGTATGTGCTCGACAAGTCGAGTGACCGTGTGGCCCGCTTGCTCAGGGCCATGGACGAGATCGAGCACAAGGAGGAGCCTCCCCAGGACCCGGGCCATGGGTAAATTCTATCCCGAATTCTCGGACGCCTTTGCGGCCCTGCTTGGCAGGCTCGCGGGCCGGCGCGTCGCCGTCATTGGACACGCGCGGCCCGATGGCGACTGCATCGGGTCCCAGGTGGCCCTTGCGCGCGTGCTCGCGGCCAGGGGCTCGCCGTCGGCCTGTGTGAATCCGGACCCGGTGCCGCGCCGGCTCGCCTACTTTGCCCGCGACATGGCGTTTATCAGGACCGACGAGGCGCTTCTCCTGCCGGAGGACATGGCGGCCGTATTCGTTGACTGCGCGGACCATGCCCGTGCCGGGGAACGCCTGAGGGTGAAGTTCCCGCGGCCCGATGGCGCCGTGGACCACCACCTGTCGAACGCCGGGTTTGCCGCGGTCAACATCGTCGACAGCAGTTCTGCGGCCGCCTGCGAGATCCTCGCGGGGGTGTTCCTCGACGCCGGCATGCCGATCGACGCGGTCACCGCGACGGCGCTCTATGCCGGGATCGTCACCGACACCGGGCAGTTCCGGTACGGCTCGACCTCTCAGCGGAGCTTCGTCCTGGCGGGCGAGCTCGTCGCGCGCGGCGCCTCGCCCTCGCAGGCGGGCTACGAGCTCTTCGAGCGGGAATCGGCCGGCAAGCTCCGGCTCCTGCAGCAATTCCTGGCTTCGCTCTCCATGGAGCTCGGGGGGCGCGTCTGCATCGGGACGCTGCGTGCCGGGGTCTACGCCGAGACGGGGACGACGGCCGAGGACACCGAGGGCCTCGTGGACTTTGCTCGGTGCGTCGAGGGCGTCGACGTCGGCGTCCTTGTCGAGGAGAAGGCCGACGGGGGATTCAAGGCGAGCCTCAGGGCGAAGGATCCGCTCTGCCGGCTGGACCTCGTGGCCGGGCAATTCGGCGGGGGAGGGCACGCATGCGCCGCGGGCCTTAACCAGAAGGCGGGAGCCAAGGGTTTCCGCGACCTCCTGCTGGCGGCGCTTTCCGAGCGGCTGCGGATCGTGGACGCCGAGCGCGCGAAGGCCAGGTTGAAGTAGGCCATGCTTGGACAACAAATCGAACTCGACGGAGTCCTCCTCGTCGACAAGCCGAGCGAGCACACCTCCCATGACGTGATCGCGCGCCTGCGGGGAAAGCTTCGCACCAAGAAGATCGGCCACGCGGGGACGCTGGACCCGATGGCCACGGGGCTCTTGATCGTGCTCGTCGGAAGGGCGACCCGGGTCTCCCAGTTCATCATCAGCCTCGACAAGGAGTACGAGGGTACGATCGAGCTCGGCAAGACGACCGACTCGCAGGACGCGGACGGGCAGGTGATGGAGACCAGGCCCGTGCCGGCCCTGACCGAGGACGACATCCGGACGGCGGTCAAGGGCTTCCTCGGCGACCAGTACCAGATGCCTCCCATGTTCTCGGCGATCAAGATAGGCGGGGTGCCACTCTACAAGAAGGCGCGCAAGGGGGAGGACGTGGAGCGCGAGCCGAGGTTCATCCGCGTGATGTCCTGGGACGTCCTCGGCTTCGAGTCTCCGCGCATCCGCTTCCGGCTGCGCTGCTCGAAGGGGACCTATGTGAGGACGCTCGCGCACGACCTCGGCACGAAGCTCGGCTGCGGGGCGCACCTGAGCGCCCTCAGGCGCACCGCGACCGACAGGTTCAACGTTTCCCAGGCCCTGACGCTCGAGCAGATCGAGGCGCTCTCGATCCCCGAGATCCAGCGGAAGCTGATCCCGGTCAACGAGGCAGTCCCGAGCGTTGCGCTATGAGCCTTCCCGCCCAATTCGAGGGGCTGGACCGGGTAGCCCTCCCCGCAAGGCCCCTCTTCGTGGCCATTGGGATCTTCGACGGCATGCACCTCGGCCACCGCGCGGTGATCGAGAGCGCGGTCCAGTCGGCCCGGCACAGCGCCGGGGTGTCGGTCATGCTGACCTTCTTCCCTCACCCGAGCGTGCTGTTCAAGCCCGACAGCCCGACGCGGATGATCCTGGACCTTCCCTCCAAGGTGGCGAAGGCGGGCTCGCTTGGCGTCGACGCGGTGGTCGTCCAGCCGTTCACGCGCGACTTCGCGTCGATCTCCGCCGAGGACTTTGTCCCCTTCATCAAGCGGCATCTTCCTCGGCTTTCGGGGATCTATGTCGGCGAGAACTTCCGCTTCGGCAAGGGGCGGCGCGGCGACGTTGCGATGCTGGTGGCGGAGGGCCGCAAACACGGGATCACCGTGTTCAGCGCGCCCCGCGTCAACCTCGACGGGGAGCCCATCAGCAGCACGAGGATCCGTGAGCGGATACTCGGAGGCGACATGAAGGGTGCCGCGGCGCTCCTGGGCTACGCCTACAGCGCGCAGGGCATTGTCGTCCACGGCAAGCACCTGGGACGGCAGATCGGGTTTCCCACGCTGAACCTCGGGTGGTCCCCGGACCTGAGGCCGCTCTACGGCGTCTATGCCGTGCGGGTGAGCGGGGCGAAGTCCTATGGCTGGCTTCCCGCGGTCGCCAACTACGGGCTGAGGCCGACCGTGGAGCAGGCCGAGGAGCCGCGCCTGGAGATCCACCTGTTGGTGGCTTGCCCCTATTCGGCCGGGGACCCGGTCGCGGTGGAATGGGTCCGTTTTCTGCGTCCGGAGAGGAAATTCGGCGGAATTGACGAGTTGCGGGCCCAGATAGCCCGGGACGTGGCCGAGGCGCGCGAGGAATTTTCCTTGCCGTAAACGGCGACAATCCTGCTTAATTTCCAACCCGGTGTTAGCGGACCCTTAGCTCAGTTGGTTAGAGCGTTTCCTTGACATGGAAGAGGTCACTGGTTCGAGCCCAGTAGGGTCCACCATCCGGGCGGCAACGGACAGCGGGCGGTCCCGCTCTTGCGCCATAGCCCCTTAGGAGGGTGTTCACCCCATTGCGGCGAGGCGACTAATCGCTAGATTCTAGACTCGACCCAAGACGAGATCTTCGAGTATGGTGGACCGTCCCTCCAGCTGCTAGCGCGCCTGACCTCACCCCCCGATGAGTCGGCGCGCTTCTCATTTTTCATGGCAAACACAACCCCGTCCAAAGAAGAGCTCGAACACCCGCCGTTTTCGCTCCCACTCTTCATCGTCACGGTAGCCGGTTCCCTCGCTGTCACGTTGGGTGTCCTCAGGCTCGCATTTCCGTCGGTCTGGGAGGCGCAGTTCATGCCACCCCTGTGGAAGGGCGTCGTCGCCTTCCTTGCGGTGAGCCTGGTCAACTGCTTCGTGGAGTACGTCTTCCACCGCTACGTGCTCCACAAGCCGGCGATCCCGCTGCTCAGGAGATTCTACCGCCAGCACACCCTCCACCACGCGCTGACCCGGATTGCTCGCAAGCAGACCCGGGACGGCCGGGGACTCATGTTCATCGAGAACAAGTACCCCATCCTCGAGGAGGAACAGCATGAGGCCTCGTTCTTCCCCTGGTACACGCTCTTTGTGTTCGCGGTCGTCCTTTCGCCGATCCTGGCGCTGCTGCAGTGGGCCCTCCCGGACTTCCCCTGGTTCTTCGCGGGCTTCGCCGCCCTGGCCTCATCCCTCTCGATCTATGAGATCGTGCATGCGATCGAGCACTGGTCTCTCGAGGTGTGGGAACCCCTGATCTCGAGCAAGAGGTGGGGCTTCATCTGGCGGCCGGCCTACAGCTTCCACCTTCGCCATCATGCGGTCATCGACTGCAACGAGTCGATTTCCGGGTTCTTCTGCCTGCCGCTCGCGGACTGGGCCTTGGGCACCTGCCTGATGCCGCGCAGCATCTATTCGGACGGCGAGGAGTGGACGCCCGAGGAATTCGTGAGCCCGAAGCCCGTCTGGTTCATCCGCCTGCTTGACCAGGCCGCCGATAGGTCGGTGCAAAGGCAGAGGGCCGGGGCCGAGTCCCGGGCTAGCGAGGCGGCAAAGGCCGCAAAGGCGACAAAGGGGGAGCAGATTGCGACCTGGGTGACGCACGGACTGGGCCTTGCCGCGAGCGCGCTCGCCTTCGCACTGCTCGTCGTCTCCGCGACCCTCTACGGGGATGCCTGGCACGTCGTCAGCTTCAGCGTCTACGGCCTTACTCTTTTCCTGCTCTATGCGATCTACACGCTTTACTACGCCTGGCGTACCGAGAAGGGGAAGGAATTCTTCCTTAGGCTCGGCAGGGCGGCGGCGTTCCTTCTGATAGCGGGCACCTACACGCCGTTCCTGCTTGTGAGCCTGAGGGGCCCATGGGGATGGGCCCTGTTTGCGATCGTCTGGGGGCTCTGCGGCGCGGGTGCCGTGTTCCAGTTCATCGTGGGCACCCGTTACCGCTTCACCACCACCGTCGCGACGCTGATCATCGGGTGGATGGTGGTCGTCGCGATCAAGCCCCTGGTCGCGGTGCTGCCGCACGGCGGTCTTTGGCTACTCCTCGCGGGAGGCATCTGCTACACGGCAAGCGCCGTCCCCGCCATGATTTCGGGACTGCGCTACCGGGTCGCGGCCACGAATGCCCTCGTCCTTGGCGGGAGCACGTGCCACCTGCTCGCCGTGCTCCTGTTCGTGCTGCCGCAGCACATCTAGTCGTTGTTCCGGGGGTTAGATGCGTTTCAAATCAAACAACTGCATCGCGATTCACCTCAGGAGCCTGGCCAAGGCGGAGCGGTTCTACTCGGATATCCTGGGGTTCAAGCTCAAGAGCAAGAGCCGGACGTGCCTGGAATACGACACCGGCCATTTTCTGCTCTACCTGAACCGGTCGTCGAAATGCCAGCCCCCGACGCCGTCGTTCAGCGTTAAGAGCATCGCCAGGGCCAAGAAGCTCCTAAAGGGGGCGCGGTGCCAGATTCTCGTGGACCGCGGCAGCTCGCTTTACTTCCGGGATCCATTCGGAAACATCTTCGACGTTGTCGAAGACTAGGCGGCCCCGGGCCCGGATTGTGTCGGCCCTGACGCTTGGCTTGGTCAAATTTATAAATGCTTTATTTTAAACGTCTAACGTTCATCTCATTTCTGGCGGCCGTCGCGCTCACCCCCGGCGGGTGCGCGCGCCGCGAGACGGCTGCCGAGGAGGGGATCCGGACCCAGACGCTTCTTCTCGGAAACGCGGCTGAGCCTGCGGACTTGGATCCTAATGTGATCATCGCCTTTACCGACTCGCAGATCGCGTACGCGCTTTTCGAGGGCCTGACGAAACTGGACGGCAAGACATCGCAGCCGGCACCCGCTGCGGCGGACCGCTGGGACGTGTCTCCGGACGGCACGGTCTACACGTTCCACATAAGGCCCGGCGCCCGGTGGTCCAACGGCGACCCGCTGACAGCCGGTGATTTCGCCTATTCGTTCCAGCGGATACTGACGCCTGCCTTCGGGGCTCAATACTCCTACATGCTCTGGGCGATAAAGAACGCCGAGGCCTTCAACTCGGGTGCGATAACGGACTTCGCCCGGGTGGGGGTGAAGGCGCTCGACGACCAGAATCTCCAGGTGACGCTTGAGAGGCCGACGCCGGAGCTGCCTGCGATTGCCTCGCACACGACCTGGCTGCCGGTCCACAAGGCGGTCGTCGAGAAGTTCGGCCGGATGGACGATAAGGGCACCAAGTGGACAAGGCCTGGAAACCTTGTGGGCAACGGTGCCTTCAACCTCTCCGAGTGGATACCCAACGGGCGGATCTCCGTCGTGAAGAACCCGCTCTACTGGGACGCCGCGAAGACCCGGCTGAACAAGGTCGTGTTCTTCCCGTTCGAGAAGTCGGAGACGGAGGACCTCGCGTTCAGGTCGGGGCAGCTCCACGCGACCTATTCCCTGCCGCTGACCAAGGTCGAGGTGTACCGGGCCCACAACCCCGTCGACATCCGGATCGATCCCGTCCTGAGCACCTTCTACCTCTTCATCAACGTGACCCGGCCGCCCTTCGACAACGTGAAGCTCAGGCTGGCGCTTGCGCACGCAGTGGACCGGGAGGCCCTTGCGCGCGACATCGACAAGGGCGTCTACCCCGCGGCCCGCTGCCTGACCCCGCCGAACTGCAACGGCTACACGTCACGCTCGAAGATCACGGATGATTTTGACCTGGCGCGCCGGCTCCTCGCCGAGGCGGGCTATCCCGGCGGCAAGGGCCTCCCGCCGATCGAGGTGCTTAGCTACAACACGGAGGTGTCGCTGCGCATGCTGGAGGCGATCCAGTCCATGTGGCAGAAGGAGCTGGGCGTGCACATCACGATCGCCCAGCTGGAGCAGAAGACCCTGTTCCAGGCCGGCCAGGACAAGAACTATTCGATCTCATTCTCGGGATGGATTGCGGACTATCCCGATCCCTCGTCCTTCCTCGGGACAATGGTCACCGGCGGCGGAAACAACTGGGCCGGGTGGAGCAACAAGGAGTTCGACAGGCTCGTGTCCGAGGCCTCGAACACGGCGGACAACGCCAAGCGCCTGGAGCTCTTCCAGCAGGCCGAGGCGGTCCTGCTGGGTGACGCGCCGCTTATCCCCCTTTTCTTCTCGGATCAGGTCTACGCGATCAGCCCCGCCGTGCGCGGTTGGACGACGACCCTGATCGGGTTCCACGAGTTTCAGCGGATCTGGCTCGAGAAGTGAACGTAGTCTGCGGCTTTGGCTTCCCCGGAAGGATCGCGTTGACAGGGGTGGGGTCGAGGGTAGCTGATCGTCGCATGAGTCGCTTCCTTAGGCCCTTGTGTCTCGCAACCCTTCCGTTCCTCGCATGCCTTGCGGCCCTGCGGGGCGAAGGGGTCGTTGCCAAGCCGGTGACCCCGGGTGCCTCGCCGGAGGCGACGGCGCTCCTGCAGCTCCTCTACGACATTTCGGGCAGGTACACCCTCACCGGCCAGCACAACTATCCCAACACGAAGAGCCGGAACTCGGAGTTTGCCGCCAAGTACATCGGCAAGACGCCCGTCATCTGGGGAACGGACTGGGGCCATGCGAAGGCTGGGGACTCCGACTCCTATCTTGCGCGGCCGGACATTGTTCAGGAGGCGATCCGCCAGCACCGCATGGGGTCCATCGTGGCGCTGTGCTGGCACGCCGTGCCGCCCACCGCGGACGAGCCGATTACGTTCCGCCAGCTTCCCAACAGCGACCCGAAGGCGCTTTCGAGCGTGCAGGGGAAGCTGCTCGACGAGCAGTTCAAGGACCTGCTGACGCCCGGCTCGGCCCTGTACAACCACTGGTGCGCCCAGGTCGACACCATCGCGGTTTTCCTCAAGCAGCTCCAGGACGCGCACGTCCCGGTCCTTTGGAGGCCCTACCATGAGATGAACGGCGACTGGTTCTGGTGGGGCGGGCGCACCGAGGGCCCCTACACGACCGCGGCGCTCTATCGCCAGATGTTCGACCGGCTGGTCAACCACCACCACCTCAACAACTTGGTATGGGTCTGGAGCATGGACCGCCCGAGCAGGCCCGGCATGGAGCACGCGAAGTACTTTCCCGGGGCCGAGTTCGTCGACGTCCTTGCCCTGGACGTCTACGGCAATGACTTTGCCCAGTCCTACTACGACAGCCTCGTCAGCCTCTCGCAGGGAAAGCCG
>Ga0265336_10001182_pt1 | contig 12399 bp, 6 predicted proteins | sample 42119metaG_FD_193583 | JGI IMG/M metagenome (GOLD analysis project Ga0265336, IMG submission 193583) | Rhizosphere microbial communities from Carex aquatilis grown in University of Washington, Seatle, WA, United States - 4-21-19 metaG | ecosystem: Host-associated > Plants > Roots > Rhizosphere >...
CAACGTGCCAGGTCGCCGGTGCGATACAGGCGCGCGCTGCTGTCCGGCGAGTACGGGTCAGGCAGGAAGCGGCTGCGTGTCTGGCCGGAATCGTTGAGATAGCCGAGCCCGACGGCGACGCCGCCGACATAGAGCTCTCCGGCAATCCCGATCGGCACAGGCTGCAGGTGCCGATCGAGGACGTGCAGCCGTACATTGGCGATGGGACGGCCGATCGGCACCGTGCTTGATGCAGACGGTGGCGCGATCATGCGATGGGTCGCCACGTCGTCGGAGCATTCGGTGGCGCCATAGGCATTGATGAGCGGCACCTGCGGGAAGTGCCTGAACCAGTCCTCGCACAGATCCGGCGCCAGGCTCTCGCCGGTCGCGATCAGTGCGCGCAGCTGGCCGAGTGCGCGCGTCGTGGCGGCATCCGGAGCCGGCTGCAGGAAAGCGCGCAATTGGCTCGGGACGATCTCCAGCACCGTCGTGCCCTCGCGCGCCATCTCGTGCACCAGCCGCGCCTGGTCCTGAACATCGTGATCACCGATGATATGGACCTGGGCGCCGACCATCAGCGGCGCGAGACATTGCCAGATTGCGATGACGAAGCTCTGCGGCGAGGTCTGCGCGACCACGTCGCCGGATGACAGGCCAAGATCGGCGATCTTGGACAGGAGATGATTGACCATGCCCCGCTGCGCGATCATCGCCCCCTTTGGTTCGCCGGTGGAGCCTGACGTGTAGATGACGCAGGCGAGCGAGGCGGGCGATCGCGGTGAAGCCGGGACCGCGCGCGTCGTCTCTGGGGGCGTGATGTCGTTGGTCGCGACGTCATCCAGCAGCAGCACGTCGGGCTGCGCCGTGCGCGGCAGGTCGGCGAGTGCGGCTCGTAGAGCCGCGGCGCTCCGCTGCGTGGCGAGGACGATCCGCGCGGCGCTGTGCCGGAGAATTTTCGTCAGCCGGAGTGCCGGCAAGCTGGGATCGAGCGGCAGGAACGCCGCCCCGGTCTGCTGCACGGCGATCAGCGCCGCGACATAGTCGACGCTGCGCTCGGCGAACAGCACGACGATGTCGCCGTCGCTGATTGGCGTGCGTTGCAGCCCGCCTGCAATGGCCTCGGCGCGCTGCGCCAGGCCGGCATAGCTGAGCTTCGTCTCGCCGCAGGAGACGGCCGGAGCTGCAGGTGCGCGCTCGACCTGGCGCGCGAAGCGCGTGAGGACATCGTCTGAGTTTGCCGGCGTCGCCGAGGTGGGGGTCCAGCCCTCGACGAGTTGCCGTTGCTCCGCCGGTGACAGCAAGGGCAGCTCCGAGAATGGCAGATCGGGAGCCGCGATGACCTGCTCCAACAGTGTGCGGAAATGGCCGACCATCCGCTCGATCGTCGTCGCTTCGAACAACTCGCTGCTATATTCGAGCCAGCCGCCCAGCGCTCCGCCATCGTCGATCAGCTCCAACACCAGGTCGGATCGCGCGATGCCCGGGTCGGGATCGATGGCGCGCGCCGACAGGTTCTCGAGCGCGAGCGGCTTCGCCGCCTTCTGCAGGATGAACATCACCCGGAACAGCGGGTTGCGGTCCAGCCTGCGCGGCAGACGCAGCGTGCGCAGGAGCTCCTCGATCGGCAGCTCCTGGTGGCGATAGGCCTCCAGCGTCACGTCGCGGACCCGCTTCAGCACTTCGCGGAAGGTCGGATCGCCGGTCAGATCGGTCCGCAGCACGATCGCGTTGGCGAACATGCCGATCAGCCGTTCGATCTCCAGCTGACTGCGATTGGCGATCAGCGAGCCCACGGCGATGTCATGATGGTCGGTGTAGCGGCAGAGCAGGCATTGAAACGTGCCCAGCAGTGTCATGAACAGGCTGGCATGGTTGGCGCGGCTGAAGCTGCGCAGCCGCTCCGACAGCTTTGCCGGCAAACGAACCGGGATGCGGGCGCCGCGGCCGGTCCACTGCTCGGGCCGCGGCCGGTCGGTTCGCAGCGGCAGTTCCGTCAGGCCCTCCAGCCGGCGGCGCCAATGGCTCAATTGCGCCTCGGCCGCCGGCGTGGCGAGCCACGCGCGCTGCCACTGCACGAAGTGCCGATATTGCTGCGGCAGCTCGTCGAGGCGGCACGGCTTCCCGTGGCAATAGCCATTGTAGAGTCGTTCGAGCTCGTCGAAGAACAGCCGGTGCGACCAACCATCGGTGATCAGATGATGCAGCTTGACCAGGAGGACATGCTGTTGATCACCGAGCTGCAGAAGCTGGATGTGCACCGGCGGGGTGGTCTCGATCTCGAACGGGGACCGCAGCAGGTCGAGCATGTGAGTCCGGACGGCCGCCATCTGCCCGGATTGAGGGACGGCGCGAAGATCGCACCGCTCGATCGAAGGGTGCCGGGGGGTTACCGTCTGCCGTACCTCTCCCTGCTGGTCGGGAAAGATCGAACGCAGCGTCTCGTGGCGGTCGCAGACCGACGCGATGCTGGCGTCGAGCGCACCGATGTCGAGCGGGCCGGTCAGCATGAGTCCCGAGATCACGTGGTATCGGGATGGATCGGGATCGATCGCGGCGAGCAGATGGATGCGCTGCTGCTGGAGCGACAGGGGGCCGCTCTGCTCCGGAGCGCTGGCCGTCTGCAGGCGCTGCGCACCCGCATGGTCTCGCAGCATCTCGACACGTTCAGCGAGCGCGGCCACCGTCGGCGCGTCGAAAATGTCCTTGAACGAGATCTCGGCGTCATAGCGCGCCCGGAGGCGGGCGATCAGCTGGGTGATCGTGAGCGAATCCGCGCCGAGCGCAAAGACGTCCTCATTCACACCGATTTCATTGAGCCCGAGCAGGTCGGCCCACATGCTGGCGAGCTGCCACTCGGTTTCGGAGCGCGCCGGCACCAGCTGTCCGCCGCGATGGATGTGCGAGCGTGGCGCCGCGATCGACAGCTGGCCGGCCAGCTCACCGCGAACAACCCTGCCGTCGGCGTCTTTCGGGAAAGCCGTGACGACGCGGATCAGGCCGGGGACCTTGAACCGCGCCAGCCGCTCGCTGGCGAAGCGCCGGAGCTTCTTGATGTCGATCTTGTGCTGCGGCCTCGCAATAACCGCGGCGGCGACGTCCTCACCGAGCCGCGTATGCGGAATCGGAAACACCACCGCTTCGGCCACGTCGGGGTGGCGCATCAAGGCATTCTCCACCTCCCTCGGCGAGACCTTCTGTCCACCGCGATTGATGATGTCGGCCTTGTTGATGCGGCCGAGCAGGAAGAGATAGCCATCGGAGTCGAGGTAACCGAGATCGCCGGTCCTGAACCAGCCGTCGCGGAACGCTGCGCGTGTCGCGGTCTCGTTCTTGTAGTAGCCGCGGGTGATCGCGGGCCCCTGGAGCACGACCTCGCCGCGTTGCCCGGCCGCGAGCACGCGGCCCTGGTCATCCATGATCGCGATGGCGGCGCCGGCGGGCTTGCCGACCGAGCCGGGCTTGCGCCGTTCGAGGGGATTGGCAGCGATCTGGCTTGCGGCTTCGGTCATGCCATAGGTCTCGATGACGGGAACGCCGAACAGGCTTTCCAGCTCGTCGAGGACGCTGGTGGGCAGCGAAGAGGATGCGGATCGGATCAGCCGCAGGCGGGTCTTGACGGCGTCCTTGCGCCGGTGCGCCGCTGCGATCAACGCGCGGTGGATCGGCGGCACGGCCGTGTACCAACTGGCCTCGAACGCCGCCAGCCAATCCAGGAACGCCGCGGCGTCGAATTCCGGCGGACAGACCACGCTCGATCCCGATGCAAGCGCCGTCAGCAGGCCGGAGATCAGGCCGTGCGCATGCACCAGCGGCTGGACGTTGATCAGCCGGTCGTGCGGCGCGAGCGCCAGAGCAACGCCCGCGCTATAGGCCGAGTGGCAAATGCCGGCCTGTGTCAGAGGCACCAGCTTCGGCTGCGCCGTGCTGCCGGATGTCAGGAGCACGAAGGCGTCGTCCGACGGTTGCGGCATGTCGCAGGTTACGGCCGGCCGCGGCGCCGGGCAGGTGAGATCGAAGGATCCGATCGCCGCGTCGGCGCGGAATGACAGATCGATGACCGGGATCGCCATGGCATAGGCCACGCTGCGGCTGACCGATTCGATCCCCGGACAGGTCAGCAGCGCGGTGATCTCGAGGTCGCTCAGCGCGCGCCGCACTTCGTCCGACGAAAAGCCGGCATGGAGCGGTACGCAGACGGCCCCGCAGGCGACGGCGACCGTCGCCACGGCGGCATCGGCGCCGTTCGGCAACACCACGGCCACGCGATCCCTGGCGCCGAGACCGAACCCGCGCAGCTCGGCGATGATCTCCGTCGTCCGCTGCCACAGGCCGCCATAGGTCAGTGCGATTCGATCGGGCGCCAGAATGGCGAGGCGATCCGGTTGGACCCGTCCGTAATGGGCGAGGGCATCGGCCAGTGAACAGAACTGCGGCTGCACGCCGGACGTCGTGGCGGCCGATGATGTGGCTGGAACGTTCGACATGTCTGTCCCGAGTGATGCAGGCTTTCGCCTGCGCGCCGTCTGATCGTGCGCTTGGTGAAGGATGGCGCGGGCCGAGACCGTCGTGAGGATTGGGAGAGGCTCATGGCGCGCGTCCGGGCGAACAATGAAGGGCCCGATGGAAGCGTCCGGTCAGCCCGGACGCTCGAAATCTGTGGGGTACGCTTGCTACATGAAATGGGCGGACGAAGACGAGTTCGTCTTGCGCTCAATCCATCAGATTACCCCACAAGACGCAAGCGCTTTACGGATGTGTGCAAGCTCGTGGTCGCTTGCGACCACGTCGAGGATCATGGTCGTCACATTCTGCTCGGTGAATTGGCGCAGCCGCGCGCCGATCTCGTCATAGCTGCCGACGAGATAGGGGCAGTCGGCCTCGAAGGTGAGATAAGGCAGCAGCCAATAGCCGTTGTCATGGATGTCGCCGGTCTCGCCCGAATCCCTGAGGCGCCGTTTCCAGACCGAGTCGGTCTGCGCCATGCTGTAGTCGAGCAAAGCGCGCTTGTCGGCATTGTCCCGGAACAGCAGCGTCGCCTCGTGCCGCGCCTGATCACGCGTTGGCCGCGTGAAGATTCCGAGATTCACGCCGGGGGAGGTGATGCCGTGATCGAGGTCGGGCGGCAGCATCTGCATCATCAGGCAGCCGGTGTCCTGCGCCACCCGGTGCGCGGCATCGGACTGTCCCGCGATCAGGAACTCCGGCATCAGTGCGGGCGGCAGAGACGGACGCAGCTGCAGATGTTCGACGCCGTAGAACCGCCCTTTGAACGTCAGGGGCCGTGCGCTGGTCAGAAGCTGCCGGACGACATGCACGAATTCGCCGAGCCGCGCATAGCGGTCGTCGTGGGAGAGCGTCTCGCCGAGGCTTTGCAGGTCGCTCATGGCGGCGCCTGTGATCATGTTCAGAAACACTTTCCGGCCATGAAGAAGCGCCAGCGAGGAGACGAATTTCGCGACGGTGAACGGATGCATGTAGGCCGGATTGACCGCGATCAGCGGCGAGCAGCGTTGGGTGTTCGCCACGATGTGCTGCGCCATGGCCACGGTTCGACCACCGTGTCGTTGCCGGCGAACAGCAGGATGCCTGTCAGCCCGCTGTCATCGCTGAACCGGGCGAGGCGCAGCAGCTGGTCGACATGATCGCGCGGCGGCAGATTGCGCGGGACGGTCGGAAAGATGCGAAGCGTCGTGCTCATCTGCCACCTCACCGAGGCGAATTGTTGGACGGACTCCGGGCGCGCGAATGAACGCCGTCAGGCTTCATCATAGAGCTTCGTTGCTTGCAAGCAGGTTGATGCTGAGCAGCATTCGCAATTGCCGAATCGGGGCGAGCCGTGCTCTCCACCGCCAATGACGAGGCAGGACCGCTCCGGGCCAGGATTGAGGCCATCGACCATGTGAAAGGCGTCCGGCACGTGCCGATGGCGTCACGCCGGACCGCTGTCTGCGCTTGGCCGCCAAAGATGACATCCCGCGACAAAACATGCTACCACGAGATCGGGAAATGTTGCGCGGCGTCAACTCCGAGATGTCGCATCGTTCCGAACCGTCAGCTGACCCTGGCACATCATTCAACCGATCATCGAACCGCTCGACGGCCTCCTGAATTCTGGCGCCATGTTGGATCAAACCAAAGCGCAAGCTGGCGATCAGCCCGCTTCGCGGCACAAGGGCTTCGCCGGCGCCCTGACGAGAGCAGAGGCTCGGCTTGGCTTGAACCGGCGCTGGACGCCGCGGATCATCATCCTGAGCGGCCTCGTGCTGGCGGTTCTGTGCGATGCCTTCGTCGCGCACATGCTCTCCGTCAACTATCGGGAGACGTATCGGACCATCAAGGCCGCGAATGGCGATCTGGCCCGCGCTCTCGAAGAATACATGTTGCGCAACATCCAGGGCGTCGATGTCCTCTTGAGCGGGACGATCAATAATCTGGCGAAGAACCCGGCGCTGCTGACCGCCGGCAACCCGGCCCTGATCGACGAACTGAAGCAGCGGGTCGCGCCATATCCGATCGCGAATGCGATCGTCGTTCTCGACGCCGATGGAAAGCTGCTGGGCGACAGCCTCGGGAATGGCGGCCCGGGCCGGGAGCAGAATTTTGCCGATCGGACGTACTACAAGGCCCAGCGGGATGACCCCGGCCGCGGCCTGTTCATCGACGTGCCGGTGTTCTCCCGCGTTCGCAACAGCCTCGTCCTCGTAGTCAGCCGCGCATTCCTGACGCCGGAGGGGCGTTTCGGCGGCATCGTCTTCGTGCCCATCGACTATGAGAATCTCCGGCAGTTCTTCCTGTCGCTGAACGTCGGCCAGCGCGGCACCGTGACGCTCTACCGTGACGACGGCACGATCCTGCTGCGCACGCCGAATGCCGACGAGTTTGCCGGGCGCGATGTCCGCTCGAACCGCCTGTTCACCTATTATCTGCCACAGGCGCCAAGCGGAAGCTTCGAAGGAAGCGGTATGACGGACGGCACGTCCCGGAGCATCAGCTACCGGCGTGTCGCAGGCATGCCGCTGGTGGTGACGATCGCCCGCGACCCGGTCGAGTTTCTGGCGGGCTGGAAGAACAATGCGCTGTATTACAGCGTCATCGCGGCCGGGCTCAATCTGCTGATCGCGGGGTTCGGCTTCGGCCTGGCGCGGCAATGGCGTTTGCGCGCCACGTCGGAACAGGCATTGCGGGACAATCTGGAGCAGCATCAGCTGGTCACGGAAAACGTGCCGGCCTTGATCGTCCATGTCCTGGAGGATGGCCGCATCCGCTATGCCAACCGGGTCGCACGCGACTGGTATGCCGCGCCGTCCACCGACGCGATCTGCGGCCGCAAGATCGAGGATTTCATCGATCCCTCGCATCTGGACGAGGCGAGAGCGAAGATCGAGGCTGCGCTGGCCGGCCGAACCACGGGCGGCGAGGAGAAGACGACATTTCCCGACGGCCGTGAACGCTGGTGCGAGACCATCCGGGTGCCGGATTGCCGCCAGGATGGCAAGGTGCGCGGCTATTTCGTGCTGTCGGTCGACATCACCGAGCGCAAGCGGATCGAGGACGAGTTGCGTCAGGCGCAGAAGATGGAGGCGATCGGACAGCTCGCCGGAGGCATCGCGCATGACTCCAACAACATGCTGGCGGCGACGCTCGGCAATCTCGATCTTCTGCTCGATACGCTGCCGCCGGCCGAGGTCTCCGCCCGCAGCCTGGCCGAGCGCGCTGCGGAAGCGGCGGAGCGGGTCGCCGATCTCAATCGCCGCCTGCTGGCATTTGCGCGCAAGCAGACGCTGCGGCCCCAGGTCACCGACGTCAACCAGCTGGTCTGCGCGATGACGACGATCCTGCAGCGGACGCTCGGCGAGACCATCGAGATCGAGGTCGCCCAGGACCCGATGCTGTGGCAGTGCCTGATCGATCCGACGCAATTGCAGAACGCGCTGCTCAATCTGGCGCTGAATGCGCGGGATGCGATGGCCGGCCAGGGACGACTGACGATCACGACCGCAAATGCCGTGCTCGATCAGCCGCTCGATGACGGCGACGAGCGCATCGGCCCCGGCGAGTACGTGACCATTGCGGTGGCCGACAGGGGCGCCGGGATGTCGCCCGAGATCGCGCGCCGCGCCTTCGAGCCGTTCTTCACCACCAAGGAGTTCGGCAAGGGCAGCGGACTCGGGCTGTCGATGGTCTATGGCTTCGCCCGGCAGTCGGGCGGCACCGCAGTGATCGCGAGCCAGGTCGGGCAGGGCACACAGGTCACGCTCTACCTGCCGAGCGCCGGGCCAGGAGCGAGCGGGGAGGCGCGCGCCGGCACGACGCGGCTGCCGCGGCCCGACCGCGCCGAGCGGATCCTGGTGGTGGAGGACAATCCGCTGGTCGGCGCGATGGCCTCCACCATGCTATCGTCGATGGGCTACAGTCCGGTCGTCGTCGTCAATGCGGCCGCGGCGATCGCCGAATTGGAGCGGCCGGAGCCGGTCGCGTTGCTGCTGACCGACATCGTCCTGCCGGATGGGGTGACCGGCATCGACCTCGCGCGCCAGGTCCGCCACAGATGGCCGGAACTGCCCATTGTCTTCATGTCCGGTTTCGCGGACCCCTCGCTCGTCCCCGAAGATTTCAGGGCCACGACCAAGCTTCTCGCCAAGCCGTTCCGGCTCGGGCAATTGTCGGAGGCGATCGTGTCGTCCCTGGCGGGCCGGCCGGCCGCTGGCAGAACCGCGACATGAGCCCCGTGCCATGATGGTGTGATCCGCGCAGGTCATGCCATCTCGCTGCGCCGAAGCGTCCGAGTTGGGCCGGTCGTCTCGCCCTCAATCCGACGAGGGGGCAGCCGGGCGCGCCGCAGCCAACGTGGCTAGCGACGAGGCCGCTTCGATCCCACGCTCACTCCACCGCATCCTTCTTCGCGATCCGGTGCAGCTGCTCGAACAGATCCGCCTGCTCGCTGGTGCACAGACACACGCCCTGCGCCGAGTCCGCTTCGCCGGCGTTGAGATAGGCGTGGCCCATGGTGCTGTCGAGGTAGATGCCGTCGCCCTCGTGCAGGATCTCCGGCGCGTAGAACTCGGTGTGCACGGCGATGGTGCCGCGGGTGACCAGGAAGTACTCCTCACCGCTGTGGCGGAGCAGGGGACCGAACTCATCGAGCGTGCGCGCGCGCACCTCGGTGATCATCGGCACCATGCGTTTCCCGATCAGATCGGTGCACTGATAGACGTAAGTGTAGAACCTCGTGTTCACCACCTGGCCCTGGCCGGCGCGGCTGATGCTGCGGCGGGCGGTCACCGGCCGGCCCGGCTCGGGCCGCGGCGCAGCCGGGCTGAACAGCTCGGCGATGTCCATCTGCAGGCCCGAGGTCAGCTGCAGCAGCTTGTCATAGGTCAGCGACATCAGGCCGTTCTCGACCTTGGACAATGTCGACAGCGCCATGCCCGTCTTCTCCGCCACCTGCTTCAGGGTCAGCCCGCGCGCCTGCCGGGCCGCCTTCAGGCAGTGGCCGAGCTGGGAATGGGGGCTTTCGGAGGCGGACTCGCTGACAGCGGTATCGGTCACAGGGGACTCCGGAAAATCCGTTAGCGGATCGCGTTTCTTGGTTGCGCGGCGCGGACGGGTAATCTCGCGCGAAACACCAGGCAATTCAATCAGCTGCCTCGACCGCCAGCGGTCATGCATGAGCAGCGGTGGAACATTGCGTTTTCACATCGTGCATTTGATTTCGTATATGCTAAATAGTTTTCCGAAACGGAAAGAGAAGTCCCTTGGCATCGATTTGCGACAACACCGCCAGCGATCTGATCAAGCTCCTGAAAACAAAGGCGATCTCCCCCGTCGCTTTGCTCGATTCGTGCCTCGAACGGATCGCCGCGGTCAATCCGGCGGTCAATGCGGTCGTGACCCTGGACGAGGCGGGCGCCCGGGCGGAGGCCAAGGCCGCCGAGGCTGAGCTCGTCAGGGGCGAGGACAAGGGGCCGCTGCACGGCCTGCCGGTGCTGATCAAGGACACCCAGGACACCGCCGGGATGCGCTCCACCTATGGCAGCCCGATCCTGGCCGACAATGTACCGGTGGCCGACCAGGCGTCGGTGGCGCGGCTGCGTGCGGCGGGCGCCATCATCTTCGGCAAGACCAACACGCCGGAATGGGCGGCGGGCGGCAACACGCGTAATCCCGTGTTCGGTGCGACCGGCAATCCGTTCGATCCGCTGCGCTCAGCCGCCGGCTCCTCCGGCGGCTCGGCGGCGGCTTTGGCCTGTGGCATGGCGCCGTTGGCCTCGGGCTCCGACACCGGTGGCTCCTTGCGCAATCCGGCCGGCTTCTGTGGCATCGTCGGCATGCGGCCGTCCTACGGGCTCGTCGCCAGCGACAAGCGCGCTCATGGCTGGTCGTGCCTTTCGACCGACGGACCGATGGCGCGCAATGTGGCCGATACGGCGCTGATGCTGTCGGTGATGGCGAGCGACGATACGCGCGATCCGCTTGCCTACACGCTGCCCGGCGAGGCGGTGCGTGGCGCACCCTCGCGCTGGGCCGTGCCGCCGGCCATCGACCTCGGCAGGCTGCGCCTCGCCTTCACCGAGGATTTCAGTTTTGCGCCGACGGAAGCGCTGATCCGCCGCGCCTTTCGCGCGCGGGTGAGGCGCATCGCGCCGCTGTTTGCGGACGCCAGCGAAGCGACACCCGATTGCAGCGGCGCCGACGAGACTTTTGCGGTGCTGCGCGCCTCGCTGTTCCTCACCCAGCATGGCAAGAATTATCGCGAACGGCCTGAGATGCTGGGGCCGAATGTCCGCGCCAATGTCGAGGAGGGGCTGTCCTACAGCCTCGAGGATTTTTCGCGCGCGGTGGCCAACCAGACCCGCATCTACCGCGCCTATCAGAGCTTCTTCGCCGCGCATGATGTGCTGATCAGCCCGACCATCACGCTCAGCCCGCGGCCGTGGTCCGAGCTCTATCCGGCCGAGATCGACGGCGTGCCGACCAGGTCCTACTTCCATTGGCTGGCGCTGGCCTATGCGGTGACGCTCGCCGGCCATCCCGCGCTGAGCCTGCCGCTCGGCCGCGACGAGAACGGCTTGCCGTTCGGTCTGCAGATCGTCGGCCCGCGGGGCGGCGATGCGCTGGTGCTCGGCATTGCCGCGGCCCTGGAACAGGCTTTCGCTGGCGACGCCGAATTGTGCCGGCCGCAGCCGGATCTCGCCGGGCTCGCCGCGCTGCCGCCGCTGGCCCAGGCGCCCGGCTTCATGGCGTGGGATTGAAGCGCGCCGTCATGATCAACACCTTCTGGAGATAGCGATGTCCGATTCACCCTCATGGCCGTTCTCGCTGGTGCGCCGCGCCGGCGGGCTGGTGTTCCTCTCGGGTGAGGTGCCGGTCGCCGATGACGGCACCATCCCGGAAGGGATCGCGGCGCAGACCGACCTGACGTTCAAGCTGATCGGCGAGACGCTCGCCGGCGAGGGCCTGTCGCTCGACGATGTCGTGTCCTGCATGGTGCATCTCGCCGACAAGGCCGATTTCGCGGCGTTCAATGAAGCCTATCGCAAGCATTTCAAGGATCCGCTGCCGGTGCGGACCACGGTGCAGGCGCAGATGATGGCGGACGTGAAGATCGAGATCACGGTCGTCGCGGCGGCGCGAAGCTGACAGCAGGAGTGATGACGATGCGAAGCGCGATCGTTCTCGGAGGTGGCATGGTCGGCGTCGGCACGGCGCTGCATCTGCAGAGCCGTGGCTGGTCGGTCGCCCTGGTCGACCGCAAGGAGCCGGGCCGCGAGACCAGCTATGGCAATGCCGGGATCATCCAGAGCGAGGCCGTCAGGCCCTATGCGATGCCCTATGATCTCGCCGGTGTCCTCGACATCGCGCTGGCACGCACCAACGACGTTCATTATGAGCTGACGGCGCTGCCCTATCACATGCGGCCGCTGCTGCAATATTGGTGGAACTCGTTTCCCGCCCGCCACGAGGTGCTGACACGCACCTATGCGCAGTTGATCGCGCGCGCCGCGCCGGAGCATGAGCCGCTGATCACCGCCGCCGGCGCCGGCAATCTCGTGCGTCGCGACGGCTTTCGCGTGCTGCACCGGAACCAGGCGCAGTTCGACAAGGAAGTGAAGGACGCCGAGGCCGTGGGGACGGCGTTCGGCGTCAAGTTCAAGGTGCTCAGCGCAAGCGAGCTGGCCAAAGCGGAGCCCGGCCTCAACGACAGCGGCATCGGCGGGCTGCATTGGCAGGAGCCGTGGACCGTGTCCGATCCCGGCAGCCTGGTGACGTCCTATGCTGAGCTGTTCGTGCGCCGCGGCGGCAAGCTCGTGCGCGGCGATGCGACCACGCTGGCCCAGCAGGGCAGCGGCTGGAGCGTCATCAGCGATGAGGGGCGGATCGAAGCCGAGGCCGCGGTCGTGCCGCTCGGGCCGTGGT
>Ga0265336_10001184_pt1 | contig 12393 bp, 11 predicted proteins | sample 42119metaG_FD_193583 | JGI IMG/M metagenome (GOLD analysis project Ga0265336, IMG submission 193583) | Rhizosphere microbial communities from Carex aquatilis grown in University of Washington, Seatle, WA, United States - 4-21-19 metaG | ecosystem: Host-associated > Plants > Roots > Rhizosphere...
TGTGCTAGGGCTGTGAAAATGTGGAGAAAGCATCACCAAATTTCACAGCGATCTTGTCAATCAATGCAGATGGAAGTTCACGTCGATCACGATCTGCACCGATACCGGATGTCCTTGATACATGGCCGGCCTAAATTTGTACTGTTTTACTGCTTCCATAGCCTTTTCGTCCAGACCCATGCCAAGATGACGAATAACCCGAATGTTTTGCGGGTTACCTTGTGAATCGACGATGAGCTTGATCGAAACGCTGCCTTGAAAATTTGCTTGGCGAGCTTCTTGTGTGAATTCAGGCTCAACGGAGTGGATGACCTCTGGTGCGGCTACGCCTCCCCCCACGCTCATGAGGCCGCCGCCGTAGCCGCCACCGGAGCCCGAGCCGACTCCACTGCCATGACCTGCACCAATGCCGCCGCCGAGACCCTGACCAAATCCTGAACCGCTGCCTCTTCCCTGCGAAACCAGTACTATATTCGCCGACTGAGAAATACCGAGATGGGGCAGGTTGGTGTCATCTGGAATCCTAATCTGTTCTGAAGGCTCGATTGCCAGCTTCGGCCGATCGATTCTGCTCGGCTGCGGGGGGGTGATCTGGAGTGCTACTATCGTCGGCAGATGCCCTTTGTTCGCCTCTACCACCTCATGCGCACCTCCACCTCCGCCACCTCCCATCGGTTTTGCAACCGGCAACGTTATCGGAGGAATATAAGTCTTAAAGTCCACCTGCGTTACAATCGTGTCCGGCGCTTTTGTGATCACGGTGTGAGCTTTTAGAACCAGCGATAGTATCAATGTGATGATGGCAGCATGGATGAAGAACGAGATCGTGCTCGAAGATTTGTCGCGCTTAAATACGAACGGGTCGATCGCGAATATAGGCCGTGAATCCAACTCCAACAGGGGCAGCTTCTTCGAGGAATTCGAATCCTCATCAGAGGGCCCATCGCGTGAGATCGGTTTGAGAGTCGTCGAAACAAAGTCGCCCATAGAATTTTGCCGGTATCCCGGCATCTCCAATCGTGGTTGACTACTGATTGAATACAAGCGAAAGCTTTCTGATCGCTCGGCTCTTATTCAGACTTGCGAATCTTACATTCTCGAGTTACCAGATGCCCTTATCACTTCCACTAAACTTTTGCGCGACGACAGCCGCTGTGGCAAGCCACGGTAATAAACTGAGCCGAGCACTGTTGTGCAATTCCCGCTTCTGCAATAAACCGGCAAGTTGGGAACCGTAGAGTTTGGCAGATTGCGGCATGATCGGAACACGCAGAAAACCATTGCCGTAATGGACGTCTTTGCCACCAAAGCGTGCTGAAGCTATCACGAACTGCGGCAAATCAAGTCCGTATCCTCGGTACTGAGCCACGTAGTCCGAAACAATTGCAAGATAAGTCGCAACTCCTTCCCATATATCGGCACTACTCGCCGAAGAGCGCAGATCCTCGTAGTCAATATCGCCCGACTCCACCAGCGCTGCACTATCAATGACGTCGCACAACCGAAAATAGAAATGGCGATACATTCGTTGTAGAGTTGAAATCATAAGACGATCCGACGCTGATGGAACCCGAAACTTATAGTCGCCGATTAAAGCGAGCCGGCTGCGCCTTGCCAGACGCGAGGCAAATGCAACCTGTTCACCCGTCTGCCCCAGGCGGCCCATATGAATCTCGACTGCCTCAGGCAGTCCAGGTATAACGAAATTCCATTTTCTTGCCAGACGGTCCCCCCAGCTTCGCTGGGCAACTTGCGCGTCAAAGTGCGCGCTCATAAATTTGACTACGTCCCCCGAATTTGCATCCGTATACAGATCAAGATCGCTGCCAAGATCGGGCCAGTGATCCAGCGATTTAATCACCGTAAGGTCGTACCTGTGATCCGAAAACGTTTCGTAAATGTCCGCCAGGAACTTCAGCGCCGTTCTGATACGCCCGCGCTCAACTGCAAGAGCGTTTTCCGCCCATTCAGTGCGACTCCTATCTTTTGCCTCGCGCACCATGCCAGAGAACACTTCTAACCCACGCACAACCACATGGTTGGAGTTAGCCAATGTAACCAAATTGTCGAAGTCATCCCGGCTGATATTTCTAATCTCCGACATAAATTCTTCCCTCTTGGACGCAGATGCGTTATTGCCATCGAGCGGCGGCAGAAGGAGGCGCGAAAGGATAATCATCGATTTATTGGACTGCGACTGTGCGGCCAGATTCATCATGTTAGGGTGTTCCTTTTTGCAACTAGTGAGCGTTCTGTGGCAGGGAGGATGTGGATACTGTTGACGAGTCATCCGTGGACGAGTGCTTTGCTTGCGGCGCTCCGGAATCCTCCGCCGGCACGCTGTCTCGTGGTGTAAGTTCGATCGGGCCAGTTTGTCGGCGGCGATCCTGACTGTATTTGTCAAGCTCGCGATCTACCTTGTGGTGGCTGTCTGTTGCGACATCAGAGAGGCTTTTGCCCTCGGCTAAACGGTCGGTTGCCAATCCGACGCGGCTGTTCGAATCGCCGGCTTTTCGTGCTTTGCCGTAATAAAACTGTGCCGTCTCCAGATCGCCATCTTTCTCCGCAACAAATCCGCGATTGTTAAGTGAAAACGCACTGACTGGATCGAGCGAGTAGGCATCGAGAAAATCTTGTTTTGCCGCAAGCCAATCGTTTTGGTTTGTCGCGGAAACCCCACGGACTGCAAACATCGCGGCATGCGCCTCCGTAGGGGCCATTTTCATGATCCGCTCCTCCAATAGCCTTCCACTTTCAGCAGCCATATCGCTAACGGATCTTCCTCTCCACGCGCGGTTCAGCGTTACGACAATCAGCTCCGATGAGTGCAAATCAACAGCTGCGCCGTATTCCTTCAACGCATTGCCGTAGTCTTCGATGGCTTCATAGGCTACCCCCAGATTGTTCGTTGTGAAGGGATTGAGTGGGTCAATGGAGAGCGCCTCCTTCAGAAGAGCAACTGCTTCAAAATCCCTGCTGTCTGATAGAAGGGCCATGGCGTCCACATTCATGCGATTCACCCGCATAGGAACGTCTTGAAGACTCCTGAAGGCATAATTCATTGGTTTGCCTTCTAACTGCTTCGCGCTGCTCCGATCGATGTTTGCATTGCAACCTTGTTCCGACGCCAGGGCATAGAACTTGTGAGCCCGGTTTAATTCTCCTTGAACCTCAAAAGTGTATCCCAAGTTATTTAAGGTGAAAGGGTCGGCAGGATCGTAAAGATATGCTTTGTAGAAAAGTGCCTCGGCCTTTTCGAACTGGTGTTTCTTCACAGCATCGACACCTTCACGATTCAAACGCTGCACAGGGGTTAGCTCGCTGCGCTTTGGAATGGTGATTGCCAGACCATCTCGGGCCCAAGCATCAAGAGATCCAGAGCATACGGCGATCGTAATGATTGCAACGATTTTTAGTGGCGTTTTGAACATTGTGCTCTTTTGACCTTTCGATGCGGCCCATGCAGGGTAGCATCAATGATGCAAGCTCATATTGATCCGCAACACCGGACTATGTTACAAGTTCGCAGGCCGCTCAAACTCGCTGGATGCCATCGAACCGCTTGTTTAGCCAAGGTAGCATTGAGTAATTGATGAGGGATGTGCAGAATGGATCATGTCATCGCAGCAATAGTTCTCGTGGGTGTGGCAACTGCCCAAATATCAGGCATAAATGCAATGTCGGGAAAAATTGCGGTACTGCAGTCGGCATCAATATCCGAGGCTACATCGCTTAATTCGACGGCATTGCCGCCCGCGCCCAAAGGGAAGAGCACGATCATGGGCGGCGACATTCAAGATGTAGATTCCGTACATGATCGATTTACGCTGAGAATCTTCGGCCAGCGGCCAGTGAAAATCCTGTTCGACGAACGCACGCAAGTCTATCTTGATGGGAACATGATTCCTTTACGCGATCTGCATGCCCATGGTTACGCGTCAGTCCAGACCGTGTTGGATGGGACAGACTTGTTTGCTCTCAGCATCCATTTATTGTCGCGATCGCCCGAAGGCGAGTACCAGGGGCACGTTCTGAACTACAATCCGGCGACGAGCGAGTTGACCTTGAGTGCCACTCTGTCCCGTCAGTCCCTTAAGTTGTTCGTGCCAATAAGCACACGCGTAGTTCGTGAGGGACAAGACGCATCTTCCTCAGCGCTATCCGGACCGTCAGATCTTGTTAAGGGAGCTCTGATCTCGGTTCAGTTTGAATCCGACAAAAAAGGTCGGGGCGTTGCCAGCCAAATCACGATTTTGGCCACATCAGGATCTGCGTTTGTGTTCAGCGGGAATCTCTCCTCCATTGATCTGCACTCCGGGTTATTGATGTTGGTCGATCCAAGTGACGAAAAGAGCCATGAAATCTTCGTTGATTTCGCTAGATTTCCAATAAGCCAAAATCTTCGTAGTGGGGACTACGTCAGAGTTACGACGATTTTCGACGGCAACCGCTATTTTGCGAGCGCGATTGATGTTAGATAAGGTCAAAACGCAGGCGCCAAACGTATCGGACTGTTCGGTTGCTCAGGTTTGTAATGACCAACCGTGAACGGTTGGGGGTGTGCTGTACCTTCGCCTGCGCTACGCTCAACAAGGCTTGCCTAACTTCATCTCCATTTTCAAAACACTTACCTCCCAATCGGCCATTCAACGAACATCGCGCAGAATGGCCGATCCGAATGCCTGAAACAGTTCGTTCCAACGTCAGGATTATTTACGCAACGCCCTCCGTGCCGCCTCCGGCGCGCTCTCGCTAACCGGGCCCATCTTGGGAAGAGGGTAGCTCCCACAGTCCACTGGATCAATGTCTAGCAGGCAGAGTTGCAGAACCGTGGGGCGGACAAAAGGAGGGCAAAGGGACATTTTCAGTGTTGAACTCCATTGATTACGCGAGGTTTAGAGCGATAATAAATACTCTGCAAAACCTTTATGAGCCGGTCCAATCGCGATTTGGAGCAATATGGGGCAAGGAGAAACGGGAGCCATGGGAAATACGGGAGCGGCGGCAATGTGTTCTCTGTAAGTTACAGATTCTACACGACTAATACGAGTTCGAATCCCACTCTTTCCGTCAATTTATATTGTTGATACTAAACAGCTTATAAACCATAAATTCCTTTGTGGATAATGATTCTGGCAGGTTGCACTCTCTCTGTCAGAATTCCACCAGTTTTTATAGGCTTCCTAAGTGAGATTGTTAGGTTCAGGTACCGTCTATTACCCTGGGAAGGCCAAAATCGGATAGGAGCCGAGTGGCCGGTGATACGTTCGGAACCCGGAATCTGCCTCTCAGAGGCTCGATTGCGCCTCTGAGATTGTGTGTGAATCCAGAATTTCTCTCGGATGAATAGGTTTTGGAGGCAATCCGGCTGCAAACAATCAGGAGGACACATATACAAAAGAGCTTATGCACCTCTCCGCTATAAGACTCCAGTACAGAGTCAGATCAGAGACTACTCCGTCGTCCGGAGATCAGATTGATAACCAAAACGATCAACGCTACAACCAGGAGAAGGTGAATCAAGCCGCCGGCGATATGGAAGCTGAATCCCAGCAACCACAGAACAAGAACGATCACAAATATTGTCCAAAGCATAGTTACTCCTTTGATGTGTTGCGGGCGCATGAGAGCCGCGACTTACAGGCGCCCGCAAAGGTTCATCTACGACTGTTATTTGGAGGCGACTGCTTGCGCTTTCGCAGTTCTTACTGCATCGAGAAAAGCGGTTGCGGAGGCCGGCACGGCAATTTCGCCGGTCAGAATCCGGCGTGTGGAAATTTCATGGCCATAGATAGCCTCTGTGGAATCATCGTCGCGGCGAATTGAAGCGCCTGTCAGCGTGAGCCCGGCAAATGCACCTTTGGCGCGCGAGTAAGTGAGAATCTCGGTATTCAGCTTCCAATCGGTATCGGCGGAAGCGTGGCGTCCCACCGGTCCGGCTGCAGCGGAAGCATCCCCACCCAGCTGAAAATTGCTGTTGATCAGATGCTGCATACCTTTGTCGTCCTGAATAATCATGACCAGATCGACACCTTCAACGCCGATCTGCAATCCCCAGCTGCCGCCGGTGATAGCAAAGAACGCCGGTGCGGACCAGCCCTTTTCCGTGCGGCAAGTGGCCACGCCCCGGCCATTTTCCGCGCCAAAGACAAAGCCGCCCTTAATCATATGCGGCACAACAGCCACGCACTTGGCGTGCTCCAGCACTTCCTCGGGAATACCTCTATCCGGCGCGGCCATGACTTCGTGCAGCACCGCTGCGGCGTGATCCAAACGTTCAATTGTTGCTTCACGGCCGGTTCCAGCCCAGCCAATGCTCGTCATACCGAGTACTGCCACCAACGTCACTAGTTTCTTCATGCATCTCACCTTTTCTACCCATGCGCAGCGTCACTTGCTTTACGCGCACTTGAGGCGCACAAGGTAATTTCCACACTAGAGGCATAGCAGGGCAGCGTCTGAGCAAGATCGCACAGCCGATGAAGAATGCGGACAGATGTATTGTGCAAATCTCCGGTGGTCCAAACTGCTCAGACCATGATGATATTGGCCACTAATCTAAAAGTATTAAGACAGACCAATTAACCTTTAACAGCTGAATCCACGGAGGTGGGCCATTGAATCAAGATCGAGTGAAGGGCATGATAGACGAAGTTGCAGGAAGCGCTAAGCGCAAGGCAGGCGAACTGACGGACAATCCAAAACTCCAAGTTGAAGGCATGGTTCAGCAGGCGAAGGGCAAGGTCGAGAATGCTTGGGGCAAGACAAAAGATGCGGTCCATGATGCCATTGAGGATACGGAACTGCACCTTGATGCGCATGTGAAGCTTGGTTTGCAGAGCTCGACAGCGAATGCTGACAGCAAAAAGCGTAAGTAGGTATTTTGCCGCGTAATGCCCCTGACAGACATTTAACTTCGATGTCGCCATCCCAATGGATTCGATCTCTATTGAGATCGCTCGGCCCCGGAGTGATCACCGGAGCTGCGGACGATGATCCTTCCGGCATCGCTGCTTACTCCGTTGCCGGCGCGCTGCTTGGAACCAGGCTGCTTTGGACCGCTCTTATCACATGGCCGCTAATGGCCGCGGTTCAAATGATGTGTGCTCGCATCGGCAAGGTTACGGGGCAAGGGCTGGCCGGAAACTTCAAACAACGATTTCCGCGATGGCTTTTGCTTACTTTTGTTATCGCCCTTTTGGCAGCAAACACAATTAACATAGCCGCTGATCTTGCAGGCATGGCGGATGCGTCTGCGATGCTGTCGGGGATCAATTCACACTGGTTTGTGATTATTTTTGCGGTCCTTATTTCGTGGGCAACAGTCCGGCTGCAGTATCGTCAAATCGCGAATGTGCTCAAGTGGCTGGTCCTTGTACTTTTCGCATATCCCATCACTGCCTTTGTTGTTGGAGCAAACTGGGGGCAGGTGATGCGCGATACACTTGTGCCGTCGATGCCACGTAGCAGAGATGAATGGGCAATGCTGGTTGCCATCCTCGGCACCACGATTAGCCCATATCTGTTTTTCTGGCAGGCGAGTGAAGAGGTTGAAGAGGAGAAATCGGCAGGCCAGAGCACACTGGCTCAACGCAAAGGAGCTACACAAGCCGAGCTTGCTCTGAGAAACATCGACGTGGGAGTGGGCGCCTTTTTCTCAAACATGGTCATGTTCTTTATCATCCTCACCACCGCCATCACCCTTAACCGACACGGCATCACGCAAATCCAAACCTCTCGCCAGGCTGCCGAAGCATTGCGACCTTTTGCCGGCAACTTTGCGGCATCCTTATTCACGTTAGGAATTGTCGGCGTTGGGTTTCTCGCTATCCCTACGCTGGCAGGATCGGCGGCATACGCCTTTGCGGAAACTCTAGGATGGCGACAGGGGCTGAACAAGAAACTAAAACAGGCGCGCTGGTTTTACGCTCTCATTCTGGTTTCAACCGCAGCGGGCGTCGCGCTGGACTTTATCGGCATTAACCCAGTAAAGGCGCTTTTCTGGACAGCTGTCATCAACGGATTGCTGGCGCCCTTTCTTCTAATTGCAATCTTGATTGTTGCGGCAGACAAAAGGCTGATGCAAGGGCAGCCGAGCTCACGCCTGGGATGGATTGTCGTTGCGGCTGCTACATTAGCCATGTTTGCAGCGGGTGTAGCTATGTTTGTTGTGTAACTCGCAAGAACAGGAAATGCAAAGGATTCCTCTCAAGAGGCACTAGTTACTTCGTTCTGTGCAGCGATGTTCTCTGCGGCATCGATTTTGCGCAGACCGCGAACTTTCCAGATTCCAAAACATACACCAGCCACCAGCAGAACCATAAACACGCAAAGCAGCGGTGCGGACCACTTCTGGAGGCTTCCTGACCACAAGCGAACGATCCCGCGCCCGTAAGTCACGCCGAGCCATGCGATGAATGAGTAACGCAAACTGCGCGCCGCACCAAAGACCGCGAGGAAACGCCTGCGCGAAACACCCAGCGCTCCAGAGGCGAGCGCAAATGGCAGTAATGGAATTGGCGGAGGAAGCAAGGCGGGAAGAAAGACTGCGAGGATTCGGTGACGCTCCACCCATTCGACAATTGGCCCAAGAAGGCGGGCTGGTACGTAGTGCCGCAGCGCAGCTTCACCGCCTCTGCGGCCAATGTGCCATGTCGTGTATCCGCCCAGGATGCTGCCAGCGATTGCACAGGGAGCAAGCAGCCAGGGATCTCGATTGTGCGCCACAAGCCACAGAAGCAGGAGGTCAGTGCTGCCGGGCAATGGCAGAGGAACCACCGAGGAATCTACTACTGCAACGGAGAAGAGTCCAAAAGCGCCCAGGTGTGTGAGCCAGTGCGGGGCCAGCGAGTGGTCCACGCGCAGCAATAGTGTTTGTGCCGGGTTTTGAAAGTACACGCTCATACAGGCCTTTTGCTAGACTCTCGTTTGAATGTTGAAGTTTCTGAACAAAAAGCCGTTCCTTATCGAGCCGGTGATGACTTGGATTTCTCGTTTCCTCCAACCCGTGACATTGCTCTGCTCGCAGCCGATGACTTATTACGCATTCACATCATGGAATGCGAACCAGTAGTATCGCCGCCAGCAAAACATGCAACGAACCGGCCGCACCGCAAACATTCTGAGCAAACTATCCAGTGATCGCAACTCGGCCTGTTTAAATTTGATTGAATTGCAGCGCGGGCATTTTCGCTGTAATAAAAGCGAATGCGGCAGCCAATCGGGCCACGTCCAGGTTGTACCACTCATTTTTCTCCATCTCTTACGGCTCAACTGTTGTACAAACTAAGGGTGCGTCTCTCCGGTGTGCCCGAATTCGTATCCAGCCATTCCAGAATCGCGCGAATGCTGCCCGTGGCCAACGCTATGCTAGAATCGGCAGCGCCATAGTACAGATTGATAGTGTCTCCATCAGCGCCTATGGTCTGGCCGCAAGGGAACACAACATCCTTGACATCTCCGCCGCGTTCATAGTTTGCTTCCGGACCAAACACCCAGGAATCTCCGCGCTGCAAGCAGACATCCGGCCTTTCCAAGTCGAAGAGCGCTAGGCCCAGGCGATATATACTTCCCGATGCAGTTTGCCGGACTCCGTGATAGATCATCAACCAGCCCTTGGCTGTTTCGATCGGCGGAGAACACAATCCAATCTTGTTCGCGTCCCACCACCCACCGCGCCGTGCTTCAAGAATGATCTTGTGGCTTCCCCAATGCTTCAAATCTGGCGAATAGGAAATCCACATATGGGCGCCCAGAGCTGTCATTGGGCGGTGAATCAGAGCCCAACGGCCGCCAATCCTCCGAGGCAACAGCGCCGCATCCTTATCTTCCGGTGGCATGATTACGCCGAATCGCTCAAAGTTCTTGAAATCCTTTGTGAGCGCCAAAGAAACTCCAGGACCGCCTCGAGCAAAAGATGTGTATGCCACCGCGTATTGCTCGAGTTCAGGAACATAGGTAATGCGCGGATCTTCGATGCCCCATATCTCCTCCGGATAGTCGCGAGAGTTTGCCGGCAACGTCGGTTCAGAATCAATCCGCCATCCGTCAATACCGTTGGCGGAACGAGCAGCACACAAGTGCGAGAGGCCTCGCCGATCTTCTACCCGACACAGCAGCAAAGTATCCCCATCGGGCAAACTTACTGCGGCTGCGTTGAAGACGCTGTTGATTGGATAGGGCCAATGGCTCTGCGTAAGAAGAGGATTCTCTGCATAGCGCGTGAACAAAGGAAGCCCTGTCTGCGTCTCCACATGAGCTTCAGGGACGAGAGGATCAGTCGATACAACCGTGGAATCAGTCGAATTCAAGAGGGTGTGCTCATTTCCTGTTGCTGTTCGTGTGAGTCTGTCATCTTTGCTTCGTGCATTTCGAGCAAGGACATTAGAAACGAGAGCGTAGATTCAGCTCCCTGGTTTTCGTTCACGCGATCTGGATGAAGCCCATCTCTGCATCCGCCTGTGATTGCATCATACAGTGGAACGCGGAGATCGTTATTTCCGAGAAACCAGCCAAAGACCCTGCGAGCTTCTTCAAGCCATTGGCTTTCTTCTGTAAGCCTATATACCTCAAGGCAGGCAGAGACTGTTGCGCATGCCTCCACCGGCTGTTGATCGAAACGCGCCTTTTCATTTCCTTCGATGAAGAATCCGCTGGAACCAATCGGAACGAATATTTCTTTATCGTCGCGATGTTGCTCGGCGACCAGCCACTTCAGAGAGTCCATACCCGCTTCAATCATCCTATGATTGTTACTGCGCCATCCTGCGAGGATGAGCGCCTGCGACAACCTAGCGTTCGAGTAGGAAAGGCTTTTCTCAAACCATCGCCATGTTTCAGAATGACTGCGCTCATAGATATCAAGAAGATGGTTGGCCAACGTATTGCGCGCGTTTTGAATGGCTCTATCCCCCGGGAACCAGTCCAAATAGGCTTGCATTCCCAGAACGCTATACGCCCATGCACGCGGAGAAGTAAAAGCAAGCGTTGCAGGGACTGCGGCTTCAAAAAGCCTCCCAGCCGCGCCTCTCAATCCTGCATTCCGCGAATGGCCGAGCACGTTTCCAAGGGACCACAATGCACGCCCATGGCTGTCATCTGACCCAACTTTTTCCAGCCACCTGCGGTCGTACCCCAGAAAGTTTCTGAACCTTCCCGTGTCGGCATTAAAAGCTAGCCAAAGAAAGGACAGGTAGCGATGCGAGAAGCTCGAATACTCTCGCCGGTCCGCGTACGCCAAGTCTTCATCCAGATGAATTGACACGATCAGTGCACGTGCGTTGTCGTCGGTTGTATAACCTTCGCTCGTGTTTGGCACCGTGAAGATCGCATGTTGCAAGATACCAGTATCATCCGTCATCGTCTGCATTTGACCGGTATTCAGCGATGGCAATCCTTCCACCATAATTCCTTCCGTTACAGAGTCAATCACTTGTTGGGATGCCCTCGGCTGCAATGAACGCTCAAATCGCGCACGCTGAAAACTTTTCATATAGGCTCGCGCCGTATTTGACCAGATCGTTCCGCGTGAGTACAGATAGGCGCGCTTCCGCATTGCGTGGCGCTCCGCGTCGTTTGCCAGTAGCGCCAGAACTGCTTCCGCGATTGCAGTGGAATTCTCGAATGGAACAATCACGCCCCTGTTCTCCGCAAGCAATTCCTTGGCGTGCCAGTATGGCGTTGAAATGATCGCTTTTCCTGCTCCAAGTGCAATCGCGAGAGTGCCAGAGACAACCTGTGCCTCTTGTTGATAAGGCGTAACGTAAATGTCAGCCGCGCCAACAAACTCTGTAAGCTCCTCGGTGCTTACAAAGCGATTGTTGAGAATCAAGTGATCGGCAACGCCAAGCTCTACAGCAAGAGCTTGCAGACTTTCGCGATAACGCTCGCCTTCGCGTCGACGGATGTGCGGGTGGGTCACTCCGGAAACGATGTAGACCACGTCGGGATGGCTGGCCAAGATCGTGGGCAGCGCACGAATGACATTTTCAATCCCTTTGTTGGGAGACAGAAGCCCGAATGTGAGCAGAACGAACTTGCCTTCCGTCCCGAACTTATCCTTGAAGTAGTTGGGGTCCATGAACGGCAAATCTGGAACGCCATGCGGAATCACATCAATCTTGCCGCTCGGAACCACGTACACTTCGCGCAGCATCCGGGCCGCCAATTCGCTCATCACAACTATGCGATCTGAAAGTTGTGCAATCTCTTCGAGCACCATCCGCTGGTTCACATCCGGATCGCGCAGCACCGTATGCAGAGTTGTCACGAGCGGCATCTTCAACTTGCGCAGCAAGGTGAGAATGTGACTACCTGCGCTACCCCCGTAAATTCCATATTCGTGCTGCAAACAGACAAGATCGTTGCCGTTGAAGTTGAGGAAATCCGCGGCAC
>Ga0265336_10001187_pt1 | contig 12381 bp, 9 predicted proteins | sample 42119metaG_FD_193583 | JGI IMG/M metagenome (GOLD analysis project Ga0265336, IMG submission 193583) | Rhizosphere microbial communities from Carex aquatilis grown in University of Washington, Seatle, WA, United States - 4-21-19 metaG | ecosystem: Host-associated > Plants > Roots > Rhizosphere >...
GCTGCTGGCCCAGATTTCGTCAATTGCCGTGCCGTTTGGCGCGTTGTATTGGAACCAAACGCTGGTCAGGTTGCCGGAGGCGTCGAGCCCGATTGTGCCTTCATACGCGCTGCTGGCAAGAGTGGCCTGCGTGGACCACGATCCTGCAGAAGCAGATATGGCCGTACCCAAGAGCACGGCCATTGTAAGACTCATAATGTTCGTGATTTTCATGGCATCTCCTTTGGGGGAGCAAGCACGCAATTCGCATTGCGCTGCTTGCCGGTTTGGATTTCATGATGCGAGCGTCAAAATACGCTTGCGAGGACGAGTGAACAAGACTCAATCCCCGCACCTATTGAACGAGTGGATTGCAACCCCTGAAGTTGCTTTTCTGCAAATTAAATGTAAGTTCTTGTAAACTAATGTCACCAGAAACTGAACCCAGAGATCCACATCACATCCGAGACCAAGCGACGTACTTTCTCGCCAGCCTAACGCCACAGCTCCTCTGCGGGTACACTAGAGAGAGGACCCTTCCCGCCTGGACGCATTTTGCAGCCGCTCATCGATAATCTGAATCCTGAACAACGCGCCGCCGTCGAGACGACCGACGGGCCGTTGCTGATTCTGGCTGGCGCTGGTTCAGGCAAGACACGCGTCATTACCAGCCGCATTGCATGGCTGATCCGCGAAAAAGGCATTGCGCCGGATTCGATTTTGGCCGTTACCTTTACCAACAAGGCCGCCAAAGAGATGGGCGAGCGCGTGGACCGGCTGCTGGATCACTCGTCGCTGGCCAAACCGCTGCTGTGCACTTTTCACTCGCTCTGCGTGCGGCTGCTGAGGCGCGACATTGAGGCGCTGAGAGTCAACGGCGAAGGGCTGACCCGCTCGTTTGCCATCTACGACGAGAACGATCAGCAATCCATCGTCAAGCAGATCATGAAGCGCATGGGATTGGACACCAAGCAGTTGACGCCGCGTGTCGTGCTGGGAAAAATCAGTTGGGCCAAGAACCATATGGTCGATCCGCAAGAGTATTACCTCAGCTCGAAAGACCCCAACAGCGAGCGGATTGCGCATATCTTTCAGGGTTATAAAGCTGAGCTGCGCAAATGCAACGCGCTGGATTTTGACGACCTGTTGCTGGAGGCTGTGCGGCTGCTGAAGGTTTCTGAGGAGGCGCGCACGCGCTATCAGAATCGCTATCGCTATCTGCTTGTGGACGAGTATCAGGACACCAATCGCCCGCAGTATGAACTGATGAAGATGCTGGCTGGCGAGCGCAAAAATGTCTGCGCGGTGGGCGACGAAGACCAGAGCATTTACTCATGGCGCGGCGCGGATATTCGCAACATTCTGGAGTTTGAAAAAGATTTTCCCAACGCGAGGATTGTCAGGCTGGAGCAGAACTACCGCTCCACGCAGGTGATTCTGGAGGCTGCTGGCGCGGTGGTCGCCAACAACCTGCAACGCAAAGGCAAAAAGCTTTGGACCGACCGGCAGGGCGGCAGCCTGATTGGCTTTTACGAGGCTCCCGACGGCGAAAACGAGGCGCTGTTTATTGCCGACAAAATCCAGAAATTTTTGCGCGAATCCAGCGCGGACGACGCTGGCGGGCAGCATTGCGCCGTACTCTACCGGACCAACGCGCAATCGCGGCTCGTGGAAGAGGCGCTGCGGCGTTACAACATTCACTACACAATGGTGGGCGGATTCAGTTTTTACGAGCGCGCCGAGATCAAGGATCTGCTCTGCTATCTGCGCCTGGTGCGCAATCCGCACGATTCGATGGCATTGCAGCGGGTGATCAACACACCGACACGCGGCATTGGCAAAACGACATTGGAAACGCTGGAACGGCTGGCGCTGGAGACTGGTTCTTCTACTTGGGATGCGGTTGGCGCAGCGATCAAAAACCGGCTGATTCCGGCACGCGCACTGATGGCGATTGAGAGTTTCCGGCAACTGATTCTGGATGCGCAGGCGATGATGGACCCGGATTTTGCCGGCAAGCTGTCAGCCGATGTGGCAGCCGCAGCGGAGACCAGTGACGCGGATACAGACTTCGGGTTCGGGGCGGCAGAGGCCGACTCGGCCAGCGCGGAATCCGCAACCAACTTTGATTTTGGCGGTAACGAGAACCAGCTTCAATTGCTTGATGCCGCCAGTTTTTCGCCATTTGCCGCTGCCTCCAAGCGACCGTTTCTGATCATGCCGAAGCAGGCCGCGGAAACTCCATTGAAGAATGTGATTTCGAATCCGCCCGACCATGATGTTGAGACAGATGCGGAAGAAGCTGCCGCTGACGAGAAGGGAAGCGACGATGCTTTTCGCAAGCCCGGAGACGCGGCCACTTTGCCGGAGCTGATCCGTTTTCTGATCGATCGCACCGGCTACATCAAAGCTCTGGAGACCGAGGGTTCGCCAGAGGCATTCAGCCGCATTGAAAACCTGAAGGAACTGGCCAACGCCGCCCACGACGCCGAGGTGCGCGGCGAAACGCTGGAGGAGTTTCTCGACCATGCGGCGCTGGCTTCGGACACAGATCAATTTGATCCTGAGTCGCGCGTCACACTGATGACGCTGCACGCCGCCAAAGGGTTGGAGTTTCCGCTGGTCTTTCTTGCGGGACTTGAAGAAGGCTTGTTTCCGCACTCGCGCACGCTGAATAATCCGGATGAAATGGAAGAGGAGCGCCGCCTCTGCTACGTAGGCATGACTCGAGCCATGAATACGCTGATTCTGAGCCGCGCGCATTATCGCCGCCGTTATGGCAACGACGCGCCGGAAGTCAGCATGCCTTCGCGCTTTCTGGAAGAGGTTCCCACTCAGTTGATGGAAAGCCTCGGCGGTCAGGCGTTGGGCCAATCAACATCATGGGCTACTCCCGGCTATCCGAAAAGCTACGGATCGCGCATCGGAACGGGACGCAATGCGGCAGGATCGAACGACTTCGGCGATCGCCACTTCAACTACGAGGACGAAAGCCAGGAGGCACCGCGCTCACCCGCTCATTCGAGCGCGAAGAGCTCTTCTTCCAAGCCTTTTGTTGCCTCGTGGATGACTCCCAAGGCTCCTTCAACAAGTCACGAATCTAAACTAAAAGAAAAGAGCGCAGAAATGCCAGAAACACCCGATTCGATTGATAACATCGCCCGTTTTTTTGGCGGACAAGGGGGGCACGGGAAACCCGGCTCGCTGCTGCGTGTCGCATCGTCTCCGGCCATGGAGCAGAAAGCTTCCGGCGGCGCAGTCAATCTGAAAAAAGGCCAGCGCGTACGCCACGCCAAGTACGGCGAAGGCACCATCCTGATGCGCGAAGGCGACGGCGAAGACGCCAAGCTTACCGTGCTTTTCAGCCGCCACGGCATGAAAAAGCTGATGGAAAAGTTTGCGAATTTGCAGAAGATGTAAGCTTTCTCATTGTTCCGCACGATGGAATTCTCCGCCGCTCTGACCATCGCACCCCTCCCTTGCGCTACCATAAAGAAAAGACTGAGGCCGTATATGTTTGTGGTGGTTTGGCAGTTTGAGATTGCAGAAGAAAAAATTACTGGCTTTGAGGCTGCCTATTCGCCCGAAGGCGCCTGGGCGCAATTGTTTCGCCGCTCACCCGAGTACCGTGGCACTGAGCTGTTGCGCGACGCCTACATCTCCGGCACTTACCTGACGATTGATTGCTGGGTGAGCGAAGAGGCCTTCCGCGCTTTTCGCAAAGAGCACGACCAGGAGTACGAAAACCTGGACCGCGCCTGCGACTCACTGACCAGCCGCGAGACCCGCATCGGCGTTTACACGGTTTGAGCGCGGCGCGGCCTCCGCGTTGGTCTACCATCAAAGCAGCCCATGCCCGTTAAACCCAAGCTCGGACAAAACTTCCTCATCGACTCGGAGGCCATTCAGCGCATTGCGGCCTCGATTGGCGATCTCAGTGGCCGCACGGTCGTTGAGATCGGCCCCGGACGCGGAGCTATCACCGCTGCGCTGGCCGCTCGCGCCGCTCATCTCGTAGCTGTCGAGTTGGACCCATTGCTGGCCGCTGCCTTGAGGGTCAATTTTCTGTTGGATGATCCAGGCCACGTCACAGTGGTCGAGCAGGACGTATTGCAATTCGACATAGCGGCAGCTTCGGCGGCGGCGGGCGAACGTCTGCTGGTGGTGGGGAACTTGCCCTACGGCATTACATCGCAGATTCTGCTCAAGCTGGCCGCCAGCCACGCATCGCTCGACCGCGCAGTGCTGATGGTGCAGCGCGAGGTGGCCGACCGCGTGGTCGCCCAGCCCGGTTCGCGCGACTACGGCCTGCTCTCCGTCACCGTACAGATGCATGGGCCGGCTCAGCGCCTCTTTACGCTGCCGCCCAACTCCTTCTCGCCGCCGCCTGATGTGCACTCGACTGTTTTTCGCTGGCGATTTGCTCCGCGCTTTGATGAGCTTGGCGTTGCAGAGGCCACATTCCTACCGTTTGTCCGCATGTGTTTTGCGCAGAAGCGCAAGACGCTGGCCAACAACCTGCGCGCGGCCGGAATTTCTCCCGCCGCCGTGACAGACGCGCTGAGCAAGGCCGGTATCGATCCCCAGGCTCGCGCCGAAGCTCTCACTATTGAGAACTTCGGCGCGCTCTGGCACTGCCTGGAAGACAAACGTTAACGCACAGCGAGTGAGTATCCCGTGCCAGACTTGGGCTGGTCGTAGACGCCGTAGTCGCAACTGAAGACCGTCCAGACTGTTGAACCAGTGGCATCGGCGGCATCCGTTGTCGAGGTCCAATAATATTGGTAGCCCACAAAGTTGGTGAAGATTGGCAGCCGGAATGTGGTGCCATCCCAGTTCTTGTAGGTTGCGTTAAAAAAGTCGCCCATATTGTTTTCATTCCTGTCAGACAAGCTTTGCATCTCATTCCGATTGGGCATTCTCCAGCTTCCGGCGGTAGAGCCGTCCGTCAGCCCACATTGCCCGCTGGCCAGAGCGCCGATGAATGAGAGAGCGGCAGACCAACTCAGATCGATGCAATCGGCCTTCTTCAACCAGGTGAGTCCAGTCACAGTGTCAACGATGGTTCCGTTTCCTTTGTCTACCCAACGCTCAAAGGTTGGTTGAACGCCGGCCTGGATGCGGCCATCGTCTCCTGCGAGATACGTGGCGAATTGCCCGGTTGCTTGCAGTTTAATAGTGCCGTTGCTCGTCCCTTTGACCGCCCAAACCGCATTGGTCGAGGTTGTCTTTACGTTAATGTTATTAATGCTGTCATTCATAAAGCGTCCGTCGCTCATGCGGATGGTCCACGCTTGTGGTGATCCTGCCTGGCCGCCGAAGTAACTGGTCGATGTCCAGTAGATTCCGTTCGAGACATTCGTAAATATGCCAGCCGTCAGAGCCGGACCACTGGTCGTAACATCAATCACGCTTTCCAGCTCGTTTATGTTGGGCATTCGCCAATCGCCGGCTTTTGATCCATCGGTCAAGCCGCAAGTGCCGCTGGCTAACTGATTTGCTTCCGTCAACGCCGCGGCAAAGTGCGCAGGAGCAAGGCATCCGGCATCCTTCAGCCATACAAGTCCGGTGAGGTTGTCCGTTACGGTTCCGTCCGCGTGGCTGGCAAAGCGAGTTGCGGGCCACACGACGCCTTTTTTAAGATCGCCGTCATCGCCGCTGATATAACTTGTGGTTTGTCCGGTAGCCGGAATAGTTACCAGAGGATTGGTGCCATCATAGGCTGTGAAGTTAGCTCCGGACAGAGAGGTGTTAGGCAAGGAGTTATATTGAATTACTGTCAGGTAGATCGCAATATCCGTCACGCCATTCCCCTGAAAATTGCCTGTGTGATCGAACCGTATAACCGAAGCGCCGCTGCCCACTGAGGGATAAAATCCATAACCCGCCTTGGTTGCCCATACCTGATAAACCGCCGTCGAATTGCCCGAGGCTGAGAGGCCAGAGAAGCTGTAGTTGCCACTCGCGTCAGTGGTCGTGGTCCCTTCGACCGTGTTTGTATTGGTAAGCCAGAGAGTCATGGTGACGCCGGCCAGTGGATTGCCCTTGAATTGGACCGTGCCGGAGAAAGTGTTGGTGGGTGGCGGCTGGGATGGATTGGTGTTGCCATTTGCGTTTACGCTGCCCCCGCCGCCGCAGGCGCTGAGAACACTGAGGCTGGCCATTGCCAGAAAAAGCCTGAATTTGCTCATCATGATTTCGTCCTCGCATTGGCCATGAAGGCCCACGCAATCCCGCAGATTGCTCCTGAAATGAGGACTGCCGAGAGGCGTATGAGAGGTATATCGGTATTTTTTAATTACAAGCTGAGAGGACAATGACGAAAGCCAACGCGAAAGTAATTGATTTGCATCCGGCTTATCGTTTTCCGCCTTGCGCCTCCACCGTCTGCGCGGTGTGGATGTGGCAGATAGCGACGGCAAGCGCGTCGGCTGCGTCGGCAGGCTGCGGTACTTCTGTCAGTTCCAGCAGGCGCGCCACCATAAACTGAACTTGTTCTTTTTTTGCCAGCCCGTAGCCCACCACGCTGGACTTGATCTTCAGCGGCGCATATTCGGCCACCGGAAGCCCCTGCAAAGCCGCCGCCAAAAGCGCCACACCTCGCACCTGCCCCAGCTTCAATGCCGACTTGGCGTTTACCGAGTAGAAAACCTCTTCAATAGCAACAGCATCCGGCTTCCAGCGTTCCAGTTCCGTGCTCAGCGCCGCATAGACCTGCGCCAGTCGCTCGGCTGTGGTTTTCGTCTTGACCAGACGGATTGCCCCCATGGCCTTCATCACCAGCCGCGTCTGCCGACCTGACTCGTCCGACTCCACAACCCCAAAGCCGGTCACTTCCGTTCCGCAATCGATGCCAAAAACCCGCATGGGCCTGAGTGTACAGCAGAGGCGCTCTATTTGGCGCAAGTTGCAGGAAATGGAGGGTTTTTGGCTCGAATCCAACCCTTCACCGTTTCTTCGCCATTTTTCTCTGTCAATTGTATCTTCCACCCTGCTACAATCCCATCGAAACACATCCAGGCCGCCGTCCCGTTTCCTGTCAGTTAAGCAGAGCTGTGTCGGCGAGTACTTTTTCAGGAGACCCTCCCCAATGGCAATCGCCGATGACCGCAGCAAGGCAGTAGAACTTGCCCTCGCACAGATAGAAAAACAGTTTGGCAAAGGGTCGATTGTCCGGCTCGGGTCCAAAGAAGCCATGGTGCCGATTGCCGTGATCTCCACCGGCTCCATCAGCTTTGACGCGGCACTCGGGGTGGGCGGCATTCCCCGTGGCCGCGTCATCGAGGTTTTTGGCCCGGAATCTTCGGGCAAGACCACCATCACCCTCCAGATCATCGCCGAGGCGCAAAAGGCTGGCGGTCTGGCGGCATTTGTCGACGTGGAACACGCTCTCGACCCCGCCTACGCCAAAAAACTGGGCGTAGACATCGATAACCTGCTGGTCTCGCAGCCCGACAGCGGCGAGCAGGCGTTGGAGATCACCGAAACCCTCGTTCGCACTGGCGCCATCGACGTGCTGGTGGTCGATTCCGTGGCCGCTCTGGTGCCCAAGGCTGAGCTCGACGGCGAAATGGGTGACTCCCACATGGGCCTTCAGGCAAGGTTGATGTCGCAGGCGTTGCGCAAGCTCACTGGCACGGTTTCCAAGTCGCGCACGGCTCTGATTTTCATCAATCAGATTCGCGAGAAGATCGGCGTCATGTTCGGCAACCCGGAGACCACCACCGGTGGCCGTGCGCTCAAGTTCTATTCGTCTGTGCGCGTCGACATTCGCCGCATCGCAGCCATCAAAGACGGCGACACGGTCACCGGCAACCGCACCAAGGTGAAGATCGTCAAGAACAAGGTGGCCGCGCCCTTCCGCGAGGCCGAGTTCGACATCATCTATGGCGAAGGCATCAGCCGCGAAGGCGACGTGCTCGACCTGGCCGTGGCCAACAACATCGTCGAAAAGTCCGGCGCATGGTACGCATACGCTGGCGAGCGCATCGGCCAGGGCCGCGAAAACACCCGGACATTCCTCAAGGACAACAAGGAAATCTTTGCGAAGATGGACGCCGAACTGCGCAAGAAGTTGGGAATCGGCAACGCCAAGGCAGAAGTCCCCGAAGTCCCGGCCGCTGGCCCTGCTGAGGCCAAGGAAGCTGTGCGCGGTCGCAAAGGCTAGGACTGCGCATCTGGTGGAAATCCCAGGTCTCAATAGTTGAGACCTGGGACATGAGCGAAGTATACGATACATACATTACAACCATTCAAGATGTAGGTTTATAGGGGACTCATGGTAAATATGAATCCGATTAAGCGCTTTGCGTTGGCGCTCTTGTTCGTAGTGTTGGTGTTGCATGGGTTTGCTTCGGCCCAGGAGCCTCAGGCAGCATCCCTTGAAGATCAGCTCCTGGCCCATTATCAGTTGGTGAAGTTGGGGCCTGATGGGAAAGCTGTAATTGAACCCGGAACGGTGCTCAAGGTAGTTATTGACACACAAGTCGATTCCTACGGAGACTACGCTCTTGTCGTAGCTCCCAACATTTCACTCTGCCCGTACAAGTTTGTGAACGGCAAGTTGAAGAACGCGGCGATGTTCTGTGCGCTGAAGAACCTGATCGGAGTGCCAGACGATGCTTGGCACCGGTTGGAGCTTGGCGAGAGGGTTTATCCTTCGCAGATCGAAGTCGCTCAGGACAAAGACAGGGTCACCATGCGGTTTGTCGAATGCGATTCCTGCAATGGCGTAGCCGAACCATCCACATTCAAGGCAGAGATTGCGTTTCAGTTCGCAAAGGGCAGCCTGAGGACCGCCAGTGTTCAGCAGGTGATGGACACGATCAGCGAAGTGCTGGCGTTCGACGAAGACGCTGACACGGCGCAGAATCAGGCTATGCCTGCGCCACCGACGATTGAGCTAGGTCAATCAATAGAACAAGTGGTCGCTGCTCTTGGTCAACCGGAGAAAATTGTAAATCTCGCGGAAAAGCGGATTTATGTGTACAAAGACCTTAAAGTGACATTCTTGAATGGCAAAGTGTCGGATGTGCAGTAGTCGGATATAGGCTTCGGAGTAAATGTATTCGGCCTTTGTTGGAGTACGTTCCGCTCTTCTCATCTCTATACAGGTTGTGTCTCCCACTTCTCGATTTTGAGATGTGGGAGACGATGGACCTCAACCCGCTGTCTTGACGAGAAGCTGGTATTTGGAAACAAACTTTATGCACGCTTGCCATCAATAGGCGACGAAATTGCGTCACGCCAGCACAACAATTTTTCTTCTCTTGTAAGTCTTGCATTCGCGGGGCTGGTGGAGACGAGCACGCGCTGTGGAATCGGTCGAGTGCCGGCGAGCATTGGCATTGCTTTTGCACGAAAGAGCTTCGCGGCCGGTTGACCGTTGAAGCAGATCAATTCGATCTGCGGATGCTCCACAAAAAATCTGCGGAAGTCATTCGGCTCAATGGATTCCATGCGAATATCAGCGTCGCTGCTACCAGCGCGATCAGCGGCTCGGCAGACATCCCACAGCGCAATGCTGCTTTCCTTGAGCTTGCGCAGCCTATCCGCGTAAGGCAAATCTGGAGAAGCTCCGACGAGCTCGCCCATAATCCACCAAAAGGAATTCCGCGGATGAGCATAGTATTCGCACCTCTCCAGCGACTTCACGCTGGGTAGCGTTCCCAAAATCAGCACGCACGCATCGGCGGAAGCAACAGCGGCAAAGCCTGTAGATTTCATCGAGATAATTCCATTTTCCATGCTATTCTTTCATCGTCTGCCATGGCCGTTGGCAAAAACCAGCAGCCGCAACAGCAATAGAAAGAGAGCGAAGGCAACCGCGCACAATAGAAAGAAGCGGCGCGCGGGCGGCTTTGCCGTACGAGATTTAGATCGACGATTCATAGGCAAGACAAAAGGAATGCGAGACTTATCTTAGCGCGAATGGCTCGCTGCTGCTGAACGGGAAGGGGTGGGTCTCTGCGTTTCCGCATCATGAAGATATTCCAATGCAGGGAGAATTCAGGACTTTAATTTTTATCGCTAAAGATAAAGCACGTTTCGGTCGATAGTGAATGCATGAAAGTGTGATCAAGGCGGCACGCGGAGCGCCCATGTGTTTTCTGTAGAAGAGAACACCAAGGAGCCGAACCCTATGAAAGGCAAATTGCTGATTGTTGAAGATGAGCCCATTGTGGCTCTCGACCTCAAACAAGAACTTGAGCAACTGGGATGCGAAGTGCTGGGCGTGGCGGAGAGCGCCGACGAAGCACTGGTGGCTGCTGGAGTTTGCCGTCCAGACCTGGCGCTGATGGATGTGCGTATTGTAGGCAGCGTGGATGGGATTCAAACCGCCGGGCTGCTCCGGGCGGCGTATCGCGTACCGGTAGTGTTTCTGACCTCTTATAGTGACGAAACCACGATTGCGCGTGCGGCGCGGGAGATGCCTTACGGGTATCTGACCAAGCCATTCCAGAGCGGGGAACTGAAGGCCACTTTACAGGTGGCGCTGCACAAAGCCCGCGTGGATGCGCGGCAAGAGGCTGCGCACCGGAGTTTGGAAGCCACCGTGGGTGGAATGCGCGAGGGCGTGCTGATGGTGTCCGCCGAAGGCCGGGTGCAATTCATGAACGCGGCTGCCGAGGGCTTCACCGGCTGGTCGCTGGCCAAGGTTAAAGGCAGGCATTTGGATGACGTTATGAAATTGACCGACGGAGAGGAGCACCCTATGAGTTTGCTTGACGGCCACGAGGATGCTGCTTCGACGGAGGAGTTCGGCTGGACGCTGAACCAGCCCGGCGGCGGCGCTGTGCTGGTGGACCTGAGCATGTCGCCGCTTGCCAGTGTTGCGGGACCGCGCAAAGGATTTGTGATCACGATTCGCGATGCCTCCGAACGTCTGCGCTCTCAGGCAATCGAGGAGACAATCGACGGAGCAAAATCCTTCGAACAGTCACCGATGGCGATGGTGCAGTTGGATGGCGACGGCTGCATTATCCGAGTCAATCAGGCGCTGCTGAAAGAGTCGGGCGTGCCTGCCGAAAGCCTGCTGGGGCGCTCGCTGACCGGGTTGAGCATGGACCCGGACCCGCGCATCGCCAAAGATCTGATGCATACGTTGTTGCAAGGCGGCACGTTCATGGGCACCGCGCGGCCGCGATCTGTGAACTAACATTTTCACTGGTTTTGAGATTTGACCGGGCTTTCATCCTTTTCGCAGAGAGCGTGAGGTGGATGGAAGCTTCGGTATCTCATGGCTGAATGCCGACTGGTGTTTCACTTCAGGAAGTCTGGAGCGTACGTCCGTTGTTGGGATTACTTTTGAAGATCCCAATATTATTAGCCATCCTCGCTGAACCAGAGAGATACTGTAGTCGAAGTGCTAACCGCGCTTCCCCGGCGGAGCGGCAACGGTCCGGAAGTGTGCTCAAACCACTGAACCCGGAACCCTGAGGCAGCGATGTCTTTCTTCGAGGGTCCAAAACCTGTTGATTCCACCACCGTAGAGCGGCTTGCGGAGAACTCTGGCATCACGCCGTTGCAGGATGAATCTGGCCAGGAGCGCTTCGCCCAAGACGTTCGCGAAGCTGATCAGAATCTGCGTGAGGCCAGTCAGGATCTGCGCGAAGCCAGCCAGGACTTCCAGATCTCCGGAGAAGCGGTAGCGGATATTGCGATGCGCTATCAGCTACTAGTTGACAGTGTTATCGACTACGCCATTTATATGCTCGATCCTGAGGGCCGCGTCGTCACCTGGAATGTGGGAGCGGAGCGCAGCAAGGGCTACAAGGCCGAAGAAATTCTGGGACAAAACTACTCCATCTTTTTCACTCCCGAGGATGTGGAGGCGGGCCTGCCGGCACAGGAGTTGGCGGAAGCGATGCGCGAGGGCCGCTACGAGGCTCAGGTATGGCGGCTGCGCAAGGATGGCACTAAATTCTGGGCGAATGTGACTATGACCGCTATTCGCGGCGCTGAGGGCGAGCTGCTCGGTTTTGCCAAAATCACGCGCGACATGACAGCGAAAAGGGCCGCCGAAGAAGAGCTGCATATCCGGAACGCGCAACTGGGGCGCTACCGCATGATCATCGAAAGCGTGACCGACCATGCGATTTTCACACTGGATGCGGAGGGGCGGATTGACAGTTGGAGTGCTGGAGCGCGAAAGGTGTATGACTACCGGACCGAAGAGGTGCTGGGCCGGGAGTATTCGCTGGCCTTTTCTCCAGAGGATATAGAAGCCGGCAAGCCGCAACAGGAGATGGAGGCGGCGGCGCGTAACGGCCACTGCGCGACCGAAGATTGGCGCATGCGCCGGGACGGAACGCGCATCTGGGTCAGCGGGGCTCTCACCGCGGTGCGGGACGAGGTGGGCAAGCTGACCGGCTACATCCGCGTGGCCCGCGACATGACTGC
>Ga0265336_10001188_pt1 | contig 12380 bp, 5 predicted proteins | sample 42119metaG_FD_193583 | JGI IMG/M metagenome (GOLD analysis project Ga0265336, IMG submission 193583) | Rhizosphere microbial communities from Carex aquatilis grown in University of Washington, Seatle, WA, United States - 4-21-19 metaG | ecosystem: Host-associated > Plants > Roots > Rhizosphere >...
TCGACACAGGCCACACCACCAGCTTTCATGCGACCGCCGTCCATCAGGAGGGCGTCGAGCTGGACGCGGCCGTCGGAGGTGAGAAAGCTGCCACGACCCGCGTCAAATGTGGGGTCATCTTCGAGGACGGTGACAGCCGCTTCGACGGCATCAAGAGCCGATCCGCTGCGCGCCAGTATGGCATAGCCAGCTTCAAGGGCATTTTGGACGCCAACTTGATGGGCAGTTACAGCGTCTGCTGGGATGGCCCACGCGCCGCCGTGAACGATCAGAGTCGGAGTGTGTGGGGCAGTGCCAGTCATCGGAATATCGTAGAGCATTTGGCGGACAGGCGACGAATCTTGCATTGTTTCTAAATACGGAGGAAATTCCGGCTATACGATTGTCAAAGGCATGTAGGGAGCTAAGAATGGTTAAGTGTCTGAAACTAGAAGAGAAGCGGGAAATATTTTAATTGCAGTTAATTTAGAAGAGATTCGTTAAGCTAAGAACATTCAACGAGGAATAAGACGACAAAAGAAAGCGCTGAGGCTTTCTAGAAAGATTCGGACTACATCCGCGGGTTCGCAGGCGTGGGGAGAGACCGTGTGCAAATTGTGCGAGTAGGCATTTTGACCTTGGCGAAGAGCCGCAAACGGAAGTGATTGAACGACTGAAGGTTAAGTGGATTGAGCGTGACCAACGCTTGAAGCACTTGGGGCATACTTCGAGTTGACGCGAGGACCAAAGGGACAATCAAGGCAGCGTCCAGAGAAGGATGAGGCTGCTAAACGTTCGCGGTGCGCATGGAAACAAGTCGATGGAAGATGGGGCGATTCCGAAGTGGAATTGCCCCTTTTCCTTTCTACAAAAAAGCGAACATGACCGTGGTATGTGGGACGGGATTGGCGGAGAAATGATCGGTGGGGTACAGAAGCAAGCGGTGGTTTGGAAACCGCATGGGAAAGGGTCACAAAAAAAGCCAGTCAACCCTGGAAAAGCAAAAATGAATGCAGCTGCAGACAAAACCCTGGAAAAGAACAGCGCGAAGATCGCTAAGGCGCTGCTGAATAGCACAATAAGCGGAAACGCATCAAGCGCAAAGCTGTTGTTTGATCTTGCGGATGGGCAGATCGACTTGGAGGAAGAAGGCACAATGGAGCGCCTTTGCAGCCTTGCAGAAAAGTTGGCTTCGGAGCCGCAATGGGAAGGTGAAACTGCTAAGTCAACTGCGGAGCCGAGCATCGGATAAAACGAACCAAAGGTAGATGGTGTGGCTCGACTGAGCAGCAACAGAGACAAATAATTGCAGATTCTTCGACTCTGCTTCGCTCCGGATGAATGGGGTGGGCGGGGCTCGAAGAAGTGCGCAACAAATGCGGCACGTCAGTTTCCGATTGGTGGAAATGATGAGTCAGCGAATTTCCGTGTCAGGCATTGGTTCAATCAATGGATCATTGCTCCTGCGACAAACTAGCGGGGACAACGACAGAGGGCAGATGAATTTTTTCAGCGCCCGCAAGAAGAAGAAAGAGAGACGAATGAAGCTCACAAATCTTAAGTGGTTGCGCGCCGTCAAATGGATCGGACTGTTTTTGATGGTGTTGTGCATGACGTGCATGGAGTCAGAAAACGCCGCCAATGCGCAGGGGATCAGCACGACGACGGTTCAAGGGACGGTGTATCTGGCGAATGGCGATCCTGGTTCTGGAACGCTGGTGTTGAGCTGGCCATCGTTTACGACAGCGAGCGGCCAACTGGTGGTTGCTGACAGCTTGACTGTGCAGATTGCACCAGATGGATTTGTGAGCGTGAATCTTGCGCCTAACCTTGGAGCGACACCTGCGGGACTGTATTACACGGCGGTGTACTACTTGAGTGATGGGTCGACGAGCAGCGAATACTGGGTGGTGCCTGCGGCGTCGCAGGTGGCCCTCGGACAAATACAAGCGCAGTTGATGCCTGCGGCGCAAGCGGTTCAGGCGGCAAGCGAAGCTTATGTGAATCAGCAGATCGCGGAGCTGGAAGGCAGTTTGCTGACTGCATCGGGCGGAACGCTGAGCGGGCCGCTGACATTGTGCTGTGATCCAACGCAGCCGATGCAGGCCGCCAACAGACTTTACGTAGATAAACAGACCGCCCTTGACCTTCCTTTGACAGGCGGGACTCTGACCGGACCACTGACCGGTGTAAAGCTAGGAGCTCTCTATCAAGCGGACCAGTTCACCGGAGCTGATTTTGGAGCAAAGCTGAGCGCGTGCCTGAGTGGACTGAGCTCGACAACCGGCGGCACGTGCGATGCACGGAACTTTACCGGCACAGTGTCGATGGGTTCAAACCTAACGATCTCAACAGCGAATGCGACGGTACTGCTGCCCTGCGCGACGATTTCAACGGCCAGTCAACTGATTGTGACAGCGGGAACAAGAAACGTTTCGCTACGAGGATGCTCTCTGCGCGGAGCAAGCACAGCGAGTGGAAGCCAGGGCGGAACGGTGTTTCTGTACTCGGGCACAGGAGCGATGGTGCAGGTGGGAGATCCAACGTATGCGACCGACACGATGGGCTTTCATCTGGACAACGTGGTAATCAATACTACGGTCTCGACAAGTGCGGCTGCGCAGGGGTTTGTGGCGTATCGCACGCAGGAGCTTGATCTGGAGAGCCTGTATGTTCTGGGTAACTCAAATCAGACGGGCATGACGTTGGACGGAACCGGAAATTATACCGGGGGAACTTTTTACGACAACCAATTCAGCGGATTCCTAACGGCGATCAATGCAGTGGGGCACCGGATACCCAATTCAGCGACGACGGATTGGTTGAATGCGAGCACGTTTGTGCGGTTACACATTAACTGCCCAACAAGCGGAGGAAGTCCGATCAGTGGAAGTTATGGAATCAATTTGCAGCAAGGCGATGGAAACACATTCACCGGCGGAGACGTAGAAGGATGCTCGACGGCACTGCATCTTGGGGCGAACGCGCAGAACAACACGATAGTAGGACTGCGGAACGAAAACTCGACCAACCAGGTTGTTGCGGATGTGGGCAGTTCATATAACAACTGGATGACCGGTGGAACGATGTTTACCGGCGAGTTGACGGACAACGGCACGCGCAACAGCTTCCTCGATACATTCCATCGGAGCTTTAACGGTTTGAATGGTGATTGGTACGGCAGTCAGGCAGACGCGACCGTGACCAATCACTACCGGCTGGGAATCGGAACCGGAAATGAGCGGGGGTTATTGAACCGTTATCAAAGCGACTACGGATACCGATGGACGATGGGCCTGAGCGACGCGACGGCGGGCGCGCAGTTTTATCAGATTCTGGATGAACTGAACAATGTGTACCGCGTTTCGATTGGGCAGTATAACAACGGCCAGTCGAGTACGAACAATCAAACGGTCATCAATGCGGCAGGGACCGGCGCCGTCGTACTGAACGGATCAAACAATGCGGGAACGGGCGGAGTGGTGATCGGGTCAGGCGGTGCGAGCGAAACCACGGTGGCAACGATCAGTGGCGCCGGCAATGCGCATTTTAACGGGACTTTGCAAGTAGGAGGAACCTCTGCACTTGCCGGGACGGCAACGGTGAAAAACCAGGCAGACGCAGAGATCGATTCCGTTCTTCAGGCCGGACTGACAACGAGCCAGAAGGAATCGTTTATCTACAACGACTGGAACGGCAATACCCAGTGGTACATGGTGAAGGATCAGTACAACAACTGGGCGCTCAATTCTGCCACCGGCAATCTGGACAGCTTCAAGGCTTACCAGAGCTCGAACAGCGGAGATACCTACATCAATGCATCCAATGCTTCCGGGGTAGTGCGTATCAACTACGAGACTGGCGCGGGAACCGCATTCAATATATACGGCGGAAACAGCAGCTCACTCTATGCGAGTTTTACCGGGGCCACAGTTATCAGATTTCCGGGGCTTGCTGCAGCCAGTGGACACAGCTGCTTGCAAATTGATAACTCGGGGTACATCTCCAATACAGGATTAAGCTGCGGCACAGGGAGCGGGGGCAGTGGCACGGTGAATGCGGGAACAGCCGGACAGATTGCCTATTACGGTGGGAGTGGCACAGCTGTATCGGGTCTTAGCACAGTTCCAGTGAGTACAGGCGGAACTGGAGCCTCCACTGCTGCCAGCGCGTTGTCAAACCTAGGCGGCGCTGCACTGACGGGAGCAGCCTTTGCTGGTCCGGTGAGCGTCAGTTCCACATTGTCGGTAGCGAACAATACCAGCATCGGGCCGCGTTTCGATGTTACAAACTCGGCCTTCGGCGCAAAGGGAGACGGAACAACAGATGACACGGTTGCCATCCAGGCGGCATTCAATGCCTGCTGGAATAACGGAAACATTCCAGACGGCGGCATAGTGGAATTCCCTGGCGATCACAGCTACATCATTTCGTCTACCATCAATGCGTACAATGGGTGCCAGATTGAAGGAGTGATTGGCAGTTTAAGCGGTGCGAGTAGCTTGCCGAGACTGGTATGGAATGGTCCGACCGTAGGAACTGTCTATAATGTCACTGGATTTACAGCAGCGGCCAATACGGCTCCAGTCCGCGGGCCGAGTTCTCCGGCGCCTACTAGTCAGCCCTACATGGTTACATTTACTTCGTCGAACAGTCTGGCGGTAGGTCAGTGGGTAGATATTGAAGGCTTGAGTACAGCGGCGGGCCAAGTATTGAACAGGGCAATAGCTCAGGTTGCAGCGGCAACAAGCAGCACTTTCACGGTTGTATTACCATTCTCTCCAACCCTGGGTACATTTACCGACAGCGGCACGGTGACGACGGCTAATGTCGCAGTAGCGTTTGATTCCAGCGCCCGGTATCAGGAATCAATCAGTAACATCTCGATCGCAAACAACGCAGTCACGCAACCGAATGTCTTCAATGTCGGTTTTTACTTTGGCTCTGCTGTAGATACCGGAACCCATATCCTTAATGCGCAGGTGGCAGGAGCTACCGAATACAGCTATTACTTTTCCAATGGAGGCATCAATGTGGAATTCGACAAAGGCTGGAGGTCGGATAGCGCAGGGATTGCGGCAATCTATTGGAGAACTACAGGCGGAGACTCGTTTGGAATAGCGAACGGAACAGTGGACAATAATCGAAGCGGGTTTGGCTCCTCGAGCAGTGGCGGCGCGGTGGTGGTGGACAACAGTGCATGTAATAGCGGATATGGATTGCACTTTACAGCCAAAAACATCAAGGTAGAGATCAACGAGTCGATCACGCCAGGGTTGGGCACATTCACTCTGTACGATTGTCCGGCTAACACCATGCAGTTTTTTATGGATCTTGAAAACACCTGGGTGGCTCCCGGAGCCTCGGGCACCGCAGGGTTTAATTTCCCGTCGTTCGTCATGTCTCCCGCAAATGATGGGGCAATCAGTCTGAGCATTCTGAATGGAATGTTTCCGAGTGGCGTGGGGTCGAATACAACTCAACCCTGGGTGGGAATTCCTGCGCTTCAGAGAAGCAGCATCGTTGGCGGTTCGGGATACATTCCCGCGCTGACCTATGCGCCTCCTTATAACAGCGCCGGAACCAGTTACCCTTTGAATGCCGCTCCGATTCAATTGATTGGCGATGTGAACATCAATCAGTTATGGCAATACGGCGCGCACGCCTCTGATTTTTTATATTCGGATACGGCGTATGCGGCTTTACCCAATGCGACAACGTTGTATGCCGGTCAGATTCTTGCACCGCCGACCTATTGGAACGGAGCAAACGGCAAGCGTTATGGCATCGATGTTGTATATCAAACCGGTACGACCGGCACTCCAAATGGTGGGGCTACGACCTGCACAGGGACGAGCGGCAGCACCACATTGACTTGTACGAGTGCCACTGATCTGTCAGTAGGCCAGAGAATATCCGTTGGGACAGATGTCAACAAGACAATCAATTACGTGAATGCGACGCTGGCGAGCGCGGTGCAAGTGAATTTAACGAGCTCTCTCGCGGCGACACATTCGACGGCGACAGCGCTGACATTTTCAGCACCAGTATTGGGGCCTGAAATTCAAATGCCGACAAAATCAACCGGTGCGCCTTCCACACTGGCATGGTCGCAAGGAGACATGGAGCAGAATTCTGGAGCTACGACCAACGGAATTGCGGGCTGGGTAAACGTTGCTGCTGGCACGCCGGGTACATGGGCGGGGATTCCTCTGGGCAACAGTAGCGGGCAGATCGCTCCGAGCCAGTTGACGGCTTCGACGATAACTATCAATGGTGCGACTTGCTCTCTTGGCTCAAGCTGCACTCCTGCCTCTGGGGGAATAAACACCCCTGCCTGGCTGCAATATCTAGGTACGGGGGCAGATGGATCGTACACGGCATCCGGCTCTTCAATATTAGTTGGCGAGCATTACTACACAAACTTCACTGTTCCGTTTGGGACAACCTTGATTCCGAGCAATGGTGGAATGTCGTTGGTAGTCCATGCTACCGGCACCTGCACAATCGCGGGGTCAATTCTGGCGACTGGAGCGGGTAATAATGCGGCCTATACGGGACTCGGCGGAGCTACGGGCGGTGGGTCTGGCGGCGGCACTGCCGCAGGGGCAGCAGGGGTGGCCTCGAATCCGATTGTAGGCACAACATACAACACGGGTGCTCCGTCTGGCGGATCGGCAGGCACGGCCAGCGGAGGTAATGGCGGAAACGGAAACTCTATGTTAACTTCCCTTCAGCGGGTTGTGACAAACACCAGCGGCGGGATGGATGGAGTAGGACTAGGCGGCGGCGGCGGTGCACCAGGAGCTAATTCAGGCGGCGTGGCTGGATACCCCGGCACCGGCGTGGTTTTAATTTGTAACTCAATCGTCGGCACCGATGGAACCAACACCGGCATCATCGACGTAAGCGGTAACGCTGGTAGTCCTTCAGCAGCAAACTCGACCGGGGCAGGAGGAGGCGGTGGCGCTGGAGTAGTGATTCTTTCATCTATGGCGGCGGTTTCTACCTGGCCTACCATCTATGCGGCTGGCGGACCGGGAGGATTAGCCACGGTTCCGGAAGCGGTGGCAATAAGCGGCAGTTGCATGACACAGCCGAAGGCTACGCTGGGTGTAACCTCTGGAGCTCTTAACGGCACTTGCACGGTTGTACAGGCTGGAGCCGGTTGCGGCACGGGCGCTGGCGTTACATGGAAGATACTGGGCGGTGGCGGGACCGTTGGCACGGCTGTTGTGACCCCAACCTGGAGCAGCGGCACGCTGGCGTCTTGCACGGCGACACCGGGAACAAGCACAGGCTATACGGCGGCTACTTACACAACGTCGGGCAAGGGTGGGGACGGCGGCAACGGCTGGTTTGCTGAATTTCAGGGATGGTAAGTTAAGACCGCTTGACGGAGTTTTGATCATAGCGGCGAGTTAGCCTCGCTTTACACGCTCAGGATTACGGCGTTGAGGCGAGGCTTTCATTCAGGCTGGATTGAGGGCTTGGCCAGGCCGGTTGAATTGAGGGATCTGTGAGGGAAACAACCGGAGAAGGCGTTGCAATGGTAGATGAGCTGGTGCGGTACGGAAAGATATTGGATCAGCGACCGGTGAGTCTGCAAGGTCGGACAGTGGGGATGGCGCTGATCGAAGAACTTTTGTACGTGCGGACGCGAGAGGGGTGGACTGCGCCACTGAAGGCGAATGCGGCGCAGATGGCCTTTGAGGAGCGGCATGGCGAGCGGAATATTGTGCTGAAGGCTCGACAAATGGGAATGACGACCTGGGTAGCGGCACGATTTTTTCTGAAAACCATTACGCAGCCGGGAACACTGACACTGCAGGTTGCGCACACGCAGGAGGCGGCGGAGGAGATTTTCCGTATTATTCATCGCTTTCTGGACTGGATGCCGAAGGAGCTGCGCGAAGGGCCGCTGAAGACTTCGCGAGCAAATGTGCGGCAGATTGTCTTTCCTGAGATGGATTCTCAATACAGGGTGGTTACGGCGGGAGACCGGAACGCGGGGCGGGGATTGACGGTGCAGAATCTTCACTGCTCTGAACTGGCGCGGTGGCCGGGTGATCCTGCAGAAACACTGGCGGGGCTGCGGGCATCGATGGCGCCGGGGGCGGAGCTGATTCTTGAGTCGACACCGGAGGGAGTGGGCGGTTGCTTCCATGAAGAGTGGCAGAAGGCGATGGAAACCGGTATGGTGCGGCACTTTTTCCCATGGTGGATGGAGCAGCGTTACCGGACAAGTGCAGTAGAAGAGGCGAGCCTCACGAATGAAGAGCTGGATTTGATAACGCACCACCAACTGGACCGGGAGCAGATTGGTTTTCGGCGGAAGATACGTGCAAATTTTCGCAGGTTGGCGCGGCAGGAGTATGCCGAAGATTGCGATAGTTGCTTTCTGGCTAGCGGAGATTCGATCTTTGAGCTAGCGGCGATTGAGGCGCGGCTTGCGACGATGGCGGCACCGGTCGAGGTGCGTCGGAATGGGGAACTGGAGATTTGGTTACCGCCGCTGAAGGGCAAGGATTATTTGGTCGCGGTAGATCCGGCAGGCGGGGGGAGCGAGGGAGACTACTCGGCGGCGCAGGTGCTGGAGATTGAGACAGGATTGCAGTGCGCTGAGTTTGCCGGGCACATGGGCGGATTGGAACTGGCGCGGCTGGTAACTGAGTTGGCTGTTGAGTACAACCTGGCGTGGCTTGTGGTGGAGCGAAACAATCACGGCAGCGGAATTTTGGCTCTAATCGAGAATGTCTGCGGATACACTCGGGTCTACAAGCAGAGCGGACAGGCGGGCTGGCTGACGACGTCGATGAGCCGGCCGGCAGCATTGGGGCGGTTGGATGCGGCGCTGGTCGAGCGGCCAGAATATTTCCAAAGCCGAAAGCTGCTGGCCGAGTGCCGGAGCTTTGTGCGGACGCCGGATGGCGGAAGCGGAGCGCGGCCGGGTACACATGACGACCGGGTGATGGCGATGGCGATTGGATTGGCGGCACGGGCCACCTACGGCGGGGCTGACTGGTCATCCAGACAGAGGTCTTCGACTGGCGAGCGTTAGTTTTTGTAGGTCGTTGACTCCCCATCCCTGACACCTAACCCCTGCATTCAGGTCTGAGCGCATAGAATTCGATAGAGGTAGTGAAGTTAGGCGGGGGAACGGGCTTGGCGGTACTGGCAGTGCAACATATCCGGCGGATGCGGGGCGGAGCGCAGGGCCAATTGATGCTGGGCGCGGACGGTCGCATATATGTTGTGAAGTTCCAGAACAATCCGCAGCATATGCGGGTGCTGGCCAATGAGTTTCTCGCCTCCAAGCTGGCGACGGCCGCGGGGCTGACAGCTCCGGAAGTGGAATTGGTTGAGGTTTCAAGCTGGCTGGTGGAGAATACGCCGGAACTGGAGATGGATCTGGGTAGGAGCCGGGAGCGCTGCCAGCCGGGGTTGCAATTCGGATCGCGGTTTGTGGGTGGGTTAATGCCGGGGCAAGTTGTGGACTACCTTCCCGAGGAGCAGATGTCCGAGGTGCGGAACCTGGGCGAATTTGCCGGAATACTGGCGCTGGATAAATGGACCGGGAACGCCAACGGCAGGCAGGCGGTTTTTGCGCGGAAGCAGCGGGAGCGGCGCTACCGAGCGGTTTTCATTGATTACGGTTACTGCTTTCACGCCGGTGAGTGGAAGTTTGAGAATCTTCCACTGCGCGGGGTCTATTATCGCAACGATGTGTACCAGGAGATTGCAGGATGGGAGTCATTTGAGCCGTGGTTGACACGGCTGGAAACCCTGTCGGCGGAGACGGTGTGGGCGGCAGCCAGCGAGGTTCCACCGGAGTGGTATGGTGGCGACCTGAGCGAGATGGAAGCGCTGGTGGAAAAGCTGCTGGCTCGGCAGAGCAAGATTCGAGAGTTGATTGAAGACTTCGGGAGATCGGATCGAAGGCCATTTCCAAAATGGGTGGAGATGGGAAAAGATGGAGCGGAAGAGGCTTGGAAAGAGACGCGGTGGGGGACTAGCATTGTGGGAAGAGTTAATTAGTGAAAGAGTGAGTGAGTGAATGAGTAGCGGAAGTCAGCGGCGGGCATGCGAGTTTCAACTGCTCCGGTATGTGCCGGACGCAGTGAGAAATGAGTATGTGCATATCGGGGTGATCTTGCGCGAGCAAGGGAGCCAGGAACCAGCAGCTGTGCGTTTTACCCGCGACTGGCGCCGTGTGCGCTGCCTTGATCCGGAAGCTGACACCACGCTGCTTGAAGGGATGGAGAGCGAGTTGCGGCGACGCTTCGAAGCTGAACCGAATGGGAATCTGATGCGACTGCTCAATGAATCGCTCTCGCTGAGCGTGCAGATGACGGAGGCCAAGGCTTATCTTGCAGAGAGCCTTCCGGCGGGAATGGAAGAGCTGATGCGGCTGTATGTGGAGCCGCCGCCCAGAGAAAAGATGCAGAGGCTGAGCGGACGGGCGGCAATTCAGGCACGCATGCGGACGGAGTTTGAACGGGTTGGGGTGTGGGAGCTCTTAAGAAAGAGAATTGCGGCTTCTGAATATACGCGGCCAGGAGATCCGTTGCGGATTGATGTGGGATACAGGCCGAATGGGGTGATCCGTATGTTTCATGCGGTGAGCCTTGAACCGGGCGTGGAAATGGCCAAGGTGCTGGCTTTTTCCGCGGCGGGATTAAGAATCGGTGTCGAGAGGGTGGAAAAGGCGCAACTGGAGTTGACAGCCGTAATTGAGCCAGCTGCCAAACTGGGAGCAACCGACGAAGAGCCGGAGCGGCTGGAGATGTACCGATTTAGCGTGGAGACGATGGAAGAGCACCAGATCAGGGTGTTGACGACGTCAGACATAGAGCGGGTGGCGGAGACGGCGCGGCGGGAGTTGCATGTGTGAACGACAGCAAACAATTAAAAGTTTGGGAATATGACTAAGTTATCAGGAATGTTTGCAGATAATTAATTGTCTTTGTTGTAGGATCGTTTTTGTGAGTAGGAAGTTTGTAACTGTGGGCTCGTAACTTAGAGCCTATAACTTCCAGCTCGATCAGATAACTGTTAGCTGATGTTTGTCAGCAAGAAAAAGGCATGACCCTTTCTGGGGTTGTGCCTTTTTGTTTTGGGCATCGAGAGAAGGAAGGTGCGCGTGAAGGTAGGAGAACAGTTGCGGGAGATTTGGCGGCAGGCGACGGGAAATAACCGCGCGGCGAATGTGGCGGCTGGTGGAGCCGAGGCCGAGGCTGAACGCAGGACGCTGGCTCTGCCATCGATCTTGAACCCGGTGCAGTTTTCAGGGCGTCTGCTTCCCAAGCCGACGCCGATGAATCTGCGCCGGTTTGCGGAGACGCCAGTGGTACGCCGTGCGATCAACGTGATTAAGGATCGCATTGCATCGATGGATTGGCAGGTGCGGGTGCGGCGCGGAATTGGACCTGTCGATACTGTCGAGGCCACAAGAAAGCTCGCAGCTTTGCGCTGGATGCTGGAAGAGCCAAACGCGGTGGACAGTTTTCGAACGTTGATTGAACAGGTGATTGAGGACGCGCTTACGGGCGGTTACGGCGCCATCGAAATGGAGCCAACCGGTGATGAGGAGCGGCCTGCGATGTTGTGGGCAGTGGACGGAGCTTCGATTCGCATCAATCCCGGTTGGGACGGGCAGCCCGAGTCGCCCCGCTATGCGCAGGCGGTGGCGGGTCAACTCGAGTCGAGCGCAATTGAATTGCGGGACGACCAGTTGATATATGTGCGGATGAATCCGCGTAGCTTTACGCCCTTCGGATTGGGGCCTCTGGAAGTGGCCTTTGAAACGGTGAATCAATTTTTGAGCGCGCACCGGTTTGCAGGCAAGCTGGCCGCGAACTCCGTGGCGCAGTATGCGCTGTGGCTGAACGAGGCGACGCCGTCGCAGCACGACCGGCTGATCCGCTGGTGGCAGGACGAGATCGAAGGAACCGGAAGGGTGCCGCTGATTTCGACCGAACAAAAGCCCGAAGTTCTGCGCTTTGCCCAGGGCACGGATGCGGATATGCGTCTTGCCTGGCAGGAATTTCTAATCCGCATGGTGGCAAATGCCTTTGGGTTGCCGCCACTGTTGCTAGGGCTCGAGGCGGACGTCAACAAATCGACTGCCTCAGAAATGACAGATGAAGCCTTCCGCGGAGCGATTTCTCCCTTGGCAATGCTATTGGCCGGACATATCACTCGTGACTTATTCGGCAAGTGCATCGGCTGGCGGGAGTTTGAATTTGTCTTCAACGACCTGAACGCGAGGGATGAGGAGACAGAACTGGCCGTGCAGGTGCAACTGCTGAGGGCCGGTGTGTTGACGGTGGACGAAGTGCGGGCAATGCGAGGACTGGGACCTTTGGACAAGCATGGGGTTGCAGTTCAGTTGACGGGCG
>Ga0265336_10001189_pt1 | contig 12377 bp, 8 predicted proteins | sample 42119metaG_FD_193583 | JGI IMG/M metagenome (GOLD analysis project Ga0265336, IMG submission 193583) | Rhizosphere microbial communities from Carex aquatilis grown in University of Washington, Seatle, WA, United States - 4-21-19 metaG | ecosystem: Host-associated > Plants > Roots > Rhizosphere >...
CTAGTGGCGACTACCAGCCGGTGGTAGAGTTCCGGAGCCTAGGGGTCTATCGGACCCGCCAGTGGAAGTTCGTGTTCTCGGGAACCGACCCGTTTAGTCTCGCTAACGCTACGGAAGAGTTCAACATTCTAGGAAACTGACATGACGGACTATTCAGGCGCGGCACCCGGCATCCTGCAACCCACTCAGGCGGCTCCGTCATCCGGTTCGGGAGTGGCCGGAGTTCTCGGACAGGTGGCGAAGTCCGGGGGAGCCATCATTGGAGACTACCTCCAGTCGAGCGCGAACCAGAATTCGGCCGCGGAGCAGGCCCTTCAGCAGGCCCTCGCGAGCTCCGCCAAGGCCTACCAGCAGAGGGGACCCGAGGTGCAACAGGCGTACGACAACATGCTCCATTCGGCAGCGTCGAGCTACCAGCCAGTGGCTCAGGCGCTGAGTCAGACGTACGGCGGACACAACGCGACACCGGGGAGCTACCAGGCCCTCGATCAGTTAGGTTCGCCGTTCCAGGAGCTCTCTCCGGATGAGAAGGCTATCTACGACACGACGTTGAACCCGCACATGAACGCGACTGGTACGTACGGGTCACCGAATGGCCCTCAGAATTATACGCCCACCGGGCAGATGACGGGGGCGATTAGCCCGACCATCGCGGCGGTTGGGCAAACACGCCAGAACGCCATTAAAAATGCGAAGTTCTTCGGTAACGGGACGAACCTCGTGTAATGGCAAATCCTCCCCTCCTCCAGTCCGCGCAGCCGTCACCGGCAGCTATCGCGGCGTCCCAGTACACGGGTAAAACCCTGTACCCGAACGCTTCGCCTGCCGGCATTGCAGCGGCCCAGGTCGTCGGGTACACGGGTTCGAACGGTCAGCCGCTACCGGCCCCCTACGACCATTCCGCGCCGGCTCAGGCTCCGGCATGGAGCACCACGAGTCCCGCTCTCCCTCAGCAGCCGTTCAGCCAGCCCAACACGTCTTTCACCGGGGACCTCTCACAGCCCGGCGCGGCAGAGCAGTACTTCGGCCAGAACCAGGGGCAGTTCAACGCGCCCAACGCGCTCTCGCAGTACTGGGGCGGCGTCTCGGGGCAGTTCGCTAACCCGCAGGGGAACAACGCGAATCAGGCCTACCAGCAGTTCCAGGCTTCTCAGCCGCAGGACATGTCGAGCTACTACGACAATGCGGTCTCGAGCACGAACGCGGACCTGTCGAAGCAGGCGGCGGCCCAGGGGCTCTCTGGGTCCTCGGCAGCCATGGGCCAGATTGCGACCGCCGACCAGACGCTTCGCGGCCAGGAGGCCCAGGCGAACGCGCAGTACGGTTTGCAACGTGGCCAGCTCGGTGGTCAGCTCGCGGGGCAGGCGGACCAGTCCACGGCCCAGACGCTCGGACTCGGCGGTCAGCTCGCAGGGAACACCGCCAGTCAGGGGCTTCAGGGGCTCACGGCTGGGATGGGCGCGGCGTCAAACGCCGAGCAGGCCCTACAGCAACGCCAAGGCCAGTACATCAACCAGCTCATGGGCTACGCCGGGGGGACGACGGGAGCGGGAACCGCCATCGGCGGGGCCGACGTCAACTCGCAGGACCAGCTCCTGAACAACTACCTCGAATCGCTCGTGGCCGGTCCTTCCCAAGCGGTTCAGATGCAGAACCAGTCGGGCGGCGCGGGGGGCGGTTCGTACGGGCAGCTCGGCTCCGGCATCGGCACAGTGCTCGGGAGCATTCTCGGCTCGTTCGGTGGGCCCGCTGGCACCGTGGCGGGCGGAGCGTTGGGTGGAGCGGCCGGTGGCGCCATCGGGGGACAGGTGCCGCAGGGCTGATGTTCGAGCAGTTCTTCTCTCCAGTTCCGATCGCGAAGCCGGTCAACCCGCTTCCGACGCCCGCTGAGCAGTACGCTCAGGAGCAGGAGAACCTTCGCCTTCAGCAGCAACTCGGGGCTCAGGCCCAGGGGCGCCACGAGGAGCTTGGTTCACAAGAGAAGCGCGCCTCCCAAGCTCAGCAGGGCGAGAGCGACCGGCAGGCGGCCCAGCTTGCGCAGCATCACGACGAGTGGCGCACGGATATGATCGATAGGACGATGGGGGCCATGCGCGCCGGCTACGCTGCGGACGCCGACACGGCAAAGAAGCTTCAACCGATGTGGACCACGGTCCTCAAGAATCTCGGCATCGAGCAGGAAGAGCAAGCGCAACCAGGAGTCAAGGTCGAAGATGAGTCCGTTCCCTCAGTCAGCCCGGAACTAGCCGGTGGCCCGGTCCCGCCTGCCGCACCGACCACGACTCAACCTGAAGCGGCTCCTCCTGAAGCTCCGCCGCCGCAAGTGACGGCGATGCCCGCTCAGGCTCCAGGCGAGAACCTCCAGGCCTACCTGGCCCGCTGGGCGAACCAAAACCAGTTCGACAAGAAGAAGAAGCAGTTCGAGGGCGACACGACGGGCCCCGACCACGAGCAGGCCCTGAACCAGGCGGAGCAGGCCCTTGGCGTCAGTCGGCCCCCCGCTCCCGCTCCCGTGTTCACTTTCCGGGACACCAAAACGGGGAGCAAGTTTACCTTCGACCCGAACGAGCTGATGACATCCCAGAAGGCCAAGGCGGCGGCCTACAAGGAAGCGGCGACCGGTGTTGCGGAGGCTGAGGGTATGGCGCCCATCGGCGAGTCGGTGTTCTCCGGAGAGCCAACGACCGAAGAACTCGAGAAGGAACGGGTCCCGCTCTACAACGCGGCGGCGAACCGCACGGCGGCCATGAACCGGATGCTGGTGAAGCACCCGAAGGGTGGCGGCGGGGGGGGCGAAGGCGTGGACGAATCGAAGGAGGTTCTCAAGGGCCAAACGATGGCCAAGAACGAGGGCAACGTCGAGAAGCTCTCGGCCATGAAGGAAGGCTACTTCCAAGCCAATCACGCCCAGAAGCTGCTCGAGAATCCGAACTCCTCTTCGGCGGACGTGACGAGCGCCATCAAGCTCCTGGTGCGCGCGAGTGGCGACAACCGCATCTCGGACCAGGACTTCGCTCACACGCCAGGCATGCAGTCGCTCTGGGACAAGTTCCAGGAGTTCACGTCGAAGGGCGGAGCGGAAGCGAACTACTCCCCCGAGGAAATTGCTCGCCTCAAGGGACTAGCCGGCAACCTGTCCACCGTCTGGCACGACGAACTCAAGGGCGCGTACGGGGCTGCCACGAGCAACCTGGGCGGTCTTTCTCACGCGGCTAGGCGAGGCAAGGCGGACATCTGGAAGACGGCGTTCTCCGGCCTCGACTTCTACAATCCGGACGACTTCGGTGGAGAGTCCAAGTCGGAACCGCTCGCCCCCAAGCCTCGAACGATTCCCCGCGGCGCGCAGCAACCCCCGGCAGCGGGAGCCATGAGCAAGCAAGAGGCGAAAGCCCGCTTCCAGAAGTGGCTGACGGAGAAGAGTGGCCAGTAAGGAACTTCCTCCCGAGGTTGTGGAGCAGCTCGACCCCGAAGACCGAGCGGCCTACGACAGGTTCCGCGCGAACCAGCGGGATACCGAGCGCGTTGCCGGTCTCCGTGACCTGACGATGCAGGAGAGCGCGGACTCCGTGCTCCATCCCCCCGTCGCCCAGAAGCCCCAGTCTGCCCCCGTGGACAGCGCGACTGCCGCCGCCAAAGCTCTCGAGCGGCCCAGTGAGTTCGTTCCTCCTCATCGCATCCCAGGGGTAACTGGACTGATGTCCCTTCTCAACGGCGTCACCTTCCAGGAGCCGTCGGTGGAGGAGGTGCAGAACATGCTCCGCAAGGGTGGTCCCGAGATGGCGGCCACAGCGGACCAGCTCACCGACAAGTCTCCGCTCTATCAGCACTACGCGAACGCCCGGTACGCCCAGGCGTACGACGACGCGGTTCGGCGAGGCGTCTCGATCCAGCGGCCGAAGCTTTTCCCCAAGATGGGGGTCGACCTTCTCACTGGTGCCGAGACCAACATGAACACGGGGTACGACCGGATACTCAACGGCGTATCCGGCGGCATCATCCCTGCGGCGATGACGAAGTTCAACCGCGCCGTGGGCGATGATGCTCGCGCGGACCAAATCGAGTACAACGTCAAGAGCCAGTCGCCGCTCGAGGAAGTGGGGACGGACATCGCGACGGCCCCGGTGGGCATGGGCGGCGCCGTCGCGGGACGAGCGGCAGAGCTCATGGGGGCAGCGAAGAGCATCCCTGGGGCCATCCTGAAGGGGGCCGGAGCGGCGCTAGGTACCGGAGCGACGATGGGGGCTCTCCACGACGCTTCCGAGGGAGTGCCACTCGAAACGATGGGGAAGAACGCCATCAGTCGGGGGACGAACCCGATCACTGCGACCGTCGGCGGAGTTCTCGGCGGTGGCGGAAAGCTCGTCGAGAACACCATCCGCGCCGGAACCGCAGGGCACGAGCTTCGGCAGCTCGAAGCCGGCGGCGGCGGCACTGGAGTCCTAGCGGGCCTCAAGGGTGGGCCTGAAGTCGAGTCCAACGTCGAGGCGGCAGCGAAGCCTGCGGGACCCGGCGAGCCGGTGCTCACTCCCAAGGAGATTGCTGTCCAGAAGGCCCAGGAGGCTCTCCTTCCCCAGCTCCAGAAGTACTCCGACCGGGAGTACGAACCCATCCGCCAGACGGCGGCGAAGATGTACGAGAGCCCGGAGGGGCAGGAGCGAGTCCCGCACGCGAGCACCCTCCAAGCGGCCATCGGCTGGATCAAGAGACACACGATTCCCGGCGAGGAGACGAAGGTCTCGCTTGCTCCGGACCCGACGGAAGAGGGCTGGCAGGACGTCCACGAGCACGACTTGCTGCCAGAGGACCACCAGGCTCATTTCGATGAAGCTGGCGCAAAAGCAAACCAAGTAGCCCAAGAGGGGGGCTTCCACGAGACGCTCGATCGCTTCCTGAATCGAGACAGGCAAAGGGTTGGACAGGCGGAGCAGGCGGGGCTTGAAGACCCTACCAGCACTCAGGTTACTGACTTTCTGCGGGAAGCTCAGGCTAGCGGGGCAACGTTCGGCGGTCCTGTTTACAGAGGCGCCAGCCAGGCCGAGCTGGAACATGTTCTTTCTACGGGAGAGAACCCGTCGACTTGGTCCGTCAGTAAGGACCCGGAGGGGGCCACGCGCTTCGCGAAGAAGGGCGGCGTTTTACTGGAGATCGGCGGCCAGCACGGAGCCGTACCAGTGGACCACATCGAGGGCTCGAACACATTCGGAGAGGCTTTAGTTCCCCGCGGAACGCAATGGCGTGTCGCTGGCGAGGACACGCGAGACGGCCTTCGCGTCGTCAAGCTAGAGGCAGCCAACGGCCCGCATACCGAGCGAGAGCCAGAGCCGGGACCAGAGGAGAACTACCGGCCAACCCTTCCGTCCCCAGGTTCCCCCATCCCCGCGGTCGTTCCGAACACGACGACGGTGCGCACGGCGTCCGGTCCCATCCCATTCCTCGGTTCCAGCGACAACAAGGCCAGGGAGGTCATGGACACCTTGGGGACCTGGGAGCCGATGACCAAGTCTCAGGCGACCACGGGGCACCTGCGAGGCACGCTGACCATCCCGGCCAAGACGGCCCTGGAACAGGGACTCGTGACCGCCGAGGAGCTCGAGGCGCGCGGGGTGCCGCGGAACGTGCCAGCGGGTGAGTACGTCATCGCCTACCGCCCGAAGGGGCTGAACGCCGAGCAGTCGGACGCGGTCATCCGGAAGCTCAACGCCCTCACCAAAGAGGGGCAGCGCACGAGCGGGGAGCACGACCCGGTCCTGGATGAGTTTCAGCGCTCCTTCAGGAAGGACCGGGAGCAATTCCGTTCACCCGCCAACCTGCCCGAGGTGGCCAACGCGAGAGCGACGGTGGACGGGCACGAGGTGACGGGGTGGGCCGCTTACCAGCACAACATCGCGGGGAAGCTGGACGAAATCAAGGCGACGTTCCGGCGGGCAGGAATCACGAACGCCGAAGACCTCGGCAGCTCGATGACGAAGGACCAGCTTGCGGACGCTCTGAGAGGGTTCGGCTCGAAGAAGGAACGGGACGAGGCGCTGCTCAAGTTGGCCGGCGGGGGACAAGCTGAGGGCAAGCTGAGGGCAGTCACGGCGACCCAGGCCTACGAGCACCTGACCGAGTCCACGAGCCAGCCTGGGTTTCTCTACCGCATGATTCGGCGAGGTGAGTACCACGCGGACCCCATCGTTCGGAGCCAGGAAGTCAAGACGGCGGTAGGGGTTGCCGGAGCTCACGGGCGCAAGGAAGAAGAGAACGCGGCGGACGAGTTTGCTCACCGGCTGCGACCCCCGACGCAAAGTCTGATAGATTTGATTCGGGGCTTCGGCCAGTAAGGACTCCCATGGACCTCTCAGCAGGAATTGACTACATCGGCGCGCAGTGCGCCCAGAAGTTCTACACGAGCTTCGGTTCGGACATCGACTTGAAGGCGGACAGTATCGCCATCCTGGGCGGAATGGCCGGTCGGCCTCCGCGGCACTGGATTGTGACCTCGGCTGGAGCGGGGACGAAGACGCTGACATACAAGGACCACTTCGGGAACACGATTGCCCTGGACATCACCAACCTGGTCGGGGCGACGCTCCCGGCGGGGTCGGTCATTCTCCACACGACCACGGATATCGGTGGGCTTTTGGTGATCTGGTGAAGCAGCCCGACGAACCGAAGGAGATGCGGTACGGCTACGGCTACGGCTACTTGCCGATCGCGATTGCCGGCAAGCCGGCCGCTGGCGGTGGTTTCCACAATTTCTACACGAAGAACGACGCGGTGACCATCTACACGAAGAACGATGGTGTCACCAATTACACCGACAACGCAGGGTAAATATGGCGATTCACTCTCAAGCTACCGGCGTCGAGCTGCATCCGATTGGGCCTTTCGCTACCTACGCAAATGCCGCGGCACGAACCGGCGCGACGGTCGCATCCGGCGACGTTGGCAAGGTCGCTTTCCAAACCGATACGGGGATGTACTGGCTCCTGCTGACGACGGGCCCGACATGGGCGCCTGTCACGGTAGTCGCCAACGCCGACGGCAGCATCACCATCGCGGCGGACGGGACTATCCAAGCCAAACAGCCGACGCGCCACGTGGTCATCGCCGACGTGGCCGCGTCTCCGCAGAGCTTCACCGTTCCCACTGGGGTGACTCTGATCGAAGTCGAGATGATTCGCCCCGGCGCTGGCGGCGGTTCTGGCGGGGCGTCCGGCGGCGGCGCGAGCTCGGGTGCTACCGCGGGCGGCGGCGGCGGCGGCTCTGGTGGGGCAACTGGTGGCTCGGCCACGTCGGAATACCTCGGGTTTATTACGGTAACGCCCGGACACACGATTACCCTGAATCCAGGCGCTGGCGGCACGGCCGGCAACGGCGGCGTGGCGGCTGCGGCCGGGGCTAACGGGAACCCCGGCAGCACCGGCGGCACCGGCGGCGCCAGCACTATCGTCGACACCACGGCAAGCTCAACCCTCTTCACCACGCTTGCCGGCGGCGTAGCAGGCAACGGCGGAGCGGCAGGCACGGCGGGCTCGGCGGGAGCGGCAGGCAACGGCGGAGCTCTCAGAAGCGGCGGGACGCAATGGGGTCTCCACGTCGGGACCGCGGCGAGCAATGTCGCGGGCGGAGCGGGGGGCACCATTACCGGCTCGGCACCGGGGGCCAATACCGGCGTCACCCCGAAGTCGACCCCTCTATTTTGGGGCACATCTACGACGGCAGTCGCGGCGACTCCTGGGGGCGGCACCGGCGGCACGGCTGGTAGCGCGACCCAGGGCGGCGGCGGAGCGGGTTCGTGCGGCGCGAGCTCGGGCCCAGGGGACGAGTACAGCGTTCGCGGCACGGCAATCAACACGACGGACGGCCAAGGTGGCACCCCGGGTCACGGCGGCAACGGCAACGGCAACGCGGCCATCACAGGCGGCGGCACGGGTAGCTCCGGCACGAACGGCCGCGGTGGCGGCGGTGGCGGCGGCGGCGGCGGTGCGGGCGGTGGCACGTCGGTGGCCGGCGCTGCGGGCGGCAACGGCGGAGCGGGCTCGGACGGGCTCATCGTCATCAGCTACGTTTCCTGAGTAGAAGCATGGCGTCTCCCGAAGATGCAAGCATCGTCTGGGAAGACGGTGGCGGAGGAGGGGGAAGCTTGCCTCAAATCCAGGACTCGAGCGGCAATCTCCTGCCCATCGAGCCCATTGTCCAGCTCGACAACTCTCTCCGCGGGACCGATGACCCACTCAATACCCGCACCGTCATAGCGGACAATTCGGAATGGGACATCACCGAGGGGCCGTTCTGGTGCCGAGGCAAAAACCTCGACGGGACCATCATCGGAACTACCCGAGTCCAGAGTACCGGCAATTTTACCGGCGGCCTTAACACCGCCACTATCACGAACGCGGCGACTATCTTCAAGGTCAACGATGGTATCTGTGTCCTTGGGGCCGGGGCCACAGCAAGCCTTACTGTACCGGCGGTTCCTACTGCGACCATCTCCGCGGGCGTCGTCACCGCGGGCGTCACCACGCGCTCCTACAAGCTCGTTGGGGCCACAGACAAGTACGAGTGGACCGCGGCCTCTCTCGCCGTCACGGTAGCCAATTGCCCTGACATCATTGGGCAGAGCTCGGTTCCGGCCCTTCAGTTCGGTGGCGTCCTGTGTACCGTAGGGAACGACGGGCTGGGTCACGATACGGGTCAAGGTACCTACGTCAGTCAGAACATCGCTGACTTCACCAACGTCTCGATTTACCAGGACAGCACCCTTCTTGGCGCCTCCGGGGAGATGCTGGTCTGGGCTCAGACGAATCTCATCGAGAACGGGATGTACATCTACACCGTCAGTGGAGCCCGCTGCTCACTGACGCGGCAGACCATTTCGAGCTCCGGCTGGACTCCGGCCCTCTACGCCCGCTTCTTGATGTTCAGAGGTAACTCTTCGGGACAGGTCTGGGCCATCACGAAGCTCGGGACGGCTGGCGGCGGCGTCATCGGGACGGACCCAGTGGTCTTCGAGCAAGTTCCCTACGTCTCCGTTGCTCCCGAGTACTTTCAGGCGAAGACCTACGCTACCGCGAACATCGCAAACCTGGCGGCGTGCCCGGTGCTCCAGGGCGGCGGCTCCTACACACTCACGGTCGGGGACGGGATTCTTCTACCGTTCCAGGCGAACCAGACCCAGAACGGCTTCTACAGGGCCGGAACGCCGAGCGGCGGATTCGTCGCCCTGACTCGCGACGCCTCTTACGACAGCGCTGCGGAGATTCTCCCCGGCACGCTCATTCAGGTTCAGCACGGGCCAGCCCTCACCGGTGGCCAGCGGAACACGAATGGTTTCTGGGGGACCCTGTGGACGCAGACGGCTACGGTGGTCACGGTCGGGACTGACCCGATTACCTTCGTACAGCAAGACGTTCGTTACTGGCTCGTGTACGCGAACAACGGCTCTGGTAACTACACGTACCATGGGACGATGAACGCCAACCCGTATTGGGGTGGCCCCAACGTCCCGCCCATCATCGCTTACCGCGACTACGGGACTGCGTTCAAGCAGTGGTGCTGGACCAATACGAACGCCACCTCAGGCAACTTTCCAAATACGGCGCCGTCAACTCCTCAGAACGCTCGCTTCCAGACCCGAATCACTGGCATCATCGGAAACAGCGTCACCATGGCCGACCCTGCACCCAACGGGGGAACAGGCGTAGCGGTCAAGCTCGACAACTTCCTTGGCCTCACGGCAGCCATCGCCGCGACTTCCGGCGGAGGGACGTCGAACGTCTCAAAGAGACTGAGGGTCCAAGAGGGGAACTTCGCCTGGGACGGGCTTCTCACTGTCGACAGGGACATTTGGCTGTCTGGGGCTGGCTCTCCAGCACCCATCCTCGGCGGCTCTACGGTCTTCACGTACGGTGACGGTGGCGGCATCCGGATTGTCGACGCGGCCAACTCCCCCAACGGAAGCGCGGGCACATCGTGTGTCCTGGAGGGGTTCCAGCTAGTTCCTGAGCACCTCTCGGTGCCGTCCGGTGGCGGACTCTTCACTGCGCAAGACATCGACCCGTTGAATCGCGGGCCTCTCCCTGGGGCAGCGATCTACATCCAAACGAGAGCCACGCTGCGGAACATCAACGTGGCGAAGTGCGTGGGTTCGAATTTCGTTGTCTACGGTAGCGACTCATCGGGCGGCAACAACTGCAACGAGACTCAGTTCAACACCTGCGGAGCTGGCGCCTCGATTTACCACGGCTTCTACGTCATCGGTGACAACACGAACGTTTGCCACTTCGTCGCATGCTCCGTCTCGGGCGCGCTGGGCGACGCCTTCATGGACTACTCGTTCCTGGGGAGCTCCTGGGATTCTTCCCAGGTCACCAGCGCAAACGGATACGCTTACCGTGTCCAGGGCTCTCAGCTCCACAACATCTACCTGGAAGCGGCTGCTGGCACCGTCTACTGCGCTGGCTCGTCGGCTCACGTGGACGCCGTGTTCCTGCAAGAGAGTCAGGTCCATCCGGCCTCCGTAACGAACGGGGCAAACATCTACCAGGGAAACAAGATTTCCCCCCAGACGTTCGGACAGATGAACGGCGCCTTCACCGTTCAGATTGGGGGAAACGACGGGACCACCGTGCTCCTGGTGGCGTCGGGTTCCGACCTGCCAGACGGGAACGTCGGTACGGCGCCGCCGCTGCTTCATTCCGTGGCCCACCTCACCACGAATCCAGGAGCGCTCTCGTTCACCTGGAACGGTACCGGCAACGTGGGTGCCCGATGGATGGGAGCCAATGCCACGGGACCCGGCATCTTGCGGTTCCCTCACGGGCTCGAACTCACCGACCAGTCGGAGAACACGGTGGCTCGTTTTGGCGGCACGGCGGGCAAGCCGACGTCCCCTGGCGTCTACAGCCCCGGATGCTTCTTCATCGACGTGAACCCCATCCTGGGGCTTCTGGGCTGGTCGGTTAACACCCTCGGCGGCATTGCCAACTTTGCGTGGTCTAGCGGCGGGTCAGCATTCACCGGAGGCGTCTATTCGTCCGGTGGCAACATGTACCAGGCCACGGTCCTCACTGGGGCGCCTGGCCTGGCTACGGGAGTGTTCGGGTCGTCGGCACCGGTTGCCACCGGTCTGAACGGCCAGGTCTTCCTGACGAAGATTACGGGCGCCACTACCGACTTCCAAGCGGTGAGCCATCCGTCGCCAAAGTTCGGCAGCTCCCTTTCGGACGCCGACGACGTCTCGCTGAACATGGGCTCGAACCGGATGATGCCGACCATCACGGCGGACCGGAACAAGACCCTCATCGTGAGCGGCATCAGCTCAGGGCAACGGGGATGGTTCTTCAAGCCCGCGAGTGCGGGGGACTTCAAGGCCACCTTCCTCGATGGGACGAATTCGAGCGCCTATCTCTGCGAGCTTCCAGGGGGCTGCAACGCAGCGGTCGAGTTCCAGTACGACGGCACCCACATTCAAATCGTGGGAGGGTACGGGTTCAGCCAGAGCCATTTCTTCCGTCGCTACAAGACGCTGGCGGAAATCATCGCTCTTCCAGCCGGAGCGGCGAACAACGGGAACGAGTTCTACGTTGAGGCGGACGGCAGCCACTGGCGCTTCTCGAGCGGCTCTACCGCTTCCGACAGCACCGGAATATTCGCCAACACCCTGACGAACAATGCCGGTCGCCTCATCCGGACCGACCCGGTGGTGGACGTGAAACTGGCCGTGGGCTTCGGGACGGCGAACAACGCTGTTCTGTTCACCGTGCCGACGTTTGCGAACGACCCGTACGCCGCTGGCATCAGGCTGGCCGTGCTCTCGTCGCGCTGGGAGATTACGTCCGACTTCACCGGGGGCTCAGCGAGCGCCATCGGCATCTCGTCGAGCTCGGCGAAGGCCTCTACGGCTGGCGACCTGTTGGGTGGCGCCTCCGGTGACGTAGCCGCAACCCTCACTCACGCAAACCTGTTCGCTGGAACGGCTGGACCGAAGACGGGGCTTCCCGCAACGGTGCTGGTCGGAGGGGACACCATCAAGTTCAACCAGATCACATCGACCTTCACGGCTGGCGCTGGATTTGCCCACATCGTAGTGCAGGTCATGACTTGAGGTTGACCGAGTTCCTGTTTTCAAGGAGAATTCAGCATGCCCGCATTCGTTACGACATTTCTCACGCTGCTCACGACGTACTGGCCATTCCTGCTCGCGCTCGGCGCGCTCGGAACGGCGTTCAATCAGTTCGCGTCGAAGGTGTTCCCCGGAACGCGGTTCGCGAACATCGTGAACACCATCACCGTGGATTTCGTGAACCTGCTCGCCGAAGTCGGCGGGCTGCTCGGCGTCGGGCCACGCGCCACGCCGAAGGGCAAGCCCCCGGTGAACGTGCTGCTCATCC
>Ga0265336_10001190_pt1 | contig 12377 bp, 18 predicted proteins | sample 42119metaG_FD_193583 | JGI IMG/M metagenome (GOLD analysis project Ga0265336, IMG submission 193583) | Rhizosphere microbial communities from Carex aquatilis grown in University of Washington, Seatle, WA, United States - 4-21-19 metaG | ecosystem: Host-associated > Plants > Roots > Rhizosphere...
CGCAGATTACGGCGAACACCAATGCGCTCGCATCGGGTCAAACCCCGGTTTACACGCCGGCGACGCTGATGAGTCAAGGCGGCTGCATCGCCCTTCCCTGGCATATCGGCACGCTCAATGACGGTGTCGACAATGCATTCATCCGGTCCGATGGCGTCGTATGGTTTCCTGCGTTTGGCCTCGCCGGCGCGAAGCCAGCGTGGCTTTTTGACAGCACTGCACTGCTCGATCTGGACTTCACGACGCAGCGATATTGGGCCGGCACCGGCTTCATCGACGAGGCATCGATCCCGTGCGTTCGCGGTGGTGCAACCGTCTATACGCTCGACAACAGCAACCAGCCGGTTGGTCCGTTTCTCAACAACGTCCTCGAGCGGTCGAACCGCGGCATGGCTGCGTGGGATGCGAGAACAAACAGGTTCGTAAACTCGGCGGCGCCGGTCACTCAGACCATGACGATCAGCAATGGCCTCACCTATGTGGTGAGTTGCTACGGCTCTGGATCGGTGACGATAACGGGCGCCGGCACCGGCGTCGCGACGCAAGGCTCGCCGCTGACTTTTGTCTCGAGCGGGACGAGCCTCACCGCGACGATCGCCGGAACCGTCAACTTTGTGAATGTCGAAGCGTATACGTCGCCGTCGCCCCCGATTATCACTCTCGGGAGCCCGGCGACGCGCAACCACGACTACGTCTCGCTCGATCTATCGCAGTTCGGATGGTGGGGAAGCGGCCTGACGTCATTCACATTCTTGGCCGCCTTCGACGCCTACGCAGCCGCGACAAGCACCGGGACGATGTGGAATCTCGATGACGGTACCGATAACAACCGTCTGACGAATAACTATATCGCCCTAACGGGCAACGGCCAGACGGGTTTGACGATCAATGCGGCTGGTGGTGGCGCGAGCGGCTACGACCCCGCGCTGCCCTACGTGATCGCACCCGGCCGCACCCAGGTGTTCGGGATGTCGATCAATTTCACGACGCACCACATCGACGTCTGTTTGGTCGACAAGGTTCAGGGCGCAAGCCCGCTCGCCAGCTTCACCGGAATTTCTACACCCACCGGACTTCGCTATCTCCGTTTCGGTACGCGTGCAGCCTCGGCCGGCGTGCTCAACGGGTTTTTCAAGCGTGGCGTGCTGACCGGCATCTATGACCCCTCGAATCTCGTCGCGCGCGCGACTTCGCTGGTCAACCTGTTCTGAAGGAGGAGATCGAATGCAACTGACGACACATTTTTCCCTCGAAGAGCTCACGCTCTCCAGCTATGCCCAGCGGAAGGGGCTGCCGAACGATCCGCAGCCTGGCGTGATCGAGAACCTCAAGATCACGGCCGCGGGCATGGAGGTCGTGCGCACGATCCTCGGCGATGCGCCAATCCATGTCGACAGCGGCTACCGCTCGCCACTCGTCAACGCCGCGATCGGGGGCGCAAAGAATTCGGCGCATCTGACCGGCTATGCCTGCGACTTCATCTGTCCGGCCTTCGGCACGCCTTATCAGGTGGCCAACGCGATCGCGCATGCTGTGCCGCCGCTCCGTTTCGATCAACTCATTCTCGAATACGGCTGGGTACATATCTCGTTCGCGCCAACCTTCCGCATGGCGCTGCTCACGAAGAAGAGCGCCGAAGCGCCCTATGAAGAGGGACTTCTCGCCTGAACCAATGGCTGCGTCGGCGGAGTCAGTCGGGTGTTCGTCGTGCGTGGGTTTCTCGGGAGACCGACTCATGACTTGCGTTCGGCTGGCTCCTCCCATCCCGCCATCACGATTCGCTTATCTCATGCACTGGTGCTGCCAGATCGCGGGCTATCGCGACAAGGAAGGTGTCTTTCACCAGGTCGATCCCTCCACCGTGCCGCCTATGGCCTGCATCGACATCGACTGGACGCATGGCGGTGACGTAGGCGCAGCACGCTCGGCGGCACTGGCGATGCGCGAGGCCTACAATATCGCGTTCCCGGCCGTCCTGGTGAGCCGCCACACCAAACGCCGCGCCATTGACTTTATACCGCACGCTGGTCGGGCACGATCCAAGTCCGTGACGCGCGCGGCGTCTCGCATCCGGTCACCAAGCAGGAAGACCTCTGGCCCATCGGCGCGAGCTACGGCGTGCACAAGCTGCCGAGCGACCCACCCCATTGGTCCGACGACGGGCACTGAACCCACACCAACACTCAAGAGAGGTTTTGCAATTCACGGCGCCGACGCGCCGCGATCCGTGCTGGCCGGTTGTCAGCAATTCAGCAGAAGCAGGAGAAGTAGCATGTTCACGTTGAAACTCTTCCGGCGCAATGGTCCGGAGTCCAAGCAGATCACCCACAAGGTCATCGCTGTCCATCGCGTTATGGTTCACGAGATCGGCAAGGAGGGTCATGCCCTCGAGATCGTTGCCTTCATGTCGAACCAGAACAATGACTACGAGACGTACTACGTCGGCCAGCCGGAGAGCGGCATGGAGGCGTTCGGCAAAGATGATCTCCATCTGAATTCGGAGCCCGGCAGCTGGTGGGGTTGGGGCCTTCTCGAAAACTGGGAAGGCAACACCAGCGAGCACTACCGGCCGGCGTCTTACGGCTGAATGAAATGCGGGGAGCGTGCACCGAGCGCGCTCCCCGTCCCGCCGGGCGCCGGGTTGTCGCGCTCTTCATCGCCATAGCAGTGGGCGTTCGTTCGCCGACAGCGCAGCCCGCGGGGTGAACCTCCGGCGGAATGCGCGGTCACGGGCGAACGTCCTCTGGTGCGGCGCTTTTGCCCACCCAAGGAGGTTCACATGAACTTTTTCTCGCAGATTGCAACCTGGGCCACGCACACGGCGTGGCCGGCCATCGAGGGCTTCCTCGGCGGCGTCGTTCACGACGAAGTCGCCGCGGCGACGCCGATCGTCGAAAGCACTGTGGCGCAGCTGACCACCGAAGAGGCGGCGGCCATCGCCAGCGGCAACACCGCGAACACGGGTCACATCCTGGCCAGCGTGGTGAACAACGCCAAGTCCGCACTCGTGGCGGCCAGCATCAATGTCGGCACGAGCTCGCTGCTGACGGCGGTGGGCGCTGCGGCGGCCAAGGCGCCGACGCTCGTGGCGGCGAAGTCCACTTCGTAATCGCTGGGGCAGTGATCCGGGAGGGTTGGATAATGCGCAAGCTGACGCTGGCCCTCCCGTTGCTGCTCGCGGCGTGTGTATCGCCGACGGTAGAGCCCTATGCCGTCGAGGTGACGGATAAGGCAGAATATTCCGCCGATCTGGCAGCCTGTGCCGGCTATGCAAAGGCCTATTCAAAGCCGCTCAGCGTCTCGGTGATCGGCGAGAGCGCCTTCAAGGGCGCAGCGGCGAATGCCTCCAGCGGCGCGATCAACGCGCTGGTGCCTGTTCTCGGCGCCGCCGGCAACGCCACGACCGAGATGCTCAATGAGCTCGACCTGCTCAGCACGCTGCAACGGGCGGTGTTCGTGAAGTGCATGGACAAGAAGACCGAGCGTGATCGCTCGGCTCTCATACTGGAGCCAAACCTATGACCCATCAGCAGATCAACCCGCCGTACGACGGCTCAGCGCCTTGCCCCGGCTGCAACAACTTCGGCGGGGCAATGGCTTATCTCCACAATATGTTTACGCGCTGGCCGTCTGGAAAATCGATGGTGAAGCTCAACGACATGCGCCGCTTCTGCGAGTTGCCGGAGACGCTGAGCATGCCGCACCCAGCGATGCAGGAACTGTTGGATGTCATGAAGGCCATGATCGCGATCGCCAACAAGGGCATGACCGATGACGGCCTGACCGTGAAATGGACGCCAGCTGTATGGGAAGGCGTGGCCGCACTCGCTGGCCGGGCCATGGCAGCCCTCGATGCTGCAGAGCCGCTCTTCGACGCTCATCGGCATGATGAGCGCCACTGCACCGGAAACACGAACTCCATGTGGGAGTCGCGCGGTTCCCGCTGGCCAGGCTTCACTCAGGCAACTCGGGAGGCGAGGGGCGACACCTCCTACAACTACACGATCGAGGCGGTCCTGAGCGGCGGCCATCTGTTGCACAAAGCCTGCGGAACGCGGATCAGACTGCACGAGCACTTCCTGCTCGATCTCCGCAAGGATCCGACCTTCTACGCAAAGGTGCGCTGTCCAAAGTGCAGCGATGTGCCGTTCGCGCAGTTCGAAATCCTCAGCCTTGAGGCCTAGCATGCCTGATTTTCTGAAGAACCTGCTGGCCAGCAGCCTCATCCGTTCAGCGGGCCTGGCGCTCCTCCGCCATATTGCCACCGCGGCGGGCATGTCATTCATCTCCTGGCTCGCCGCGCACAATGTCGATCCCACGGCCGCGCAGGGCTTCGTCGGCTATCTCGTCGGGGCGGTGGTGACTGGCGCCGGCATCCTGTGGTCCCAGATCGACGTCCAGAACGTCGGGACCAAGATGGTCGCGGCCTCAGCGATCTCGTTCGATGCTGGCGTCACTCACGCACAGATCGAAGGCGAGCAAGCGCAGGCGACCGCGGACAAGGCGCGAGCCGATACCGTCAGGACCGCAATCGCCTCGGCCGACGCGAAAGAGGCAAACAGCAGTGTCGACGACGTGCTAGCGCGAATGCGCGCGGGGAAGACATGAAATGTACCAGCTCAAAGTAACCCTGCTTTGCCTCGCGCTGACGCTACTGGTCGGATGTGCGCTCCTGTCCTCGGAGCCGTCGCTGCCGTGCCCACCGGCGATCACCGCCGCCCCGGCGCCGACGACGCCAAAGCCCGTCGAGCAAATCTGCGAGCACGCCGATCAATGGACGCCAAGCGCGCAGGCAGACGCTGCCATGGCCCTCGCGCCGCTCGCCCACGCCAATCCAAACGTCGCGCACCTGGTCATGGAGTGGGCGCGGTTGCGCGCGGATTCGGATGCCTGCCAAGCGGCACAATCCCCTGGCAAGTGACGCTTCAGACAGTTCGGCGCGCATCTTAGCGTCTTCATCGAAGGGTTAGAAATATGGCCGAGATTGATCCGGAGGTTCAGCGATCACTTGGTCGGATCGAAGGGACACTCACCCAGCTATTGTCAGAGGTGAAGGGATTTCATGGAGCACTCGGCGGACATGTTGCCGACGACCATGCGACGGCGGAGGCATTTCGCGGTCTGATATCGGATCTTAGACGAGAGATCGCGAACCAATTTCTCGAGCAGGACAGGGCCCGCAATCAGCACCTGAACGAACAAGATGTGAAGCTCGATGCCTTGAAGGCAGACAGCGACCGCGCGAAGGGTGCGGGGTGGGTCATTTTGGGCGTGCTCGGAGCGCTGGCGACATTTGTCGGCGGCGCGGTCATTGCGGTCCTGACGGGGCTGTTGAAGCTCCATACCTGAGCGCGTATGTTGAATTGGGGAATTATCGATATGTTGGCGCAAACGCCACAAGAAATCTGACGGCCTTGGTGGGCTGTTCTTCGATCACGAGACCGTCAACCACAGCGCCGGCGAATACGTCCGCGACGGCGTTTCGACCAACAACGTCGAGAGCGTGTTCGCGGTTCTCAAGCGCGGCCTGATCGGCGTCTACCATCACGCCAGCAAGAAGCATTTGAGCCGTTACGTCGATGAATTCGCCTTCCGGCTGAACGACGGCGACGTGAAAAACCACACGATGCAGCGGCTGGAAAGCTTCGTGGCGGGCACGAAGGGCAAGCGCCTCACCTACAAGGCGCTGATCCATTGACCGCCCCAGCTCCTCCCAAGGCGCTAGACGCCGTTGCCGACGTGGTGCTGGCCTATCGGCCCAAACCAAAGACGAAGCCCGCGCGCAAGCGCCAGAGGGCGCGGAGGAAGCGCGATGCAAAAACCGCACGCGATTGACCTGTTCTGCGGCCTTGGCGGCTGGACGGACGGCCTGTTGGCCGAAGGCTATGACGTGACCGGCTATGACATTGAGGAACACGCCTACGGCGACATGCGCTACGCCGGGCGCTTGGTGGTCCAAGACGTTAAGACCCTGCACGGCTCGCAATTCAAGGATGCAGCCCTGATCGTCGCCTCGCCGCCGTGCCAGGAATATTCCTACATGGCGATGCCGTGGAAACTGGCGAAGGCGAAGGCCGCGGCAATCCGGGCCGACACGACCGGCGAAAAGCTGGCGGCGCTCAATGACCTGTTCAACCAGTGTTTCCGCATTCAGCGCGAGGCGTCCTTCGCCGCCGGCCGTATCGTTCCTATGGTGGTCGAGAACGTCAGGGGTGCCGTTCCTTGGGTGGGCCGCGCCCGCTGGAACTACGGCTCGTTCTACCTGTGGGGCGACGTGCCAGCCCTCATGCCGCCCGCGTTCAAGGCTCAGAAGTTCAACCCGGATGGCACGGCGCACCCGCCTGGCTCGTGGTTTGCTGTGGCGGACAGCAAGAACCGCGGCGCAAATTCGGGCCACAAGGTGCCGGGCTTCCGCTTCGACGGGAGCGGACGCAGTTTTCAAACTGCGTCCGTCGAGGGCCTGAAAGTCCCAAGTCAGTCCGGCCGCCGGACTGACCCCGGCAAAGGCGCGCGCTTCACTTCGCGGGATTGCGGGGCCGAGCGCACCCATGCCGTTGACGACGATTCGGGCACGAAAATCGGCGGCGATTGGTTCTCTGATCCGCAATCGACTTGCCGCCGTCACGGCTCCAAGTCTAAGGGCCGCAAGATGGCCTCGGCCATGATCGCCAAAATTCCCTTGCCGCTGAGCCGCCATATCGCTGCTACCTACCGGCCATGATGGGAACTGGACTCATGTATATGGCGATTATGCACTTCACAAAACACTGAATATGGGCTGATTATTGGCCCGGAGCGCTAGCGCTAGGCGCTTAGTGCTTCGCCTTCTTCTTGCCTGCCGTCTTAGACTTGCGCGCGCCTTTGGCCTTTGGGGCCGCTGGCGGGGCGACTTGGAGCGCCTTCCGCATCACGCGGTCAAACTCCGCGTCGCCAAACCGCAGCGTGCCTAAGTCGATCTGCTTCTTACCAGTCATCGGTACACGTCCTTCCGATGGTCAATGTCCAAGATCACGATGATAACAGGGCGAACCGAGTATAGGATTCTGTAGTCGCCTTGGCGCACGCGGTAAACAGGGTGTTCGCCGTCCATGACCCCCAAAAGCTTCTTGCATCCCGGCGGTGTTGGGTTCGCGGCAAGCGCTTCAATCCGCCGCTTTATCTGGCCGCGAATCTTTGCCGGGGCTTTCGTCTCAAGATATTTAAGCGCGGCCTCGGTGTACGCAAAGCCATATAGGGACGGCACAGGTCTAGGTCTCTATGCGCGATAATCGCGAACCAAGCGCTTTCCCTTGGACAAGGTATTCGGGTGATCTCTCAATTTCCGCTAGCCGTCTGCGCGCAACATCAACATCGCGCTCATCATCCGTTTCGTATGGCGAAAGACTTGCCGAAATAACTCCATCAATGTCACTGAGTTTACCCTCAACCCATGCGTTCAAGTCCTTCGACTTTGAAAACTTGAATGACGCGATGCGCGACGGCGTTAGCTTGCGGCCATAAGTGAACCGCCACTTTTCCGATTGCAAGCACGCGGCTGCCAGCACGAGATCAACCATCGTCACCCCGGCGCCCGGCTTGGGCAGCAATATCAAACAATCGTCATTGACCGCGCAGGGCTCCAACTGGACGAACGACTCGCCAATGCTTCCGGTTTGGGCGACCGTAACGAATGCTGGCTCAATCAGTCGCGGGAACTCTAGCCAGCCGTAACAGCCATTGTATTGCTCTGTCGGTGAAATCACGAGCGACGGCCCGGGCACCATTCCATCGCGGCTGTGCAGTTCCTTCATGCCGTAGAGAATATCAAACATCCCACCGATCGTGCCAGAAGCCGCCGGGAGAGACTCTGCATTCCCGAGGCGCGATGCCGTCACCATCTCGCGATAAGGCTGAACGCTTAGTTCGCCGTCCGATATAGCCCGACGCTGCGTGATAACTTCCTGTGCGTACCGCGTATAGAAAGACGCCAAACGACGCAAAAGAACATCGACATTTGATCTCAGTTCGGCCTCTTCGGGGGGTGCAGACTCTACGTATGCGCCAGGAGCCCACTCATCGTCGTCTTTGACGGATGCGCCACTAGCAAAGCCCGGTGTATTCGTCCGATTAAGAATTGCATCTAGCGCCTTCGGTATCTGATTGGGTTCACTCGCGCGCTCGACGCGAGTTCCCTTCTTCAGGGTTAGCCCATCGTGATGCAGGCGGACAAACATCGTCTTTCGCCGGGCATTATGTGGGACGCCCTTTTCGATAAGTACAAAAGCCGTCGTTGCCGCAGCAAATGGCTGAAACAATTCATCCGGTAGCTGGCACGCAGCAAGCAAACTGTTGTTCTCAAGAATATGCCTACGCCACGCGCCTTTGTCTTTCTTTACGAGCATGCTCATTGGCAAAATGATCGCTAGTTTACCGCGGTCTTTCAGCCCCTCAAGCGCGCGCTCGACAAAATCCTCAACCGGGGAATCCGTCTTTTCGTGTGGGAATGGTGGGTTCATTAGAACCACGGAGGCTTTTCCGACAGGATATTCGACCGAACGAAAGCAGTCTGCTTTGCGCACGCCAGTGGACCCGTCACCCCGCAAGATCATATTGGCAACGCAGAGCGCCGCCGTGACAGGTTCGTCTTCAAAACCAATGAGGCGCTTCTTGATGATGCCTACCACCTGCGCTCGGGATAGGTGGTGTTCTGATAAAATGCGATCCATGCAAGCGACTAGGAATCCGCCGGTTCCGCATGCAGGGTCCAACACAATATCGTCTTTGGTAATCTCACAAACGTCGGCCATCATCCGAGTGATGTGCCGAGGCGTAAAATACTGGCCGATTGTGTTGCCGCCTGTATAACGAAAAAAGGTCTCGTATAACTGGCCGAGATAATCGTGTTCGGCCGTAAGGACCGTCACGTTCAATCGTTCCAATATCGTAGCAATGCGGCGAGCTTTTTCCTTTAACTTATCGTTGTCTTCATCGACACGTAAGCTTTTAGCCAAATCAGATTTACCAGCCTTTATAAAGGCGTCTCGGCAGGCTTCGTTGATGTCGCGCAAAATATACTGCGGCTCACGGCGTATATCACCTTTCGAAAACCATAGAGCAAGCATGACAGCGGCGACGACGGCTGGCCTGTATTCGTCTTTGACACGCGCCTCACGCAATAGCCGATTGATTTCATCGGCGCGATCCGCCAGCACTTCGAGTGGCGGGACAGATGGCCTAATTTCAGCCGGTCCATTGGGCGTCGCAATGCGCTCCAAATCCGAACGGGTCGGAATCCACCCAATTGGATAGCCGTCATACGTGACGGGCTTCCATTTCGTTCCGATGCGCTTAAAAAGTTGTAGCTTAAATTCGTTGTCAGATGTGCCCGCTATACCAATGGCGAGCGGCCTATAGCCCGCATCCCACAAGGCATCAGCATACGCCTGCGCTTCTGCAACAGCCTTACCGATCTCTGATATAGAACGCTTCGCCTCGATTACGGCAAGTGGAGCGTTTGAGAAACGGTCCATAATTATGGCTTCTGGGACGCCCGGTCCCGCGCCTTTCTTACTTGCTTTTGCCAATGCCTCGGCAAGCTCTACATAGTTTCGATATTCATGTTGCAACAGAAGATCGCCCTGCGGCGGGCGTCGCAAATCCCAACCCTGCGAAATGAGCAGGTCGTTTAGTAGATGCTCAGCCCGGCGCTCCGACTGACGTTTGGCGATGACAAAGGACATTTACGCGCGCCCCTTCGGACGACGCAGCATGAGCCGCTTACCGACAATCTTGGGGACGGCCAACGCAGTACGACGGCCATCAGTCTCTTCGCGCGTGTTGTACTTGTAGTCCACTTCGGCGAGGTACAGCGGCAAATGCTTCGCGCTGACATGATGGTGTGTGCCATCAAGCGACCGCTTCGTATTGCCGAAAAATCCTTCGACCGTGTTTGTGGTTGCCAGCCGACCCGATACGTCACGGCGTGCATATTCTTCGTCGCTATGGTTCACAGTGTCATGTGACGCGAACGCCTTCCCTAACTTCCTGTAGAGCGGCGACTCGTCCGTATTCAGGTGCGCGGTTTCCGAAACCTGCCGCTTGAGCAATTGGCCCAAGGCGTCGCCGGTGACCTTGCGGGCAACCTGAGAGCGCACGCGACCGCCGCGCTCGACAAGCGAGACGACCGCCGTCTTGTTGCCTGTATACCGCCGACCCATGCCGCGCTTAACTCCCCCGATATAGGTTTCGTCCGCTTCGACGGTTCCGTCAAGCTTGTCGGTTGGCAGGATGTCTTGAAGGGCGAACCGGATGCGGTGGCAAAGGTGCCACGCGGAACGATATGAGCCGATTTCAAGCTGGCGCTGCAATTGGAGCGCCGATACCTGCGTTTTGCTGGCGCACATCATGTAGAAGGCGATCAGCCACTTGTTGAGCGGGATGTGAGAGTCCTCGCAAACCGTGCCGACCGTCACCGTGAACGACCGCTCGCACTCCGCGCACTTGTACTGGCCGGGGCGAATTTTCTTGTCGCGGTTCGCCGTGACCTTGTAGATGCGGGTTTGATCGGCGTTGCCGCAATGAGCGCACTCGGGGCCGTTCGGCCAGCGGAGCTTTTCGAAGTAGTCGCGCGCGGCTTCCTCGGTTGAGAACTTCGCCGCGATCTGAATTAGGGTAAGATCACCGCTGGGGTTTTTGCCGCTCGGGACTGATGTGCGTTTTCCAACCATGATGGGAATATAGGTCCGGCATCAGGTTTTGTCAAGTGCATAATCGCCAGTGGTTATAACGAGCCATTCTCGCTGCGTTGCAGTTCCTGAAAGAGCTTGCCGTGTGTCGCCGCGTTTGCGGCTTTCATGGCGTCGCTGAAGAGGCGAAGCGCCATCACTGCATCGGCAGCAGCTTCCTCGAAATTGCTGCTCGCGATGGCTAGTTCCAATTCCCGCCGTCTGCTCATGGCTTCGTCATCCTCTCAATCGATTTCAATTGCGGCGCGAGGCGGGCGCGCGCCTTCCACAGATCATGTTCGCTCTGCATCGTCAGAAGCAGCTTCGCATCGATGCCGACGCGCTTTTCGATCCGCACGGCCATCTCGGCCGTGAGGCTGACTTTGCAGGCCAGCAGCTTTCCGAGAGCGGCGCGCGTCACGCCAATCGCGATGGCGGTTACGTTGGCGTTGGTGTGCAGATCATGGAGCGCGGTGGCGATGATCTTGCCGGGGTGCGTCGGCTCGCGGCGGCGCGGGCCAGCTGCAAAGGAAGGCATGTTGTGGGTCCGGTTCTCGAGGCCGTCACCGGCCTCAGTGGTACTGGGTGAATTCGACATCGGTAGCGTCGCCTCCCTTATAGATGAAGGTTATCCGCCATGCACCAGACACCTTGAGCGACCACAGGTCGCGATTGATGTGCTTGAGCTGGTGGAGCCCATAGCCCGGCACGTCGATCTGCTTGATCGTCGAGGCGGCGTTGATCACGTCCAGCATTTCGAGGCAGCGCGCCTGATGCTTGGGGTTCACTTTGGCCGAACTCTTCGTCTCGAAGAGTTCTTTGAGGCCCTTGTTTCGGAAGGTCTTGATCATGATGAGAATGTATCCCGTTGGGATACATATGTCAACTGGAAGGATACATGAGAACCACGCTAATGCCGCGCCCCAGCCATGCACTGGGAGAACGGGCAAATCAGGCCTCCGCCTGGTCCCGGTGCGCCTCGCAGAAGTAACGATTCCCGCGCCACTCATAGACGCCGATCACAGCTTCGGCGCCGCACTGGCACAGGGGAACGGGCGCGACCTTCAGTCCGCCCTCACGCGCGTAGCGCGCCCACCGCTCAGCGGTGCGGCGCTCCCTTTCGGCTGCTCGCTGGTCGCGGCCCATGTTGTGCTCCACATGGGCTATATAGAAGGGTGGAACGCGTCAGGAACAAAGTCCACGGATTCTCCACGCATCGTGGTGCCGTGTTCTGCGTCTGTATGCGGTTTGGTGCGGGGTCGATATTTTCGGCCCGATACAAGCCATTGAAGAAACTTGAAAAATGGTGGGCGCGACAGGGATTGAACCTGTGACCCCTCCCGTGTGAAGGGATTCAGCGCGCTTTGATTTTATTCGAGATTCCTATCCTAAGGCGCGCAGTCCACGCTTTCTCCACGGGTAGCAGGATCGCCTTCTTCGCCTCGGTCGGCGCGATGACGTGCTCGTAGCGGCGGGCGGATTCAGCGTCGCGCCAGGCCTTGGTGGCGACAAGGCCGGACGTGTCCAGGCCGCCATACTGGCGCATCCACGCGCCCCAGGTATGCCGGAAGGTGTGGAAGCCTTCGATCTCGACGGCAGGCCCCACGGCCTTGCGCACGCGGCCCAGCAGCACATACAGGCGGCCGTTCTTTCGGAAGCGGAAGACGGCTTTCC
>Ga0265336_10001191_pt1 | contig 12366 bp, 10 predicted proteins | sample 42119metaG_FD_193583 | JGI IMG/M metagenome (GOLD analysis project Ga0265336, IMG submission 193583) | Rhizosphere microbial communities from Carex aquatilis grown in University of Washington, Seatle, WA, United States - 4-21-19 metaG | ecosystem: Host-associated > Plants > Roots > Rhizosphere...
TCCCTCGTCCCCAGCAGTTGCACTGCCTCCTACCGACCCCTCTGCGCTCCCATTCGCACCGCCCCCGCCGCCTTTGCCATCGCTGACGGCATTGCCTTCGGCATTTTCTTGGCCGCCGACTTTTTGCCCGCTGCTTTTTTGCTTCCTTTTGCCATTCTGATCACCTCCTTCTTTTTGTGGGTTAAGAATCGAATTCCTGCGCTCGCTCTCGCTCTCGCGAATCATCCCCGCCGCCTTCGGCGCAATCTGCTTCAGCCGCGCAATCGCCCCGTCGGTAATGACCGGTTTGCCCTTGACCATCTCCACGCGAGCCAGGTTATCGGGAGCCGGAGACTCGACACCCGCGCGTTCGGCGGCCGTAAGCGCGTCCATCGGCTTCCCCGTCGCAAGCTTCACGAGCGCCTGCGACGTCATCTTCGCGTTATCGATCTGTTCCGGCGTCGCCGATTCAAGCCCGGGCGTCTGATTGGAGATCCCATCAATCTCATCCCCCACGGCCTGCAAACCCTGATGGTATCTGATCGCGTTCACCAACCCCGCGCGCTGCTTGTAAAGGTCGAGCAGTTGCTGCCCGGTCTTGTCGCGCGCCATCGAATCCAGCGCATCCTTGATCTTGCCAACAGCGCCATCGCGCGAAACCGGCACGACCATGGAAAGCTGCTTCTCGGCGATCTGGTTATCGATCTGCGCCACGCGGTTCACGTGCGGCGTGGTATCGATCGCCCCGAGGTTCTTTTGCGTCTCCGTCACCGGCGCGGACGCAACAACCGGCGCATCAATGAGCGTCGCGTGAACCATTGCCTGAAGCTGTTGCGTGGCTTCCAGCGTCAACCCGGGAACCGTATCGCCTGGAAGCGTCTTAAATCCGCCATCGTCCAGGAACTTCTTGGCCCCAGCCTGCATCGCATCCGCCTGCTTTGCGGAGACCGCCTTCATCTCCGGACTGGCCTTGTCGCTCATGGCAATTCCGCGCAGAAACTGCAACTCCGGATGCGTCCCATTCGCCACTGACCGCGCCTCGGGAATATACTTTGCCGTGGCTCTCTCGTGCAGAATGCTTGGCACTGCCCATGCCCAGTCCTGCGCCACGCCCTGCGGGGTAAAATCTCCAGCCTTGCCACCTTCTGCCGCACGCAACGCCGTGCTCATGCCCATGTTGGCAAACCCATTGAGTCCAAACGCAGTCACCCCGCGCACCAACGGCTTCTCCATCGCTCCCGGCAACGCCTTCGTCACCCCGCGCATCAGCGGACCGGTAAGTTCTCCCACCGTGCCAAAAGCCATCGAACCTGGAACCGATTCCTTTGCGGCGTCCAGAGCGGCTTGCCCCGCTATCGCCTTCGCATCGACATCCGTTTTTCCTTCCGCTACCGCCTGCTTGTACGCGGCGGAATAGGTTTCCCCCCCGGCCATCGCCGCAGCCTGGACAACCATTGGTGAAAGCCCAATCAGCTTCGGCGCGAGCGTTCCCACTTGCAACGCCTTGAACGCCGCAGCCAGCTTCGGAAGAGACGCAACTGCCCCAAGCCCATCGGTTCCCAATATCGAAAGCGCCATCGGGATCATGTTCCCGACCACGTCGGCCGCAAGATCACCCTTCGTCCCGGCCAGCGACGGATTAACCATCGGCTTACCGCTCGGATTTAATCGGTCTACGGGAGCCTTTCCTAGAAGTTCCTGCTGACTCACATCCGCCGCTTTGTCGGCATCCTGCGCGTAACTATCAGCGCCAAACCACCGGACTACCTGCGCCTCCGTCCGCTGAAGCCCCATCGCAGCCGTGATCGCAGCCTTGTTGACACGTGATTCCAGCGGCCCAACCCCGTTATCCTTAACCGCATCAAGCATCGCCGCTCCAGAGTCCTTCGAGAGAACACCATCCTCCATCGCCTGCGCCACGGATTGCTGGTACTTCGCCGGGTCGTTCGGGAACTGCAACTTGCCGTCGGCGACAGAATATAGCCGACTCTTCATCTTGTCCGCCTGCGCTTGCGCCATTCCTTGCCATGTCTCCAACCCGCTCTTCTGCGCGTGGCCTGCCTCCCAAATCGCATTGAGCTGCTGAGCGCTGATATTTCCCGCATCGAACCGACTCAACGCATCGGCCAACGTCTTCGACCGATCCTCGGAGGCACCGAAATTCTGCGCTGCACCCTGAAACAAGGCCAACGCCTTCGCCTGCGCGGTAGCTTGATCCATCTTGCCCCTAGCCACCTGCGCCTTGAGATCTTCCACTTGCGGCAGAATCGCATTCTGGGCCGCCTCCCATGCCCCGTTAACCTTTTTCACCGAATCATCAACGATGGCTTGCGGGTCGCGTTGAATTGCGGAGTCCAACTTGGCGTAAACCGGCGACTCCTTGGCCGCCGCCACGGCCTGAGTCGCATTTTGCGTCCCCGTCAGCGTAAAGTTTCCATTCCCGTCAGGCACCGCCGCCTTGATGCCATGCGATTGGCTGTCCGCCAGCCGTCCAATCGCCCCATCAGGCCGCATCCCAAGCCCCCCCGTTGGATCAGCCTGCGGTTGTCCATTCTGTCCATCTCCCACAGCGGGAACCCCCAAATCCTCGCGTTTCTTGGCCAACGACTGAAGCACCGGGTCGCTGTTCGCATCCCCGCCGCTGGCGATAACCTGTTGCCGCCACTGCGCTTCCGCTCCGTCCACGCTCCCGGTGCTGCGGACCATCGCTTGGAACGCCTTTTCCTGCTCATCCAAATCGGCCGTCTTCGCCCGGTAACCCTTGGTGTCCGGCGGCGTCAGACTGATCCCGTCCCGCTGCTGTTGTAACGTAGCGACTTGGCTTTTCAACGCCTGTGCGGCCGGCGTCGGGCTCGATCCGATTTGCGTCCCCATGAATCCACCCTGCACCGCCGTAAACTCAGGGTTGCCCTTGATCGCCTCAATCTGCGCATCCAGCGCCGCCGCCTGCTTGGTCGCGGCTTGGTACCGGGCGTTATCCGCATTCTGCGCAATCGAAATGACATCCTTCTGACCCTGAAACCCGTCCGTCGCCCCTTTGAGCAGGTTCTTTTGCAACCCCCCATTCGCGTCGACAGCAGCCGCCTTTATCTCCGGATCGCTCGATTGCAGCCCATCCTGAACTGTGCCCAGGTAAGTCCACGGCTGGTTCTTGTTCTGCTTGTAAAGCGCGTTCGGCGCGTCCGGATGCGATCCGATGGGCGCATCGGCGTCAGGGTCCGTAACCGTTGTCTGCCCATGGTCATCCCGGTTGGTCTGGTAGGCCGCTCCCGTTTCGGGGTCATACTGAACGGGACTCGTCTTCGGTGTGTACCGCGTCGAGCCGTCCTCGTTGAGTTCCGGCACCCGGTTCCCGAACGGGTCGATATAACTCTTCACTCCCGCCGTCTTAAAGCGTGCTTCAGTATCCGCGGCCTGCTGCCTGGCCGCCTGAGCCTGATTATACGCGTCCCACTGCCCTTGAACCACCGTGGCCTTATTCGCTCGCGCGATCTCGTCGGCAAATACCACACGAGCGCCACCCGTGAAATTCCTCGGGTCGTATCCCTCCTTCGCGGTATCCCAATAGTATTCCGGCTTGGCCGCCGGCGGAAGATGCGCCACGCTCTGCGCTGTAGGGGCCGCAGCCGTGTCGGAATCCTCCTGCCCATCAGCAGGCGTCACGGGTGCGGGATTCGATGGGGCGGTGGGAGTAGGAGCTGCCGCTTGCGGAACGGAAGCATCCGTATCCGGCGTGTCCGCGTCATTTTGAACTTCAGGAGTCTGAGTCAGAGTAGGGGATGCCATAGCGCTTAGTTCCCTGCGGTCTTGTTGCCTTTTTTGCCATCCTCATCCTCCATGGGCGGAGTCGGGCTTATGGAGTTTTGCGGATTTGGCGTGGCTCCGGGCGACCCGGCAGCTAATCCCGTTGGCGACGGGTGCAGCATTTGCTGTAACCGCGTTCCGTTCCAATTGTCCGCCACGCGCGAAGCCACGTCGTTGTAGGCGCCCTTAACTGCACCGCCAACAGCGTCCATGACGGGAACAACATACTTATTCAGCGGAGCCTCTTCCGGTGGTTGGTTCACCGCCATCTTCGCGTTTGCAAACGAAGCAGCAGTCGCATAAGGCTCTTGCCCAAGCAAATCCGGTTCCACGAACGGTTTCGTTACCTGCGGAGTCTGGTTCTGAAGCGCCAAACCTGGTTCGGTTACCGGAGGTGTGGCCGCTGTCGAAGTCGGCGAGATATTGCCAGCCGCAACGCCGGAATCCGGCTGGGCAACCCCAGTACTCAAACTAAATCCACCCGGTTGACCAGCTTTCCCGGAAATGTCGGGAGTCTTGATGCCCGCGAGCATATCCGAGTCGGCTTTGCTCGGGGTTATCAAGGTTGGATCAAACGTCGAAGCATTGCGGGCGCTGGCAATGCTCCCGTCAGGCTGCTTAACGGTGTTTGACCCAAAAGCATTGGTGGTCACCGGAAGCGGTTTATTGATCGCATCCTGCATCGCCGCGTTCGACGGCTGACCGGTCGGTGAAAGCCCCAAGTCTCGAAACTCCTGGTAGTTGTCTCCCAGCGCGGACCGGCCAAGCGCCCCGGGCCCGGTTCCCGCCCTTGGCGCGTAAGCCCCCGTCTGATTGTTCATCTCCGCCAGTCGCTCCCCTGCGGGCTTGAACGTGCCATTGGTCCAGGGATCAGGGTTGCCCGGCTGCGAACCAGTTGGCGACGGATGTGCCACGCTTGGAGCCACTGGTGCTCCAGCCACAGACGAAGGGCTCGGCGCGCTGGACCTCGATGCACCTGCAGAAGTCCCAACAGCGGTATCCGCTGAACCTGACGTCAATCCACCACCGTCCCCGTGACCGGCGGAATGGTTTCCGTTCCAATTCTTTTGCCCAAGGACCTTGGCATCATCGAGCGTCTTGTTGAAATACATCGCGTTCGTACCACCAACAATTCTTCCACTCCCATCCACTTGAGCATTCCGGAACTCATTGTGGAGATAGTCTTCGATAGAATTTGCTGGCCGAGCGTTGATCGCCGCAGCAGGCGGGGCTTTTGCCAGGGGGACTTTCTGCGAATGACGGCCACCAGGGTTGCTCATGCCACGCGTCTACTCTTTCGACTGTGAAAGTCAAGCCTAGGTGAATGACACCGCACGGGGGCGCAATCTGACCTCCTACCAACTATGCGCATCCATTCCGCTCTCAGATCCTCCCATTAGCCCCTCCAAATCCTTCGGCACCCGGCGCTCTACAAAATCCTCCCCGTACACGGTCGCCGACTCAATGTTGTAGGCCCCAATTGCCAGCGCCAACACGTCATCGTCATGCGCGCCAGACCCCGCCTCCATCCGCCGGCCCTTTTGCACGAACTTCGATAGCTCCCAAACGATGTTCGGACACATGACGTCAATATCGCGCTCCCTCAGTATCCCCTGGAGCATGGAAATAACCACCGTCCGCACCCCCCCGTAATCCTGACTGTCCGTGGTCCGCCATCCGAACTTCTCATCGGTCTTCCCACTGAGCTTATTCCACTCCTGCCGCTTCCATATTGGCGTGCCAATCATCATCGCGGCCGTCATGTAGGCCAGCCCGCTGGAGTTCATCTCGGGAATCACCACGCATCGCCCGTAATAGATCGAAAGAATATCCGCCAACTGCACCAGCGAGATAATCGGCACCCGGCACGGCGGAGCAACCCGCGCCACCACCGCCATCTTGTGAAGGACACCCGACGGCTCCCGATAAGCCCGCCGTAGCACAAGCACGCTATGCCGGTCCGGATCCTCCCCGCTGGTCTGGTCCTCGCCCTCGGCAGTATCGATGACGATCAAATACGCGCACCCCCGTTTCGGCGTCTCCCACTTCCAAAACATGGCATCCGCCTCGCACGTCGGCATCCACGTCGCCCGCAATGTCCCTTCCTGCCGGTTAATCGCGCCAAACTCGCGCCGCCCCAGGACGAGCCCCTTGTAATACTCGATGGCATCGGCATCGAACACGGTCCGGCCAGATGCCAAAAAGCAACTCGAGGGGTCTCGCGGATATTCCTGATCGAACTTCTTCGGGTCTCGCCCACACTTGATCTTGATCGTCGACCGGCGCCAGGCGAGCTGCTCCCACACGTCCGTTCCTTCCACGATGTTCCCGAGCCGCATCTTCCCGTTCGGGCCCATCTCCCCGTAGAGTTCAATAAGCTGCCGCTCGCCATCATACCATGGTTCCTGGTCCAACGTGGATTCGATGTGCTTGCGCTGGCGGTCATCGAGCGTCGTCCGCGCGTCCTCGAACTCGAACCACGCCGCGAAAATCCGGATGAACTCCTGATCCTCAAGCATCGCCTCCCCATTGTCCGGACACGATGCCGCCCATTTCTTGTAATACCCCTCCTGTCCCCGCGGGCATTCGTCATCGGTGGGCCACCTGGCATTATTCCACCGGCTCGCAAATCCGCCCGCGTCACCCTCCGGCGTGCTCTCCAAAAAGCACGACACCCCAGGCATATCCGGAAGCGCGTTCATCAGACCGAGCAAAAACTCTTCTTCCCCGTCCCAGTGTGCCACCTCGGTGCCATGGATGAACTGCGGAGTCTGGGACCGAATCGAGTCGCCAGCCTTCGCCGTGGTGAGCGTCACAACGCTCCCATGTTCCCACCGGATCGCTTCCCCAATCGGCTTATGCGCGCTGCCCCACCGCCCCTTGAACCCGTCGTTATCGGCGTAAACCTTGAGCATCTCCAGCACCGTCAGCGAGGTGGCGAGTTTGTTGCCGACGATCACCCCCTCATACCGGTTCTTTTGCAGCTCTGTGTAATGAATCGCGGATACCATCGTCGAGAACCCGCGCTTACGCGGTTTCAGCCCGATGATGTAGCACGGCTTGCCCTTCTTCCGGCAAGCCATGAACGCAGCGTTGATCCGCCGCTGCAAGATGTTCATCGTCACCCGCTCAACCTTCCCCTTGGCGTTCTTGATCTTCCCATACGTCTCAAGCCAAAGCCCAGGGTTCGCTTGAATCAGAAGGTCAGGGTCTACTTTGATCATGGGTGATAAGGAAAGTGTCCGTTTTTATTTTTCCTCCCCGGATATGTTCCCGACTACACCACGAGAACGGACAAACTCGGCGGGACTCGAACCCCTTTGCAGTCGGGTCATCGCAGCTTTCGCCGCTCGCCGTCCGCCGCTCGCATTTGGTGAGGGCCTTGCACCCTCTCGCACGTCACCATTGTTTTTTTGAGGAGGTTCACACGTGTAATTCACTCACTTCTGTTACTGATCGACCGGCGTAGCCGTGGACTCAGGAACGGGAGCCTCAGTGTTGGTGTCCGGCGCCGGAGTCGACTGGGTGTTTTCCGGAGCGGGGGAGGCTGCGCCGGCCGTAGTGGATTGATCGGCGGTAGCCGCTGCATTTGCTGTTGGCTGGTCGCCAGTCGGAGCTTCAGCAACCGGAGTGAAGTCCAGGTAGTAGCACTTGCCCGCCACGAACTCGCCGAACGCGGCAGGGTTCGAGATGGTCATTTGCAGGCTGGCGGACGGCGTAGCTTCCGCGAAGCTCGCGTTTTCATTGCCTCCATCTTCATAGATGGCCACAAGGGTGACGCTTTCGTAAGTTTCGTGTGCATCGTTTTCGATGCACTTAAGTTTTGCACGGATCATATTTGAGTTTTGTTTGGGTGTTCCGCTAAAAGGTGAATGACACCCTATGCCGCAGGAATCTCGGGAGTTGCCACGACGTTGACCGGGGCGTTCGACGCCGGAACTGCACTTGGCGTGACAGGTTCAACCGGAGCAGGTGCCTTGAGCTCCTCGGTCGGCACGGGCGCTGACTCTTCGACGGCGGCCGGGTTTGCGCTCACGGCAGCGTCACGCAGCGTGGCGACATGCACGATCCGTTCATGAAGCCCACCGGTGACTGCATCGTGATTCGCCGCCGCAACAACAATCTCCGTCGACGTGGCTTCGGGCTTGTGCCCAAAGAACTCGCACAGCCGGTGCCATGCGCCCTCCACACCGTCTTCCACTTCTTTGACTAACTTTTCAATTTTCGCTTGGATCTCAATCATACTGCGTTTTGTTGGTTGTGCCCCTGCGGGCGGTTGAATCTTCGAAACATCGGGAAGCTCTGCGATCATCTGGCCCAGCATCCAATCCACATCAGGGGAACAACCTTGGGTGTGTTGCGTCAAAACGGAATATCGTCACTCTCTACGTCCAAATCAGGATCAGGCGCGGGCTTCGCCGGACGCTGGAACGGCTTCGCTGGAGGACGTGACTCCGATGCTGGTGCCGACCGTCGCTCTTCCCTGCGCTCACCTCCGCCATCTTCGCGGCTCCCGAGAAACTGCATCTCTTCGCCGATCACCTTCAACTTTGACCGCTTCTCACCAGTCTTCTTGTCTTCCCAGCTTTCAAGCTGCAGCCGCCCCTCGATGTAAACCGGCCGGCCTTTTTTAAGGTATTGCTCGGCAAGCTCGGCTGTTTTGCCCCAGAGCGTGACATCCACGAAAGTCACCTCCTCTTTCTTCTCGCCGTTATCACCCTTCCACGTCCGGTTGATTGCCAACCCGAGTTCTGCAACGGCTGTACCTTTGGGCGTGTAGCGAATTTCGGGATCACGAGTTAGATTCCCGATCAGCATCACTTTGTTGAGAGAAGCCACAGGTTACCTTTCTCCTTTCTCTTTCAACATGGCATCCGCGTAATCATAGCAAGCGCGCGCAGCTCTTTCCGCGCTGGTGTCGCGGTTGTCGTTGTTACGGCCAGCTAAATAGGCCGTGAGTGCCGCCGCCGCAAAGTAGTCGCGGAGAGTCATGCCTGGTTCTGCGTAGCCGAGATTGTCATTCGGAAGCATGACGGGGCCGGGAACTGGAAATGCTGGCCCTCCGTCGTTCACTGAGCGCCCCCTCCCAAAATTTCACCGTCCTCAATGATCACCGAGCACTCAGCGCCATTCCCGACGCGCTCGATCCAGACTTGCGCGCAGGATTCAGCCGCCATCTCCGCAATGGCCTCCATGCTCTCGTCATCCAGCAACGACCCGTCACGAATCAAGAGCACTTTCAGCCGGGGATTCAGCGCGATCCCCATCGCCACACTCACCCGAATCTTCTCCGCCCCACTCGCCTGCTCGAACGGTACCCCGTCCAACAAAATCCCGTCCTCGCCCAACGTCATCCCAGGAATCGGATACTTCGCGCTTGCAATCCGTTCCCGCTTCCGGTCATCCAGCACCTCGATGCGCTTGGTCTGTTCGGCCACCTGCGCTTCAAGCGCATCCACCTTTTCCTTCACTTCCCGAGCCGCGACGAACTGACTCTTGAGCGCCGACACCTCATTGAAGGTCCGCATCCGGTCGACGATTGCGGCTTCATCCCGGTCCACCAGAGCGGCAACGATATCCTTGCCGCGCGCCAACGATGCCGCGGCATCATCGCTCTGTTCGCAAAAGCCCTGGAGGTTCGATTCCAATTCCGCAAGCAATGCCTTCACGCGGGCGATCTCCGCCTGATGCGCTTGCAATGCCTCCGCAGCCTTATCCGCCGCCGCTTGCGCTCTATCCAGCTTGACCTGAGTCGCTGCGTTGCTCGCATTATGCGCCTTCGCATCCTCCAACTCCTGTGCCAACTTCGCAATGTCCGGCTCCTCGACGGGCTCAGCCTTTCCGAACGTAGCCGCTATGCATTTCGCCAGATCGGCCTTGTGAACCGCCAACTCCCGATTCGTCGCCGTGCGCTCGTCATACTTCGTCTGGCGCTGCTTATCGAGCATTTCGGTATTCACTCCGACCAGCTCCCGCAGCGTCTCAAGCTGCAACTTCGGTTTCAGCCGGCTGAACTCCAACGGATCAAACGTCAGCGCACCCGTAAGCTTATCCAGGATTGCTTGCGGACTCGAAAACTTCGCGCCGTCCCGATTCTTGACCGTCAACGTCCCGCCGCCCGATTCGGTATAGGTCCGGGTAACGACAATCTCGCCCAGGTCAATCACAGTGCTCGCCTTCGCCTCCCCATTGCGAACCGGCTTGGCGCAAATCGTCTCCTTCCCACCCATCGCCATCATGATCGAATCGAGCAGGGACGATTTCCCCTGTCCATTCCTCCCTCCAATAATCACCACATCACCCGAGGGAGTAATGTTAATTGCCTTGAGCCGCTTCACGTTCTGGACCTCAAGGCCCACGATGCGAAGCGGCGTTTCTGTTGTCGCGGTTGTTGTCATAAATCGAATCGGCCAACATGGGCCGTGAAAGTTACTGCGCCCCCCTGATGTCGATCCCCATTGCAAGCGCATCGCCCACCGTAGCGGTCAAGATGTCAGGTTCGGGTTGCGCGGGTTTAATGCCCTCCGTGCCGATGGCGAAAGCGAAAGCCACATCCCCACTCTCTCCCCCAAACCCAATCTGCCCACCACACTGCTCAATCACCGCAAACAGGCGCGGATCAAGAGCCGCTTCAATCCGGCTACGGATAAACTGAGTGACTACGCCCTTCAGCTCTTCACCCTCCAACGCAGGCATCCTTTCAGTGCCATCCGCATGCCGATAGACCCGGTGGAAGCTGATGCCCTCTTCGGTCGCTACAACCCGGACTTGATTCGTTCGGATTGCGCCTTCAGACAGAGAAGGGTGAGCATCAGTGTTGCTGACCTCACCCATGGAAATGATGTTTGTCGCGGGTGTCATAAAAAGCGTGCCGGTTACGGCAGGTAAAAGCCGTGAACCACGGCGCGAACATTGAGCGCCGACGCCGTGCCACTCGTTGCGATCACAAGCGAAAGCGGAGCCGTTCCCGTCCCGGTCACAACCAACGTCTCGGGACTCGACGCGCTAACCGGCGTGAACGTGTTTGCGGTCGATCCGCTCAACAGCGTCGTGCCCGTAAGCGCAATCGACCCGCTCTTGACCTGGACAACCGGAGCGGCCGTCACCGAAGTAGCCGAAAGGCAAACAACCTCCACCTTCTGAAACACGAACGTCTTGCCCACCGACAGCGTAGCCACCGGGAGAACACTCCCAGCAGTGCCAGTCACCGACAGCGTGCCCGACTCGAAAAAGAACGGCTGGTAAGCGTTGGTGCTGTCAATGCTAGCCTTCGTCAGCGTGCCCCCCGTGCCGTCCACCAGCGCCAGCGCCAGGGTCGCAACCTGCTTATCGGGCGTAAACCCGACATGAACCTGCGCCTGCACCGAATTCGCAACAGGCCCGATGTTGGTCACCGCGCCATTGGCGACAGAAGCGGCAATAGCCAGGGCGATGAAGGAGAGGGAGCGGAAAGATTTCATGGGTTCAAGGGTCAACTTCGGCGTCAGCCTTCGGTGTAAGGGTGAATGACACCCGAAGGCAAGGACTTTCTTCACCCTGCCTTCGCGATCGCGTGCGCCTTTCCCACCGACACCCCAAGCGCTTTGGCCAGTTCCGTGATTGTCGCCTTCTCGCCAGCCGCCTTCCGATCCTTCCAAGCGGTGAATGCCACCGTCTGCGCCGCCGTCGCCTTCCAAGCCGGACGACCTAGGCGCGAACCGCGAGCCACCGCAGCCCCCAACCCCGCCTTCGTCCGTTCCCGAATCAGCGACCGCTCGAACTCCGCAACCGCCATCAGCACATGCATCTGCAAGCGCCCCGCCGGGTTGCTCTCCGTCGTGTCGATCCCCTGCGACGTGCACACCAGCGCCACCCGGTGCGCATCCATCTCCCCGATGAGCTGCGCCAGGTGCGGCAACGACCTCCCGAGCCGGTCAAGCTTCACGCACACCACCCGGGCAATCCGCCCCCGGCGCACATCCGCCATCATCGCATCCAACCCCGTCCGGCTGAACCTCGCCCCGCTCATCACGTCCGAGTATTCGCTAGCCAGCCACCCGCGCCGCTCGCAAAACTCCCGCAACTCCAGCCGCTGCGGATCCGTAGTCTGCTCCCCCGTCGACACCCGCAAGTAAATCGCAGTCTTCATCGGTTGCCCTCCCGCTTTTTCCACTCATCGACGCAGAATGCACGGAAAGCATCCTTCCATTCCTGCCATCCGCTGATGTTCCGGCCGGTTTCCCGGAAGGCTTTGGCTAGTTCCTCCTTGCGGTCGAAAATCCATTCATCGCGCTCCTTCTTCATCTCGTCGGAGATAAACCCATGAACGTCAATAAGCCATTCCGCGACCGGGTTAAAATCGCCGTCCTTGTAAACGCCAGTCAGAAATTCAGTGACCAGCGTCACCACCAGCTTCGTCACATCGGCATCCAAGCCCTTCAGCTCGTAGTAAAACGAAACGCTGGTCTCGCCATTGTGCATCGACATCATCAACCGGGCGAGATAACCCGCCGTGCTGCAATAGGCGTTCCCTTGGATGAATTTGAAGACCTTGGCCGCAGTTGGAGTCATTGTAACTTTTCGAGGTTCGTTAGTTTTCATATC
>Ga0265336_10001193_pt1 | contig 12350 bp, 9 predicted proteins | sample 42119metaG_FD_193583 | JGI IMG/M metagenome (GOLD analysis project Ga0265336, IMG submission 193583) | Rhizosphere microbial communities from Carex aquatilis grown in University of Washington, Seatle, WA, United States - 4-21-19 metaG | ecosystem: Host-associated > Plants > Roots > Rhizosphere >...
CGTTCTCCTCACCGTGGTGCTGCTGGTAGACCCGGAGGGGCTCTCCGGCATCGTCCAGACGGGGATCGCCTGGCTGCGCGGGAAGTCCGAGCCGGCCAGCGCGCCCGCGGACCTGGCGGCCGCGGAACTGGCCGGCGCGGAACTGGCCGGCGCGGAACTGGCCGGCGCGGAACTGGCCGGCGCGGAACTGGCCGGCGCGGACCCGCCAGCGGCCGCGGTGGCGCCGGCGGCCAGCGCCGGCCGGGAATCGCCTGACGAGATCGCTGGCCCGGACGCGCGGGACGCGACGCTGCTCGAGGTGCGCGGCGTCTTCAAGGAGTACGGCGGCCTCAGCGTGCTGCACGACGTGACGCTCGCGCTGCCCGGACGCGGCCTGTTCGGGCTGTGCGGCCCGAACGGCGCCGGCAAGTCCACCCTGCTCAACGTCATCGGCGGCAGCGTGGCGCCGTCGTCGGGTGAGGTCATCTTCGCCGGCACCGACATCACCAGGCGGCCGCCGCACGAGCGGTTCTACCAGGGCATCAGCCGCACCTTCCAGGCCGTCCACCTGATCAAGGGCCGCACCGTGCTCGACAACGTGGCAGTCGCCTGCCTGGCCTCCCACACCGCGTCGATCGTCACCAGGATCGGGCGCAGCCGCCTCGACGCCGCCCGCGCGAAGGCGACCCGCACCCTGGCCGACCTGGGCATGGCGCACCTCGCCGACCGTGAGGTATCCAGCCTCACGCTGGAGACGCAGCGGATGGTCGAGCTGGCCCGGGCGCTGGCCTCCAGCCCGCGGCTGCTACTGCTCGACGAGCCGGCTTCCGGCCTGTCGGAGGAGCAGCGGCAGCGGCTGGCCACGCTGCTCGTCACGCTCGCCGACCGCACCTGCGTGCTGCTCGTCGAGCACGACCTCGCCCTGGTAGCCCAGGTCAGCGAGCGGATCTTCGTCCTGTCCGGCGGCCACCTCGTCTTCGACGGCGGGCCCGCCGACTTCCGTTCCTCACCCGTCGTCAACTCGCTGCTCGTCGGCAGCTGAAAGGACATCGACAAGAAAGGCCCTGTTATCAGGAGCACATTCCAGAAGGGAAGAACAATGATTCGAAGACGAGTTACGTTCAAGATAGCAGCCGCGGCTGGTGCCGCCTTGCTGGCCAGCGCGCTCGCCGCGTGCAGCGGCGGTGGCGGCGGTGGCGGCGGTGGGGGCGGTGGCTCCGCGAGCACCGCCTCCACCATCGTCGCCTGCGGCGACGAGGCGCTCTCGGGGGTATACGCCCAGATCGGCGAGTCCGACAACTGGGGCGCTGAGGCGTACTTCAAGTACATCGACGCCCACGGCGGCATCCTGGGCCACCAGGTCAAGTACATCAACCTGAACAACCAGTCGAACGCGGCGCAGTCCGAGCTTAACGCGAAGAAATGCATCCAGACCTACCACGCGCAGGTCATCGTCGGGCCCGAGTCCGGCGCCGACACCGAGTCGGCGCTGCCGATCGCGATCGCCAACAAGACGATCCTGATCAGCCTGTCCTCCGGCTGGCAGACCAACGGCTACCCGGCGAGCGAGCTGAACTCCTGGGGCTTCCCCGGCTTCTACGACGTGTTCGCGCAGGACCAGATCGCCTCGGTGAAGAACCTGATCGTGCCCAGGCACTACACCAGGGTCGCGCTGCTCGAGGACAACTGCGGCTCGGTCTGCCTGGCCAACCAGGCCACCGTGCAGCAGCTGGCCGCGCAGAACGGATTCCAGCTCGTCTCCACCCAGATCGACCAGGTGGGCGCCACCGACGTCACCCCGCAGGTGCTCGCCATGCTGGCCGCCAAGCCGCAGATCATCCTCTTCGGCCTGGTGCCAGGCACCGACTCGATCACGGCCATCAAGGCCATCAGGGCGCAGGACCCGACCATCCCGATCAGTGAGTGCTCCGGGTGCGAGATCCCCAGCTTCGTCTCGGCGGCCGGCGGGCCGACGGCGATGCAGAACATCTACGTGCTCGGGTCAATGCGCAACTGGCTGACCCAGGCTTCGGCAGGCACCAGCCAGGTCGACAAGGACACCGCGGCCGGCCTGACGACGTACATCGCCGGCATGCAGGCCGCCGGCCTCGGCAACGACAACGCGATCGAGAACAGCCAGGAAGGCTGGGACGCCGGGCTCGAGATCAACTGGGCGATCACGCAGGCCGGCACCCTGGACGAGACCAAGGTGATGCAGAAGCTCCAGAACCTGGACATCAACACGCTTGGCATCGTCTGGACCAGGACCCCGTCCAACTACGAGAGCTACAGCAACGTCGACGCCGCCATGGCGATCATCAACCCGGACGGCTCGGCCAGCCTCTACAACCCAGCGAGTTAACGAGGATACGGAACGGGGGCGGGTATCACCTGCCCCCGTTCTGCTCATTCTCGGGCTCCTCAGCCGCGCCCGCCCGCCGCCGCCGCGAGCTCCTTGCGGTAGCGCTCGTACTGGTCGATCTCCCGGCCGGTCGCGAGCAGCACCAGGTCGTGGGTGACCTCGGCCACCTGGTCGCGCATGGCCTGCTCGATGGCCTCCCGCTCCCGGTCCGCGGTGGCGGCGGCCAGGTTACGGCAGCTGACCGCCGTCACGTAGCCGAGGGCCAGCATCGCGGCCGCCATGATCAGCAGCCACGGGATCAGCGAGACCTCGCTGATCCACCCTTGGTGGCCGCCGGCCGCCCGGACCACCCCGATCACCACGGAAAGGCCGATGCCGACGGCGGCGATCACGGTCAGCAGCCACTGCCAGGCCGTGACGAGCCCCCACCAGGCCGGCGAGCGTGACCACTCTCCGGTGGCCACCTTGTGCACGGCGCCCGCCAGCGCCTGCGGCACCATGCTCGCGTTGCACCGCGCGGCATCGCGCAGCGAGCCTGCCCACGGCGCCGGGAGGTCGCCGCCCACCGCGTCGGCGAACGTGGTGATCGCGTTGTCCACCTCGGACTGCTGCGCCTGGCCGGCCCCGGCGTCGGCGGCCACGGTCGCCTGTGGGCCGGTCACCGCGCGCAAGCCGCGGATCGGGTCGCGCCGGCCGGCGAGCAGATGGCCGGCCGGCCATCCGGTGCGCCGGGCCGCCTGAACGTCGCGGCCGCTGGCCATGGCCTGCACCACCGCGGTCAGGCCGGCGGCGCGCGCGAACGCGCCGATGAGCTGCTCCGCCGGCTTCCGCGGTACGCTGGCGGCCGGGTCGGCGCCTTCTCGCTTATCGCCGTCTTGCGCGACCTCTTCCCACGGCGGCCGGGACGGCTTCGGCGCCGGGATCGCGTCCGCCGTCTCGTCCTCGTCGAGTTCCCACGGCGGCAGGGACGGTCCGGCGGGCGACTCCGGCAGCGGCGCGGCGAGCGGCCCGGCCGCGGGGATGAGGACCGAGTCCGGCGCCAGCTGCGGGCCGGCGTACCCGGCGAAGCTGTCAACGAGCGCGTCGATGTCGGCGGCGATCCTCATCCCGGCGGTCCGGTTGCGTCGCACCGTTTCCATGAGCAGGTCACGCAGCTCAAGCAGGCCGAGACCGGTCTGCGCGGAGACGCCGAGCAGCGGCGTGTCGCCCAGGCCCTCGGCGTCAAGCAGCCGGCGCAGGTCCTCGCCGCACTCCCGCGCCTGCTGCGGCGAGAGCAAGTCGAGCTGATTAAGCACGACGGCGAACACGCCGGCGTGCCCGGCTAGCGGGATCAGGTACCGGTTGTGCACCGCGGCGTCGGCGTACTTCTGCGGGTCGAGCACCCAGATGACCATGTCGGCCAGCTTCGACAGCCGGTCCACCGCCGCCATGGACGCCGCGACGACGGAGTCGTGGTCGGGCAGGTCGAGCAGGATCAGGCCGTCAAGGTCGGATTCCCCCGAGTCGAGGACGCTGGCCCGCGCGTACCGGTGCCGCCGCTGCACGCCCAGCCAGTCGAGCAGCGGGGCGGCGCCCTGCATGCCCCACACGCACGCGTGCGCGTGCCTGGTGGTGGGCCTGGTCACCCCGGGCGGCGAGAAGGTCGCCCCCGCCAAGGCGTTGAACAGCGACGACTTACCGCTCCCGGTTCCGCCCCCGAGGGCGACCACCGTGTGGTTGCCGGACAGCCGCAGCCGTTCGCCGGCCCGCGTGAGCACCGACTCCGCGTCGTCGAGCAGCGCCTGGCTGAAACCGGTGCCGTCGTCCGCGCCCGGCGCGCGCGGCTCCGGCTGGCCGGGCCTTGTCCGGCCGATACGTATCAGCTCGGCGAGCGCGTCGAGGCGCCGGGACAGGTCATGATCGGCCATCCGCATCGGGCCGGTGTGAAAGATGCTCATCGGGTCGCCTCGAGCGCGTACTCGGCCTGGTACAGCCGGACCGAGGCGACCGCGTCGACCGGGCCCATTTCGTCGAGGACCTCGGCGAAGCGCAGCAGCTCCTCGTCGAGCAGCAGCCCGATCCGCTGGTGCAGGTCCTTCCTCGCCCGCGCGACCAGCGCCTCGGACTCGGAGTTGCCGACGACGGAGGCAAGCACATCCCTGGGCACCGAGCCGATACTGTCCTTGCCTTCGCCAGCGGCCTGGCGGTCGCTGGCGGCCTGGCGGGCGACCGGGAACGCGCCGCCGCCCTGGCGTGACATCGCGAGCATCGCAACCATCGCGACCACGGTCACCGGGGCGATGTCCTGCACGGCTCCGCCGCCTGGCCACCGGGTGACCTCCGACTGCATGAGTCGCATGAGCTGATCTTGCCACGCGCTGACGGCCCGCGAGACGCGCAGCCGCAAGTCGGGGGCCGACCGGTCAAACGCTCCCTGCTTGGCGGGCAGGCCGACCGTCCCTGACGCCTCCTGTGGCGTGGTGCCGAAGGCCGACTCGAACTCGCGGGCGGCCCGCTCGTCACGGACCCGGCTGGCGTCGGCGGCCGCGAGCAGGGCCGCACCGCCCGGGTTATCCCGCCAGACGAACGACACCTGCTCCGCCGCGCGGTCCGCCACCGAGACGACAAGCGCCTGCAGCGCGTTACGCAGCGCCGTCTCAAGCGCCGCGTACCTGGTGGTGGTCGCGTCGGTGCGGGCCCGCTTGCCACCGCGCCGCAGCCCGGACAGGCCGCGCCTGCTGCGCAGTGCCTCACTCAGGTCGCCGCTCGCCGCGTAGTCCTGCCAGCGCGCGAGCACCTCGCCAGCCAGCAAGCGGCCGTCGCAGGTGCCGTCGTCGAAGTCCGCGAGCGCGGCGGCGAAGGCGGCCTCGGCCTCCCGGCGCAGCCGGGTGCGGAGCACGACCTGAGCGTCCACGTGCGCCGCCAGCCGCGGCACGCGGACCTTGAAGGTGTCGAGCATTCCGGCCATCGTCTGGCTGAGCACCGCGACCCGGCGGTCGGAATGCTGCGCGGTCTCGTTCAGCCAGTCCCTGATCGGCTGGAAGATGTCGTCCGGCAGGAAGCCGTCGACGATCCCCGTCTCCGGGATGACGAACCGGTTCTCCGCCTGGATGCCGTTGGCGTCGAGCATCGCGCTGAAGTGGGCGACGAGCTCGGTGCGGTGGCTCGGCGGTACCCGGGACAGGACCACGCCGAGCGCCGCGCCGCGCTCACGCGCGTGCTGCAGCAGCTCCCAGACCGGGGCGTCCGCGTAGCGGCTCGCGCTGGTCATGAACAGCCACAGGTCCGACGCGTCGAGGAACTGATAGGCGAAGTCATAGTGCGCGCGCACCACGGAATCGATGTCCGGCGTGTCGAGCAGCGCGATCCCCTTGGTCATCCCCTCGCTGGCGGCGAGCACGAGCAGCCCGTCCCGCCCCGGCCTAACCAGCCCCTCCTGGCGGACCCGCGGCAGCGTGGGCAGGAACATGTTCTCCGCGAACCAGTGGATGTCATCGGGATGACAGGCGAGCACCGGCGAGTTGGTGGTGGGCCGCCGGACGCCCGTCTGGCTGACCTGGGTGCCGACGATGCTGTTCACCAGCGTCGACTTGCCGGCGCCGGTGGAGCCGACCAGCGCCACGAGCAGCGGCGCGGACGACTGGCGGACCCGGGGCAGCAGGTAGTCGTCGATCTGGCTGAGCAGCTTGGCGCGTTCGGCGGTGGTCTCTTCGGCGCCGGGGATGTCGAACACGAGCGGAATGGCGGCGATCCGCTTGCGCAGGTTCAGCAGGGTCGCTTCGAGCAGGCGGGCATCAACGCGGACACGCGGCCGGTCCCAGCGCTCGCCTGCTTGCTCCAGTTCCCCGCCGTGCGTGCGTGACTCGCCTTGCCCGGTGCTCTTGCCCTGCTCGCCGTTTTCACCGGGCGACGGTGACTGTTCCGCCGTCGCGCCCATACCTTCCATGGTCCCGCCTGCTTTGTGCTCGTAAATGTCCTTCGCCAGCGGGGGTACCGGCGAAGAGGCCGCACCGTGTCGGTCTGGCCAGCGTCTCTGGCCAGCGTTAACCTAGCCGCCGAGATCCTGGGCGAGCGCGGCGACTTCCGCCGCGATGGCCACCACGCGGCCGATGACCACCACGGCCGGCGGCCGGATGCCTTCGTCCGCTAGGCGTCTCTCGACGTCTTCTAGCGTTGAGTAAATTGTGCGCTGTGTGGGCATGGTACCGTTCGCGATTACCGAAACAGGACTATTCCCCCGCCGTCCATGTTTCATGAGCGTTCTCGTGACCGCGCCTACGCGTTTCAATGACATCAGGAGCACCAGAGTTCCCTCGGACCGGGCCAGGGCCGGCCAGTCCACGCCGGAGTCCTCGTCGCCCGGTGGCACGTGCACCGAGATCACGTGGAAGTCCTGTGCCATCCCCCGGTGGGTGACCGGCAGCCCGGCGGCGGTCGGCACGCCGATCGCGCTGCTGACGCCGGGAACCACCGTCACCGGCACGCCGGCCCGCAGGCAGGCCAGCATCTCCTCACCGCCGCGGCCGAACACGAACGGGTCACCGCCCTTCAGCCGGACCACGAACTTACCGCTCGTCGCGTGCGCCACGAGCGCCTCGTTGATCTCGTCCTGCGACATCTGCCGGCGGTAGGGGACCTTGCCCGCGTCGATGACCATGACGTCGGGCGACAGCTCCGCGAGCAGTTCGCGCGGCCCGAGGCGGTCGGCGACCACGACGTCCGCCTCGGCGAGCAGTTGCCTGCCCCGGACCGTGATGAGGTCGGGGTCACCAGGACCGCCGCCGACCAGGGCCACGCCGGCAGGCCTTTTCCTGTGGTGGCGGGCGGCGATGGTGCCGTCGCGCAGGCCTGCGGTGACCGCGTCGCGGATGGCGGCGCTGTGCCGGGGATCGCCGCTGAGGACCCCGACGCTGGTATCGCCGGCCGTCCCCGAGGCGGGCGTCCACGCCGTTGAGGCGACCGCGTCGTCGGCGCGCACGCACCAGGTGCGGTTCGCCTCGGCCTCGTGGGATACCGCGGCGTTCACCTCAGCGCGGTTGGTGCAGGCGATGACCAGCCAGGCACCCGCGCAGTCGCCGTTAGCGTAGGCGCGGTGCTGCCAGTCGATCCTGCCGTGGGCCGCGAGCTCCTCGAGGGCAGGGGTGACCTCCGGAGAGACCAGCGCCACGTCGGCGCCCGCGGCGAGCAGCCGCGGCACCCTTCTGGCGGCGACCGCTCCGCCACCGACCACGAGCACCCGCCGGCCGCGCAGCCGCAGGCCGAGCAGGTACGCCTCTTCCCGCTCCGCCTGTTGCCCCATCTCTCCCGGTGTTCCTCCTGTCACGGGCGCAATGTACCTCGCCGCGCGATTCGGCTCGTCGCCGGGCCACCGATCCACGCGGAATGTCAGCGGCGCACGTACCTACTCGGCAGCATCGCTCCGATTATCCACAGGATCGGGAAGACGAAGCCGATCAGGCCGAGCACCCAGTGACCCTTGCGGAAGCTGAGCACCGCGAAAACGAACATCAAGACGAGATAGATGCTGCCGAGCAGGATCCCCCAACCCGTTCCTGACATGCGCCCCCTCCGTTCGCGGCCTCGGATGCGAATCGATCCACGGCGCTGCGGCCCGCGCCCGGATGTCCCCTCGTTACAACATCCCACCCCGGACGGGAGCGACTTCAATCACCCGCGCGGGGTGAACCGGCCACCCAGCTTTCCTGGCCTTCCGGGAACCGACGGCGCGAACGTGCTTGACCTGACCGAGGAACGGCCACGGCCGATCTAAGAATCGCCAGCGACGCTCCGCTGCCCGGCTCAGTAGGGCGTGGTCGCGGCGATGGCCGCACGGATTCTCGTGAGCACGAGTTCGGGCGTTCCGAAGAGCTCCTTCCAGGTGAAGTGGACCACCCGGAAGCCCGCGTCGCGCAGCCGACGGTCGCGTTCGAGCTGCTTGACCGCGTCGCTGCGGTCGCCGTACTTGCCGAGGCCGTCAGCTTCGGCGATGACGTTGTGCGCGCGCCAGAGGAAGTCGACCCGGAAGGCTTCGGAGGGGGTGAAAACGGTGGCCTGGAGTTCCGGCGAATCCAGACCGGACTGGTCGAAGATGACACGCGCGACCGACTCAAGCGGCGACTCGGCCCGCTCGTCGGCGAATTCCACGACCCGCCGTGCCTGCCTGACTCCGGGCCACCGGGCGCAGGCGTCGAGGACCTTGCCCAGTTCCGGCTGGGTGGCTTTCTCCTTGTGCAGCGCCGAGTCCGCGGCCACGACCGCGTCCGCGAACGGCAGCGTCCTCGCCAGGTCGATTACGGTTCGTGCGGCTGACGTCACCGGCAGGCTGTAGAGCCTGGTGATATGCCCCGTGGGCAGGTCGGCCGTGTGGAAGACGACGCTCGTGGGCCGCGCCCTATTCCATGGCTTACCTGGCGGGCAGGTTAGCGTCACGCTTCCTTCTGGTGGCGGGTTGAGCAGGTCAAGACGGTGAAGCAGGGCCGCGGAATGGTGGCTCGCGGCGGCGTGGTGCCCGACAGTGGTGAGGGCGGCCAGCACCCGGAGTACGTGGCACCTCGTCGCATCGGCACCAGCCCATTGCACCGCAACCCTGGTCGCGTAGACGCCCTGGCGCATGCGCACCAGGTCACCAGAAGCTGTCAGCGAGCGGACCAGGTGCGGTGGGACCCCGATGAGGTTCCACCGGCTGGCAGCCATAACACGTTTCTTACGTACCGCATCCGGAATATCACGTCGAGTCACAGTTCCATCATCGCTGAAACTCGCGGAAACTTCGACTTTCTATCAGTTTCATAGCTTCTTTCGACTCTCTATCGATTTCGGTCATTTCCATGACCGATTTGTCGGATATATGAGTCAGAAACTGATAGAGAGTCGCTGGTGGCGTCGAAACGGGCGGAACTTCAGTTTGGGTGGCGGTGCTGCCAAGGCTGGCGTGCCAGGGGTTGCGGGGCGGGTGCTTGAGGTTGCCGCCCGGGCCGCCTGTCTCGGCGTAGCCAGACAGGATGAAGCCGTTGGCGAGGGTGACCGGAGCGGCCAGGCTGGCCAGGCGGCCCGCGCCGGCCGGGTCTGGTCCTGTCACGGACCTCGCGGGCGCCGGCGGCCTTTCCTTGGCCCTAGGCGAGGAGCTTCGCGGCGGCGTCGCGGGCCCTGGCGATCTCCGGCGCCCCAAGGCCGAGCAGGCGCAGGCACGACGCGGCGATGTCGTGCGCGTAGGAGTCCCGCAGCTCACCGGACCGGCGCAGGTGAATGACCGACTCGATGACCTGCATGACCAGCGTCGCGATGAGGGCTTCATCCAGCCCGGTGGACGGGGCGGACGCCCGGCCGAGCCGCCCGTACGCGGCCTGCAGCAGTGACCGCTCCGCGCGGAACGACGCGAACTCCTCCCCCTGCACCTCCGGCATCAGGTAGAGCGTGGCGATGTTGTGCGGCGCGTCCGTCAGGGTCCGGACGTCGATGAGGGCCAGCGCGTACAGCCCGGCGGCGGGGTGGTCGCGGCAGCGGGCTTCCAGCCGCGTCGCGACCTGCAGGCTTGGCCGCACCGACTGGGTGAGCAGCTCAAGCAGGATCTCGTCCTTGCCGGCGAAGTGGTAGTAGAGCGACGCCTGCCTGATGCCGACGTGCTCGGCAATCTGCCTGGTCGTCGTCGCGGCGAGGCCCTGGCTGACGAAGAGCCCGGCCGCCGCGTCGAGTATCTCCTCGCGTGGCGGCACGCCGGCGTTGCTCGCCGGCCGCAGCCGGGGGCGGCCCGCGCGGCGCCGGTGCTCAGCCGCCTCTTCCGGCTTGCCCGTCGCTGGGGCCCGCGCGTCCGCCACGCCAGCGATTATCGCAGAGCCCCGGCCGTGAGCCGGTACACGTCTCAGGTCCGCCCGCCCCGGCCAAGCCAGGCGCGCCAGCCGCCGAAGCGCGTAATGTCGGCCGCGCCCGCCACCGCCGCGGGCTCGCAGAGGAAGCCGAGCACGTTACGGCCGTCGTCCAGGCAGACCCGGCCGATCGCCATGGGGGCGGTGAGCCCGGTCATGAACTGGGCGAAGCCCGCGGCGGGCAGCCGCCACACCTCCCCGGCGATCGACGCCCCGGGTTCCTCGCCCGGCATCGACGCCTCGGATTCCTCGCCCCCGACCGACACCCTGGGTTCCTCGCCCCCGATCGACGCTTCGGGTCCCGCTGCGGGCTGCGGCCCGACCCTGACCAGGCCGGGTTTGGGCGGCCGCGTGGCCAGTGCGAACAGCCGGTAGGAGGGCGCGGTGCGGGCCGGGCCGAGGAACCTCCCGCCCGCCGCGAGCAGCTCATGGTTCAGCGGCTGCCCGCTCAGGTGCGCGCCGACGACCAGCAGGTCGACGTCGGCCGCCTCGAGGCCCGCGGCGATCTCGGCGAGCCGCCTATCGCTACCCGCCGGGCCCGTCAGCATGATGCCGAACGGGAGCCCGGCAACCGTCCCGGCCGGCACGGCCAGGGCCGCGAGGTCGAGCAGGTTCGCGAAGTTCGTGTAGGTCCCGAGTCGCGCGTTGACCCCGACCGGGTCGGCCTGCACCTCGGCGATCGACGGGTGACGGGTGGTCGCCGGGGTCAGCAGCGCGTCGCAGCCGTCGAGCGCGCGGGCGGCGGCGGCCGCGAGGCGGTCGAGGCGCTCCCGGTCCGCGAAGTAGCCGGCCGCACTGTGCTTCGCGGCGTCGAGGATGATCGCCGCGACGACCGGGTCAAGGTCGCGGCCGATGAGCCCCTCGTGCTCGCGGATGTGGCCGCCCACCGCCGTGTACCGCTCAGCGACGAACGACCCGCCGTACAGCAGGCTCGCGACCTCGAGGAACGGCGCGATGTCGACCGTGACGATCTCGGCCCCGCCTGACCGCAGGCGCGCGACGGCCGACTCGAACGCCTCCGCCCAGCCGTCGGCCAGCCCGGCGAGCTGGGCCGGCCGCGGGATGGCGACGCGGGGCTGGCCGGCGTCCGCCCCGGCGCCGGGACCGGGACGGGTACCGGGGAGGCGCCATGCGCCGCGCGGCCCGCTCCCGAGCAGGTCCGCCAGCGGGTCAGCGCCGTCGGGGCCCGCCATCACCGCGACCGCCCGGCTGGCCAGCGCCACCGATCGCGCGAACACGGTCACGCAGTCAAGCGACCGGCAGGCCGGCACCACGCCGGTGCACGGGATGACGCCCCGCGTGGGCTTGAGGCCGACGATGCCGTTGAGCGCGGCGGGGACCCGGCCCGAGCCGGCCGTGTCCGTGCCGAGGGCGAAATCGGCAAGGCCGAGCGCCACGGCGACCGCCGACCCGGAACTGGACCCGCCGGAGATCTTCGCGGGATCCCATGCGTTGCGAACCGCGCCGTACGGGCTGCGGGTGCCGACGAGGCCCGTGGCGAACTGGTCGAGGTTTGTCTTGCCGAGCACGACCGCCCCGGCCGCCCGCAGCCGGGCGACGCAGGTGGCGTCGCGCGCGGGCAGGTACTCGTACGAGGGCGCGCCCGCCGTGGTGGGCAGGCCCGCCACGTCGATGTTGTCTTTGACCGCCGCGACCAGGCCGGCCAGCGGCAGCGGTTCCCCGGCGGCGACGGCGGCGTCAACCTCGGCGGCTTCGGCCAGGGCCGCGGCGGCCGGGCGCACGCTGATCCAGACTTCGGGCCGCCCGGCCGCCGCGATGGCGGCGTACGCGGCCGTCACCCGGGCGACGGCGCTCATCGGACCGTGCTCATCGGACCGTGCTCATCGGGCCGCCGCCGGCACCGGCCCGCTTGGACCGGGCGCCGTCGCGCACGGACCGTCCGCGACCAGGGCCAGGACTACCTGGCCCGCCGCGACCTGGGCCCCGGGAGCGGTGTAGACCTCGGCCACGGTCCCGTCGTGCGGCGCGACGATGATGGTCTCCATCTTCATGGCCTCAAGCGCCGCGAGCTTGTCACCCTTCGCCACCCGCATCCCTGGCCGTGCATCGACCTGCCAGACGCTCGCGATGAACGGCGCGGTCACCGCGGTCGCGCCGGCCGGGACCCGCACCGCCTCGCCCAGGCCGCCGGCGCCAGCGCCGGCCTC
>Ga0265336_10001195_pt1 | contig 12337 bp, 8 predicted proteins | sample 42119metaG_FD_193583 | JGI IMG/M metagenome (GOLD analysis project Ga0265336, IMG submission 193583) | Rhizosphere microbial communities from Carex aquatilis grown in University of Washington, Seatle, WA, United States - 4-21-19 metaG | ecosystem: Host-associated > Plants > Roots > Rhizosphere >...
GTACCGGAAGGTGCGGCTGGATCACCTCCTTTCTAAGGAGCATCTGGCGCCGTCGGATACCAAACGAGTATCCCGGCGTCCATGCTTTCTAGTGGAGCATTGGCTGCGAGTACTCTAATCTTGCCGTTACCGGTAAGACTTGATTCATTTCGATGGGTCAAGATTAGAGCACTCGTTGGTTCGCTTTCCTGCGACTGCTCGGTTAGTACGTTCTCCGTAATGGGGCAACGGAACGAGGGCAGGCAACGGAGAGAGTTCCTAGCACGCTGTTGGGTCCTGAGGAAGCAGCCGCATGGCGCTGACTCACTACGGACCCGGACTCGCGCGGCGCGGATGCGCCGAGGGAGCCGGGTTTCCGTCCGTATCTTGAGAACTGCACAGTGAACGCGAGCATCTAATCTAAGTCCTGTATAGGACTTGGGTCTATGTGTAATTTTAGCCAAGTTTCTAAGAGCATACGGTGGATGTCTTGGCACCAGGAGCCGATGAAGGACGTTGGAGCCTGCGATAAGCCTCGAGGAGCCGGCAACCGGGCTTTGATCCGAGGATTTCCGAATGGGGAAACCCGGCCGTCGTCATGGGCGGTCGCCGTCGTCTGAATGCATAGGGCGATTGGTGGTAACGCGGGGAAGTGAAACATCTCAGTACCCGCAGGAAGAGAAAGCAATAGCGATTCCGCTAGTAGTGGTGAGCGAACGCGGATCAGGCTAAACCTCGTGCGTGTGATAGCCGGCAGGCGTTGCGTACGGGGGGTCGTGGGAGCACTTGGCTCTCTCTGCCGAGAGGGCAAGGAGTTACAAATCGCGTGGGTAGCGGAACTGCCTGGAAAGGCGGGCCGTAGCGGGTGACAGCCCCGTACGTGAAACCCTTGCGACTCCTTAGTGTTTTCCCGAGTAGCACGGAGCCCGTGGAATTCCGTGTGAATCTGGCAAGACCACTTGCTAAGCCTAAATACTCCCTGGTGACCGATAGTGAACAAGTACCGTGAGGGAAAGATGAAAAGCACCCCGGTGAGGGGTCGTGAAATAGTGCCTGAAACCGTGTGCTTACAAGCCGTTGGAGCCTTTCGGGGTGACAGCGTGCCTTTTGAAGAATGAGCCTGCGAGTTACGGTGCGTGGCGAGGTTAACCCGTGTGGGGTAGCCGTAGGGAAACCGAGTCTGAATAGGGCGTTGAGTCGCGTGCTGTAGACCCGAAGCGGAGTGATCTACGCATGGGCAGGGTGAAGCGCGGGTAAGACCGCGTGGAGGCCCGAACCCACCAGGGTTGAAAACCTGGGGGATGACCTGTGTGTAGGGGTGAAAGGCCAATCAAACTCCGTGATAGCTGGTTCTCTCCGAAATGCATTTAGGTGCAGCGTCGCGTGTTCCTTCCCGGAGGTAGAGCTACTGTTTGGACTAGGGGGCCTACAAGCTTACTGAATTCAGACAAACTCCGAATGCCGGTGAAGCCAGAGCGCGGCAGTGAGACTGCGGGCGATAAGGTTCGTGGTCGAGAGGGAAACAACCCAGATCGCCGGCTAAGGCCCCCAAGCGCGTGCTAAGTGGGAAAGGATGTGGAGTTGCAGTGACAACCAGGAGGTTGGCTTAGAAGCAGCCACCCTTGAAAGAGTGCGTAATAGCTCACTGGTCAAGTGATTCCGCGCCGACAATGTAACGGGGCTCAAGCACGCCGCCGAAGCCGCGGCATTCACGCTCAGCGTGGATGGGTAGGAGAGCGTCATGCAGCGTGTGAAGCAGCGGGGTGACCCAGCTGTGGAGGCTGCATGAGTGAGAATGCAGGCATGAGTAGCGAAAGGCGAGTGAGAAGCTCGCCCGCCGATTGACCAAGGGTTCCTGGGGCAGGCTAATCCGCCCAGGGTAAGTCGGGACCTAAGGCGAGGCCGACAGGCGTAGTCGATGGACAACGGGTTGATATTCCCGTACCCGTACGGAATCGTCCATGCTGAAACAGGTAATGCTAAGTCTCCGGGTGAGGCCTTCGGGCGGATCCTGGTTACGAACCGATTCTGCGGTAGGCAAGCCGATGGAGAGACGCAAGAGGGTAGCTGTACCGGGCGGTGGTTGCCCCGGGGTAAGGGCGTAGGGCGAGTTGCAGGCAAATCCGCAGCTCATGTGCCTGAGACCTGATGCCGAGCCGTAAGGCGAAGTCAGTGATCCCATGCTGCCGAGAAAATCTTCGCGGCGAGAGTCCGTGCGGCCCGTACCCTAAACCGACGCAGGTGGTCAGGTAGAGAATACCGAGGCGATCGGGTGAACCGTGGTTAAGGAACTAGGCAAATTGCCCCCGTAACTTAGGGATAAGGGGGACCCCAGCCGGTGACGGGACTTGCTCCCCGAGCTAGGTGGGGTCGCAGAGGCCAGGGGGAAGCGACTGTTTACTAAAAACACAGGTCCGTGCCAAGCCGTAAGGCGATGTATACGGACTGACGCCTGCCCGGTGCCGGAACGTTAAGGGGACGGGTCAGCTCTTCGGGGCGAAGCTCAGAACTTAAGCGCCGGTAAACGGCGGTGGTAACTATAACCATCCTAAGGTAGCGAAATTCCTTGTCGGGTAAGTTCCGACCTGCACGAATGGCGTAACGACTTCCCCGCTGTCTCAACCACGGGCCCGGCGAAATTGCACTACGAGTAAAGATGCTCGTTACGCGCAGCAGGACGGAAAGACCCCGGGACCTTTACTGCAATTTGGCATTGGCGCTCGGGACGGCTTGTGTAGGATAGGCGGGAGACTGGGAAGCGGACACGCTAGTGTCCGTGGAGTCACTGGTGAAATACCGCTCTGGTCGTTCTGGGTGTCTAACCTGGGCCCGTGATCCGGGTCAGGGACATTGCCTGATGGGTAGTTTAACTGGGGCGGTTGCCTCCCAAAAGGTAACGGAGGCGCCCAAAGGTACCCTCAGCCCGGTCGGCAACCGGGTGCCGAGTGCAAGTGCACAAGGGTGCTTGACTGTGAGACAGACATGTCGAGCAGGAGCGAAAGCTGGGACTAGTGATCCGGCGGTGGCATGTGGAAGCGCCGTCGCTCAACGGCTAAAAGGTACCCCGGGGATAACAGGCTGATCTTGCCCAAGAGTCCATATCGACGGCATGGTTTGGCACCTCGATGTCGGCTCGTCGCATCCTGGGGCTGGAGCAGGTCCCAAGGGTTAGGCTGTTCGCCTATTAAAGCGGTACGCGAGCTGGGTTTAGAACGTCGTGAGACAGTTCGGTCCCTATCCGCTGCGCGCGCAGGAGACTTGAGAAGGGCTGTCCCTAGTACGAGAGGACCGGGACGGACTGACCTCTGGTGTGCCAGTTGTTCCGCCAGGAGCACGGCTGGTTTGCTACGTCGGGAAGTGATAACCGCTGAAAGCATCTAAGCGGGAAGCACGCTTCAAGATGAGGTCTCCCACCACCTCGAGTGGGTAAGGCCCCCAGCCAGACGACTGGGTTGATAGGCCGGAAGTGTAAACGCCGCGAGGCGCTCAGCTGACCGGTACTAACAGGCCGAGGGCTTGACACTACAAGCACTACATGTATCCCTGCGAGTGCTCTAATCTTGCCGTCATTGAATGAATTCATTCTTTTCGGTAGGTCAAGATTAGAGTACTCGTCAATCGGGAGTATCGCGTCCACTGTGTAGCTCCCGAGTTACGGCCGGAGGCCGTATAACTCGATAATGTTCCCGGCGGCCATAGCGAAGGGGAAACACCCGGTCCCATTCCGAACCCGGAAGTTAAGCTCTTCAGCGCCGATGGTACTGCGAGGGAGGCCTCGTGGGAGAGCAGGACACCGCCGGAACACTCTTTCAAAGAGGGCTGACCCATCAGGGTCAGCCCTCTTTTTTGTGCGCCTCTTTTGGTGCGTGAGATCGCTGCCTGCATTGCTTGTCTGCCGGGTACGGGATCGGGGGCCTCCATCCGCCCGCCTCCTCCAGCCTTCACGACACCACAACCCTTCACGATCATGGAACGATCAGGCTGAGAGGGTGCGCACATCAGGCACCTTGCGCCTCACCATCGCCACCTGCTGCCCTCAGCCCTCCGCGGCGACGTCCGCTCTGGCGATAAAGGTCAGGCCAGGAAGCCGCGGAGCAGGGTGCGGGCCTCGTGCGTGAGGAACTGCTGCTTGATCCGCATGAAGCGGGGGCGCGGGCCGCGGTTGGGTGCGCGGCAGTGGACCATGACGGGGTGGCAGAAGACCATGTCGCCTGGCTCGCCGGTCAACTCGACCACGCGCAGCGGCACGCCGTCCACGACGGTTTCCCCGTCCATGAACGTGGCGATCCGGTCGGCGGGCGACGGGGCCAGCCCGGTGAGCGCAATCAGCCAGGGATGGGAGCGGTAGAACCGCTCGCGGGTCCTGCCGTCAAGGCCGCGCCGCTGGTCCGCCGGAATCCGGCGTTCCTGCTTGATCAGCAAGCGAGGTGACCCGGAAAGGATCAGGGTTCCGCCGCCGCGCGGCGCGACCGGGCCGATGAAGCTGACCACGAACAGCCCCCTGGTCCGGTCAAGGTGCGGTTCGCAGGGATTGTCCCAGTGCCAGAGCCGGCTGGGCAGCTCCCAGCCGCCGGGCTCGGGGAAGGTGACGAGCGTGACGCCCCAGTCTCTCGGCCGCGACCAGGAGCTCGCGCCGAGCAGGTCGTCGAAGACGCCGCGGACCGTCCCGGTCAGGATTGCCGCCTGGGCCGGATCGCGCTTGGCGGCCTTCAGGTTGCCCGGGATCTGGCGCCAGGTGGACCGGTCGTCCCGGCGGATGCCGTGGGTGCCCGCCAGCTCCGACCACCACCGCTCTTGCATGGCGAGGGCGTCGGCGCGCGGGAACGCCTCCCTGACCACGAGGTAGCCATCGCGCTCGAAGCGCTGGATGTCGGCCGGGGTAAGGGTGGGGGCTTGCGATTCCATGAGGTCCGTCTCCTAAGCGACGGCGCCCCGCAGCAGGTCATCCGCCCCGGGCCAACGCCGGAGCGGCTGATCTACCGCGGGGTATTACCCCACGGCCCACCGCGAGGCGCGGTGAACGATGACCGCATCATCACATGCCGCGCGCCAGGCGAGCGAGCGGTTTTCGTTCAGCGGCGGGCGATGCCGCGCCAGACGTGCTTGAACGGCTCGCCCGTCGTGCGGTGCGGAACACCGACCGGCTCCAGCTGCACCTGCTGCCATCCCGCCAGCAGCTCGCGCAGGTAGGCCGCGGAGAAGAAGTGCACGGTCTGGCCCGACTCCTCGGCCACGAAGTCCGGCTCAAGCTCGACCGCGGGTAGGTTACGGGCGCGCAGCGGCCGGTCCTGCAGCGAGTTGACGTGGAACACGAACAGCCCGCCCGTGCGCACGAGCCGCCTCACCTGCGTGAACACCGTGCGGGTGACCGCGTCGGTGAACATGTGCAGTGCGACGTTGGACATGACCGCGTCGAAGCTCGCGTCGGCGAAGGGGAGCCGCTTGGCGACGTCGGCGACCAGGAACCTGACCAGCGGTCCGTACCTGGCCTGGGCCTGCGCGATGGCCTCGCCCGACAGGTCGACCGCGGTGACCGCCCCTGTTCGCCCTGGGCGGCAAAGCGTCGGCATCCGGCCACGCCTCGTTCCGGTAGTGGCGGAAGAGCGGGCGGTGACCTATTTTGGGGTAACTTGTTCCGCGCAACGGACAGGGTCGGGCAACACGGGACGGGTGGTCATGCCGATTTTCGGTAAGCGACAGGTGGAGGCGCGGGTGACCGGGGTGACCTGGAGCCGGGTCGTCCAGCTTGAGCGGCAGGAATGGGTCGCGAAGCGGGCCAACTGGACGCCCAGCGACGATGTGCGGAACGTTGAGAAGCACACCGAGTCGTACTTGGCGACCGTCACCGACACGCAACCGGGGGTGCCTGATGCCAACGGAATCCCCGGGCCGCCCTCGTCGTCTATGCGAACCGAACTGCGGTTCCGGACCTACTACACCTATGAGCAGCGTGAGTGGCACAAGTCCGAAACGCTGCGGGCGTCGGGGGCCAGCCAAGACGGCGTCGCCTGGCCATCGCGCGACCTAGCGCCGAGCGAGCGGGTCAGGGACAAGAAGGAGACCTATACGGCCACCTTCTCCGCCGGCGACAAGTCGTACGAGGTAACTCTCACCGAGCAGGAGTGGCGGGCCCTGGAGCCGGGCGGCACCTGCCAGCTCACCCTCGGCCTGTTCGGCGGCGTCAAGACGGTGTCGCCAGCCGTTGGCTGACTGGCGCGGCATTGAGTGTCCGGGCCCGGCCGACGGGGATAATCGGCGGGACCGGATTGCCGTGAACGGAGGGACGCCCGTGGCCCATCCCCTGGACCCGCTGTCGGCCGACGAGATCCGCCGCGCCGCCGCGATCGTGCGCCGCGACCGCGGGGTCGGTGACGGCTGGCGGTTCGCCTCCATCGAGCTCAAGGAGCCGGCCAAGGCGAACCTGCCCGCGCTCGAGGCAGCAGCGCTTCAGCCGGGCCCGCTAGAAAACCGGGAGGCGCTCGTCGTCTGCTGGAACCGGGCCGACGGCCAGGCGTACCGAGCCGTCGTGTCGCTCACCGGGGACGCCGGGGACGCGGTCACCAGCTGGCAGCACCTTCCCGGACAGCAGCCGAACATGACCGTGGATGAGTGGCACGAGTGCGACGCGATGCTCCGCGCGCACCCGCTCATCACCGAGGCACTGAGCCGGCGCGGCATCGCCGACCTGTCGCGGGTGCTCGCCGACATGTGGGCGTACGGCGCGGAGCTGGTACCCGAGCGGTACGCGGGCCGGCGGATCGGCTGGTGCGACATGTGGTACCGCGGCAGCGAGCGCGGCAACCCGTACGCCCGCCACCTCACCGGCCTGCACCCGGTCGTCGACCTGAACACGATGGAGCTGCTCGAGCTCGAGGACACCGGGTACAGCGACCAGGCCGACCACGAGGTGATGGGGGAGTACCTGCCCGACCTGCTCCCGATGCGGCTGCGCGAGGTGGCGCCGCTGCAGGTCAGCCAGCCCGACGGGGTGAGCTTCACCCTGGACGGCAACCTGCTCAGCTGGCAGAACTGGCAGCTGCGGCTCGGCTTCAACCACCGTGAGGGGCTGGTGCTGCACCAGGTCGGCTTCCTGGACCGCGGCCGGGCCCGCTCGGTGGCGCACCGGCTGTCGTTCGCCGAGATGGTGGTGCCGTACCGGGACCCCAGCCCGGATCACTTCCGGCGGACGGCGTTCGACATCGGTGAGTGGGGACTCGGCTTCATGACCACCTCGCTGACCCTCGGCTGCGACTGCCTTGGCGAGATCACCTACCTGGACGCCGTGGTGCACGACTCAGCGGGTGAGCCGGTGACCATACCGAACGCGATCTGCGTGCACGAGGAAGACAGCGGGGTGCTGTGGAAGCACGTGGACGAGCGGGCCGGCGCGCAGGTGCGGCGGGCCAGGCGCCTGGTCGTATCGTTCCACGTCACCGTGGCCAACTACGAGTACCTGGTGTACTGGCGGTTCTACCAGGACGGCGGCATCGAGTGCGAGGTGCGCGCCACCGGGATCATGGTGACCTCGCACATCGCAGCGGCCGGCAGCCGCCCGGCCAACGGGACCGTGGTCGATCACGGCATCTACGCCCCGTTCCATCAGCACTTTATCGTCGCCCGCCTCGACCTTGACGTGGACGGGACCGCCAACACCGTCTACGCCACCGAGTCACGCCCGGCGCGGCCCGGCCCCGACGACCCGTACGCGCTCGGCCTGACGATAGAAAGCACCCCGCTGCGCACCGAGGCGGAGGGAAAGCAGGACTACGACTGGGCCGCGCAGCGCGGCTGGAAGGTCGCCAACGACGACGTCGCGAACGGCCTCGGTACCCCGGTCGGCTACAAGCTCATCCCGGCGGCCACGTTCCCGCCGCTGCTCGACCCCGCGTCCGCCGCCTTCAAGCGGGCCGGCGTGATCGGCCACACCCTCTGGGTGACCCCGTACCATGAGGACGAGCGCTGGCCAAGCGGCGACTTCCCTGTGCAGGCCGCCGCCGACACCGGCCTGCCCGCCTGGACCGAGGCGGACAGGAACATCGAGAACACCGACGTGGTGCTCTGGTACGTGTTCGGCATCCACCACATCACCCGGCCGGAGGACTGGCCGGTGATGCCAGCGGACGTCGTCTCGTTCTGGCTCAAGCCGTTCGGCTTCTTCGACCGCAACCCGGCCCTGGACGTCCCGCCCAGCCACCACCACTAATGCCGCGGCAGCAGTTCCGCCAGCTGCCCGGCTGATATCGACGGTGTGGCGCTGAGCGGGCCCGGTGCGCGCAGGCCCGCCAGGTGGATGTCGAGGAACCGCTGCCAGGTGCCCGGCGCGACCTCGCCGGTTGTCTCCGTGAGCCCGCGCATCGCCCAGACCAGTGCCATCACGTCGCCCGCCGTCACGCCGGGGTTCAGCTGGCCGGCGGCCAGGGCGCGGCTGGTGAGTTCCTGGACCGCGGCGCGGATCTCGGATGAGGCGGCGCTGTCAGCGCTCCGCTCGAGCAGCAGGTGCGCGTACTTGGCGTGCGCGGCGAACAGTGTCCCGAGCCCGCGCAGGAACTGCTCGAGGCCATCGCCGCCCGGGCACGCGAGCGCCCCCGTGGCCGCGTCAAGCGCCTCGCACAGCGAGAGCCGCACCAACTCGTCGATCAGCGCGTCCTTGTTGGCGAAGCGCCGGTACACGGTTCCCACGCCGACCCCGGCCCGGGCGGCGATCTCCTCCATGCTCGCGTCGGCGCCCGACTCGCCGAGCACCTCACGGGCCGCGGTGAGGACCCGGTGGTAGTTGCGGACCGCGTCGCGCCGCCCGGGCGGCGAGTGCGGCACCGCCGGGTCACTCACCACGGCCCGGCCGACCTCCCCGCCCGCCGCCCCGCCGGCCACCGGCCCTCCCTCACTCGCTCAGTTCGCTTGCCACCGTCTCCCCGGCGGCGCTCTCCGCGGTCACCGCGTCCCCGGACATCACCAGGGTGCCCACGGCCCCCGCCTCGATGTCTGGCGCCTCCACGGCCGCCGCGCCCGGCCGGCGCGCTGACGGGACCAGCAGCGCGGCCAGCGCAGCCACCGCCACGACGGCGGCCATGACCCCGAACCCGGTCGTGTAGCCCGACGCGGCGGGCAGGCCGGATGGCTCAAGCTTCGCGGTGACGATGCTGGCCATCACGGCGGCGCCGATGCTGCCGCCGATCGTGCGGATGTTCGCGTTCATGCCGGTAGCCACGCTGGTCTGCCCGGCAGGCACCGCGGACACGACATTCGCCGTCATCGCCGAGAACGCCAGCCCGAAGCCGATGCCGATAACGCCGGTGGCGACGTAGATCTCCCATTCCGCCGAGTGCGCGAAGGCGAACATGGCCATCGCCGCGGACCCGACCACGCAGCCCGCGACCACCAGGACCTTGCCGCCGAGCCGCCGGGTGAGGGTCCCGACGAACAGGCCGACCACGAACATGGTGACCCCCGAGGGCAGCAGCATCAGTCCCGAGCGGGTGATGCTGGCGCCGAACCCGTACCCGGCCGAGGACGGGGTCTGCACGAACTCGGGCAGGAACGCGAACATCGCGTACATTCCGACGCCGATGAGCAGCGCGACCAGGTTGTTCGTCCAGACGCCCGGGCGTCGCATCATCTTCATGTCGATCAGCGGGGTGACCGCCCGCAGTTCGGACCAGACCCAGGCAGCGGCGAGCAGCACCGCCACGGCCAGCAGCCCGATGACCGACGGCGATCCCCAGCCCCAGTCCGGTGCCTCGCTCAGCGGCACGAGCAGCGCCACCAGCCAGCCGGACAGCAGCACCGCGGGCAGCCAGCTGATCGTGCCCGGGCTGCGGATGGGAGACTGGGGGACGAACAGCACCGCGCCGATCGCCGCGATCGCCGTCGCGATGGCCGGCAGCCAGAACAGCCAGTGCCAGTTGAGCGCGTTCACGATCGGGCCGGCCAGCACGATGCCCAGGCTGCCGCCGACCGCGGTCAGCGCCGCGAGGATGCCGACGGCGCCGGCCACCTTGTCCGCGGGGAACTCGTCACGGATGATCCCGAACCCCAGCGGCAGCGACCCGCCCCCCAGCCCTTGGATCACCCGGGCCACGATCAGCACCGCGAGGTTGGGGGCCACGGCCGCCAGCACAGATCCGACCGTGAGGGCGGCCAGCGCGGCCACGAACACCCACTTCTTGCCGTAGATGTCACCGACCCGCCCCAGGATCGGTGTCATGACCGAGGCAGAAAGCAGATAGGCGGTCAGTACCCACGTCACGGCGCTCTGCGAGGTGTGCAGTTCAACCTGGACCGTGCTCAGCAACGGGATCACCAGCGACTGCAGCAGCGAGAAGGCCCCGATGCCAATCGCGAGTATCCCGAACGTCGCCTGATAGCGCGGTCGCCGCGCACTCTCCATGCCGGGGCCCTTCGATTGAAGCGGAATCATCATTCCGCTACACCATACCGTAGCGGAATGGACATTCCGCTACCAGGTCGCACTAACCGCGCGCGACGGGTGAGGTATAGCGCCGGAAAGCGGGAAACGCCACCAGGACGGCGCCGATCACCGCGACGCACGCCAGGCCGCCCGACGCGAGCGAGAAGCGCACGCTCGTCACCGCCGCGACCGCACCGGAGCGGAGTTGCCCGGTCGGCGGCCCCGCCGCGTACGAGAGCAGTTCGATGCCCGCCATCCGGCCGCGCAGGTGGTCGGGGATCGACTGCTTCCACATCGCGTCGCGGAACACGGCGCTGCACTCGTCGCTCCCGCCGGCCACGGCCAGGCAGCCGAGGGCGACCCAGACGTCGGGCGCGAGGCCGACGAGGGCCATCGCCAGTCCCCAGCCGGAGGCGGCGAGCGCGATGGCGAGCCCGTGACGGCGGACGCGGGGCATCCAGCCGCTGGTCGCCGACACCGCGAACGCGCCCGCGGACGGCGCCGCGAACATCAGCCCCGTCGACCACGGGGCGTGCAACTGCACCGCGAGGAACGGCAGCATCGCGTTCGGGTAGGCGAAGATCATCGCGGACAGGTCGGCCAGGTAGGAGCCGAGCAGGTCACGGCGGCCGATCGCGTACCGCAGGCCGACGAGGATCTCCCGCAGCGCCGGGCCGTCGGCCAGTTCCGCGTGGTCCTCCGGCGCCGGCGGCAGCGTCGGCAGGCGGCTCAGCATGACGAAGGACACCGCGAAGCCGGCCGCGTCCAGCGCGTAGACCAGCCAGGGGCCGGGTGCCGCGGCCAGCACGCCGCCGAGCGAGGAACCGACGAGGACGGATCCGTTCGTCGACAGCGACATGATCGCGGCGGCCGCCGTCAACTGCGCGCGCGGCACCACCCGCGGGGTTGCCGCCTCGAACGCGGGTCGCTGCAGCGACGCGAGTGCCATCATCAGCCCCGCGATCACGTACAGCGGCCACAGCAGCGGGTGCGGCAGCAGCGCGTTGAGTAGCAGCAGCGCCGCGCACCCGGCGAGGCCCGGCTCGGACCAGCGCATCAGCGCCCGCCGGTCGAACCGGTCGGCGAGCACGCCCCCGTACAGCCCGAACACGATGAGCGGCACCAGCTCCGCCAGCCCGAGCGTCCCCACCACCAGCGGCGACCCGGTGATCCGCTGCGCCTGCACGAGCAGCGCGACCTCCGCCGCCTGCGACCCGAGGTACGCGACGGTCCGGCTGGTGAACATCGCCCGGAACCCGGCCGCCCCGGGCCCCCGCAGCGGCGTCACGTCCGGGACCAGCGCCGACCAGCTCACGTGCACCTCGCCAACATCACCCGTGACGGTATCAGCCCCTATGTCCGCCGCCGAATGATTTTCGCCCGGTTGTCCGCCTACTAGAAAAGCTCACCAGCGGAATGACGCAGAACGAGAGGATGCTTTGCCCGTAATGTCAGCGTTTCTCCTGATCGGCCAGGCCAGATAGGGTGCGCCTTGTGACTGCGCCCCCGTTGCCCCCTCACCCCCGCGACAGCGAGTTCCCGACCCTGGCGGACATCCACGCGGCGGCGCTGCGCCGCCTGCCGCCGGACGCGGCGACGTACCTGGAAAGCGGCGCGGGCACCGAGCAGACGCTGCGCGCCAACCGGGAGGCGTTCTCCCGCTGGGTGATCTTGCCGCGCCCGATGACCGGCGTCAGCGACCCGAAGACCAACACCGAGTTCCTCGGCATCCCGCTGGCCGTCCCGGTGCTGACCGCGCCGTTCGGCGGCGACGCGCTGTTCGCCCCTGACGGCCAGCGGGCCGTGGCCCGGGCCAACGCCGCGGCCGGCATCGCGTCGATCGTCCCCGAGGTCGGCAGCTTCTCCTACGAGCAGGTCGCCGCGGCGGCGCCGGCCGCCGCGCGGATCGCCCAGCTGCACCCGTACGATTCGTTCGACGCCGTGGCGGCC
>Ga0265336_10001202_pt1 | contig 12270 bp, 12 predicted proteins | sample 42119metaG_FD_193583 | JGI IMG/M metagenome (GOLD analysis project Ga0265336, IMG submission 193583) | Rhizosphere microbial communities from Carex aquatilis grown in University of Washington, Seatle, WA, United States - 4-21-19 metaG | ecosystem: Host-associated > Plants > Roots > Rhizosphere...
ACTCTCATTGAAGTGATTAGCAGAACTTTTAAACCTACCACAGCAGCACTCACCAATGACATAGATATGCGTTTAGAGTCGGTTCGGCATTATCTCAATAGGATGGTCCAAGGAAAACCTGCGCTCTTAATTTCTCGTTCTGGTTGCCCTGTACTTCGTAAAGGATTTAATGGCCACTATTGCTTAAAATCGGTGAAAATGCTGGGGAAGGGGGAAGATATGTATCAAAAAGTCCCTGAGAAGCTTCATCCGATTTCAGAACCCCAAGATTGTCTACAATATATCGCAGTGAGATTGCATAAAAGCGGTCAAAATGATATAAAAGAGACTGCAGATCTCTGCAAATCATTTATGAACCACGGAAGGATTCCATAATGGCTAAAAATTCATCAGGGAAGGTGAATGAAGAAGATGATCAAAAACTCTTAGAGACAATTAAAAAAGAGATTCAGTCTTATTATTCCACTTTTGGTCCCAATATCAGCGAATATCATCGTGCGCAAGCTTTTGTCATGGATGAAGATCAGCAATGGGCGCAAGAAGAAAAAGATTATTATGAAAAGCATAAACGCCCCCGTTTGAGTGTCAATCGGCTTTATTTGATGATTAAGCAAATAGTCGGTGCACAGCGTATGGCTACGCGTAACATACAAGTGAGAATGATTGAAGGAAGTCCTGGATCTGATTTAGAAGATGAAGTCATTGAGAAAAGAATTGAGCTTATTGAAAACATTGTACGCACGATTGCGTATAACTCTAATACGGATGTGGTTTATCAAACAGGATTTAAGTGCTCTCTCTTCGGCATCGGAGCGTGGAAAATTAGGCGAGATTGGGCTGATCATATGTCTTTTGATCAGGTTGCGAAGATAGAGTTGTCGAATGATCCCACGAAACATTATTATGATCTCAATGGAGTTGAGCCCTTAAAACAAGATGGGGATTTTTGCGGGTGGTCAATTCAGATGCATAAAACACCTTTTATGCAACAATATAATATTTCTGAAGATGAAATTGAGGCGATGTTAAGTCAAAATAATGTCGCCGATCAAGCCACCTTTGTGTGGGCAACCCCGGCAGGAAATAACGAGCAAGAAGATATGCTCACTATTTGCCATCATTTCAGAAAAGAATATTACACAAAAACGATTGCGTGTTTATCCAATAACATTGAAAAAATAAGTTGTGATTTAGATAAAGTAAACGATACCCTAAAAACTCTTAATAATAAGATTTCAATGAAAAATATGGCGCCCAATGCGCAGCAGACTCCTCCTTTTGTCAAAATAAAAGAAAGAGAAACAAAAACATATAAAATCATGGAATATATTGTGTGTGGGACGAAAATTATTAAGCGACAAGAATGGCCGAGTAAATATTTGCCCTCTCCCTGCATTATTGGGGACAGCTATATTGACAAAAAGGGGATGGAATATGTAATCCCTTTTACTAAAATGGCCGAGGATGCGCAAAAAGCATTAAATATTGCCACGACTAATCTGGCTGATGTACTCACCCGTTTTAGAGGAGAGCGGTTTAAAGCAACGCCTGCCTCTATTCCTAAAGATGCGATGGATATGTGGCAGAATCCTTGGTCTTATGAAGGAACCTTCCTTTATAACGCCACGGCAGAGCTTCCACAAGGACCCGTTCCTCTTCTGCCGAGTGATGTGCCCCAAGGATTATTTGTTTCTATTCAGACGTTTGGAGAGATGGTTAATCAGCTCATTGGTCGCAGTGATACTATTCAGGGCGAGCAAGGAAATGAAGATTCCGGTGTAGCAATTGATGCCCGAAGTCGGCAAAGTAATGAAACGACTTTTCTTAATTTTGATCAATTAGACCGTGCCATTGAATATACTGGTAAAGTGATTTTAGATTTAATACCCAAAATTTATGATACCCAGCGCATGATGAATGTGATCGGAAGGGATGGAAAGTCAAAACAGGTCACCGTTAATAATCCGCAAGATCCTGCGAGCATGATTACTGAAGGAAGATATGAAATTACGATTGAATCAGGACCTTCCTTTATTTTACAGCAACAAGAAATGGCTAAAAAACTCATGGATTTGGTGCAAGTAGATCCTCAACTGATGAGTATTTATGGCGATGTTGTGGTGAGGAACATGGATGTCAATGATGCGCAAGAATTAGCAAAACGAGCGGAAATAATTCTAGATCCACGAGTATTAGCAATGACGGGAAAAAAATTACCGCCTATGCCTACTCAACCGCCCAGTCCTCAGCAACAACAAGCACAATTAGCGATGCAAGAAATGCAAATGAAGATTCAGCAATCGCAGCAAGAAACGCAAATAAAGCAGCAAGAATTACAGTTAAAGCAAGTTGAAACTGAAATTAAAAAAGCTGAACTTCAACTCAAACAACAACAAATGCAATTAGAAGCGCTAGAAGGGCAGCAAAAAAATCAATTAGAAGCCGGAAAAATCCAGCAACAGCATGTTGAAACCATGGCCGATATTTTGAATACCCGCGTAAAAGCGCGTGCGGAGATTTTAAAACAAGCTGAAGCCAATCATGCACCACTTTATCAACCCAAAGAGTCTAAAAAAGGAGCTAAAAAATGAGCACATTAACGACAAAGAAGCGTAAAAAGTTGAAATCATCTACGTTTGGTTTACCTTCGGAGAGAAAATATCCGATGCCGGATAAAAGTCATGCCGCTAATGCAAAAGCTCGTGCGACTCAGCAAGTAGCGAAGGGAAATCTCTCTGAATCTGAAAAAGAGAAGATTGATGCTAAAGCAAATAAAGTACTCAAGCGGTCAAAGAAGAAATAAATTATTCTTGATCTGGATCTTCAAAAATTACAATTCTGGGTGTTAAATCAGGATTTACTAACCTACCCGCTTCAGAGCGGGGTCCATAAGCACCTTGAATAACATAATTTTTGTTTTCTAATTTAACGTGAATGTGTGGATTACCCACATAACAAGAAGGTTTTTTGTCTTCTGGATGCCTAATTGCACATTCATATTTACACTTTAAAATTATTTCTTTCATTTATTTTCCTTTAAAAGTTCCTCTAAACTTACCCCTAAAGCATATGCTATTCTAATAAAAGCAAGCAAGTTTAAAAGATAACGTGGATTAGGGCGCTGACATTCATAGATAGTACTTTCAGAAATGCGGCTTAATTGAGCAAGTTTGACCGTACTTATTTTTTTTTCAGCGCGTATTCTACGAATATTACGACAAATATCAGTTTTTAGCTCATGCAATTTCTTCATCTTTAAAATCCTTTTTAAAGTTAAGGTAATTTATAAAAACCCCCTCCAATATACCGGACTTATAAGGATATTACAAGATTATTTATGTTATAATTCGTCTACAACATGAAGTTGTTAAAACGTGTAAAAACACGGGGCGGATACGATCAACGTTAGATCGGCGATGTACGCACCAGTAACAAGGATGTGAACAGATGGAAGATTTAGAAGTTGGCGCAAGCCAAGAAAGTTCGGTCGCACCTTCTGCACCTGAAGTAAAAACTCAAAGTGAAGAAGTGCAAAGCAGTGGAAGTGATGAAAAAGAAAGTGTAGCGCAAAGTAAGCTCTATACCGAAGAAGAGGTCACTAAGAAGATTGAAGAGAGGTTAATTCGGGATCGAAGGATCCGTGAAAAAGCTGATCGTCAATATAATGCGCCTCAATCCCCTCAAGGATATGCGCAGCCTTATCAACCTACTTCGCAAGAGTCCCAAGCGCAAGTACCCGTAGACCCTGAAGTCTATAAAACGGTCGCTACGATTGCTCAGCAATCTTATCAGCAACAGCGTATTTTAGAAGAAAGATATGCCAAGTTGAACGAGTTTATGCAAATTCGCATGGAAGAGGAGTCGAAAGACGCTGATTTTGCTGAATTTAGTGTAGACATGGAAAAAAGATGCCCGCAAGGAATGCTAGAAGCCGCGGTATATTTGAAAGATCCCACTATTCTTTATCGAATTCATAAAGAAAACCCTGCTGAATTTAACCGAATTTCAAGGTTATCGCCCCAAGAGCAGTATTTGAAAGTCGCTGAATATCGCGGTGAATACCGTGGGCGATCCCAAGTCACGCCGCCTAAAATCGTCTCTTCTGCTACTCCTCCCATGGAGGCTCCTAAAACGACCGGTTCGTCCTATCAAAAACCTTTAAACGAGATGAGTGCCCATGAACGCTTACAAAGAAGACGTGCAGAACGTAAAAAAGCAATGAGCGCTCGTTAATTATTAACGATTTTACTATGGATGGTAAAGAATATGGCAAACGTATTAGCAGTCTCTCAACTTGTCGCTGATGAGGCTTTATTAGAATTTTCAGACATGACACCGATGATTTCCATGGGTGGAAAACTTCCCGATAAGCAATTTAAAGAAACAATGTATGCCCCTGGCTTAACTGTTTCAGTGCCGAAACAAAATATTTTACTCGCAGGAGAAGGATTAACGGCCACCGATCAATATTTGCAAGAAGAATCTGTCCCTGTAACCGTAGGTCAGTTGATTAACGTAATGATTCCTTTTAATTCACTAGAAGAGTTATTAGAAGTGGGATCTCCTACCTTAAAACTCTCTACGGGTTGGAAAATACGGGTATTAATTCCTGCTATGCAAGCTTTACGAGCAAAACTTGAAGCTCGAGTAGTAAATCAAATGCTTCTTTCCTATTACATGTCAACGGGTACTGTAGGTACGCCAATTAATGGATTAGCCTCTTTTGCTAATGCACGTGTCCTGACTGATTTGATGGAAATTCAAGCCGATGAATTGGTTTCTTTTATTAATCAATACAGTTATGCAACCGTTTCTACGGGTGTTTCTAACGTATTTAACCAGCAGTTCAACAATCCTATTTTAAGGGATTTAAACTTAGCTCGTCTAGGTGATTATGGTTTAGCAAAATCTAATTATATTTCTCAAACTAATTATGGTGATGCGGCCGTAGGCAATAGTGTGACAGTGAAAACTTCTTCAACCGAAGGAGATGCAACGATTGTCCTCACAGGTATTACTTCCGGTAGTACGTTGAAAGCAGGTGCTCGTTTTAGAATAAGTACCGGTAGTGATTATATCAAATATGTGACTCCAAACGGAAAAGTGACCACTCAATCTCCTATTGATTTTGTCGTACAAGCCGATGCCACTAAGAGCGGCTCAGATATTACTGTCACGGTAGCCTCTGGTAGTAATGGTGCCTTAATTAGAGGTACGCCTGGTCAGCCAAGGCAAGTAATGAGCAGATTGCCCGCAGCGGGGGATGTAGTCCACTTTTTATGTGATGGTACTACAGGTAATGCGACGAACACTTATTGTGTAAATCCGATGGGATCTTACAGCTTAATTGGATTGAGATTACCTCAATTAGAAGGCGCAGCGAATAGTGCATCGGTGGATGATGTCTCTCAAATGGCGGTGAGAACCGTTGTACAAGGTGCCATTCAAACGTCTGTGAATAGATTCCGTGTCGATATTGCACCGATTGTCGCGTGTTATGCCGATTATGGAAACGTAATTATTTCTTAAACGTTCCTTATGTTAGCCCCCAATTCTCCTTGTGGGGGCTTTTTTTAGGAGAAATAAGAAGTGGCTCTTAACAATATTCGAGATTTAATTTTATTATCCTATAGAGACGCGGTTATCTTAGGAAATGATGAAATTTTAAGCGGTCCTCAAGAAGAAGAGGGGTTAGATCGGCTTAATTTAAAAATTCAAAATCTCTATTCTCGGGGCATTAATATTCCCTTTTACAGTGAAGTTAATTTTAACTTAGTGCCTCTTCAATCGGATTATGTCATCAGTGAATTAATCGGTGCTGATGTGACGGCGCCTCCTTTTATTGAGCTTAATTTTGTCAACATCTATTATGGTAATGTGTGGCTCCCGATTGAAATTGTACCGGTTTCTAATTATTACAATTTACCCCGTGTTCAGCAAAGCTCCTCATTGCCCGCTAAAGTGACTATTGTTTATCAAAATGAAGAATGTATTTTAAAGTTTTATTATCCTCCCACCAATAATTATCCCTGCAAAGCCATTGGAAAAAGTGGCAACCCTACGCTTGCGCTTACCGATTCTATTAAAGTTATGCCTAAAACATTTCAGCGATTTTTAGAATTTGCACTCGCCATTGAACTTAATGCAGTTTATCACCTTGAAGATATGCCCGATTATATAATGGAAGAATATAAAGAAATGTATGAATCACTTAAGAGTGAAGTTCAACGTGATACTTCAAGTTATCCCAATCCATTTTTTAGAAAAGGTCCCTGGACTCAAGATATTCGAGCAGGGGGATATGATGTATGAGTAATTTCTATACTTATCCCAATATATTAAGAAAATGCCAGACAGTGCCCTATCCTATTGTAGGAGCGACCCGCGAGCAATTAGTTTCAGAAGTGAACTGTGAAAGAACGGTTAACTTTTATCAAATTGATGATGATGAAGCAAAACAACCTATTGCTCTGCAAGCGATGCCAGGGATTAAAACAGTGTGTACCTTAGGTTCTGATATTTTAGCAGGAGGCAGAGGCTCCCTTGACTTGGGAGACTTTTCCTACGTGGTTTATGGCAATAAATTTTATCGATTAGATAGTAATTTAAATCCTACCGTTTTAGGAAATAACTTAAGTACCGATAGTGGACCGGTGCGTTTTTCCAATAATCAAAATCAAATCATGTTTGTCGACGGGGTGGATGGTTATTTATGGAATTTTACGACCCAAACAGGCCTTTTCCCCGTTCCCAGAATTGATACGAGTAAATATTTCCCCGAGCAGCCCATCGATATTACTAATTACAATGGTTATTTTTCCGTGACGCAAGGTGAAAGCAATTCCATTTCTTATTCCGCGTTAAATGATGGAACGGTTTGGGAAGATACCACTCATGTAGCACAAACTTTTGAAATTACTTTCAAGCCTGATCAATGCATGGCGATTAAAGTCGTGAATGGTCGCATGTTTATTTTTGGCGGCATTATTTGTGAGCAGTGGATTGATGATCCTGTGGGACTGCAAGTATTCTCTCGCGTCAATAACATGTGTTTTGAATATGGGACTCCCGCAACGGCCAGTGTGACGGAGGATTTTGGACGTCTTTGCTTTATTTCATCAAATAAAAATGGCTATGAGGGCGTGAGAATGTCCGATGGGGGAGAGCCTATTTTAATCAGTGATCCTCCGCTTGATCGAATTTTAAAAGAGTATGAACAACAATTTGGCATTGATGATGCTGTGGGAGAAATTTACAAGGAATCAGGGCATCTATTCTATGAAATCTCTTTTACGAAGGCCAATCATACGTGGGTAGGGGATTTAACCTATTTTCCTCAAAAACCAGTACGTTGGGTTGAGCGTGAAATGCAAGATGAAAGTCGTTTTGTCGGGCAAAACTATTTTAACTTTAATGGTAAAAACTACGTTTTAGATTATAAAACCAATAAACTCTATGAAATGTCGTCAAATTTTTATGATTATGACGGAGCCGTCTTTCGGCGCATGAGAGTAGGGCGTCCTTTTACGCGTGAAAATCAAAAATTATTCAGAGTATCTCGTTTTAGAATCGATATGGTCACGGGTGTTGGCACGCAAAATGGCGAAGATCAAGACCCACAAGTTTTTTTAAGTATTTCCAGAGATGGAGGAGTGACCTATGGAAATACACTCAAAGCTTCGTCTGGTAAGGTCGGAAATCGCACCGCACAAGTCAAATTTTTCAAATTAGGGAGCCAGCAAGAATGGGTACCTAGATTAGAGTTTTATGCCTCCATCCCAACCACGGTGATTGGAGCCTTTATTACCTATGATGAGTTGGAGAGATAATATGCAAAGCACTAAGCAATTAGATCCGCCACCAACTGCATCAAAACCTTTAGATAAAGACGGAAAATGGACATCAACATGGGTGCAATGGTTTAACACATTAAAACCGGTTCTAGAAGCTACAATTAGCCAAAATAGAGTCAATATTCCCAGGGTTACTACAGAACAAAGAGATAAAATTCCCCATGTGACAGATGGAGATATGATCCATAATACTACATTGAATAATCCTCAAATTTATCAAGGTGGTACATGGAAAACATTTACAATCACATGAGGTGAATTATGAGCTGGTGGAACAATGCATTTGATAATATTTTTAGCGGGGGCGCCGGCCAAGGCTATGGCGATATGATGAACCAGATCAGAAATGGTATGGGTTATTATCAGGGTAATTTTAATAATGCTATGAATGGGATGATGCCATGGCTTCAAACCGGTCAAAATGAATTAGGCACTTATCAAAAAGGTGTCAATGCCATGCAAGATCCCAATTTCATCAACAATATGATGCAGCAATATCAATCATCCCCGCTTGCCAATCTTCAACAGCAGCAAGGCCTACAAGCGATGAATAATCAGGCGGCTGCTTCGGGACAGCTAGGATCAACCGCCGCTGCCAAGGGACTTGATAATTATGCTCAGCAAGTTTCAAGCGGTGATATGAATCAGTATCTTCAAAACCGATTAGGCGCTTATAACAATTTCTTGCAAGGTGCGGGAAATATTGCCGGTATGGGGCAACAAGCAGCCAATACCATGGGGGGATGGGGCATGCAGGCGGGTAGTGATATGGCCAATATGTATAACAATTTAGGAACTGCTCAAGCAGGTCAAGATGTGGCCCATGGAATGGGGATAGATAATCTTTTTAGCAGCATGTCTCCTTTATTTAAATACATGCAGCATCAAGATCCCAATGGCATGCAACAACCTTTTACGGGATCGGATGCAGGCGGTGGATTTGATATGAGTAAATTGATGAGTATGTTAGGAATGTTTGGGAGTATGCTATAATGGCTATTAATCCAATAACTCCCATTTCACAGCTAACACCTAATTATAGCATTATTCAGGCAATGCAGGCATGGCGTAATGCACAACAAACCGGATTGCAGAATCAGACGCTTCAAGCAGGTTTACCTTTTGTGGGCCCCCAAGCCGCAGCACAGGTGGCCTTAACGCAAGCACAAGCGCCTTTAACTCAAGCGCAAACGGGACTTACCCAAGCCGAAACTCAATTTTTCCCGATTACCGCAGCAGGTAAATATTATGCCGGATTAGGTACATTAGCGCGTGCTTCTTTGATGAATTCGCCTCAGCAATTGTTATCTAAATATATTGCTGATCCTACTTTTCAATCCACGGTCCAAAATAATCCAGGGTTAGCAAAATTGGTAGGAAATATCATGTCAAATTCTCTGGTAGGTGCTGGGGGATTTGTACCTCCTGGAATGCCTAATACACTTAATACGGCTGGTACGCCCACTCCTGCCGCTAATTCTATGCAAAATCAAAGTGGCTTTAATTTAGGAATGCCAGGATTTTCCAATAATAATGTCGACATGAGTGGATTATTGACGCCTTCTGATTATAACAAAATAGGGGATACGGCCGGCAGTCAAGTGGTGGCTAAAACAGTTCCTAAAGCGATTCAACAACAACGTTATTATAGTGGAACTTTAGATGCAATGTTAGATAAAGCTACCCCTTTAATGCAGTCTGCTTCACTTTATAGTGGGCCTTTGGGAAGAATTAAATTAGCCAATGATGCCAGCAAAGCCACGATGGGAATTAATACCCCGGATTACACTAATTACAGGAACTTTACCGATACCTTAGCGCCTCAATTAGCTAATGAATTTAGACGTGTATTAGGAGGACAGGCCACCGATGCCGAAATGAAAACGATGAAAGAATTAGCCGATAAAAATTATTGGCATAGCAATCCTGATTTGGCGATGAATCAGTTTAATTATATTAAAGATCTTTATCAAAAGACGATTGGACCGACACTTCAAAATACTCCTAATGAAGTCTCTACCAGAAGCGCTGCTAATACGATGACGAATACGCCTGATTATTCATGGGTAGATCCACAAACGGCACAAAAAGAAATTGCCAGAAGAGCGGCCATGAAAAAGGGGGCTAAATAATGGATATTAGTCAAGTGCCCGATGATGTTTTACAAAGAATTGCCTCGCAACGACAAACATCTTCACAAGATATTTCTCAAGTACCTGATGATGTATTAGCTAATATTGCCGCTCAAGGAAGTTCTCAAAATCCTCAATCCTCCGGATTATTAGCCTTTTTGCATAATCAGTTCCCTAATAGCAGTACATTAAATGCGGCGAATAATTATATTGGAAATCCACTTGAAAAATATGTGGCTCAACCCGCCAAAGAAATAGGCGCGGATATTGGGACAGGAATTTCACAAGGAACCTTAGCATTAGCTAATATGCTAAAAACACAAGGGCAAAAAATGATGCCTTTATCACCTGATTTACAACAAGCGCGTCCCACTATTAATTTACCTCAATCATTACCTTCTATTCAACAACAATTAGGCATGCCTGCCCCTAATGCAATTGATCGAGGAATAACGGGCGCTGCAAGTTTTCTTCCATCTTTATTAGCAGGAAAAGGAGTAACAGGCATAGCCTCTGATGCAACATCAATGGTGCCTCAAATAGCAAATAAAGTACTTCCTTATCTGTCTAATCCCACTACTTCTGATTTATTAGGAGGCGCATTATTTGGTTCCTCTAATAATCCTACTCATCCTGTGGAAGGCGCTTTTGCAGGCGCTGATTTAAATGCAGTATTAGGACCATTAACAGAAGGATTAGTAAAAGCAGGAAATGCTCAAGTTGCTGCGAGAAATTACATTCGGGGAAAAGGAAATTTTGGCGAGATTACGCCTGAAGAATTAGAAGCCAATATAAAGGCAATTCCTGCGGGAATTAATCTCCCGCTTGGAGATTTAGCAAATTCTTCTTCTTTAAAAAGAGATTATGGAATGACGGGTGCTATGTTTGGATCTGGAAGTGGGGCTCCTTATGATCAATTAAACACGTCAGTACGATCAACCCTAAATAATATAGGAAATAATCTAGGAAAATCTTCTATTCCTCAAAACTTAAATGACTACATTTTTGGAAAAGTAAATGATGCTTACCAAGGGGCAAAAGATGTTCGTACAACTGCGTATAATAATTTAGATAATGCTTTAAAATCAGCAGATAACAATATTTCATCTTTTGATAGCACTCCTATTCAAGATGCTATTACTAATATTAAAAATCAAATTGGTAATAAAATAAATACTACAACGGGTGCCAAACAATACAGCTCTATTTTAAATTTAATGAATGATATTAATGGAAAAAATGCCACAATTCCTTTAAATAATTTTAGTGATGCCAATGATTTAAGAGAAATGATTAATAATGAATATCGAAATAATTTAGGGCCACAAGATGCTCAAAATAGATTATTTATTAATCAATTAAGAAATGCAACCGATCAAATGGTTGAAAAAAATGCTAAAAATATAAGTCCCACTTTAAAGCCATTGATGGATCAAGCTAACAATGCGCATAAAGAGGTGTTACAATTTGAACGAATGGGAACAGGAAAAAATCCTGCTCTTTCTCCTTTTAAGAAAATTGTGGATTATAATAATGGTGCCCCTAATACTGATAATTTTGTTAATAGTTATCTTGGAACCCCTGGGTCTAAAGAGTCTTATAATAACCTGCTTCGTCTCACTAGCGTTTTACCTGATAGTGACAAGAAAATAATCGGCGCGAATTATTTATTTAATCCTCAAAAAGAAGAAATGTTAGATCCTCTTTCTGTTATTAGTCGTTACGAAAAATTATCGCCGCGTGTAAGTGACTTATTATTTCAAGATCAAAAACCTGTACTTGATAATTTGAAAAAAATTAAATCCATTTCCCCCGAAGTGTTTAAAGTAGATTATGTGCCAAAAACAGGATATACGGGTGCAAAAGCATTAGGAGCAGGTGCTGCATTAGCATCTGGATTTTCTCATCTTTTCCATGGTGATCCTTTAACGGCTGCCGGAATAATAGGCGGAATTCCACTTGCTGGTCAAGCAATTCAACGCACGTTAAGAAGTGCTCCTTTAAAGAATTTTTATTTAAATGCATTAAAAGCAAACGGTATTTCCAGTTTTCCTGCACAAAATGGAGTGTCACAAGCATTACGTGCTTTTTTAACAGGAAATTTATTAAATGGAAGTTAAATTTATATTTCAAGGAAGAAAAAAATGGCCAACAAAGTTAGTTTAATCCCCATTCCGTTTTGGAGTGTATTAGATTTAGCAGGAAATGAAGCGGTGAACGGTACTATGTTAACCGTTCGTGATGTGGCTCGTAATCAAAACAAACCAACCTATATGGATGCTGCT
>Ga0265336_10001203_pt1 | contig 12267 bp, 14 predicted proteins | sample 42119metaG_FD_193583 | JGI IMG/M metagenome (GOLD analysis project Ga0265336, IMG submission 193583) | Rhizosphere microbial communities from Carex aquatilis grown in University of Washington, Seatle, WA, United States - 4-21-19 metaG | ecosystem: Host-associated > Plants > Roots > Rhizosphere...
TAGGAGCGTTCCTATGGAAGTGAGAGCCCACGCCCATCCACTCGCGCCGAGACTCGCCGCCGTCCTGGCCGTCGCGGTGCTCGTCGCCGCGGTCATAACAGGTTGCGGCAGCGGTACGACACCAAGCAGCCAGCAGTCGGCCGCCGACTTCATCCGGCACGTCACCACAGAGTTCTCACTCGGCCAAACCGGCCCGCTGTGGGACGAGCTCCATCCCGCCGACCAGGCGATCGTCAGTCGTGCCCGCTACATGGCCTGTCACACGAGCACCGGTTTCGACCTCCAGAAGTTCCAGGCGGTCCAGACGTACGCCGACACCATCGACATCGTGGGCAAGCCGACCGCCTCAACGGCGGTCTCGGTCAAGGTCACCGCAGACGACGGCGTGACAATCGCGACGATGCACGCTGTCAAGGTCAACGGCAAGTGGCGCTGGATCCTCTCGCCGGCCGACTACGCCGCGTACAAGAAAGGCAAGTGTCCGGCTTCCTAGCTCGAAGCGACCCGGCCCAGCCCGAGCCATGCCGTCGCGGTACCGCTGGCTTCAGCCGATCGCGAAAGTCAGTGCGGGCAGGTGTTCGTGCCGGTGGCGACGTTGCCGGAGCCGGTCAGGCCCTTGTTGCCGACGCAGGAGGCCGTCCCGGCGTGGTTGTTGCTGACTTCGACGGGTGGGCCGCTATAGGAGACAAGGAGTTTGCCGGAGACGGTGTTGCTGACGATCGAGTCGGGTGAGCTGGTGCCATATGTGACCGTGAGGTTGCCCTTGATCGTGTTGCCCTGGACTCTGACGTGGGCGTAGTGCTGGACGAGGACGTTGCCGATGATCTGGTTACCGGCGCAGCCTGTCCGGCCGAGCACGAGCGACCCGTGGCTGGCGGTTACTCCGTGCCCGATTTTGCTGCCACAGACGACCGCATTCCCCTCCGAAATGGAGAGAGCGCCGCCGATCGTGCCGCCGTTGATGTTGATCGCAGTCCCCTTCGCAGCGGAGATAGCGCCGCCGACCGTGACGCCGTTCATGGTCAAGGAGCCACCGGCATGGACGGTGATACCGAGTTTCACGTGCGTGCCGGGGATGAGCGTGCATCGGCCGTTCGCCGGAACGGTGACGGTCGAACCCGTCCCGGTAAACGTGGCGTTGCACGTCGTCGTGCCTGCAGAGAGCTTCTTCGCCCATTGCGCGTAGAGCGTCAGTTTCGAAGCCGGCATCGAGAAGGTGCCGCCGGGCCGGTACGTGCCGGTGCCAGTGCCAGCGCCCGGGCCGGTGTCCCAGCCGTTGAACACGTAGCCTGCTCTCGTCAAGCTGCCTGGCCCGCGTACCGTGACAGTCGTCCCGCACTTGTACGGGCTGGACGCATCAACCGGCGCGGAGCCTCCGGTCGCGCGATTCCCGACATAGGTGACGGCGTATTTCACCGGCGGCGAAGTCGTGATCCCGGGCGTCACCGCAATGGCTTGCCCCGGAAACACGCCGCCGACGATCCTGGCTAGGCACGAGCCGTCAATGTTGGTCCGCTCGACGCTAGTTTCGGCTCCTGAGAAAATCGCGTCGCCATCGACAGCGAGCCCCCCGGACGGGCCGAAGGGAAAGCCGGACCCCCCGGCGCCGCTGATGAAGCTCGAGTTCACGCCCGTACCGTCGAGATTGGCCCGGCCGATTCGGGGAGTACCGTTTTCCCCGCCCGGGATCGCCCAGTAGATGTAGTTGCCGTCGACTGCCACGCCGGTGGAGGGACCGGTTATGAAGCTCGTGTTTACGGACGTACCGTTCAGATTTGCCCGGCCGACGGCCCCAAAAGTCGCCGACGACCAGTAGACGTAGTTTCCGTCGACTGCCAGGCCCGACACCTCTCCGACTGAGCCGATGAAGCTCAGATCCACGCCCGTCCCGTTGAGGTTCGCCCGACCGATACCAGCACCATCGGGGTCCGCCCAGTAGATGTAGCTGCCGTCGACCGTTATCGCACCGGGGTAGGAGGCGTCGCGGTTGTTGGAAAAGGAAAGGGTGATGAAGTTCTCGTTCACACCCGTCCCGTCAAGGTTCGCCCGTCCGATCGAGGCAGACGCGGGGGACGTGTTGACCTCCACCCAGTAGACGTAGTTGGCGTCGACCGCGACCCCATCAACCGTCGAGCCACCGGTGGTGATGAAGCTCTTGTTCACGCCCGTCCCGTCGAGGTTCGCCCGACCGACCGCACTGCCGGTTCCCCAGTAGACGTAGCCAGTCGTAGGCGCCGACGCCGAACTACCCGAGACCGCCCACAACGCCCCAACGAGCGCGAGAACGGGGAACACCAGCCTCTTCACTTCACCCCTCCGTCCGAACCGGTGTGCGGAACCCAGGCATCGCGACTTCCCTCTTCGCCGATCTCTCCAATATAGGCCGCAAGGCCGATCGCGACAAGCGCGCGCCCGCCGGGCACGCCGAATCCGATTGCCTGCATCGGATCCGGGATAGATAGAGCGGAGGGGAGAGGATTTGAACCTCCGATCCGCTTGCACGGATAACGGTTTTCGAGACCGCCGCATTCGACCGCTCTGCCACCCCTCCGCGGGTGCGCGCGACTGCGGTGTCGCGCTGGTGCTCCGCCCAGGGACAGGCTCGCGTTTCCGGCGAGCGAAAAGCGAGCGCTGCTAGGACGCAGGGAGCGACGATAGCCAAAGCTATCGGCGCTCCCGAGGACAACGCAGCGCGCTGCTTTGCAGTCGCCGGGGACGCCCAGCCTGTTGCTGGGTGGGGCACCTAACGGAGAAGGAGGGATTCGAACCCTCGATGGAGTCATTCAACCCCATAACGCCTTAGCAGGGCGCCGCCTTCAGCCACTCGGCCACTTCTCCGGGATTGCGAACGACAGGCTAACCGAAGAAATTGATGGTCAAGACCATCAAGACGAACATGAGGATCGCGCCGATCACGAACACACTCAGTCCGTTCGGGCCGGGGAAGTCGGGCTTCCTTTTCGGCGCGATGAACGAGGCGGTCAGCGCGAAGGCGATGAACACCGCCGCGACGACGATCAGCGCGACCTTGTGGCCTGTGGTCAGATCCGCGGCGAGCAGGAGCACGCCCGGATTCTACGCACTCGCGAGCAGACGCTTCTCGTCCCTCCGCTGCCGGCCGCGCGTGAGCCACCAGAGGAGCGCGAGGAGCACCGCGATCGGGAAGGCGACGATGAGGATGTAGAGGACGATGATCGCCTCGAGGCCAAGGAACCCGGCCGCGTTGTGGAGCAGCCGCCCGAGGCGTCCCCGCTTGTGGTGCACAGCCACCACGGCCTGGTGCTTCGTCGCCAGCGAGAGCCTGATCTCGGCAGTCGTCCCGGACTTGACGGTCTTGCCGTGCGCCTTCCGCGTCCCGGTGATCTGACGCTGGGCGTCCGCGAGCTTGATCTGGACGTCTACCCGCTGCGAGCCCGTGAGCGTCCCGCTGTTGAGCGCCTGCTTGTAGATCGCGATCGCCCGCTGGAGCTGGCTGATCTCGTTTGTCTGCTTCTGGGCCTGCTGCTCGAGATCCTGGGTCGAGAGCGACTGGGAAACGACGGCGACACCGGGGAGCTTGCCGAGCTTCGTGATCGCGTCCTCCGTGCGGGAGAGCGGGACGTGTAGATCGAGGAAGGCCCTGCCGTAGCCGCGGTGCGAGGCGTTGATCTGCGAGGTTTGCGTGTAGCCGCCGAGCCGGGTGACGATCTGCGTCGCGTCGTTCGTCGCGCGCGTGAGGGCTCGGTTGTTCGGGACGGTGACGTCGAGGTAGGCGGTCGCATGGATTAGCCGGCCCTTCGGAATCGAGAAGGCGCCCGCCGCGTCCAGCGTCTTGGAGCTCTTCTGCGCGCCGGCCCGCGTGGCCAACGCGCCGTACTTGTACGAGGCGGTTCCATGGACCACGCCCGTGGGACCCGCCAGACCCGTCGCACCCGACGAGCCGGTCACGCCCTGCGCGCCGGTTTCGCCCATCGGGCCGGTTGGACCCTGCGCGCCGGTTGGCCCGGGCGCGCCGATCGGACCCGTGCCGTGGCTGAAAGCGGCGCCATTTACGAGCCGGTTCAGTTCCGCCGAGCGGTGGTTCGAGTTCGATGGGTCCGTCGAGCTGGAGAGCGCGCCGTTGACAAGCGCCGCTCCAATCGCGAGCGTCCCCATGACCGGAATGAGGACGAGCGCCTGCCGCCGGTGCGACATGTCTCTCCACCGGCGGCGCTTGGTGGTGCTGCCCGCGAGCAGGCGCCGCTGAAGATGGTCGGGAGCGTCGAGCGTCCCCGCGCGGAGCGCCGCAATCAAAGCCTCGTGACCTACGAATTCATCCGCGGACATCTCCGACCTCCTCTTCAAGTCGCTTCAAAGCCCGGCTCAGCCGGGTCGAGCACGCTGTGTGGCTGATTCCGAGAACGCGCGCCGCGCTCGGGCCGTCGAGCTCGAGCAGCACCCGCAACGCGACGACCTCACGCTCTGCCGGGCTCAGCCGGTGGAGCGCCTGGTCGAGCTCCGGGGAGAATCCGTCCGCGAAGACCGACTCCTGGAGCATGTCCGCGTCACGCATGTAGTTGTCCTCACGCCGTGTCCGCCGCGCCTCGGCGCGGAACCAGTCGACGGCGACGGAATGCGCGATCCGGCAAAGCCAGGTGCGCGGGGCGCTGCGGGCCGGATCGAACCGCCGCCAGCCGCGGTACGCCTTCTCGAACGTCTCCGCCGCGAGATCCTCGGCGGCCACGCGGTCGCCTGTGAGGTAGACGAGGTAGCGGTAGACCGCATCGAGATTCTCGGCGACGACATCCGCAAAGGGCTGCCCACGGCCGGGACGGGAAGCGGCAAAAGCCGCCGGCATCGCATTCACGGGCTTAATACGGCACCGACCTGTCGAAGTGTCACATGGGAACCGTAGGCTCATTTGCGATGCGTCGCTTGCTCTTGCTCGTCAGTGCCCTCGTCTGGGTAGACACGATGCTGTTCGCGGCGCTCACGCCGCTCCTCCCCCACTTCGCGCACTCGCTTCATCTCTCGAAGACGGGAGCCGGAGCGCTCGTCGGGGCGTACGCGGCGGGCGCGCTCGTCGGCGGTTTGCCGGGCGGAGCTGCGGCGGCGCGGCTCGGCTCGCGGCGAGCCGTCCTTATCGGCCTGACGCTGATGGGCCTCGCGAGTCTCGGTTTCGCGTTCGCGCACGGGTTCTGGACGCTCGCGGCGGCGCGCCTCCTCCAGGGCTGCGGCAGCGGCTTCACATGGTCGGGCGCGTTCGCCTGGCTCCTCGCGGCGGCGCCGCGCGAGCGGCGCGGGGAGCTGATCGGAAGCGCGATGGGCGCGGCGATCTTCGGCGCGCTCTTCGGGCCGGTCGTCGGAGCGGTTGCGGCGGTGCTCGGCCGCGCGCCGGTCTTCGCCGCACTTGCGGGACTCGCCGTCGTGCTTGCATGGTGGACGCTGCAGCTCGAGCCTGTCCCGTCCGAGCGGCCGTCGGTCGAAGCCGCGGCGCGCGCGCTCCGCAATCCCGTCTTCCTCGGCGGCCTGGCGCTCATGAGCCTCCCCGCGCTCCTGTTCGGAGTCGTCCAGACACTCGCGCCGCTCCATCTCTCGGCGGCCGGCTGGGGAGCCACGGCGGTCGGCGCCGTCTTCCTGACCAGCGCAGGGGTCGAAGGCGCTCTCTCGCCTCTCGTCGGGCGCTTCCTCGACCGGCGCGGGATGCGCGTGCCCGTAGAGGCCTCGCTCGCGCTGAGCGTCGTGTTCTCGGTGGGCCTTGCGCTCGGCGTTCGTCCGCTCGCGTACGTCCCGCTCATCGTCGCGGCCGGGGCGGCCTACGGCGTCCTCTTCACCCCGGCGTTCGTCCTCATCGCGAACGGCGCGGAACGGAGCGGACTGCCGCAGGGCATGGCGTTCGGCCTGATGAACGCCGCGTGGGCGCTCGGCGCGCTGCTCGGCCCTCTCGCGGGCGGGGCGATCGCCGCCGCCTCGGGCGACGTCGCTCCGTTCCTCGTCTCGGCCGCGCTCTGCGGCGCCGCTCTGCTCGCGGTCAGACGTCGCGCGCCGGCGGCCCGTCCGCAGCCGATCCCGTGAGATCACAGGAGCGACAGCGGTCTCAGCCACGGTCCGGCGGCTAGAATCGCCCCCTCAGGGCGCGTAGCTCAGCGGGAGAGCACTCGCTTCACACGCGAGGGGTCGCTGGTTCGATCCCAGCCGCGCCCACTGGCTCGGTTGAGCGAGAAGCCTCGGTTTTCCGGGGCTTTTCTCGTTCGGGACGCCATCCAACGCAACCCGCTGGATGCCGCCCGATTCCGCCCGATTCCGGCATCGACTGGCGCGCAACTGGCACGCACTGAGGCTGTCCGCGTGCTGTCCTTCGGACTACCCGTTCAGGACTTCGAAGAAGTGCTCCTCCGTCTTGTCGGCCTGCTTCAGCATGCGCGAGAAGAGACCGCGCGTCCGTATTTCAGCGTTGCCGTGCGAGACCGGCACCTTTCGCAACACCCTGCCGGCCTCGTCATGCCGCACCCAGATCTCGTGATCGCGGCTCCGCGCCAGGGTGAAGCCGTTCCGGCCGAGGACGGTCCGGAACTCATTCAGGCGTGGCGGCACCTACTCGGCGAAGCGGCGGAAGTTCTTGAACCAGCTGAAGACGGGCGACTCGAGCAGCGCCACGTAGCGCTGTTGATCGCCTAGCTCCGGCGCCAGCTCGGGCTGCTCGTCGCGGATGTACGCGAGCCACTCGCGAGCCGCACCCAGGACGGCGTGGAAGGCTTCGAGGGCGTCTGCGCCTTCGCCTGATACATCGAGTTCGACGATGTGCGCCCACACGCCGGCTTCCTCTCTGCCGATCTCGAGCGTTACGCGGATCTCGGGCGGCGCAGCTTGCGATAGACGAACCCGCTCAATCCGCATGGGGGGCCGCTTCTCCTGGTCGCGGCTGCGGTAGTAGGCGATTCCGCCCGTAGAATCCTTACGAGAACGGTCGGGCGCTTCAGTTATCGCGACGCCACTCATTGCGCCTCCTCTCCATCGGCCGGTTCGTTGTGTTGCTGAAGTAGTTCGTCGCGCCGGAAAGCGTTCTGGGAGAGCGCCTGCATCAGCGGCACCATGAAGGTTGCCGCAATCCGGACGCGCGACACTACCCGAGCGCGTGGCGGATCGTCTTCGTCGCCGCTCTGGGGCATGACTTGGCAGAAGTCGATCATGAAGTCGTGGGGGCCAGCAGAGACGAGCGCGAAGTTCGCGTAAACGCCGACCTCGACCTCGGGCGGCACCTCGATCTGGATTTCCGGCTCGTCCATGAAGGGATTGTATTCCCAGCTTGAAAGCACAAAGCAAGCCGAGCGAAGCTCACGGTACACGTCAGAGGGCAAAACTACTCGTGCCAGCCCGGCGACGCCCTGTGAGTGGGGCGATCCGTGGCTCGAGTAGGCCGCGGCGATCAGCAGCGACAAGCGGCGCCGACGTCGCGACGTCAACAACAACGACTGATCGACGTCCGGGCGGCGCGCGAGACTCTGGCGATGATGGAGGAGCTCGCAGCCGCTGATGCGATCATCGAGCTCGTGGGGGCGAATCCCCCGGAGGGCGGCGTTCGGGGCGATACGGGCGAGGCCACGATGTTCGGCACGTACCCTCGCGCCTACCGTCGGTTCATGCGGATCCGGGATCTCGGCCGGCTCGGTGCTGGTGAGGAGGCTCTCATTCTTGCGAGGTCGCTCCTCAGCATGATCGCGCGCGCGATGTGGGTTGATTGGTCGAGTGACAAGGCCGAGCGCGTGGATCGGTTCAATCGGTGGAAGAAACGCGAGCTTGAGGACGATATCCAGGAGGCCAAGGGCCTTCAGGTGGTCGGCTTCGCGGTCGATCTCGACTTGACGGACTACGCCAAGCAGCTCGACGAGCTCGGGAACGCGCGAGCGATGCCAAACGACTTCGACATCCTCAAGTCAATGGATCTCACCGCGTTCTACGAGCGCGTCTATCGGCCTGGCTCGCGCCACCTTCACTACTCGCTCCACCACGCGCTCGACGAGCTCATCCGCGCGGCGAACTCCGGCGAGGATCTCCCACTGGAACGAGTCGACGAGGATCTCGTCGCTGAGGCGCTCGTCGTTTCGATCCTGACTTACGCGATGCTTCTCGACGCTGCGGAGGGCACCGTCAAGCACGGTCTCACTCCGCGCGTGGCTGAGATCCTTGCGAACTCGTCAGCGTTCTCCGACCTCGGGGAGCCATAGAACCCCTGCCTCGTTCACCCGGTTAGACAGGCGAACCGCAGCATCGGGTGAAGCTCGATCGCGTTCGGCGCGACCCCGGACTGCCCGTGGTCGTAGTCGAAGAACGCGACGCCGGTCACTCGAGCTCGCCCGCACGTTCTCGCGGCCGTCCGAGCCTGCGCCATTTCGCGACGGTAGCGGCGGGTACAACCTCGTCTTCGGTCGGATCACCGGCAACATTCCGTGGCCCAGCGGCGGCGGTTCGTCGAAGGCGCCTCCCGGATTCGGCGGCCTAAAGGGGCCGGCGGGGCGTGCGCTACCGGCGCGACCTCGAGCGGTTCGTGATTCCTCGCCTGGGCTCGATCCGCGTCGCGCAGCTTCGACGCCGCGACGTCCAGGAGCTGCTCGTCGACGGGCTCGCCGCCGCGGGGTTCTCCGGGTCGCGGATCCGGGACGTGCTCAACGCGCTCCGCGCCGTGCTCCGGCGACCGTTGAAGAACGACGAGCTGCAGGCGAACCCCGTCGACGATCACCTCGACCTTCCGCCCGACAGCGAACCTCGCGACCGTGCCGCGTCGCCGGCGGAGGCGGCCGCGTTGCTCGCTGCGCTCCCGGAGGATGATCGGCCGTTGTGGGCGACGGCTTTCTACGCGGGGCTTCGTCGCGGCGAGCTGCGCGCGCTCCGCTGCTCGGACCTCAACTCGGCGTTGACGGAGATCCACGTGCAGCGCGGCTGGGATGACTACGACGGCGAGATCGAGCCGAAGTCGAGGAAGGGGATCAGGCGCGTCCCGATCGCGGGCGCGCTCCGTCTCGTCCTCCTCGAGCACCTCGCGCGGACTGGCCGCCGCGGCGACGATCTCGTCTTCGGTCGGACCGCGCGCGACCCGTTCACGCCGACGCACATCCGCAAACGCGCACTCGGCGCGTGGGCGGCTGCGGCGGTCGGAGCGTTCCTCGGTGACGAGAAGCCGGAGATCGAGCTCGTCCCGATCAGCCTCCACGAGGCCCGGCACACGTTCGTCTCGCTCATGGTCGCCGCCGGCCGCTCGCTTGAGGAGGTCGGCGATTACGTGGGACACTCGTCGGCGTACATGACCGACCGTTACCGGCACCTGCTCGATGGCGCGCGCGGCGAAGCTGCCGCAGCGCTTGACGCGCTCCTCGAAGGAGCGCGTTGAGCGCAGGTCTATATGCGCTGATCGGGGTCGCGGCCGGTGACCGCACTGCTCACGGAAGCGGTTTAAACGCAGGCGTATACGCGCTGATTGGAGTCGTGGTCGGCGGCGTCTTGTCCTTCGGCGGTCAGGCCGCTCTCGCGTGGTGGCAGCAGAAGAAGGCCACCGAAGCGGCGGACAGAGCGGCGGAGCTCGAGTGGACCGCAATCGGGCGCCTCATTACCGACGAACTCGAGCGGCTGATGAGAGATCTCACCGACCTCATCGACGACCCGAAGGTGCCGCTGAATCGGCGCGAGGACATGTTGAGCACCTCGACGTGGGAGGAATATCGAGCGGCGATCGCCCGCACGATTCCAAACGATCCTGACGACCCGGACACGGACGAGTTTTGGCGCGCGCTGTCGAGGATCTACGTCAACGCGCGAGAGCTTCGGTCGATGCTCGACGTGTGGGCGCCAGGTACGGAAATCGTGGACTGGCAACTCGAGCTAATGCGGGTGGATCGGAATGTGGCAGCGCGGGCGTTTGAATCGATGGCCGGCGTACCTCCCGAAGTGAGCCGTCGGCCCGGGTTCGCGTATCTGAACCCCGCTAAGCCAACTGGCGCGCAGACTGGCGCGCACGAGCCGGATCCCGCATAGCTAAGCCGTTGGCCCTTCGCTTCACACACGAGGCGTCGCTCGTTTCGATCCCAGCCGCGCCGCCTCAGACACTCGCGCCGGCGGTACTGCCGCCTTATCCTGCTTGTACGGATGAGGTGCGCGCGCGTCTTGTTGGTCGTCGGAGTTGCCGGTGTGCTGCTCGCCGGGGCGTCCGGCTGCGGGCGCGGCGCGGCCGCTTCGGGGTCGGCGTTGTCGTGGCACGCCTGTGACACACGCTTTCGGTGCGCGACGTTGCAGGTTCCGGTCTCGTACTCCGATCGGCACGGGCCGCAGACGCCGATCTCGGTGGTTGAGCTCGTTGCGAGTGGCGCACACCCGCTCGGCGACGTCGTGTTCAACCCCGGCGGCCCCGGTGCGTCCGGCGTGCAGTACCTCGAGGACGTGTGGAGCGACTTCCCGGAGTCGCTGCGCACGCAATTCAACCTCGTCAGCTTCGATCCCCGCGGCGTCGGGTCGAGCAGGCCGCTGCGGTGTTTGACGCCGGCCGGGATTCGCGCCTGGATCGGCACCAACCCGGCGCCGGCAACCCCACGCCAGATCGATCAGGTCGTCCGCGCAAGCAAGTCCTTCGTCCGCGGCTGCGAACGGAATGCCTCGCGAGGCTTCATCGCGAGCCTGTCGACGGCGAACACCGCACGGGACATGGATCGTCTCCGCGCCGCGCTCGGCGAGCCGAAGCTCACGTATTACGGCCTCTCGTACGGCACCTTCCTCGGCACCGTCTACGCCGAGCTGTTCCCGCGACGCATCCGGGCGATGGTTCTCGACGGCGCGGTCGACCCCGCACTGACGTCGGACACATCGGAAGCGGAGCAGGCCGCCGGCTTCGAGGCCGATCTCCACGACTTCCTGGCCTGGTGCACCCAACACTCGAGCTGCAAGAGCGGCTTCTCGACGACGCCCGCGCGCGCGTACACGGCGCTGATCGCCCGCTTCAAGCGGGGCTTGGTCCTCCCCGCGCACCTCGCGGCGGCGTTCGGTGGGCGACAGTCCGTCGACTACGGCACCGCCGTGCTCGGCGTGATCGCGGCGCTCTACTCGAAGACGAGCTGGCCCTTCCTCGGTCATGCGCTCGCGGCAGCGGAGAGAGGTGACGGTACCGACCTCGCCGCCGCCGCCTACAGCTACGCCGGCCAGAAGCCCGACGGGTCGTTCTCCAACATCCTCTCCGCGAACATGGCGACCAACTGCCTCGACCGGCCGGCGCCGACAACGATCCCGGAGTACACGGCGCTCGCCTCCCACCTGGCCAAGTCCGCCCCCGACTTCGGAGCACTCGAGGCATGGGGAACGCTTCCCTGCGTCTACTGGCCCGCGCGAGCACAGGCACAGCCGGCCGCGGCGCACGCTCCGGGCGCCCCGCCGATCCTCGTCATCGGCTCGACCGGCGACCCGGCGACGCCGTATGCGTGGGCGCAGGCACTCGCGAAGGAACTGCCGCGGGCGACACTCCTCACGCGCACCGGCCCGGGACACACCGCGTACCGCGCGAGCGCCTGCATCCGGAGGCGGGCCGACCGGTACCTCGAGACACTCCGCTTGCCGCCCGCCGGGACCGTCTGCCTCAGCAACTGACGGAGGTTTGACGCCCCCGGCGTGTGCGGAAGGGGATCTGCACAGTGGAACTCGCAGATCTCTGGACCCGGACCGACTCGTTCGTGGGCGCGCAGATGGAGCGGCAGGTCGTCGCGCACCACCGGCGCCGGCTCACGAAGCTCGGCCACGCGCGAGCGCTGCACGCTGAGCGCGGCTGGGCGACCACGGCCGCGCCGCCGCGGCACGGCAATGAGCTCGAGGTTCTCGTCGACGGCGCCGAAGCCCTGGCCGCGATCGCGGCCGCGATCGAGTCGGCTCGCTCGTCGGTGTGGCTCGCAGGCTGGTTCTTCTCCCCCGATTTCCGCCTGCGGGAGGACAGCGAGACGACGGTCAGGGATCTCCTCATGGATCTGGCGGGGCGGCTCGACGTCCGGCTCCTCGCCTGGGCCGGAGCGCCGCTGCCGCTCTTCCATCCGGATCGCTCCGAAGTACGACAGATGCGCGACGAATTCGCGACCGGCACGCAGATTCGGGTCGCGCTCGACGCGCGCGAGCGGCCGATGCACTGCCATCACGAGAAGCTCGTGATCGTCGACGGCGCGGTCGCGTTCGTCGGCGGAATCGACCTCACGGCGTACGCCGGAGACCGGCTCGACCGCGGCGAGCACCCGGCGCGCGGCTCGCTCGGCTGGCACGACGCCGCGACGCGGATCGCCGGCCCGGCAG
>Ga0265336_10001205_pt1 | contig 12255 bp, 10 predicted proteins | sample 42119metaG_FD_193583 | JGI IMG/M metagenome (GOLD analysis project Ga0265336, IMG submission 193583) | Rhizosphere microbial communities from Carex aquatilis grown in University of Washington, Seatle, WA, United States - 4-21-19 metaG | ecosystem: Host-associated > Plants > Roots > Rhizosphere...
GGATCAAGCCAGGGCCATTCCGGCTCATAGCTACACGACTGCGGCTTGCCGGCAGGCTGTGCGGTGGGTTTCGGCCTCAGGCCAGGGCCACGGCAGACTGTTTGGTGTGTACTTGGTTGCTTCGTAGAACCGGTTGCAGCCGGAAGCAGTTCTTTCCCTCCGGGATCATCGCCAGCGGAATGGGGGTTCGATCCGGCTTTGCATGCATATGCCGGGACTCCAACCACGCGCAGAGACGGGGATCGAAGATATCAGGTTGACCTTGCCAGAAATCAGGCCGAAGCCCGCACTGAATATGTAGATGATCCAACTGTAATTCGATGACCGAAATGTCTTTGGGAAAATAACGCCGGACATTGTTTGCGCCGACATGCAGCCCGGTAACTCCGCGCCCCTTGCTTTGTGTTTTGACGACCATACTTACCTACTTTTCAACGCTAGATGAGGTAAGTCTATGGAGTGAGGGCAGCAAATTCGAGTTACCAGTGCGCGAAATCCATTGTGCAGGTTCCTCATTTGAAACGCATCGGCCTGAAGGCCATTTTGGGATGATGTTGCATCGCTCGATTGACACTGTCAATGCGCATTTTTGCCTTGTTTTCCACAAGCTTTCCTCGCCTCTATTTATAGCTAGAGTCTTGCTAAGAATGATGAAGAGAGTTTGAAGAATACATGAGAAAAACTATTGGCCGGTCGTTCAGTTGCTCGGCCGGGTCGGCGCCCAGCCTTCTGGTTGGCGCGTTAGTTCAAACCTTGAGCCGAAGCCACTGGCGTTGTCGATATAGCGGAAGAAATCTGGCTGCAAGAGATACAGCGTGCTTTGGCGAATGGCTAAGCGAAGGAATGTACCCAATTTGAATCGCTTGCAGTAGGCTTTGAGCAGTACTTTGCGTTGCTCAGGGTCAGTGACTAATCTTGCCTCGCCGCGTATCTGAACGCCACAAATTTCCTTCCAGCTTTTGGCATTGCGATAGACCGTTGCGGCCACGCGGGGCACTCTCGAAAGGTTCAGGCTGTGGCGGCTGGTTTCAGATGAAAGCCAGTAAAGGGAGAGTTCTTTGTCCACGATGTAGAAGAGCGGCGTTGCCAAAGCTCCACCGTCTTCGCCGGTTGTTGCGAGCGACAAGGTTGTTTCTTCGCTCAGCAGCTTGGCGAGCAATTCCAGTTGTGTCTTCTGTCTCTTCACAACGTAACGATCTCCGATTCGCTCTCCAGCTGGTGGCCTTCATCATACACTTTCCGTATCTTTCACCTAAAGCAGAAGAGGCAACCCTGAGTGGGTTGCCTCTTCTGGCGCTACCGAAGCCGCTGGTTGGCGGATTACGGAAGGTAATAACGGAAGGAGGTATAGAACTGGTTTTCAGTGGCGTCAGCCTGAGGCGTCGCTGTGCCGCCCCAGATGGCGCGGTTGAGGTGACCATACTGGACGCCATAACGGACGCGGCCAGCCGGTCCTTTGTAGAAGTCATACCAAACGCCAGCGACAAACTCCTGCACGAACTTGTTGTTGCCGTTGCAGCTTGCAGCTGCGCCCGGAGTGGTACCGCTCGTTGGCAATACGACCGTGTTGCAACCGCTATTGTTAGCGTTGAGCAGGCCGTAACCGTAGGTGGCAGATGCGGTGGTCAAGCGACCGACGAAGTCTTCGCCCTCGTTGAAGTAAACGACCATGCGCGGTGTGGGCTTGAGTTCGAGAGAGGCGAGCGCGGAGGCGTTGGTGAGAGCCAGCATCTTTCCCGTAGAGTCGAAGGTAACGTCAGAGAGTGTCGTATCGCCGTAACGGCCAACGCCCCAACCATACAACCCGGAGAGACCGAAGTCGCCGTATTTGCCGAAGACGGGAGCGCGAGCGCTGCCGCCGAAGCCGCCCATTGAGAGAGTTTGGGTTGACTGTGCCGAGGCTACAGCCCCGGGAAACCACAGATAGTGATCGAAGCGGCCAATAGCGAATCCCTCATAATGGCCCCAGCCGGGATCGACGGCGACCTTGGCGATGATGTCCGGACCGAGGTTGAAGCTATATGTGCCGTTGACGGAGTTATAGGAGCTGGCCTGAGCGGCGGCGGTACCCCAGAGGCAGGTGCCAGCCGGGCAGTTGCTGCCGCCCTGGAGGGTCTGTGGATTCTCGAGCGAGATGCCAAAGGCGATGTTCTTGTTGACAGTATCGACGACGCGGAAACCGAACTGGCGGTTCCAAACAAAGCCCGGGACGTAGTTCGGGTCTATAGTGAGAGGCGTTTTGACATCGCCGGAGACGTTGGAGAGACCCTTGGCGCGTTCAGCGGTGAGAGACCACATCTGGCCACCCTGAAAGGCGAAGCCAGACTTAAGTGTGGCATCTGCCCATACGACGCGCTGACGCAAAGCGTAGCTATTGGACTGGTTGTTATTGGAGGCGATGCTCGTTCCCAGAAAGTCAGCCTCGATGTAGCCGCGATAAGTGACGGTAGCGGTCTTGCCTTCGGCCATCATCGAAATACGCGACTGGCGACCCGAGCCGAAGAACTCGCTCAACTGTGCGTTGGTGGCGCCATTGAAGGGAATCGAGCTGAGAGCGGTGGGAATATCAGCACCGGTCGCCTTCTGACGGTAAACTGTTTCAGCCGCCATGAAGCCACCTGGCGTGATGTTGATGCCTTTGTAGTGCAGCGCGTTGGGGTTGGCTATATCTTTTTTGATCTTGGTGGTTTCGTCGGAGATCGTGGTAGCCAGTGAAGCCTGATTGCCTTTGAGGTCAGTGACAGTCGATTGCAGCGTGCTGACGGCTGCCGCGTTCTCGCTTACGGCCTGCTGTTGCGAGGTAGCCGCGGCTTCCGCCTTGGCTGCAGCGGCCTGGGCATCGGCTGCCGCCTGCTGCGCTTTCTGTAACTGAGCATCCTTTTCGGCCAGGCTCGATTTCAAGCTGTTGATCTGGCCCAGCAGTTCCTCGCGCAAAGCCTGGATCTGCTCTTCCACCTTAGGCGGCGCAGGTGTTTTGGCTTTCATGGTTGCAACGTGCTTCTTCACCGGCGGATTGGCGTCGCCTGTTTGTCCATAGCAAGCAACAAAACTGACTGCCAGGATTGCCGCGGCAGCGATTTTAAGTTTGAAATTCATTGGGCCTCTCATTGTCCTTTCAAATTGAGTTGAATCGTAGCGACGCTCGCATAGCAGATTAAGCGCCTTGAACTTCTGCATCCCGGAGATGCTGAACCAAAACCAAAATACGTTTCAACGGGGTACGGAATGAACGTCGGCGGCCAAAAGTAATCCGCGCGAGCGGATATCTATCGACCGCTTTCGATTACTAGGCTCGCAGATAATTGTGAAGATTTGACTAATTTACCTATTTTTAACAATGACGTAAGACGCAAATCGCAATCAGGTAATGCGCCATAAATTCACATTCCTTTAATATGCAAATCGCTTGTATTTATAGGGGTTTGGTTAAAGTCAATAGTTTACCGTCGCGGCTCCTGAGTTTGAATTGTACTTGCTGCATTGTCTTGTCCAGCGCTCAACAGATTGGCCAGCAGGCGATAACTTCCCGGCACTAACTCGGGTAGTTGGCGATAAAGAGCATACGCAACATATATATAGGTTCCCTTGCCGGGATGCGCTACGAGGAGTCCACCGCGTTGCGGGTCTTGTCCGGGGTCGGAAGTCTCGGTAAGTGCTTTATAGCTTGCATCCCAGCTATCCAGGAATGAGTGTCCGCGCTCCTCGACCCAGCCGTCGAAATCCGCCGAGGATATCGAGTTAGGCCAGTTGAGCAAAGAATCGGCAGGGGCCAGCAGCTTCACTGGCGCTTGCTCATCCACCACGCGCTCCGCCATCCGTCCCATCGAAAGTGGAAACGGAGCCGGGAAGTTTCCACTCTGGTATTGAACAATCAAGCTTCCGCCACGACGGACGAATTCTTCAAGACGTGGTTGGGCACGAGTCAACTCAGGGTGTGCGGAATAAGCGCGAATGCCAATGACGATCACATTCCATGCGGATAGGTCGCCAGAGGTCAGTTCTGAAGCTGAGAGAATGTGCGGCATGATGCCCATGGCTTCGATGGCCTCCGGAACCAGGTCGCCAGTACCCATCACATAGCCGATGCGCAGCCCTGGCGCCAGCTTCACGTCCACCTTGCGGGTTTTCAATTCGGCAGGCTCGTACTGGTTATAAGGACGCAGGCCGGCGTAACCCAGGCGCTGCCAGCCGGTTTTGTATTCGTGGCCACCGGAGCGGGCAACGGCCTGGATGGTATACGCGCCAGTCATGGCGTCATCCGTCAAAACCGAAAAGACTAATGGTTCGGAATCGCCAGATGATGTCAGATGGAAGGCGACCTCTGCCGGTTGAGAACTCCACCCAGCGGGCAGGTTGAGCGCAACTGTGCCTTCTGCGGCGGCTTGTGCGTGGACAGTGACTTTGACTGGGAGGGCGGAACCGTCGAGGGGGAGAATGCGGGCCTCTGGCTCCATGCGCACGCCGATAGCGGGCGTGACGACCAGCGGCTCGTAAACGCCGCCCACGCCGGGAACGCGGGACATCGTCTGTACAACCTGGCCTATGCGAATGGGCAGGCCGTCAAAGGTGAATTCGGCCCAGGCCGTGAGTGGATAGGTAACAAAAGAGCGCAAACGATACTCGGCGTTCGATAAGTCGTAGTAAGGCTGTTCGATGGAGGGGCGCGTGAAGTAAGGTTGCGTGGGGCTGGCGTCTTCAGCTGCGTGGACGCGGAGAATGGAGTCGTTGTTTGAGGCTGCCTGGTCGATTGCGCCGGTGGCGTTTTCGGCTTTCCACTGATCGCCGCTTGAGCTTCTTAGCCAAACTTTGTTGAGCCGGGTCTCGGCCGTGGCCTGCGTCGTGTGGATGCGCACACGGAAGTCTTCACCGGGAGTGACGCTGAACGGGGTCTCGTCGGCCGAAGCGCCTCTGCCCCCAAAGCTCGCCACTGCCTCCGCATTGGTGGTGAAGGCAAGCATATCCAGGCCGAGAAGTTCCTTGAATGCGGACTGGAACTGATCGAGTTTGGCGTCGAGTTCGAAGAGGAAGTTGGTAATTGCCAGTCCATCCAGGCTGCTCTCGTCCACGGCTGTACGAAATTCAATAGTCTGGCGATATGCTGATGCAAGTTCATGCGCAACGGATAGGTCTGTACGGCAAGGGCATTTCGACTCAATTTGCTGGATCGATGCTTCAATCTTGCGAAGAGTATCAGCCAGATCTTCCGGCACGTCAGGTCCGGCGAAGTGAGCGAGTCCAGCAACGCTTGTGTCGATCTGAACTTTGGAGTTGTGAAAAAGATCGTCGTTGGTGGCGATGGTGCCGGGTTTTGCGGCGGCTTCGGAAGCAACGGCCCACAAATGATAGCTTGTTGTTGCCGGTCCGCTCAACGCTGGGTTTGCGCCGTTGTTCTGGGTCTTTTGCTGGCCCCATCCTTCGCGCGCAATTTGCACATAGCTGCGGCCGAGCGTGGGGTCGAGGTTGCCGACGGGAATCGTCACATCCGCCGAAAGCGCCCCCTCGGTCCACTCGCCGGTCACATAATTTTTGAAGTGCGCCGGAGCCCATTTGCCGGTGGCGTAGTCTAACATTCCTTTTTCGGTGATGGGCGCAAAGGGAACCATCGAGTAGACGGCGAGCGGCTGCCACGGCTGGAGGCCGTCCTTGAGCTGATCGGGGAAGACGGTGGGATCGGCGGCGGCTTTGAAGACTTCCTGCGCGATTTCGCCAGAGACCTGGTGGTGTCCGTGGCCGTCGCTGACTGCGCCGACAAAGGTGGAGACGATAATCTGCGGACGCTCGCGGCGCACGGCCAGCACGGCATCATAGAGGACGCGGTCGTGGCCCCATTTGGCGAAGGATTCTTCCTGCGTTTTGGAAAAGCCGAAGTCGGCCTCCGTGCCCCAAAGCTGCTTAGTGCCGTAGTATTCATCGGCCCGAAGCAATTCGTTGGTGCGTATAAGTCCGAGAGCATCATCGGCGTCCACCGACATCGCGTTCTGTCCGCCCTCGCCGCGGGTCAGGGTCAGCAGAATCGTGCGCACGCCCAGACCACGGCTCAAATAGGTCAGCAGTGCGCCGTCCTCATCGTCCGGATGAGCGACAATCATCATCAAGCTGGCGGTGGTTTGTTGACGCTTAAGGGATTGCTCGAGAGCCGCCGCGCCGCGGTCTTCAGGCAAAGGGAGGGCGGTCTCGCTCGGCTCGGGCAAGGGGAGGGAAGCAAGCGCAACGGGCACGGTCGGCTGGTTTGCCTGCTCAATGGGCTGCTGTCCGGCCAGACGTACGGAGAGACCGCCTGCCAGTATCAGACATGCGATGGCCGCACCCGCTGCTGCTTGTTTTTCTCTATCGGCAAGAAACATACTTTCCGTCAGTGTACAATCCGGGGAGCGAATCTACCTCATGAAATCCACCACATCCCTCTCCACCGCCCCCCTTCAGCGCCGTATCGGGCTGCGGTCGGCGGTGGCCTTCAACATCTTGGAGATGATCGGGGTGGGCCCGTTTATCACTTTGCCGTTGGTGATTGCGGCGGCGGGCTACCGGCTGTCGGTATGGGCTTGGGTGCTGGGCGCGGTGATCGCCGTGGCCGACGGGCTGGTGTGGGCCGAGCTGGGCGCGGCCTTTCCGCAAGCTGGGGGCTCTTACGCCTTTTTGCGCGAGATCTACGGCCCGGAGCGCACGGGGAACTGGCTCAGCTTTCTTTATGTCTGGCAGATGAGCTTCACAGCGCCGTTGGCAATTGCATCGGGCTGCATCGGGCTTTCGAGCTTCCTGGCCTGGTTCTGGCCGGGGCTCGATCGCGCTCCCGTCGCCGCCTTGCCGGTGCTGCACTACACCAACTTCACCGCTGCCGCTGTCTGCCTGCTGGTGACAGCGCTGCTCTATCGCAATTTGAGTTCTGTCACGCGCCTTGCCTGGGTGCTGTTTGCCGGAGTTCTGGCGGCCATTGCGGGAGTGATCGTCTCCGGCTTTGCGCGTGGTGGCTGGCAGATGCCGTCGTCACCTGCAATGTCCGCTCCGGCAGCGCTGGGCGGGTTGGCGCAGGCTACGCTACTGACTACGTACTGCTATTGGGGCTACTACAACATTTGCTTTCTGGGTGGCGAAGTGCGCCGTCCCGAGAAGACGATTCCGAGGTCGATCTTTCTCTCCGTTTTTTTTGTCGCAGCATTTTACGTGACGATGAATCTGGCCGCACTACCTTCTATGCGCGATGCCGCCGCGCGTGTGAGCGCTGGAGCAACCGTTCGCCTGCAACTGGTGGCCGACATTGCCAGCTCCGCCTTTGGAAGCTGGGCCGGACACTTGATGGCTGCGTTGATTGTGTGGACGGCCTTCGGCTCGATCTTCTCGCTGCTGCTGGGCTACTCGCGCGTGCCCTACGCCGCTGCGCGCGACGGCAACTACTTCCGCGCTCTTGCCGCCGTGCATCCGCGGCACGGCATTCCTCACCGGTCGCTGGTGGCGTTGGGAGTTGTAGCATCCTGCTTCAGCTTCTTTACTTTGGCGCAGGTAATTACGATGCTGGTGATTACTCGCATTCTATTGCAGTTCATTCCGCAGCATATCGGCGTGATGCTGCTGCGCGCACAGAGGCCGGAGCTGGCGCGGCCATTCAGGATGCCGCTCTATCCGCTGGCTCCGCTGGTTGCGCTGGGAGGGTTTGTCTTCCTGCTGGTGAATCGCAGCCACGCTCTTGGTGGTTTGGCGGTTGCCGCCGCCATCGCCGTTTCGGGTACGCTGATCTATCTGGTCCGTGCGCGACGGCTTGGCCAGTGGCCGTTTGCGCGAGGCGCATAGATTATTGATAGAATTTGCGTCGATTTTTGATTTTCGATGCAAATCACTTATTATGTTTGAGTTGCGGGTGGGTTGACTGCGTCACTAAATACGGGTTTCTGTGTTCCTGTGAGGATGGTGGCGCTAAGCCATTGAATCCGCTGGAGTTTCGCCAGGTCCACAGTTTCACAGGCGAAAACCGCTCGTTTTTTCGGGAAGAGCGGTTGATTCCATTAAGTATTTCCATTTCAATTGGTTGCACCGAATTTTCTGCATAAAATGTAGGGATCTATGCTGAATTTTTCGGTCAAATCGCGTCATTTTTGGTCCTTATGGGCTCCGCGGAGGGCGAATTTGCCACGGGAAAGGCTTGAATGGCACGCGAGACTGTGGGCAGGGTTTCGATGAGGTGTTGCGCAATCCTGGACAACGATTCGTCGTGCTCGGCGGCCCATACACGCGCACGGCGGTAGGCCTGATCGGTGACGGAAACGGTGATGTTGCGCATGTGACTCCTGTCCGTTGGTGCGGAGCGGTTTTCTCCGCTCACTCTCTATTTGCTATTGTGCGGAAAGTGAATGTAATTATCTGCAAACCCCTGCGGGGGACTGAGGCGAATTGCAGTCTTCCTCATAGAGGAGACCGGTTGAGGTTCGTGGTATCCCAGGTCTGAAAATCCAGACCTGGGGCACCCAATCATTCATTGGTCAGACCTGGGCCACCTGCCACCCAGCCTTTGTGGGTTGGTTTAGTTTCCTAAAAACTTTGGGTGCGCCACCCGCCGAGGTTCGTGCTTCCCACCCTTCCGCAAAGAACGCGGAAGGATGGGCCACCCAATCAGTTGTGGTTATTCAAGGGTGCGCCACCCGCCCCATGCGGCCCGCCCCTGTGTTTTCAACAAGTTAACGCCGCAGCAACCGGAATCGGCGGAACCACGTATAACTGCTTTATTTTCAACGGTTGCCATATAGCAACCTGTAAACGCCTTATATTTTGCGCTTTCTGGCTGTAGCCTGCTCATTCTATTCAGGTTGCTATATAGCAACCTGAAGTTGCTCTACAGCACCCTTTTAGGGGTGACGTGTCCCTATACTCCCGGTGCAAAGCACCGCGCACTTCCGCTGGATGTGCTGAGGCATTGAACGGAGGCCACTGAAGCAAGCAAGCCGCCCCGGAGAGCGGTCTGTGCGAGTGTTGGAAACGGACGGTTGAGGTTCGCGGTCTCCCACCCTCCACGATAAATCCGCAGAAGATGGGGCACCCGGCTCGGATCCAGATCGGCTCGGGCCATTATCGAGGGCTAGAGAGACACCCGTGCAGGAACCAGGCCATGATAGCCAGGAAGCAACCTCCCAGCAAACGCACTTGAATGGCCCCCCAACCGCTCGCGAATTTGTCTTCAGACATGGTTCCAGTCAGTCTGATCCAGCGCGGAACTCGAAACCATGCTCGAGGAGAGACAACCATTAGAGCGGCGTTTCCAGTAACCACAACGATAGTGAAGATGAAGAACACAACTCCGATGATTTGCTTCATCGTGCCCTCCATTTTGCCCAGGCGTACGGTGAGATCAACAAGGCTTCAGAACACTCAAAGAGCCGGCTTCGATATGCGATGTTCATTTGGACCCACCTTTCAATTGAACCAGCTCCTCACGGTGTTGACGACATTGTTGATCGTATCTCTGGCCGCCCGAACGAATGGCGTTACATTGACGTTGTACGACGCCCCGAAGGTCGTTGTTGCAGTGCGAGTCCCGACTGTTGGTCCTGCAACCGGCGGACCACTCCCAGGCGAGTACGTCACCGTTGATCCAGTGAGAGCCATAGGCTGTGCGTTTACTGAAAAGCTCTTCCCATTCGCAATCGCATTTGGATCTTGCGTCGCGGGCACAAGAGCAGTATTCGCGCTAACTCCATTTCCACCCATAAGTTGAGGCGTAAAACTAACGGTAGGCCCGGCGTACCACGAATCAGTGGAAGGCACGTAAGATACGCTCCCGCCCACTCCGACAGTGCTGGCCAGCAGGGCACCCACAACTCCTCCGCCTGCAGGATCGATCGCCTCACCAAGGGCAGCGCCAGCAACCATTGGGAGGTAATTGGACGTGGCAGAAACAGTCACAATTGTTGAACCTGTTCCTGGGGTTCCGTTCGTTTGGGCAGGCTGTGCAGGCGGTGTCTGGGGAACTGGGCAAGCGGGCTGTCCGCTCTCGCCGCATGCGTGACCATCCGCGTCGATGCCCGATAGCGGATTATTCAACACGTACGCGTAAAGATTCAGGCTTTGCGGATAATCGAGCTTCGCGTACGGTACAGGTTCCGCTTTTGCCGACCAGTCCGGCGACATGAACCGGCCCATTGAGCTGGCGTAGTATCTAGCCCCGAAGTAGTCGTTCCCCGATTCGGAGTCGCGTTCTTTGCCGGTGAAACGGGATCGTAAAAAACTTGTTGTGGATGCACAAACGGTGGAGGATGTCGTAAATGTAGAACTCATCTTGGACCTCCGTCGTAAGTGAATCCCAGGTCTCAAAAGCGAGACCTGGGGCACCCGAACACTCAATTATCTTTGAAAATTCTCCAGCCTGCGGGAATATTGATTACTTTCCGTCCGCCTGCGTCTTGGTGATGAAAGCGGCAACGCGGTCGTGGAGTTGTTTGAGACTTTCGTCGCGCACGTAGACCATGTGTCCGGATTCGTACCAGTCATACTCGATGTTCTTTGCAAGGGACTGCGGAATGGGCAGGTGCTTGTCTTCATACTGAGCGGCGAAGAAGGGCGTGGCCAGATCGTAGTAGCCGCCGTTGACCATGATTTTGAGGCGGGGATTGGTCTTAATAGCCTCGGCCAGGTCCGGGGCAACGTTGACGCTGATGGGATTGCCGTTGTGCACGAAATCCCAATGGAAGCCGCCGAATAGCGCCATGAAGAGGTAGGTCTGGCCTTCGCCGTATTTCAGCTCGCGGCGGACGTAGTCGTTGAAGAGCGAGACGTATGCCGAGGAAATAGCCGAGCTTTGCGGATCGTACTCGGCACCCTCGCTGAGCGGGTTGAGATTGGGGCCGCTGAAGCGGGTGTCGAGGCGTCCGGTGGTCAGATCCTGATCGTCTTGCAGCGTCTTCTCGAACTCTCCGCCATTGATGCGCAGATTGCCTTTGAGCAGGTATGCGACGGGCAGACCGGTGTACTGGTGCAGCTTTTCGGCGACGGATTGCTTTTCTTCCGCGCCGATATCAGTGCCCAGAGCCAGGGCGTGTGAATAGGGGCCCATGGCGAACTCTTCTACATCCTTCAGGAATGGCTCAAGCGCTGCCGGCTGCTGGGGCAGCTTTTTGTGGTACCAAGCGGTGGCGGCGTAGGTGGGCAGCGCCAAAGCGTATGGTAGATCGACACCTGGGTTACCGCTGGGAAAGTCGATGTCGGTGGTGAAGTTGAAGATTTGCGATAGCAGAATCACGCCGTTGAGATCGATGGCCTTGTCATTTTGCAGAATGTCGGCCAGCACGGCGGAGCGGGTGGTGCCGTAGCTCTCGCCGAAGAGGTACTTGGGCGAGTTCCAGCGGTTGTACTTGGTGATGAAGCGCTGGATGAAGCGGGCGAAGGCGTTGGCGTCCTCATCGATACCCCAGAATGCCTTGTCGGCATCCTTGCCGGTTAGGCGGCCAAAGCCTGTGCCGGGCATGTCGATGAAGACCAGATCACTTACGTCGAGCAGTGAGTATGCGTTGTCTACGAGTCGATAGGGCGCTGCGGGCAGGTGCTGGTCGCCCGTGGTGATCACATGCTTGGGACCGAGCGAGCCCATGTGGAGCCAGACGGTGGAACTGCCGGGACCGCCGTTGAAGAAGAAGGTGACGGGGCGGTCCTCAGCTTTAGCGTCTTTTTTAAAATATGCCACGTAAAAGATGCGAGCCGTGGGCGCGGCGTCTTTGGCTTCCTTGGGCGGGTCGAGGGCAAGCTGGCTGCCGGCCTGCGGCTTGCCGTCCAGGCCAAGTTGCGCATCCTGGATGTTGGTGGCGCCGACGGTGAGCGTGCCGGCGATGGCGCTGTAGGCGATTTTCTGTCCACCCACTTCGACGGAGCCTTGCGTGGTGGAGTCAGCGGGGAGAGCCTTCTCTTCAGGCTTGTCCGTGGCTTTAACTGCGGTCTTGTCAGAGGCTTTGTCTGTCGCGGGCTTGTCTTCGGCTCTCAGAAGAGCCGGTGCAAAGAAGAGAGAGGCCGTAAGCAGGGCTGCGGAAATGCGGGGAATACAGGACATAGGAGAGTCTCCTTAGTAGAGGTTCATGCGAAAGAACAGTATAGAACGTACGGTGTCGGGCAGAGAACCGTTCCATTATGGCAAAGCTTGCCAGATTTTGACCGCGCTTTAGGTTAGATCGACGCCAGAAAGAATGGTCACTGTGTCGCTCAGAGCACCGTGCAAATCGTTCTCTTCCTAAGCTTCGATTTCCTCGATTTTTCGATAGATAAGATAGCAAAAGCCTTCGTCAG